>Ga0116174_10001852_pt1 | contig 18885 bp, 24 predicted proteins | sample AD_UKC087_MetaG_FD_89801 | JGI IMG/M metagenome (GOLD analysis project Ga0116174, IMG submission 89801) | Active sludge microbial communities of municipal wastewater-treating anaerobic digesters from USA - AD_UKC087_MetaG | ecosystem: Engineered > Bioreactor > Anaerobic > Digestate | place: USA...
AAAGGAGTCATATTTATGGTTGATAAATCAAAAACATTTAATCAATTAAAAGAGTCACTCGAAAAACTTGTTGAGCATTATAATAAATTGACTTGGAACGATTTGGATGTACAGTGGACTAAGGTTGCGGAATATTGCGATAATGACGTTATTGCTACAGAGGCCTTTTTTAATGCGAGAAAAGCCGATTATTAGAGAGGAACGTTTTGAAACTTTAAAAGAAATTAATATCATCATAAATCTAATTGAAAAGTTGGAAAATACGAATATTTGAATGAGGAGAGAGATAAAATGACAAGAGCAGAAACTCTAGATAGAGCTAAACAATGTGTATGCGGTCAACGTGAGAATGAATATGGCTCACCCGAAGATAACTTTCGGTCGATAGCCGCTTTATGGTCGGCGTATAAAAATACTGAATTTACAGCAACCGACGTTGCCATGATGATGGCATTATTAAAAATAGCTAGGATTAAAACTGGGACTGCAACTGAAGACAGCTTTGTAGATTTAGCTGGTTATGCAGCCTGTGGTGCAGAGATTGCATTTAATAATAAGAAAAGGAGAGGATAATATGAAAAAAATAGAACTTATGAAAACTGTTAACAAGATTGGTTTTAAACTCAAAAAAAATAGCCCCGAGATCCTTGTAGTAGCCGGGGTAGTCGGAACCGTTGTAAGTGCGGTCATGGCTTGTAAAGCTACTACTAAAGCGAATGATATTTTAGAAAAAGCTAAAGAAGATATCGACGCTATTCATAAATGTGCAGCCAATGAAAAGTTCGCAGAGGAATATACCCCTGAAGACGTTAAGAAAGACTTGGCTATCGTTTATATTCAGACCGGTGTTAAGCTTGCCAAACTTTATGCCCCCGCAGTACTTCTTGGTGCTCTATCCCTAAGTAGCATTTTAGCATCGAATAATATTCTTCGTAAAAGAAATGTAGCTCTCGCAGCCGCATATGCTACGGTCGATAAAGGTTTCAAACAATATAGAAATCGAGTTGTAGAGCGTTTTGGCGAAGAAGTCGACCGCGAACTGAGGTACGGCATTAAGGCAAAGAAGATCGAAAAGACCGTTGTTGATGAAGACGGTAAGGAAAAGAAAGTAAAAGAGACCGTCAACGTTGTGGAAAGAGACTCATTGAGTGATTATACTTTCTTCTTTGACGAATCCAGTCCTTATTGGGAAAAAGACGGAAGTTATAATCGAATGTTTCTCCTAGCTCAGCAACAATATGCTAACGATAAACTTAGAGCCAATGGATATTTATTCTTAAATGACGTACTCGATAGCCTTGGTATTCCTAGAACTAAAGCCGGTCAAATTGTCGGTTGGGTATATAATCCCGATAACACTAATGGTGATAATTACGTTGATTTCGGGATTTACGAAGCCTACCGAAGGAATGAAGAAGTTTTTACTAAGGATAAAGCTACGCGTGAAATATTTGGAAAAGAAGTATATGAACGAGTAGTCCTTCTTGACTTCAACGTAGATGGTAACATTTTAGATCTGATGTAAAAGGAGGTAATTATATATGAATAAAAAAATAAATTTTTTGATGTTTGTTCTCGGCGTAGCCGTCGGCTCAGTAGTTACCTGGCAGTATGTTGAGAAAAAATATGAGCGGATAGCTCAAGATGAAATTGATTCAGTTGATTCAAATGACAAGTTTATCGAAGAAGACCGAATAAAGGCGGACAATGCAAAAGAAAAGCCGAGCATTATTGAATACGCAGCCCGTTTACGCGAACAGGGCTATACCAATTATTCTGATATAGTTGATGAAAAACCCGAGGAGGTGAAAGAGAAGTCTATGAGCGTGGATAAACCTTATGTTATCGCTCCAGAGGAGTTCGGCGAATTAGATGACTATGACACAATTAGTCTAACTTATTACGCTGATGAGGTTTTGGTTGATGATAATGATGAAATTGTGGAAGATATTGAAAATGTTGTCGGATTCGATTCTTTGAATAGTTTTGGAGAATATGAGGATGATTCAGTATTTGTCAGAAATGATAGATTGAAATGTGACTATGAAATCCTTCTTGATCAAAGAAAATATCCGAGCGTTATCAGAAGAAAGCCGCATGAGGTGGATGACTAATGACAAAAAACGAGCTAAACAAAGAATACTTCGAATGGATGTACCAGCTCGTACGTAAAGATGGATATTCTAAGAGACTATCCTATCGGAAGCTTTTGACCCATCTGTATGATATAGAGTTTACCTATATCATTAGAATGGATGGTAACAGAGCCGAAGATGGGATAGACCTCCGATATCGATTTGGATATGAGCGTCAATACAATAACACTATAATAGCAACATATTTGAATGACCGTCCTTGTAGTGTTTTAGAAATGTTAACAGCCCTTGCTATTCGTTGCGAGGAACACATTATGGACGATCCTGATATAGGTAATCGTACCGGGCAATGGTTTTGGAACATGATTTCAAACCTAGGTTTAAGTTCTTTGGACGATACGAGATTTGACAGTAGATATTTGAACCGCGTCATCGCAAGGTTTTTGAATCGAGAATACAAAAGAAATGGAGAAGGCGGATTATTTACTGTTAAGAACTGCAAACATGATTTGCGAACTGTTGAAATTTGGTATCAAATGTGTTGGTACTTGGACGAGATCCTAGTATCTTAGGAGGAGCATATGACTCATAATGAAATTTTTAAATGGTTTGAATTATATTTCGAGCTATTTGCCGGAGACCGGGTCGCTGCCTGGTTTCCCAATGGTAAAAACAGCATCCGTATAAGACAGAAGAATGGAGCAGAATTTATATTTACCTTTAATAGTAATAAAGATTGGAAATTTGAAATGATACGAAAGGGGGAAAAAGCTAATGGTTGAGGTAATTAATTATATTTTTGGAAGCTTACAAGCTTCTTCAGATGACATTAAAAGTATGAAAAAAATACTAAGAAATCAAGCAAGATTCAATCGAACGCTAACAGCTTTCGTATTCACTATTACCATTTATGCGCTTATGGTGGAAATCCATAATTATGGACAGGACAAAAAAATTGAAGAACTCAGTAATGAGATCGAGGAGTTTAAACGCATGAAGGGAGAATAAAATTCGATGTTTGACTTTCTTATGATTTCAACACGTAGCACAAAGCGTGGTATAATAGAAATCTATCCAAAGTTCATCATCAAAAAAAGCTCAGATCTCATGATTCGAGGCGGTGATTTTTACGCTATCTGGGTTGATGAACTCGGTCTATGGTCTACGGACGAGCATTGTGCTTTACAACTTATAGACCGTGAACTGGATAGATATGCGGAAGAAAACCGCCATAAATTTGACTCTAATATAAAGGTTCTGCATATGTGGGACGCTGAGTCCGGAATGATTGACTCTTGGCATAAATACTGTCAGAAGCAGATGAGAGATCATTTTTATATGTTGGACGAGAAAATTATATTTTCCAACTATAAAACTGATAAAAAAGATTACGCCAGTAAAAAGCTGAATTATCCGCTTGAACCTGGCGATTTGTCTGCCTATGACAAGCTGATGTCCACTCTGTATTCAGAGGAAGAAAGACATAAGATTGAATGGGCAATCGGGTCAATCGTCACTGGGGACTCTAAGAAAATTCAGAAATTTATGGTTTTATACGGTGAAGCGGGAACTGGTAAATCTACAATACTTAACATCATCCAGCAGTTATTTGAAGGGTATTATACAGTGTTTGACGCAAAAGCCCTTGGATCATCTAGTAACTCATTTGCTCTAGAGGCGTTCAAAAACAATCCGCTTGTAGCGATTCAACACGATGGCGACCTCTCTAAAATTGAAGATAATACGAAGTTAAATAGTCTTGTTTCCCACGAGCTTATGACAGTTAATGAGAAGTTCAAGTCTACCTATTCAAATCGTTTTAAATGTTTTTTGTTTATGGGTACAAATAAGCCGGTTAAAATTACTGACGCAAAATCAGGTCTTATAAGAAGACTAATTGACGTATCCCCTACCGGTAACAAATTAAGTCCTCAAGAGTATAAAACGATTATGAAACAGATCAGTTTTGAACTTGGAGCGATCGCCTATCACTGCCAAGAAGTATATTTAAGTGATCCCGGTAAGTATGATGATTATATTCCAGTGGCGATGTTAGGAGCATCTAACGATTTTTATAACTTCGTTATTGATTCGTATCATATATTTAAGAAAAATGACGGTGTTACGTTGAAGGCTGCATGGGAAATGTACAAGACTTATTGTGATGAGGCAAAAGTAGCATTCCCGTTTTCACAAAGAATCTTTAAAGAGGAGCTTAGGAATTATTTCATGGATTACAAGGAGCGATTCAACCTTGATGATGGATCCAGAGTTCGTAGTTATTACTGTGGATTTCGGACAGAAAAATTTGAGAAAAGAACCCTTGATGATAAAGAGGAAGAAACTAAAGCACCGTGGATTCAATTCGAAAGTCAAGAGTCTATATTTGACAAGGAGTATGCGGATTGTTTCGCTCAGTATGCCACAGATAATGAAACCCCATTCAAAAAATGGGATGACGTTACGTCGAAACTATCTGAATTGGATACATCTAGGCTTCACTATGTTAGAGTTCCCGAAAACCATATTGTTATAGACTTCGATATTCCAGACGAAAATGGTAATAAATCTTTTGAAAAGAATATCGAAGAAGCGAGTAAATGGCCGTCTACATATGCAGAACTTAGTAAGAGTGGTGCTGGTATACACCTGCATTATATTTACACTGGAGATGTCTCGAAACTGAGCCGCGTTTATGATGACTACGTGGAAATTAAGGTATTCACTGGTAAAAGTTCGTTAAGACGAAAATTGTCGAAGTGCAACAACTTACCAATCTCGATGATTAGCTCGGGTTTACCACTGAAAGGAGAAAAAAACATGGTAAATTTTGAAGCGATAAAGAGCGAGAAAGGGCTTAGAACCCTGATCAAACGAAATCTCAACAAAGAGATACATCCAGGTACTAAGCCTAGTATCGACTTTATTTACAAAATACTGGAGGATGCATATGCTAGTGGTTTGAATTATGATGTCACTGATATGCGCAATGCGATATTAGCATTTGCTGCGAATAGCACAAATCACTCTGACTATTGTATTAAACTAGTAAATAAGATGCAGTTTAAATCAGAAGAGATATCCTCCGGAGAAAAAAATGAAGACGCAAAACTTGTGTTTTTTGACGTAGAAGTCTTTCCTAACCTGTTTTTAGTTAATTGGAAGATCGAAGGTGAAGGAAAACCTGTTGTGCGAATGATTAACCCCTCCCCTTCTGAAATTGAAGATCTGATGAAATTCAGATTGGTAGGGTTCAACTGCCGTAGATATGATAATCATATTTTGTACGCCAGACTTATGGGTTATACAAATGAGCAAATTTATAATCTATCTCAGAAGATCATTAACGGTAGTCGGAATTGTTTCTTCGGGGAAGCCTATAACGTGTCTTATACAGACGTCTATGACTTCTGTTCAACAAAACAAAGTTTAAAGAAATGGGAAATCGAATTAGGTATTCATCATCAAGAATTAGGAATACCATGGGACCAACCTGTACCGGAAGAGCTTTGGACTAAGGTTGCGGAATATTGCGATAATGACGTTCTTGCTACAGAAGCCGTTTTTAATGCGAGAAAAGGAGATTTCTTGGCGAGACAGATTCTAGCAGACTTGGCTGGTATGACAGTGAACGATACCACCAACACATTGACAACCCGAATTATATTTGGAAATGATAAAAAACCAAGACTGATTTATACAGATTTGGCGACCGGCGAGCAGTCTTGAGAAAGGAGATAATCTAACATGAACTACGTGGAAAGTCGTTATGTTTACGGAGATAATATCCATGTTGATGACTATTATCTCGATGAGAAATGGGCATATATTTATGGTTTTCCAGAGTATATGGTCAGCGACAAAGGTCGAGTGTGGTCTGAGAAAACACTAAAGTTTCTTAAACCATTCATTTCCAATGGTCATTTATATGTTTGTTTATGTGTTAACGGACGCGTAAAAAAAGAACTTTTACATCGTTTAGTAGCAGAAGCGTTTATACCAAATCCTAATAATTTTCCAATTGTTCGACATTTATATGACTATCCTGATCAAAACTCGGCAGATGATTTAGCATGGGGCACCCAGCGAGACAATATACAAGACGCAATAAGAAACGAAAAGATGTATTTAGTATCTAAAGATCAAAGAATTCCTGTCGTGGCTACTGAAATTTCAACAAATAAAAAAACATGTTTTGAAAGTTGCAGAGAAGCGTCTAGACAATTAAATATTCCGAGAACAAATATTTGGAGGGTGTTAACCGGTAAACGAAAACAAGCGAATGGTCATTTCTTCGAGGAGGTGCGAGATGATTAATGCGTTTCCTGGTTATGAATTTGTATATTTTGAAGACGATAAGCAATTTCATAACATGTATCGTGGAGTAGATCTTGGAAAAGGAGGGTATGTATATGCCGAGCCTGACATATGGGGGGATGTTGCTCTATTAGACGTCCAATCGATGCATCCTAATTCTGCTGTTAATTTAAATATTTTTGGTGAGTACACACAACGTTTCAAAGACCTTTTGGATGCGCGTGTCGCAATTAAACAAGGAAATTTCGATAAAGCAAGAAATTTAATGGGTGGAAAATTAATTCCATATTTGAAGGACGAATCTCAGGCTGACTCACTAGCTCAGGCTCTCAAAATAGCCATCAATTCAGTTTACGGTTTAACTTCGGCTAACTTTGAGAATCCATTTAAGGATAATCGTAATAAAAATAATATAGTTGCTTTGAGAGGTGCTTTATTTATGAAGACACTTCAAGATGAAGTTAGAGAACGAGGTTTTATCGTTGCTCATATTAAGACTGATTCAATAAAGATTCCAGATGCAACGCCGGAGATTATCCAGTTTATCATGGATTTCGGGATAAAATATGGTTATGTCTTTGAACATGAGGCTACATACGACAGAATGTGTCTGGTAAACGACGCTGTTTATATCGCTAAATATGCTTCTAAAGAAAAATGCGAGTCGTTGTATGGCTATGTCCCAGGCGATAACAAGAAACATCCAAACGAATGGACTGCTACCGGAACTCAGTTCCAAATTCCATATGTTTTCAAGAAACTCTTCAGTAAAGAAGAGATTATATTTGACGACATGTGTGAAACCAAATCTGTTACGTCGGCTTTATATTTAGATATGAATGAAGATTTGTCGGACGTATCTGAGTATGAAAAAGAGTACCAAAAACTTTGGAAAGATATCAATAATCAAGATCTTCCTAATGACGAGGAAATGAAGCGTAAGTGTGAACGAGTTGAGGAGTTGAGAGAACTTATCGATAAAGGTCACAGCTATCGTTTCATCGGAAAGGTTGGTCGATTCTGCCCTATTAAACCTGGTTGTGGTGGCGGATTACTTATGCGTGAGAAAGACGGTAAGTATTATGCCGCTACTGGTTCCAAGGGGTACAGGTGGTTGGAGTCCGAAATGGTTACTGAGCTCGGAAAAGAAGCCGATATTGACAGGGCTTATTATGACTCCCTAGTTGATGAAGCTGTTAAGTCTATATCTGAGTATGGCGATTTTGAATGGTTTGTTTCGGACGAACCTTATATTTCGAAGACCCAAAATTAGAAAGGAGGAAAAAATGGAAGTTATTAAAACAATAAATTTTCAAGGACATCTAATTGATATTTATGGGACTGAAGACGAACCTTTATTTTTAGCTGTAGATATTGCTAAAGTTATTGACTACAGCGTAGGGAACGCATCACATATGTTGAATTGTGTTGACCCGGATGAAAAAGTTTTGGTCCGTACTAATAATACGAACCAAAGAGGCGGAAATCATAAACCAGTATGGTTCTTAACAGAGGACGGTCTATATGAGGTATTATTCCAATCCCGTAAACCGATAGCCAGAAGATTCAAAACCGCAGTAAAAGAAATATTAAAAGACTTAAGACGCAGCGGTAAAGGATCTATAGAGGATTGGGTTAATCATCCTGATCCATACGTCGATGAATGGGAGCAATATAACAGAGAACACGATGAAGAAATCGACTTTGACGATTTCTTAAGATTAAAAGGTTATACGGACGATATGTTAGAAGAATGAGAGGAGAAAAAACAAAATGGCTAAACAAGTAGAAACTCAAGATCTGATGGAAGTGAAAACTGTTCATATTTTGAACAGCAATTTTAACATGTACGGAACCATCGACAAACCTATATTCCTTGCTCAGGATATTGCAGAGATGATCGAATACTCTCTCGATAAGGTTGATCAGATGCTTTGGAATGTGGACGATGACGAAAAGCTGACCGATACAATATATCGTTCAGGTCAAAAACGCGAAATGTGGTTTGTTACTGAGAATGGTTTGTATGAACTGCTTATGCAGTCTCGAAAACCATTGGCAAAAAAGTTCAAAGCAGAGATTAAGAAACTTCTTCATCAAATGAGAAGGGGTGAGTTAAAGTTCAATCGTATCATTTCGGATAGAGACAAGACTTTGATGATTGAAAACGCTCATATCATCTTCCGCAACTTCTCAGGAACCGAGTCTAAATTCAACAGAGCTGGTGATCGAAATTTTTGCGTTGTTATCGATGACCCTGAAAAAGCACAGAAATTGGCTGAAGATGGTTGGAATGTGAGAATTCTGGCTCCCCGTGACGAGGGTGACGATGCAACACATTATATTCAGGTCGCGGTTAATTTCGAAAATATTCCTCCTAAAGTTATATTGGTTACGAGAAAAACTCAAACTCCTCTGGATGACCAATCCATCGACACTCTTGATTATGCTGAAATCCGTAATGTAGATTTGACTATTAGACCTTATAATTGGGAAGTTAACGGTAAGACTGGAATTAAGGCTTATCTAAAGACAATGTACGTAACCATCGAAGAGGACGAGTTTGCGGCTAAATATGCCGAAGAGGAAGGTCCTGATGAAGTGCCATTTTAAAAAACATATTTTAAAAGATGGGTGCCGACTTTACATGCTCGGTTAAATGTCCAAAGAGGAAACAGCCCTTCACTTTAATTATTAAACATAAAATAAAACAGATTGGAGAATTATATTATGAGTGATTATTTGAAACATTACGGTATTCTTGGTATGAAGTTGGGTGTCCGTCGTTATCAAAATCCAGATGGGTCCTTAACTCCTGCTGGAAAGAAAAGAAGGGAAAAACAAAATTCGATCGTGTTAATTAGGGTTTTTATCTCCTCTTTCATTTTTTTATTAAATATCTTCATACGAATATTGTCATGTATATTTAGCAATGTCAGAATTAAAGTTGGTTGCAGAAAAAGAAAAAACATATGCTAGTTTAGCTGGAACGGCTGCCGTATTAGCTGGAGCATCTTTGGTTGGGTCTCTTCTTGGTAAATCAGGAAGATAATAGTTGACATGCTTATATTTAGTTAGGAGTCTATTAAGGCTCCTTTTTCTTTTATATTTTGCGAAAGGAGGTTGATGAATGTCCGTTAAGTTATTTGATTACCAGATAGAAGCTGTTAAAAAAATGAAAAACGGATGTATTCTCTGCGGTGGAGTTGGTTCTGGAAAAAGTTTAACTGCCCTGTCTTACTACTACCTACAAAACGGAGGAGACCCGAATAGCTTAATCGGTGGTGATTATATTCCAATGGACGATCCTCCTAAAGACTTATATATTATAACAACCGCAAGAAAGAGAGATACTTTGGAATGGGAAGGTGAGCTTTCGCCCTTCCTTCTTTCTACTCATCCGGAAACAAACCTCTACCATAATCACAAGGTCGTCGTTGACTCATGGAATAACATCGGTAAATACGTAAATGTTACTGGTGCTTTCTTTATATTTGATGAGCAGCGTGTAATAGGTAGCGGGGTTTGGGTTAAGTCTTTTCTTAAGATAACCAAAAACAACGATTGGATTCTACTATCGGCGACACCTGGCGATACATGGCAGGATTATATTCCAGTATTCATTGCGAATGGCTTCTATAAAAATAGAACCGAGTTTACAAGGGAACACATAGTCTATAGTCATTTTACTAAATTCCCGAAAATTGATCGTTATGTTAGAACCGGAAAGCTCTTGAAACTGCGGCGAAGTATCCTTATCGATATGGATTTCAAACGAGAAACGATTCCTCATCATGAAGACGTTTATGTTTCATATGACATAGAAACTTATAAAGATGTATCTCGAACTCGATGGAATCCTTATAAAAACGAACCAATTCAGAACGCGGGCGAACTTTGTTATATTTGGCGTAAAATCGTAAACTCCGACCAATCCAGACAAGTAGCTGTGTTGGAGATATTTGAAAATCATCCTAAAGTTATTATTTTCTACAATTTTGATTATGAATTGGAGATATTGAAAAACTTAGGATTTGGTAGCGGGGTTAAGATTGCAGAGTGGAACGGTCACAAACATGAACCCATCCCAAACAGTAAGAGTTGGGTTTACCTAGTGCAGTATGCAGCCGGTTGTGAAGGCTGGAACTGTATAACAACGGACACTATTATATTCTACTCCCAGAATTACTCTTATAAGGTCATGGTACAAGCCGCAGGACGAATCGACAGGCTTAATACGCCTTATACAGATTTATATTACTATCATCTTAAATCTAGGAGCGGGATTGACCTGGCTATCAGTAAGGCTCTTAAGGAGAAGAAGAACTTTAACGAGAGTAAGTTTGTTAAGTGGTAAATAGAATTTATTACTGATGAAAAACATGAATGGCCTGATAGCCACAAAGAGTGGTAATTTTATATTTGAAAGGAGAAAGAAAAGAAATGAAACTTATGGATTTAGGTCAAGGCGTAATTATAACCGACCAAGCCGGACAATCTAAGTGTATAATCAGTGCTATCATACTAGATTATAACCGAAACACCGTATTTGGTATAAGGTTAGACAGTAAAAAACTATGGCTTGGTAAGTATGACACAGTGGAAGAAGCTGAAAAAGTAAAAAATTTTATAAACGAATCTTTAATAGAGAAAAGAAGATGCGATTTAAGATATTTAGAGTTAGATAAAACTTAATGCTACGCAAAAAAAACAACCCTTATTATGGAAATAAATTCTAGGAGGTAATTATATATGGATATCGAAAAAATATTTAAAGATTATGATGTAGAACCGTACACTAGAGTTGTGGGTTGCGAACTGAGAAGTACAAAACTTACAATAATAGGGTATATTACAAAAATCAAGAATTTAATCACAAAAGATACACAATATATTCTACACTAAATTAGATTTATATTTAAAAAAAGATTGAGTCCTAACAAGGACTCTTTCTTTTGCATGATAAACTTAATTCTACGCGAAATAAACACCCCCTATTATGGAAAAAATAATAAAATGAAAGGAGTGAATTATAATTGACAAAGATATATTTTAGACACGTCGTTTTTACAGACGATAGTATGAGACCTACTATAGTTAGGGGGTACTATTATAAAGAAGCGCCGTACGTTTACAAACAGTTGATATTCAATTATTAATAAGAGACATTTTAAATATTTTAAGAGGGAGTCTAAGGAAACTTAGACTCTTTTATTTTTTACTTGAAAGGAGGAAAAAATATGGAAACTAATTGGTGGAGATAGACTTGATGCTGCTGTTAAAAAATACAAGACGTACAGTTTGATATTTGACGCGTCCAGAAAGATATTTGCGCATGAGTACATTGATGATAAGAATTATTGGCCACATGAGTATATTGATGATTATAATTATCGACCGCTCTAAAGGAGGTCATTATCATGCGAATAGCAGGAACCTTATCCTGTTCATTAGTTAACGGTTATGGTGTCCGATATGTTATATTCTGCCAAGGGTGTGCACATCATTGCATTGGTTGCCAAAACCCGGAAACCTGGGATTTTAACGGAGGTGAAGAAATCACACCAGAGGAATTAGCTGAAGATATTAAAAGACATAAGCATATAGACGGAGTCACTTTATCAGGGGGAGATCCATTCTATCAACAAGAGGAATGTGTCTCCCTCTTGAACCTTCTTCCTGAACATCTTGATATTTGGATTTACACCGGGTTTAAATATGACGAAATCAAAGATACACAATTGGCTCAAATGGCTGATTATATTGTTGATGGAAAATTTGAACAGGATAAATTAGTCACTGGAAAAATGTACGGCAGCAGTAACCAAAAAATTATCGATATTAAAATAGGAAAATTTTTAGAAAAACATGCTCAAAATAACGCAAATAGATATATGAAAAAAGCTAATAAAAAAGAAGCTGCTCGAAACCAAAAACTTCAAAAAAGGGCCGCTGAATTAGTGTCAAATTCAATAAAAGAAGTTTAAAAGATTGAGTCCTAAACAAGGACTCTTTCTTTTTCTAAAAATATATACATGGAAAGGAACATGACTTGATATGATAAATAATGAACACGTTTTGAATTATACAGATTTGGTTGATAACTATATTAGTCTCAATGACTGGCGCGTAAAAGAGAATTCCACAGTTACCTACTCTGTCGGAGGTCTTATTCTCTCTAACTCGGGTGCTGTCACTGCTAATTATTGGTTATCCAATATCTACGACCAAGAAATATCCGACGCACATCGAAGTGCCGCAATTCATTTACACGATTTATCTATGTTGACTGGTTATTGTGCAGGTTGGAGTTTGAAGCAGTTGATTCAGGAAGGACTTGGTGGAGTAGCCAGAAAAATTACTTCTACTCCCGCAAGCCATCTTTCAACGCTTTGTAACCAGATGGTTAATTTCATCGGAATTATGCAGAACGAATGGGCTGGGGCTCAGGCATTCTCGTCTTTTGACACATATTTAGCACCATTTGTTAGAGTAGACAACCTTACCCAGAAAGAAATTAAACAATGTATACAGTCTTTCGTATTTGGCCTTAACACTCCATCTAGATGGGGTACACAAGCACCATTCTGCAATATTACCTTAGATTGGACTGTTCCAAATGATTTGGCTAACCTTCCTGCTATTGTTGGCGGTAAGGAAATGGATTTCACTTACGGAGATTGTCAAAAGGAAATGGATATGATTAATAAAGCCTTCATTGAAATTATGATTGAAGGCGATGCCAACGGACGCGGTTTCCAATATCCTATTCCAACATATTCTATAACAAAAGATTTTGACTGGGGTGAAACAGAGAACAACAAGCTCTTATTTGAAATGACGGCTAAGTACGGTACCCCATATTTCTCAAATTATGTCAATTCTGACATGGAGCCAAGTGACGTTCGTTCCATGTGCTGTCGGCTTAGACTTGACCTGAGAGAGCTTCGCAAGAAGTCCGGTGGATATTTCGGCTCTGGGGAGTCCACAGGCTCAATTGGTGTAGTTACTATTAATTTACCTAGAATTGCTTATCTGGCTACGGACGAAAAAGACTTCTACGGACGACTTGACCGTTTGATGGATATTTCAGCTCGCTCTCTTAAGATTAAGCGGACTTTCGTTACTAAGCTTTTAGACGCCGAATTATATCCTTATACTAAGCGATATTTAGGAACATTTGATAACCACTTCTCCACCATTGGTCTTGTTGGTATGAACGAAGCGGGGCTTAATGCTGAGTGGCTGCGTAAAGATTTGTCTACTCCCGAAGTTCAGAAGTTCGCTAAGGATGTTCTCAATCATATGCGTGAACGCTTAAGTGATTATCAGGAGCTTTACGGCGATCTCTACAATCTGGAGGCTACACCTGCCGAGTCTACAGCATACCGCTTTGCTAAGCATGACAAGAAGTTATTTCCAGACATAGTCACTGCTAATGAAAACGGAACTCCTTACTACACGAACTCTACTCATCTGCCGGTTGGTTATACAAATGATATTTTTGATGCTCTCGACATTCAGGACGAACTTCAGACTCTTTACACGTCAGGCACTGTCTTTCATGCATTCCTCGGCGAGAAACTTCCAGATTGGAGGTCAGCTGCTACTCTTGTTCGTAAGATTGCGGAAAACTATAAACTTCCGTATTACACTCTATCTCCGACCTACTCTATCTGTAAGAACCATGGATATTTAACCGGAGAAGTAAAGTCTTGTCCAGTTTGTGGTGAGGGCACTGAAATATACAGCCGTATTACTGGTTACTACCGACCGGTTCAGAATTGGAATGACGGAAAAGTGCAGGAGTTCAAAGACCGTCGTACGTACGCGTATGATATTAACAAAACTAATAAAGAGTTAATCCTCGTCGCTACCAGTACTTGCCCAAATTGTAAACAGGCCGAGAAAATTTTAAAAGAAATCAATATAGCTTTTAAAAAGATATTTGCCGAGGATAATGCGGAGCTTGTAAACAGACTTGGTATTAGGCAGGCACCCACACTTGTAAAAGGTGACGAAAAATATTCCGGCCTTAGCGAGATTTATAAATTTATTTGTAATATATCAATATAATAAAAGATTAGGAGGAAGTTATGAGTAGAGGAACTAAAAAGCGTAGTACGTTTGGTATACTTCTAGATTTTATTCTAGTTCTGTTAACCGGTGGACTATTTTGTTATAAGCTATGTTTATTACATTATTTGACAATTTTTACTATTACTATTTGGCTCATCTGGATACTGATTAGATATCTGCGAAACAATACCTAATTAGTAAATCGCATATTTATAGCCCATGTTTTGTTGCTTGTCTTAATGGAAATAATAAATCATTTGTTGAAAGGAGAATAAAATCATGTTTGAAAAATTGAAAAAGTTTTATAAGAAACACGAGGTTGTTGTATTAACTATCGGAGGCGCTATTGTTATCGTAACAGCAGGGGTATTACTTGGTAAGAAAATAAAAAGTAATACCTTGTCGAAGATAATAGAAAACCTTGAATATGATGATTCAGCAGATCGTGCATTATTAGAAAGTTATGGAGCAGTTTTTAAAGACGGGATGGACGCACCCTTTGCAACAAAAGAAATAGCAACCAAGTTCTTGGTATGAAATGGGGTTTAAGAAGGTATTAGAACAAGGACGGAACGAGAACGGCATTAGGTAAAAAAAGAGATCGAGAAGAAACCAATAAAGAAATGGCTAAGCGTAATACAGGTTTAAAAGGTATGATTAAAAGAAAGGAAGAAGCCCGGTCAGTTGAAAATAGAGCAAAAAAATATAAAAATTTATCTGACGAAATGGCTTACAAAGTTGCAAAAGGTGAACAAGCAGTATCTAGATATTTGGCGTATACCGGAGGCACTCTCCTAGCTCAAACAGTAGTGCCTACTGCCATAAAGTATCTGGGTAAAAAAATAGGAACAACTACTCCTTTCGATAATTATGATGTTAAGGCTAAAGTTTTTAATGCAGGAAACATAAAAACAATAGCTGCCTTAGGACTAGTTAACGTTTCATATCTGACGGCGAAAGATGCCATCAAAAAGAAGAAAGAAAAAAGGAACAAGGAAGCGGAAAATTGATATAATTTCTGCCCACTTTTATTTTTTGCAAAGTGGGCTTTTTAAGTTTTTCGAAAAATTGGGCAGATTTTTTGAAGATTGTTCGGACGATTTTTTGGGTTTTGCCCAAAAAAAGTGGGCTTTTGGCCATTTTTAAAATGAAAGTGGGCACGCTGAAACCCAGTGTTCATGCGGGTTTGCGGGCTTTCTGCCCACTTGCCCACTTTTTTTCTTATTTAATTGTGATAAAAAGTTTAATATATATATATAATTAACAAAAAAAAAGTGGGTTTTTGGCCACAAGCTTAAAAAGCGATTATTTTGCAAGAAATCCTATTACCGCAAATATTTTTTAAAGGTCGAGAGTCTTAAACAATGGATTCTTATTTTATTTGGTTATTTTTAGCTTCGCGAAAAAAACATGCTCTTTTATGAAGAGAAAGGGTTATAACGCGACCGGTGTTACTTTCTCTTTTGTGTTTGCACATTTTTAAAAGAAAGGAGGCCTGCTTGTGGCAAGAAGTTCTAAATTGGAAAGTGGTTTTCAAGATCGACTTATTGAAAAACTTAAAGACTTATTTCCGGGATGTATGGTTTTTACAATGGATCAAATTCAGGGAATTCCAGACTTGCTTATTTTATATAAAAATAAGTGGGCTTCCCTAGAATGTAAAAAGAGTGCTGGTGCCAAGAAACAGCCAAATCAAAAATACTATGTTGGTCTTATGAATGAGATGTCATTCTCAAGATTCATATGTCCAGAGAATAAAGAGGAGGTATTGCATGAACTTCAACAAGCATTTAAACCTTAAGGGACAACATGCGTTTCTTGGAGCTAGCAAATATCATTGGATTAATTATGATGAAGGTAAACTAATTGAAGCATATTCGAAATTTACAGCGGCTCAAAAAGGAACAGAACTTCATGAATTTGCAGCTCAATGCATTAAATTGGGACAAAAACTTCCCAAGTCTCAAAAAACATTGAATATGTATGTTAACGATGCAATTGGATTTAAAATGACTCCTGAGCAACCTTTATATTATTCGGAAAACTGCTTCGGCACAGCCGATGCTATTTCCTTTAGAAATAAAATGCTTAGGATCCACGATTTTAAATCTGGGGTTATTCCGGCACATATGGAGCAGCTTGAAATATATGCTGCTCTTTTTTGTTTGGAATATAAAGTTAAACCTGCTGATATTAGTATTGAATTACGAATATATCAGTCAGACCAAATTTTATATCATAATCCGACAGTTGAAGATATTGTTCCTATCATGGATAAAATTATTACTTTTGATAAGTTAATTAACAAAATCAAATCGGAGGAGGTTTAAACTATGAATCCCATAGCGGAAGAAATTTTAATGCATTATGGAATACTAAGACGTTCTGGACGTTACCCTTGGGGTTCGGGTAAAAACCCTTTTCAACGTAGCGGCGATTTTCTCAGCAGAGTAAACGAATTAAAGAAATCCGGTATGAGTGAGAAAGAAATTGCCGAATCGATGGAACTTACAACTACTCAGCTCAGAACACAAGTCGGATTAGCAAAAGACGAAAGAAGATCTCTCGAAGTTGCCACAGCTAAAGGTTTGAGAGAGAAGGGATATTCTCTTAATGAGATTGCGGAAAAGATGGGGTATAAAAATGACTCGTCGGTTCGCTCCCTTCTTAATGAAGACGCTGAAGCTCGTATGAATCAGGCTAGAAAAACTGCCGAATTTCTAAAGAAGCAAGTTGATGAAAAAGGTATGATCGATGTTGGAGTTGGTGTTGAACGTGAATTAGGAATCTCTAAAGAAAAAATGAAACAGGCTCTTTATATTTTGGAGATGGAAGGTTACGAGGTTTATGGTGGAGGAGTTCCGCAAGCGACTAATCCTGGTAAGCAAACAAATATTCAGGTCCTCTGCCCTCCTGGCACTGAGCATAAAGAAATTTATAATTTTGATAAAATTAATTCTGTTAGGGATTATGTGTCTCATGATGGTGGAGAAACCTTTGATACCTTTGTTTATCCGAAGAGTATGGATTCTAATCGTATTAAGATTCGTTATGCAGAAGAAGGCGGGATCGAGAAAGACGGCTTGGTCGAGATTCGAAGAGGAGTAGATGATCTTTCTTTAGGAGAATCCCATTATGCTCAGGTCCGTATTCTTGTGGATGGTAAAAAATACATAAAAGGAATGGCTGTATATTCTGACGACATGCCTGATGGTGTCGATATTGTTTTTAATACCAACAAAAGTAAAGATGTTCCAAAAATGGACGTTCTTAAAAACATCAGCAACGATCCTGATAACCCTTTCGGTTCTCTAATTAAAGCAGGAGGTCAAAGTTATTACATCGACAAGGATGGAAAACGTCAACTATCACTCATTAATAAGAGAGCTGAAGAAGGAGACTGGAACGAATGGAGCGATAGTCTTCCATCTCAGTTTCTTTCCAAACAGAGTATAACTCTGATTAAAAAACAACTTAATTTAGCATCGGCTGATAAACAAGCAGAATTTGACGAAATTATGTCCCTTACAAATCCTACCGTAAAAAAAGCTTTGTTAAAATCGTTTTCGGATGATTGCGATTCCGCAGCTATTCACCTACAGGCTGCCGCCTTACCAAGACAGAAATACCAGGTAATACTACCCATTACTTCCATGAAAGACAACGAAGTATACGCTCCTAATTATAAAAATGGCGAACAAGTAGCTCTTATACGTTATCCTCATGGTGGAACATTTGAAATTCCAATTCTAACCGTTAATAATAAACAAGCAGAAGCTAGGCGAATTTTAGGAAATACTCCAGCAGATGCCATTGGTATTAACAGTAAAGTAGCTGAACGATTGTCTGGAGCAGATTTTGACGGTGATACGGTTATGGTCATCCCTACCGGCGGTAAAGTTAAAATCACATCCACTCCTGCTTTAAAAGGTCTTGAAGGATTTGACCCAAAACTAGAGTATGGTGGTAAAAAAGAAGGAACTTTTAAAGCAATGAAAAATACCCAGACAGAAATGGGTAAAATTTCAAATTTAATTACGGATATGACTCTAAAAGGAGCCACTCAAGACGAATTAGCAAGAGCCGTTCGTCATAGTATGGTAGTTATCGATGCTGAAAAACATAAATTAGACTATAAACAAAGTGAACTTGACAATGGTATCGCGTCTCTTAAGAAAAAATATCAAGGTACCTATGACGAAGAGGGTCGATATAGAGAAGGAGCATCTACTTTAATCTCGAGAGCTAAATCAGAAACTTCTGTTTTAAAGAGAAAAGGTAGTCCAGTTATAGATAAGGAAACCGGTAAACAGACTTACAAAGAGGTCTATGAGGAGTACACAGACCCAAAGACCGGAAAGATCCGTGTCAGGACTCAGAAGTCCACTAAAAT
>Ga0116174_10001861_pt1 | contig 18841 bp, 15 predicted proteins | sample AD_UKC087_MetaG_FD_89801 | JGI IMG/M metagenome (GOLD analysis project Ga0116174, IMG submission 89801) | Active sludge microbial communities of municipal wastewater-treating anaerobic digesters from USA - AD_UKC087_MetaG | ecosystem: Engineered > Bioreactor > Anaerobic > Digestate | place: USA...
ATGTGATGTACCTCGACCCCTTCTTGATCGGCGTGTTCTCTGCCGTGCCGACGAGATATGTGGCGTCGGACGAGCTCTTCCGCAAGCCGTTCACACGGTGGTTCTTCAGCCTTGTGGGGGCCATCCCCAAGAAGCGGTGGAGCCGGGATATCGGTGTGCTCAGAAAGATGCATGACGTGCTCAAGCGAGGCGAGCTTGTGGGTATCTTCCCCGAGGGCCAGCGCAACTGGGATGGGGCGCCGGTGCCTGTAGGAGATGAAACTTACCGCCTGCTCATGCACCTCGGCGCCCCGGTTACGTGCGTGTGCCTGCATGGAGGGCACGAGGCGTGGCCGAGGTGGTCGCGCTTGCCGGCGAGATCCAAGATGGTTGTGGAGTTCTTCGCGCCGCTCAACCCGTCGGATTACTGTAACGTGGCGGAGTTCAGGCGCGAGGTCGAGAGCAGGATGTTCGCGTTTGTCGATGACGAGCCCGAGCCCAGGAAGGGCTTCCCGTCGGGGCCGGCGTGCCATCGCGGTATCACGAAGGTAATGTGGGGATGCATCAAGTGCGGCGCGCCGATGAGCATGGAACACACAGATGCAGGCGTGAAGTGCCAGGCATGTGACGCCTCGTTCACCATCACCTCTTCAATCGAGGTGATCGACGACTCCACAGGCGAGCGAATGCTCGAGCGCGATTACAGGGCCACGTTGATGGAGTGGCTTGCCGCCGGGCGGATGCTCGACGCGGCTGACGGCAAGTTCAACGCAGTGTGCAGTGCCGACGCCTACCGGATCGAGTCCACCCGGGAGCTGATCCCATTGGGTTCAGGCAAGCTTACACTGGGGACAGGCCTCTCATTCACAGGCGTGGCGGTGGGCGCTTCGCGCGACGACGCCGGCGGCGGGGAGCCCTTCGAGATACGTTACAGCATTGAAGACATCGACTTCACCTACCTCAACCTGGCCAACCACCTCGTGGTGGTGAGCAGGGCGGGGGCATATCAGTTCCACATTAAGGACGACTCGCCTGTGAGGTGGGAGGATTACCTGCTGATCGCCAGAGGTTCCGCCGTCAGGCAGTGGACCAGCGGCGAGCAGGTGCGCAGGCGCGCCAGGGATGGAGGGGCCAGGCTGGCATGATGAACAGACCAAACGCAGCCGCCACAGCCGCGACGCCCGCCGCAGCTTACAGGGCCGGCAGGCCGCTGTGGGCAGGGGTATTGCTGTTCGCGCTCTACTTCCTCGCTCTACCATGGGTGCTTCGCACGATCGCAGGCTGGATCGCTCCGCATGTCGCCGCCGAGATGCACGCCGCCGCCACCGCCAAATACCTCACTGTGGCGCTGGGCGTAGCGGCGTGTGCGTTGGGGGCTTATGTCGCAGTGAGGGGGCATTTCATCCTCGCGCACATGGGCAAGAACTGGCCCGGGGGGCGCACCTTGTACCTCGTTGACACTCACACCTACAGGTTCGTGCGCCACCCGGTGTTCTGGGGGTACACGTTATTCTGGGTCGGCAGGGCTCTGATCGCAGGCTCGTGGCCGCTCATGGCTGCGTGCGCGCTCATGGCCATCGGCTTCGCTGCCGCCGCAGCCATGGAAGAGGCCGGCCTCGCCCGACGGTTTGGCGGCGACTACGCTGCATACCGCAGTTCGGTGAGGTGCATCGTTCCGAACTTCAGGGCTCTCGCCGACGACGTGCGCGACATGCCCAACGTCGCCCTGTTCATGGTGACAGTCTCGCGCATCATCGGCGAAGGGCTATGGCGGATCAGGGCAGTCGGGATGGAGAACATTCCGCGCAAAGGGCCGGTCGTCTTCGCGTCTAACCACATGACCAACGCTGACACCTACGTATTAGGGCTCTTCTCCACTAGGATGATCTACTACGTCACGGCCGACGAGATCTTCCGCCACCCCTTTGGCAGGTGGTTCTTTGGGGCGCAGGGCGCGATACGCAAGAAGAAATGGGCGCGCAACGTGTCGGTGCTGCGGGCGATGAAGTCCATTGTGGCGAGCGGCGGAGCGGTGGGCATCTTCCCTCAAGGCCAGTACAACTGGGACGGCGGCAAGAACGTCGTCGGCGACGAGGTATATCGGGTGCTCCACTTCCTCGACGCGCCGGTGGTGCCCTCCACGTTCGTTGGCGCCCACGAGGCGTGGCCGGCATGGTCGTTCTGGCCAGCCATGTGCGATTGGGAAGTGAGGTTCTTCGAGCCCGTTCATCCGAGGGATTACCCCGATGTGGCGACGTTCCGGGAGGCCCTCGAATCGAAGATGTTCTCGACGCATGGCGCCCCGCCTGTCGCGCGCCGCGGGCTCATATCGCACAAGGGTATCACCACCGTGCTCTGGGGATGCATCAGGTGCGGCGGCGCTGCCACGTTGCGCGAAACCCGTGAGGGCTTGGTGTGCAGCAAATGCCACTCTGAGTTCACCATAGGCCCTGACCTGAAGATAACCGATAAGGCCAACGGTCGGGCCATGGTGGAGGAGCAGTACAGAGCAACGCTCCTGAAGATGCTGGCTGATGGGCAGATGGAGGATTCGCGCGGGGGAGCGCTCACTCTGAGGTGTGAGGCGAAGGCCTACAAGATCGAGTCGACTGACCTTCTTACCAAGGTGGGCGAGGGCGTTCTGACCCTCACTGATGAGCAGCTCACACTGGCCGGCGCCGACGGCGCTGGGATCGAGCTGCCTGTTAGCGACATTACGTTCACGTTCCTGAACGCCGCCGGGCACCTGGTGATCTCCGCAGGGCCGCATGGCGTGTTCCAGTTCGCTCTGGTGGGAGACTCCAACCTGAGGCTCGAAGACTACCTGATGCACGCCAAGGGCGCCGCCGTTCGCGCGTGGCCCACGCCCCAAGAGACCAGGGCGCGGGCGCACGAGCGGCACCAGCATTAGGCCGGTATCTGGTATCCGGTGCTCGGGTCAGTTCTCTCCCAGGTATGCCTTCCTCACGCGGGGGTCGGCTCTGAGTTCGGCCGCTGGCCCGGCGAGCGCTATCTTGCCCGTTTCCAGCACGTAGGCGTCATGGGAGATCTTCAGGGCCATCCGGGCGTTCTGCTCGACCAGCAGCACGGTAGTGCCGGTCTTGTTGATCTCCTTGATCACGCGGAAGATCTCCTGCACCAGCTTGGGGGCGAGACCCAGCGACGGCTCGTCTAGCAGGACGATTCGCGGCTCCGCCATCAAACCTCTGCCCATGGCCAGCATCTGCTGTTCGCCGCCGGAGAGGGTGCCGGCGAGCTGGTTGCGGCGCTCCTGGAGGCGGGGGAAGAGCTCGTACACGCGCTTCATCGTTGCAGACCAGCGCCCGGGCTCGCTGCGGTGCTTGTACGCCCCGAGCTTCAGGTTCTCTTCCACTGTGAGTGTGGCGAACACCTTTCTCCCCTCGGGCACATGGGCCACGCCCCTGTTCACGATCTCGTGGGCCGGCAAGGCGGTGATGTTCTCATCAGCCAGAGTGATCTGACCGGCTCTGGGCCTGATCAGCCCCGAGATCGCGCGGAGAGTCGTGGTTTTGCCCGCGCCGTTGGCGCCGAGCAGCGTCACGATCTTGCCGTTGTCTACCTCGATGTTGATCCCGTGTATCGCCTCTACATTGCCGTGGGAGATCCTTACGTCCTTCAGCGACAGCAGGCTCATATGGCTACACCCGCTTCCGCATCTTCATCGTCATCTTCATCTGAGCCGAGGTAGGCCTCGATCACAGCGGGATCGTGCTGGACCTCATCAGGCGTGCCCTCGGCGATCTTCCTGCCGTATTCCATGACTGCCACTCGGTCGGATATGCCCATGACCACGCGCATGTCGTGTTCGATGAGGAATACCGTTATCCCCGACTCGCGGATGCCGCGGATGATGTCCATCAAGTCATTGGACTCGTTCTCGTTCAGGCCGCCCGCAGGCTCGTCGAGGATGAGCAGCTTGGGCAGGGTGGAGAGCGCGCGCGCTATCTCCAGCCGGCGCCTGTCGCCGTACGACAGGTTCTTCGCCAGCTCATCGCGGAACTGCCATATTCCCAGCCTGCGCAGGCAGTCTTCTGCGATCCCGAAGGAGTTCTTCTCCTCGCGGCGGCGCGCCCCAGTGTTCAACAAGCACGCCAGCAAGCCTGACTTCGAACGGCAATGCTGGCCGGCGAGCACGTTCTCGAAGCATGTCAAGTTCTCAAACAACCTGAGCGTTTGGAATGTTCGCGCTATTCCGGCCTCCACCACGCTGTGAGGCTGCATGCCCATGAGGTTGACTCCACCGCTGAAGTCGATCTTGCCGCAATCGGGGCGATAGATGCCTGTGATGAGGTTGAACACCGTGGTCTTGCCGGCTCCGTTAGGGCCGATGAGACTGGTGATGCTGCCCGTCTTCACGTCTAGAGTGAAGTCGCTGACTGCCTTGAGCCCTCCGAAGCTCCTGGAGATGCCTGTGAGACTGAGCAGTGCTGTATCAGTAGGTGCTGTCATTGGCCGTCTCCCTCCCTAAGCTTCGTGGACCACCTCGTGCTTGGCCAGAGCCCCTGGGGCCTGAAGATCATCATGAGCACCATCGCCAGGCCAAACAACAGCATGCGGTATTGCGCGAAATCGCGCATCAGCTCAGGCAATACCATCATGGCGCCTGAGGCTAGAATCACGCCTGGGATGGATCCGGTGCCCCCGAGGATGACGATGGCGAACAGCGTGACGGACGCCGCAAAGGTGAACGAATCGGGCGATATCACCATCATCTTTGTGGCATAGATCGTGCCGGTGGCGCCCGCGATGCCGGCCCCGAGCATGAACGCCAGCGACTTAGCCCAGCGGGTGTTGATGCCTGTGGCCTCTGCGGCCACTGCGTCTTCACGCACGTAGTTCCATGCGCGACCGATGCGCGAGCGCTGCAGCCTGAACAGACCGAAGAGCAACACGGCCACACACCCCCATACCAGCCAGTAGAAGTCGATGGGGGCCTGTACCACTCGACCGAAGAACCGGAACTGGTCCATGACGATCAGTCCATTAGGGCCGCCCGTGAGATCGAGCGGGTTGTTTATGAGCGTTATCCTGATGATCTCGTTCAGCCCCACAGTGACCATCAGCAGGTAGTCGCCTCTCAGGTGCATGATGGGCGCCGTCAGCACGTAGCCGGCGAGCGCCGACACTAAGCCGCTCACCAACATGAGCACCCACATGTTGATCCCGAACCGCTGCGATAGTATGGCTGTGGTGTACGCGCCTATCGCGTAGAATGCGGTGTGCCCCATGTTGAACAGCCCGACCTCGCCAACGATGACGTTTAGCGAAAGGCCCAGGAGCACGTTAATGCCCCAGAACACGCACACATCGATCCAATAGTCTGACACGAAGAAGGGCAGAACCAGGAGGGCCGCTGCGAGCACCAACAGGAACATGCTGTTCGACGATACCGACATCCGAGTCATCCGACTGCGTTCAGTTTTCATACCTTCTCAGCCACCCTTTCGCCGAGGATTCCGGTGGGCCTGAAGATCAGCAGCAGGATGAGGATGCCGAACACCATTACGTCCTTCCAGGCGGCGGAGATGTATCCGGCGCCCAGCATCTCGAGGATGCCGAGGAGCAAGCCGCCCACCATGGCGCCGGGGATGTTGCCGATGCCGCCCAGAATCGCCGCGGTGAACGCTTTGAGCCCGTATGACCAGCCCACGGTGAAGTGGATCTGCCGGTAGTAGAGCCCGAGCAGCACGCCGGCGATCGCGCCCAGAGCCGGGCCGATGATGAAAATGAGTGTGATGACGTTGTCAACGTTGATGCCCATCAATCTCGCGGTGTCATGATCGATGGCGGTGGCCCTGATAGCCATGCCGGCCGTCGTGCGCTGCACGAACAGGTAGAGGGCGACCATGAGCGCCAGTGAGATGCCCATTATTAGCAACTGCATGAGGCTGATGCTGACTCCGCCGATGCGCCACGTGGTTTCAGGAGAGGCCCAGGGCGGATACGCCTGGAACCTTGCGCCCCATATGAGCATAGCAGCGTTCTGGAGGAACTGCGACACGCCGAGGGCGGACACTACTGCGGCGAGCCTGCTCGAGCGGCGCAGTGGCCGGTATGCGACTCTCTCGACGAATACACCCAGAAGGGCCACACCGATCGTGGCGATGACCGTAGCGGCCAGGAGAACTAGCCACAGAGGGAGACCGCTGTTGGCCAACACGGTGACGAGCATCGTGTAGCCGAGGTAGGAACCCATCATGAAGAAATCGCCATGTGCGAAGTTGATGAGACGCATCACCCCGTACACCATGGTGTATCCTAGGGCGATCAGAGCATACACTGCCCCGACGGTGAGACCGTTGACTAGTTGGCTGAGGAAAAATACCATGCTTTGAGCGACCGCCCTCCGTAGCGCTCGATGCACCTAATCCGGACCAGGCTCCCGTCACGGAGCCTGGTCCGGCCACATATGGTACAGCATTGGGCACTTCAGGAGGGAGATGCCCGCACCTCCCATCCCCTTGAAGTAACAGGCGTGTGGCGTCAGGCGTTTCGACGGATTACCGGCGAGGCCTGAAGTTGCCTTCGCCGATCACCTCGTACGCCAGGTAGATGGCGCCTTCTCTGTCGCCGACGGCATCGAAGGAAATGGGACCGGTGATGCCTGGGTAGTCCTTGAGGTTGTTGTGCAGGTAGTTCATGAGCACATCTGAGTTCGTCGACTTCGTCGCCGAAATCGCAGCGCAGATAGCCTTGAACGCATCTGCTGCGTACACAGGCCATGGGCTCGACGGAGCTTCCTTATGCCTTCGGATGTACTCTGCTACGAAGGCCTTGGACTCAGGGTAGTCTAGGTCGGTGGGGAGGGGCTCCTGGGTCATGAGCGCGCCCTTCGCGATATCGATCCCTGCGATCTTGATGAACTCATCGTTCACTGCGGCGTTGCCGCCCACGAACGGGGCCTTGATGCCCAGGGTGCGCATCTGCCTGATGATGAGTCCGGCCTCGGAGTAGTAGCCCGTGAAATACACTACGTCGGGGTTGGTTTTGCCCATACGCCCCAGGATGGCGGTGAAATCGCGCTCGCCGGGGGTTATGGCGTCGAAGAACACGACCTCTGCCTTGCCCTGTGCGAGGATGGGCTTGCGCGCCGCCTCGGCCAGGCCCTTGCCGAACGTGGTGTTGTCATGGATTATCGCTATACGCTTGGCCTTCAGCGTGCCGGCGGCGAAGTTCGCGAAGAACTCGCCCTGCCTGTCATCGCGGAAGCATGTTCTGAAGAAGTACTTGCGCCCGTGAGTCGTCAGCGACTCCGCTGTGGAACCGTAACCTATGTTCACGAGTTTGCCTCTCTCATAAATGGCAGCAGCGGGGTCATTCACTGAAGAACCGTAAGTACCGACAACAGCTACGACTTTCTCACTGATCATCCGCTGTGCGACCAGCGCGGACTGCTGAGGTTGCCCCTGATCATCGCCGAGGACGATCTCGACTGGCCGGCCTAGAAGACCGCCTGCCTTGTTGATTTCGTCAGCGACGATTTGGACCGAGTTTCTGGCCATCTCGCCTTCGTAAGCCCATGGCCCGGTGATAGGCGCCTGCAGTCCAATCCGAATGGGTTCTGCGGCTCTTGCGAACTGAGCCAGAGATAGAAGCGCCAGGAGAGCTAAGGATACCATGAACCGAGCTGACCTACTTCCGCTCACTACTCAACACCTCCGTACAGTCTAGTAATGTGGATGATCTCAAACAGGCCTAAGCCCGCTTTCGAATAGTCTACTCTATTCGCCATGCCCTCGGCTATCCCTTTCGAAGATTCCTTTTTAGACTTAGTGAAATGTAATACAATGTCATATACCGGGCAGCACATGATTGCCCGGATGTGGCAGGCATGAGGTCGAAACGCACGGTAGCAGCGGATTAGCCGCTATCATATATTTACATCATAGGAGCATCGGAGGTGGACCAGCACATGGAGCCAAGAGAGTTCGTGGAATTCCTGAGGCATCACGCTGATCAAGCTCATGCCGACACCGGAATCCCTGTAGAGATAATGCTAGCGCAGGCCGCTCTCGAAACAGGCTGGCTGACCAGGACCGTAAAGGATAGGGCCACCGGCGCCGACAGCATGAACTTGTTCAACATAAAGGGCAAAGGCCCGGCCGGCTCAGTTGTGACGTCAGTGATAGAATACATCAAGGGGCGGAAAGTGTGGCAGGACGCGCGGTTCAGGGCATACAACTCATACGACGAGTCGTTTGAAGACTACGCAACGCTCATCGCCGAGGCGCCGAGGTATTCGGCGGCGATGGCAGCAAAAGACGACCCGGTAGCATTCGCATGGCAACTGCAGGCGGGCGGGTACGCCACCGATCCTCACTATGCGAACAAGGTGCTCTCAGTCATGCAGAAGAACATACTGCCTCATCTTGATGACGGAACGCCTCAAGAGACTTCAGAGTGTCCATCCGTTCCGAAGCAGGATCCGACATATGAGGATGAGATAGACTGACCGTTCGCCTCCAGAGCCCTGGCCGCGACCGCCAGCAGCCGCCCGACATCGAATGGTTTCGAGAGCACAGCCGAGTAGCTGTCATCGGGAGGGAAGGTCTCGAGTTCGGGAGTGGCGGCGGTGACCAGCACCACCGGCACACGGGCAGTAGCCGGCAGGTTCCGGATCGCGACGATCAGCTCTCTTCCGTTCATGATGGGCATGATGAGGTCGGTTAGCACCAGATCGGGCAGCATGCCGTCAGCCATACAGTTCAGAGCCTCGAGCCCGTTGTTGGCAGTCACAACACAATGACCGAATGCTTCCATGAGCTCTGTCATCACGCACAGCAGTTGTGGATCGTCGTCTACAATAAGGACTTTAGCCATTCGATGTGCACAGCTCCGCTAGTCTCAGTTGAGTTCGGGCAGTCTCGATACAATCAGGGGATTACCGACGAACGCCTTTAATACCTTCTGCGATAAAACGAGAATAATCGCTGAAAACTAGCGGCAGGCTCGGCGGCGCCCGGCTGGGCCGTGCGCCGCTGTCTCATTTGAAGGTTATGGGCAAGTCAAGTAGAATTCCCTTATTGGTTAAGGAGGCAAGGCGATGCTATTTCGGGATTTTGGCGCCACGGGAACGCGCCACTCAGCTCTGGGTTTCGGATCGATGCGCATGCCCCACGAAGGGGGCGAGCTCTCCAGTGTCAAGGAGCTCGAGGCCGTTGAGATGATCCGTCGAGCCATCGATGGCGGGGTCACATATGTAGATACGGCCTACGGATACCATGGCGGCAAGAGCGAAGTGGTGGTTGGCAGGGCCTTGCGTGACGGCTATCGCGGCAAGGTCGCTCTCGCCGACAAGTTGCCTGTATGGCTGGCACACAAGCCTGAGGATTTCGAGCGACTCTTGACGGAGCAGTTGGAGAGGCTGGGCGATGACCACATAGACCTGTACCTGCTCCATTCGCTGAACCGGGATTCATGGCGGAAGGCGCGAGACATGGGTGTCCTCGACTTTATAGTCAGGGAGAAGGAAAGGGGCCGCATCGGCCGGCTTGGTTTCTCCTTCCACGATAGCTTCGACGTGTTCCGCGAGATAGTCGACGCGTTCGACTGGGAGTTCTGCCAGATCATGCTCAACTACATGGATACTGAGTATCAGGCAGGCGAGGCAGGCTTGCGTTTCGCTGCCGGCAAAGGGCTCGCCGTGGTCGTCATGGAACCCCTCAGAGGAGGGAAGCTAGCGGCGGGGTTGCCCCCTGAGGTCGAGCAGATGTTCAACGCACTCCACCCCGAATGGAGCCCTGCTGAGTGGGGGCTCAGGGCCGTGTTCGACCGGCCGGAGGTATCGGTGGTGTTGAGCGGCATGAGCAACATGGATCAGGTGGAAGAGAACCTGAGGATCGCCTCTCAGGCGGGCCCCGGCAACCTCGGCGACGCCGAGCGGCAGGCGCTTCGGGAGGCCAGGGCGGTTTTCATGAACCGGATACGGATAGGCTGTACGGAGTGCAAGTACTGCCAGCCATGTCCACACGGAGTCGCGATACCCAGCGTGTTCTCGCTGTACAATGAAGCTCACATGTTCGGCGACATGCCTGCCATGGCAAGGCAATACGGCGGCCTGGTGAAGGCCCAGAAGGATGCGTCGCGGTGCGCGGAGTGCGGAGAGTGCGAGGAGCTCTGTCCTCAAAACCTCAAGGTGATCAGCCTCCTCAAGCAGGTGCATGCCGAGGCTTCGACGCGCAACGAATCCAACTAGACCCTGATCGTCTCACAGGAGGGATCAAAGCTGAAAATCGCCATTGTAACTGACAGTGTAGGTGATGTGCCTGCAAATGTAGCCCGCGAGCTTGGGATCAGAGTGGTACCGCTGTCTATCATCTTCGGAAACGAGTCGTTCCTTGACGGCGTGGACCTAGACGCCTCGTCCTTCTACGCCAAACTTAAAACCTCCAGCGTGATGCCGTCGACCTCACAGCCGGCGCCGGCGGCATTCATGCAAGTCTACAATGAGCTGCTGCGGGAGCATGACTACATCTTCTCCATCCACGCTTCAAGCGAGCTGAGCGGCACCTATCAGAGAGCTATGTTGGCCCGCGCCGAGGTGAGCCCAGAGAAGGTCGAAGTCGTGGATTCCCGCCTCGCTACTGTGTGCCAGGCGTTTGTGGTGATCGAGGCTGCCCGGGCAGTGATGAGAGGCGCAGGCGTGGATGAGGTGCGCCGGCGGATAGGCGAGGTCATGGCCTCGGTGAGGCTGCTCTTCGTCGTAGACACGCTGGAGTACCTCCAGAAGAACGGGCGCATAGGCAAGGCGGCGTCGTTAGTGGGCGCGCTGCTGTCGCTCAAGCCCATACTCACTTTGGAGGACGGCGTTGTCGCCGCCCGCGAGAAGGTTCTGGGCTCTCGCAAGGCGTTCAGCAGGGTGATACAGCTGATGAAGGAGGAGATCGGGTCGACCCCTATCAGTGTGATGGCCGTGCATTGCGCCGCGCCTGAAAAGGCCGCGCAGCTGGTGCAGGAGGTAGCGGCTAACTTCAACTGCGTCGAGATCGGCGTGACCGATGCAGGGCCTGTGATAGGCGCTCACGCTGGGCCCGGCGCCGCCGGCATCGCCTGGCACACCGTGTCGGCGCGCGGATGAAGCGCAGAGCATGAAACGGGTAATCGCAGTTTCTGGCGTGCACCATTCGGGTAAGACCACTGCTGTAGAGATGATCGTGGCTGAGCTGGTGAGGCGCGGCTACTCGGTAGGCACAGTTAAGAGCATTCATAAGGAAGGGTTCTCCATCGACGCCCCCGGCTCCAACACTCACAGGCACAGGATGGCAGGCGCGCGCATGGTCACGGCGTTGTCCGATGGCGAGACGTCGGTGATGATGGAGGGGAGAGCCAGTTACGAACAGATACTCTCCTGGTACGACACGGACTGGGTCATCCTCGAGGGCGCGCGCGGTGTTGCCTGTCCGCGTATAGTGTGCGCCCGCACCCAGGCCGACGTCGAGGAGCGCTTTGATGAGCACACCTTCGCCATCTGCGGCCCCATCGCTGATGAAGGAGGCGGAGGCATCACTCATTGGCGCGGTGTGCCCCTGCTCGACGCGAGAGTGCATTACAGGGAGGTGGTAGACTTGGCAGAGAAGCTCGTGCCCAAGGCTCACAATTATGAGACCGTGATCACCATCGATGGGGTGCGTGTGGCCATGAACCCCTTCACACAGGAGTTCGTAGCCCGCACCATTGCCGGAATGCTGTCGTCCCTCAAGGACGGTTCGCCGGAAGGCGACGAAGTACATATCGAGATAAGGCGGTTCTAGCTTGAACGCGGCTTTCGCGCCTGATGAATGGGCGTCGCTCCTCTGCCAGCTCAAGGCGGTGGGGTCGGCGCCCGTTCCGTCGCGCCTCGTGCCCGGGGAGCTGTTGACTGCGAAGAAGAGCCGGACCTGCCTGGCCTGGAGCGATGATGGCAGGTACGTGCTCAAGCGCTACGCCGACGCTGGGCGCGCGGAGCACGAGGCCAGCGTGATGGCGCGGCTGAGGGCCGCGGGGCTGGCTGTGCCCGAGCCTGTGGCGTCGGGCGAGTTCGTGTTGCTCAGGGCGTTCGTCGAAGGAAGCCCTCTCAAAGTGAGGGGTGGCTTCGACTTCGGGGCCAGGTGCGTGCAGCTGGCGCGCTGGCTGCGCCGGTGCCATGAGCTGGGCGCAGCGGCAGCGGGGCGACCCCACGGCACTGAAAGCCTTGCTGGCTCCGACAGCCCCGACAGCCCCAATAGCCCCAATAGCCCTGCTGGCCCTGGGTGCTCGAGTGCCGCCGCGACGTGGCTGGTAGGCGACATGAACCTGGGCAACTTCGTAGTCGGCGAAGCCGACAACCTCATATGGGGGATCGACTTCGGCGACACGCGGCGCGGCGATCCCTACGATGACGTGGGCGAGGGCGTCATGCGCATCCTGATCCGTCCCCCTGCATTCACGGCACTGAGCTGGGAGACTGCCGTCAGGTTCGTTGATGCGTACGCGGGGAACGGTGTGGACGGCATTGCCGAAGCGCGGGAACTCGTCATTCCCGCTGCGCAGCGGGCCTTTGTGCAGATGGCGGTGTGGCGGAACGGGGATGAGGAGATGTTGCGCGCTGCCGAGGGGCTTCCAGCGGCATGGCGGCGGGTCGAGGGGCTCCGGGACCCCGCTGGCGGGGGGGGGCTCACCAGTGGGTCACTTCAGAGGCCGATTGGCCCACCGTTGGGTCGAACCAACTGTGAACCGACCCAACCATGAGCAGCCCGGTCCCGTCCGTCCGAATCGAGGAGAAGTATGGAAAGCGGCGCCGCGCGCCGCATCCTCTAGTTGCCTGCTAAAGCTTGCCGGGCGATGCGACGGTTTCGGCGGGCCGAGTTGGAGGCACGGATCCTTGGATGGGGGGTGCTCACCAATGGGTCACTTCAGAGGCCGATTGGCCCACCAGTGGGCCAAACGGGGTCTGAACCGACCCGCCGGCGGGTCGACCCATCCATGGGTCACCCCGGAATCATGCGCCCCGCGGCGCTGTTGGAGGTAGTCTATATGCCTGTAGCTTGTTTTCTGGATGTTGAGACAACGGGTCTGTCTCCATGGAAAGAAGAAGTCGTGGAGCTGGCCATGGTGTTGTTCGAGTATGATGCTGACACCGGCGCCGTGGGGCGGCGCGTGGGATCCTATGTTGGCCTACGCGAGCCGGGCATCCCCATAAGCCCGGGAGCAGCCAGGGTTCACGGTCTCACCATGGAGGTGCTGCACGGCTGCCGCCTCGACGATGACAAGGTGCGGGGCCTCTTGGCGAAGAGCAGTCTCCTGATTGCCCACAATGCCGCTTTTGATCGCCCCTTCGTAACGCGGCTCTTCCCCCAGGCCGGCAAGATGCGTTGGGCTTGCTCCTGCCATGACATACCCTGGCGCGCATATGGGCAGCCCTCTGCCCGCCTCGAGAGCCTCGCCCGCGCCTTCGGCCTGCGCGCTAACCAGGTGCATCGCGCGGCCGACGATGTTGACGATGCCATAGCCTTGCTGGCCGCCGTCGGTCCGCACGGGAGGCCGTTCATGTATGACCTCCTCGCCGCTGTCGCAGTCCGCGAGGGAGCGGTCTGACATGTAATATCGCAATAGCACGAGCAGTCGTGGCGCAAGCTTGGAAGGAACGTCCACATTGGTGTAGAAGAATCCCCTACCATAGCGTGAACGTCTGGGGCGCAGGAGACGGAGTCGATTATTCGGAAAATTCATCGTCGATTTCCGAATCCCTGGACGGCGGTGCAATGAGGCAAGGGGGGAATCTATGTGACGAGGAGTTCCGTATTCAGGCGCGCGGCGCTCACAGCAGTGGCCATCATGCTGCTGGCTGCTCCATGGCTGAGCGCAGCGCCTTCGCGCCAGCTGCCGGCGATCCCATCGAGGCTCGTGCCCGGCGCAGAGGACATAGCGCCCATCCTGAAGGGCGTGGGCGTGGGCGGGGGCGCCCCGCAGTATGTTGAGGGCGAGATCATCGTGCGTCTCAGGGCGGAGTTCACGATGGCAGGCGTCACGACGCGCGAGGCCGTGGCGGGCTTTGAGGCTGCCACAGCCGCTCTGGGCGCGAGGGTAGTCGACTCGCGGCGAGTCGCGGGCGGCGGCGAGATGTTCAGGGTTCAGATCCCCGCGGGGGTAGGCGTGGACCAGGCCGTGGCGGCTTACAGGGCCAGCCGGTTCGTGGATTACGCTGAGCCCAACTATCTCTGGTTCCCCGAGGATGTGCCCAATGACCCCCGTTTCTACAGGCAGTGGGGGATGCACAATGTCGGCCAAGATTTTTCTGATGGGTTGTTTGGGGAGAACGGCATTCCTGATGCCGATATCGACGCGCCTGAGGCGTGGGACATCTGTACTGATGCCTCCAGCGTGCTCGTGGCGGTGATTGATACAGGCGTCAACGTCAACCACCCCGACCTGGTGAATAACATCTGGACCAACCCCGACGAGATTCCTGGCAACAACATCGACGATGACGGCAACGGTCTCATCGACGACGTTCATGGCTGGGACTTCTACAACGACGCCCCTCTCTCTTTCATGCTGGGCGAAGACAACCATGGCACTCACGTCGCCGGCACCATCGGCGCTGAGGGCGACAACGGCCTGCAGGTGGCCGGAGTGGCGTGGAATGCACAGATCATGTCGCTCAAGTTCATCGGCCCGGCAGGAGGCTCGACGTGGGACGCCATAGATGCCATATACTACGCTGCCGATAAGGGCGTCAAGATAACCAACAACTCCTGGGGCGGCGGCGGCTACAGTCAGGCGCTGGCTGACGCTATCGCCGAAACCGGGATGCTGTTCGTCGCCGCGGCAGGCAATGAGGCGCTGGATAACGACGTATACCCTCATTACCCTTCCAGTTATGACCTGCCCAACATAATCGCCGTGGCAGCATCGGACTGGAACGACAACATGGCGAACTTCTCGTGCTGGGGCGCTGAGTCGGTCGACATCGCCGCGCCCGGGCACTGGATCCTCTCCACATACGGGCCCGCGCCCACTGGCTCCACCATGGTGTGGATGGGCGGCACCTCCATGGCGACGCCGCACGTCACCGGTGCGGCTGCGCTCGCTTCAGCCTACTATCCTGAGCTGCCCCTGCACGAGCTGGTCGACGGCTACGAGGGCGGGCTCACTGTGAAAGATCTGATCCTCAGGTCATCTGATCCCAAGCCTTCGTTCGAGGGCAAGATGACTACTGGTGGAAGACTGAATCTCTTCAATGCTCTGACTCAAGTATACCCGCTCAGGGTCGACGTGACAGCTGATGTCACCTTCGGCTCTGCACCGCTTGCGGTGAACTTCTCAGCCCAGGTAGACAGGCCTGGCGAAGTTGTCGCAGCTACGTGGTTCTTCGGGGGAGAGGAGCCTATCACCGGCAACGCCGCGGCGGTCGCGGGCGGCGCCAGGACTGAGGGCTTCACCGCACACCACGTGTTCGAGGAGGAAGGCTCCTACATCGTGTGGTTCTCGGTGCTGGCATCTGACGGATCGGTAACGGACTGGCCCGTTCAAATAGTCGTGGCCGACCCCGGCGCCATCATCTGCGTCGACGATGACGGCGACCAGGGCATCACAGAGGCGTTCTTCCTGTATGACGCATGGGATGCCGGCTTCAACACCGTGAGGGTAGACGCCCGCTTCCCGCTGGGCCTGCCGGACGACTTCACCGACAGGATGCTGGCGTGGGATACTGCTCTGTCGTGGAGCGATACGCTCATGCCTGACCAGGAGGAGTTCCTGGGAAGGTTCCTCGACAACGGCGGCAGATTGCTGATGCTGTCCTCCGACTATCTGGGTGACGTAGGGCTCACGCCCTTCGCGCAGCAATATCTGCACGTCGATGATGCAGTGCCCGACTTCGTCAACCCGCCGCAGAACGGCGGGTTGGGGATCTACGTCGACGCCTGGGAGGGGGTCCCAGACGACCCTATCACGGGCGGCGTGGCATTCCAGAACAATTTCGGACTAGCTGCCGAAGATGCGCTGGCGCCCGCGTTGAACGCCAGGCCGATCCTGTTCAACGACGACTACGGGACCGCCATCAAGCCGGCACTCAGATACGCCGACGAGAACCACCGCGTGGTGTTCTCTACCGTGCCGTGGCTGGAGATCCCGTGGGAGGGCGATGACCCGAACAACACGGTGTACCTCATCACCAAGATCTACGACTACCTCATGGGCGACATCAACATCCCGCCGACCGTCACGGATGTTGGGTCAAGCCTGAGATTCGCCTTCGTGGACGAGGAGATCACGTTCACGGCCGGCGCCCACGACGCGGACACCGATGCGATCACTTACGAGTGGAACTTCGGCGACGGCAGTGCTCCAGTGGAAGGCGCTGTCGTGACGAAGTCCTTCGAGGAGCCGGGAGTCTACGATGTCGTTCTGACCGTCATTGACGAGGGCGGCGAGTACAGCCAGGCCCTGGCCGATGTGGCAGTGCTCAACCCCGGCGACGTGGTATACGTGTTCGACGAGGATGCAGACGGCGATGCAGGCGCGCAGCTCGGCGACGCCTTCGACCTGCTCGCGCAGGGTTACGTCGAAGTCGACTCCTCGATGGTAATTGGAGACGACAGCGACAGGGCCGGCCTGGAGCGCTTCAGAGTAGTGTGGAACTGTGGCGAGAACGGCGGCATCGACGATGATGAGCAGGATGCCATCGCCGACTACCTGGAGAACGGCGGCGGGCTGCTGCTCGTCGGGCAGGAGGTCATGTTCGGGCTGGAGAACGCCTCTGTCGGCGGCATGGAGTTCGCTGCAGACTATCTGCATGTAGACAGTGTGGAGCACGACGTCGGGTCGGACTTCGTGACCGGCGTGACCGAGAGCATCATCAGCGGCGAAGGCTTCATCGAGCTGGAGTTCCCTGTCGACTACGACGACTGGACCGACAGTCTCGAGTTGGGGTCGGGAGCCGATGCGGTGCTGCTGAACGACGGCGAGGAAGCCTGCGCCTTGAGCTACGCTGGCGACGGCCACCGTCTCGTGTTCATGGCCGTGGCTTTCGAGGCGATGAAGTCGGCCGAGGCCAGCGGCGCGGCAGCCCGCGACTACGACGGAGATCTGTCTCCCATAGACCCGCTGGCCCTGTTGGAGAACATCCTCGCATGGCTCAACAGGCCCGAAGTCACGGTGACTTCGCCTGAAGCAGGCGAGCTATACTCCGGCACTGCGCCGATAGGGTGGGAAGCTGAGGATCCGCTGGGCGAGGCCCTTGTGATCAGCCTGGAGTACTCGAGGGATGGCGGCGCCACCTGGGTGCCTATCAGGGGCGGCGAGAGCAACGATGGCTCTTACGCCTGGAACTTGGCGGGTCTGCCGTCAAGCGGCGCCTACATAGTCAGGGTCATTGCGACCAAGGAAGGCGATTACTCGGGCTACGGCGACAGCGAGCAGTTCTTCGTGTCGGCAGTAGGGGTGAACGCCCTGGCGGCTGGTCCGAACCCTGCGCGCAGCGTTGTGAACTTCTACGTGAACCCCACTGCCTCAGCTACGCTATATGTGTTCGACATCGCCGGCAGGCAGGTGTTCTCGTACGAGTTCGAAGAGGGCGAAGTGCAGTTCGCCTGGGATCTCACCAATTCTGGCGGCGGGGCGCTGCCCAACGGTCTCTACCTGTGCTACGTACTGACGGAAGACGGCGTAAGGTCTGACATCATGCGGCTCGTGATCAGCCGCTAAGGGGGATATGACAATGACGATTACACATTCTAGGAGACGCGTCGGGCTTGCGTCAGTGCTTGCGCTGGCGCTGGTGGCGGCAGCGGCTCTGGCCCTGATGGCGCCGGCTGGCGCCGCGGCTCAGGTTGGGGCAGACCCGGTGGGGATCGGCGCGCTGTTCAATCTGGGAATGGGCGCACGGGCGCTGGGCATGGGCGGCGCGTTCGTGGCAGTGGCCGACGACGGCAGTGCGATCTACTATAACCCAGCCGGGCTGGCGTTTGTGGAAGACAACAACTTCACCGCGCTCTTCTCCAACGCCTTCGGCGCCGGCGGTTATCTCGGACTGGGCTACGCCAGGCCGAACATCGGCGCATCACTGGTCGGGCTGGTGTCGGAGGTTGATGAGACCGACGAGTACGGCAATGTCATCGGAACCCTGGGCTACCAGGAGGGGGCGCTGGCCCTCGGCGGCGCTTACGCCTTCGGGCCGTTCGCGCTTGGCGCGGCGGCCAAGGGCTACCTGCAGAATGCTCCGGAGAACCTCGGCTACGGCTTCACCTGCGACGTGGGCCTGATGCTCAGCATGCCCGACCTCATCGGCCTGAAGGCTGGCGCTGTGGGCAGGAACCTCCTCGGCACAGTGACCTTCGAGTCGGAGCATGTAGACGAGTTCGAGCGCGACTTCTTGGTGGGCGTGTCGATCCGGCCCATCGAGAAGCTACTGGTGGCGGCGGACTTCGACATGACAGCTCTTGTGGCCAAGGTCGGCGCTGAATACCAGGTCGTGCCGGCAGTGGCCCTGAGGGGGGGCGTGAACGTCGACTCCGAAATGGCCGTCGGGTTCACCGCCGGAGTCGGGTTCGCCCTCGGAGGGTTCACCATCGACTACGCGTACCAGTTCCACCCGAGCGAACTGCCTGACTCGCACTGGCTGTCGCTGGGCTACTCGTTCTAGACGGACGCCAGATACAGCAGATAAGACAGATACGGCAGATAGAAGGTTCCCCGCATTGCGTGCGGGGAACCTTCCTTTCACGTCACTTCTTTCAGGCGGAGCGGCGGCGCTCCAGGCGCGGCCGGGGAGGGGTTCTTCAGCCCGCTCCTGGATATGCAGGGGGCAAGTCATTCTGTGGCGGGACTTGAAGGCGCGAAGTCCAGCCCCAGGCTGAGAAACCCTCGGTCGGCCCTCGGCGAC
>Ga0116174_10001862_pt1 | contig 18841 bp, 17 predicted proteins | sample AD_UKC087_MetaG_FD_89801 | JGI IMG/M metagenome (GOLD analysis project Ga0116174, IMG submission 89801) | Active sludge microbial communities of municipal wastewater-treating anaerobic digesters from USA - AD_UKC087_MetaG | ecosystem: Engineered > Bioreactor > Anaerobic > Digestate | place: USA...
CGGCAAACAGGGACGCCGGCTTTCAGTTTTTCTTTATCAATGGAAGAATAATCGGATTTGAGGAAAACAGCGGTCGCAATTAAAGAATTTTGTTTGATAATGATGGGTTCAAAGGATTTTAAAATATCCTTGACTTGCGGATTCTGTTCTATCGCCCTGTCGATGATTTGTTCAATAGCCGATTTTTTCTTGATATCGGATGTCATAAATAAAATGTTTTCTCCTGTAAAATGAATGGATGGAAAGTGGCGCACATCACCTGATGTGCGCCACGCTTGCCATTTTGTTGCTCATGCGGATGACCGATTAATTTACTTTTTATCGTCGGCAATCATGAGCTTGCCTTCATGCTCCATCTCTTTGACCCATTTCGGATGAAGCATTCTCAATACCGGCAATTCCATCTTCCCGCTGATCATCGCGGAAACAGATCCGGGATTGCCAATGGTCCCCAAATACAGGTGAACAAAGAAGAAGGCAAAAATGACCACAAAGCCCAGAACATGCAGGACATAAACCCAGTCCATCAATGCCGCCGGAAGTACTTGGGGATACCACATGAAAAATCCGGTGCAGATCATCAGTAATCCAAACAAGGCGACGGTCAGGAAAAATGCCTTCTGACCGGGATTGTATTTGCCGGTCTCCGGAACGTGATCCAGATGCCACAAATATCCGCCGGCTGCCTTGATCCATTCCCAATCCTCAGGAAAAACAAATAAGCCGGCTTCTTTCCACCACATCGCGATGGCCAATACCAACGATATGGCAAAAATCACGGCCATAAAATCATGAACGGTCGCCAGACCTTTCAATCCGCCGAAAATGAAACCCAGAAAGTTCAGCTCTTTGTACATGATCCCCAGGCCGGTGTAGCACAGCGTCAGGCAGGAGATGGCCAGCGCCCAGTGCACAAATCTTTCATATTTTGATGTCACCATTACCATTTTGTTTTTCATCTTATGCACCTCCCTGCTTCGTATCTTGATCATAATGCTCTGGATGGGGCTTGTGAGGACCATGGGTGAAGTAATGCAGCAATGAACCGCCTACCACACCGCCGGCTGCCAAAAGGCTCAGGGGCTTCAATATGTTTTTCCACAAACCAATAGATGTCGGCACTTTCGGATCCTTGGGCAGTTCATCATAAACTTCCGGTTTGAACTGGAGCACATAAATAACATGCGTGCCGCCGACAAACTTGTCGCCGTACACATTGGCATCGCCGCCCAGTTTTTCGACCTTCGCATAAGCTTTTTTGATCATCTCGTCCTTGGGACCGATACTCAGGGCTTTTGTTATACAGGATTTAACACAAGCCGGCGGAAGGTTTTCCTGAATGCGGGAATAACACAGGTCGCATTTGTAAACCTTTTCCGTTTCCTTGTTGTAACGGGGAATATTAAATGGACAGGCGCTTATGCATTCCTTGCAGCCGATGCATTTATCACGATGAACGCCTACTGTTTTAATGTCTGTATAATACAGGGCGCCGCTGGGGCAAACCTTTACGCAGGATGCGTCGGTGCAGTGCATACAGCCGTCCTTGCGGAAGATCCACTGGAATTTGCCGTTTGTATCTCTATGTTCCTGAAAGCGCATCAGCGTCCACGTATTCCACTGCAAATCGGGCGGATTCTGGTACGTGCCGGTTTGCTTAGTCCTCAGGCCCGGCATTTCATTCCACTGCTTGCAGGCGACCTGGCAGCCGCGGCAGGCGGTGCACAGGGTTGTATCAATCAATTTTATAAGTTCGTTTCCCATAGTCTATTCTCCTTAAGCCTTTTCTACATTGACCATGAACGCCTTGTACTCGGGACAGAAGGTGTTTGCATCGCCAACGGTTGGAGTTAAAAAGTTCGTGCTGTCATCCTTGGTATCCTTGGGAAAGAGCCAGCCGTAATTGAAGGGCATACCGACCTGGTGTACGGTTTTTCCTTCTATCGTAAACGGTTTGAGGCGCTGGGTCACCATGGCCACACAGGAGGTGACTGCCCCGCGAACCGAACTGACTTTCACCTTGTCACCGTTCTTTATTCCTTTTTCTTCAGCCAGTTTATCTCCGATTTCTATATATTCTTCCGGCTGCGCTTCCAGGAGCCACGACTGCCAGCGGGTCAGAGCTCCGGAGCACCAGTGTTCCGTGCAGGAATACGTTGTGCAGACATACGGGAATTTTCCGCTTGCCCGGGCTATCTTGTCCATGTCGCTATTGAAAATCTCAATAGCCGGATTGATGAGTTGTCCGGACATTGGATTTTTCGCAAGTGGTCCTTCCAACGGTTCATAATGTTCAGGGAACGGTCCATCGGCCATATTTTGACCGAAGAAAGCGCCCAGACCGTCTCTTTGCATGATGAAGGGATACTTGCCTTTGGCTTTATCCGCCATTGGCGGCCAGGGGCCATCGGGCACATCACCTTCCCATTTATCGTCCTTCCATTCCAGAATATTGCGTTTGGGATTGTACGGTTTTCCGTTCAGATCAACAGAGCAACGGTTATAAAGGATGCGGCGGTTAATCGGCCATACAAAAGACCAGTTGGGATAAAGGCCAAGACCGGTCGGATCATCTTTGCCGCGCTTAGCCATCTTGTTTTCACCATCCGCGCCGAATTGACCGCAATGAACCCAGTTGCCGGAACATGTTGATCCGTCATCCCGCAGGTTGCCGAAGCCCGGAACGCACTGGCCTTTTTTGTACAGGGTTGTCGTTTTCTTGACCTTGTCTTCGATAACCGTATCTTTCAGAAAACGGCCGTTCATCTGTTTTGCCACTTCCAAAGCATCAAAGTGACCCTGTTTATCGAGGTAGTTCCAGTAGAGATTAAGGATGGGTTCGGTATGAACGCCGCCTTCCTTTGCATACAGTTCCTTGACCGCTTTCATGATTTTAATGGTAATTTCGCCCACGGGAATACACTGGTCCGGTCCATCGCAGGCTTTTTGCTTCCATTGCACCATACGTCCGGAGTTGGAAATGCTGCCTTCCTTTTCCATGGAGGCGGATGCGGGCAGCAGGAATACCTCCGTTTTGATATTCTTGGTGTCGACGCCGGGGGCTCTCCAGAACTGATAGGTTTCATTATCAAAGATGTTTTCGCCGATGAGCCAGTCGAGTTTTTCCAGCCCTTTGCGCACTTTGCCGGTATTAGGCGAACTTACGGCATTATCCGCGCCAATGCAGAAGAATCCCTTGATCTTGCCCTTGTACATCTGGTCGAACATATGCATTGTGGAATAGTGTTTCCCGTCGTCTATCTTGGGCAGCCAGTTATAACCGAAGCCATTTTCTTTTATGGCTTTGTCATTAAAGAATGCTTTCATGAGGCTGATAAAGAACTTCGGATAATTCTGATAGTAATTGGCCGATTGAGGATCTTTCGATACCGGCGTATATTTCTTTAAATATTTTTCCAGCGTATCGAGCGATGCTGACGGCTGTTTCATATAACCGGGCAGGATGTGATACAAAATCGCCTGATCGGTTGAACCCTGAACATTGGGCTCGCCGCGCATGGCGTTGATGCCGCCGCCGGCGATGCCGACATTGCCCAGCAGCATCTGGACAAGCGTCATGGCGCGGATGTTCTCCACGCCAACCGTATGCTGCGTCCAGCCCAGCGCGTAGCATTCCGTTCCCGCCTTGTCCGGCACGCCAGTGGAACTGTACACTTCGTAAACCTTCAGGAGATTTTCTTTGGATACCCCGGTAACGCTGGAGACTTTATCCAGCGTGTAGCGGGAATAATGTTTCTTCATTAACTGGAACACACAACGGGGGTTCGTCAGGGTCATATCCCGCTGAGGAATGCCGTTTGCATCATAATCAAAGCCCCATGTTTCCTTATTATATTTGCGTTTCGCAGCATCATAACCGGAGAAAAGACCGTCTCTGAAAGAAAAATCTTTGCTCACGATAAAAGAGGCGTGAGTGTAATTGAGCACATATTCTTTGAAGTATTTTTTCTTCTCAATAATATAGTTGATCATGCCGCCCAGAAAAGCGATGTCCGTGCCGGAACGAAGCGGCACATGAAAATCGCAGCGGGCGGAGGTTCGGGTGTAACGCGGATCGACATGGATAACCTTGGCTCCTTTTTCCTGGGCCTTCGTAACCCACCTGAATCCCATGGGATGATTTTCCGCCATGTTGCTTCCCATGATGAGGATGACATCGGCATTTTTCATATCGATGTAGTGGTTCGTCATTGAACCGCGGCCGAACGATTCGGCCAACGCGCCAACGGACGGGCTGTGGCAAACCCGTGCCTGGTGGTCCATATAAACAATACCCAGGGCGCGCGACATAACGGTTATCAGCCAGCACTCCTCATTGTCCACGTTGGAACTGCCGTAATGTCCTATCGCTTCGCAACGGTTAACCAGTTCACCTTTGGCGTTTGTCTTGATGAAATTCTTATCGCGGGTTTCCTTGATCAGGCGGGCCATGCGGGGCAAAGCCCATTCCCAGTCCTTTTCCTCCCATTTGTCGCCGCCTGGAGCGCGATAAAGAACTTTGCGCAGGCGGTGTTCGTTGGCTTCCGTCATCTGGAAGAAACCGGATCCCTTGGCGCAAAGCGCTCCCTCGTTTATGGGATGTTCGGCGTCTCCTTCAATATTGATGATCTTATTTGTTGTTTTATCCGTGCTGCAGATGAGACCGCAGCCGCAGGAACAGTAGCAACAAATTGTTGTCGACTGTTTGGCGACCTTGACGCGGTTCATTTTGTTCAGCTCGTCCGCATACGCCCGCGCAGGATTCAGATTCAGCCCTAAACCGGTAAGGGCTATTCCGCCTCCGACGGCGCCGGACAGAGTTAAAAAACCTCTTCTTGTGATGTTCATGAACTCCTTCTCCTTTCCCTGAATTTAAAAAATCTCTATTTAAGAGCGCACCTTTCCCAAATATGGAAAGATGCTGTTACAGTGAAATTATGAAGGATGCGGGTTTGGATTTTAATAACCAAGCGTGGCCTCCTTCCTGCTCATTGCCGCCTTTCCGCGGCAGGGCAGGCTGGAACCTAGTTGGTCTGCGGGGGGAAAGAAGCGGCAGGGCTATCTGTTCGGAACCATACAGGTCCCTCGCCGATAGCTCATGTGCGATAGTTTTTAAATAAAACGGACATTACCTTTTTCCTTTTTCATCTATATCGATTGCGACATACCGTGAAGGCATGTTTTGTTGATGATGGCTATTTGCAGTAACCGGCTATTGATACCAGGAGGACCGCATATCTTGCGAAACAGGTCAATATCGAATCCCCATTCCTTTGCCAGTTTATCGGCTTTGTGTTCATTCTCTAAATTATTTTTCCAAGTTGTGAAATGCTTTAGATGATCATGAGCAAGTTCATGGGCAACAAGAGCCATCGAAACAGTCTCTTGATATTTTTTCAATCGGTTGGAATTTATTCGAATGCAGTGATTGTTGGTGACTTCTGCAGCTCCTCCGGAAAAAGTATTGCCTTCGATAACCGATCCAAATGATAAATCCTGTCGGAAACCGGAATGAACAATTTTTAAAATAGTTTTGAAGAGGAGAATCTTTAAATAATCTGATTTAAGTTCAATGTGTTTAAAATATTTTTCGATATCCACATTCAGGCATAAAATTGCCCCAGCAGATTTTTCTCCAGCCGACAATTTGCCGCTGCCGACGAGCTTGTTTGTGATCGGTTTGTTTTTCGTCATGATACCAAAAGCAGAAAAATCGTGTCTCCCCCGAAAATTTAATGACAGCTGCAGGAACCGCAACCGACGCCTTCGGGCAAACTGGATGTCAACTTAAAACCGGCGCCCTGAGGCGTTGTAATAAAATCGATGTTGATCGGTTTGACCTGATTTAAAAGGTCTTTTTCAATGACAAACGTGGTGCCACCGGCCGAAATCACTTCATCCTCGTCGTTCCTGTTTTCATCCAACGCCATCCCGAGAGAGGGGCCGGAACACCCCCTATTCAAAAACACGCGAATCGACGCGTCGGCTTTTTTATCCTTTAAAAAATCCTTGATGACTTCCGATGCTTTGTCCGTAACCGTCAGCATTTATTATCCTCCTGATAATCCCATTGTTGAGCAAATCCATTTAATCTACGGATTGGATTTTATATTCTTCTTGACCAGTTTGCTGGCCGGCCCCAGCGACTTCACCTTGGCGGTGACGCCCCTGATGACCTGGGCAAAACGGTCTCCTTCGGAAGCCGACACCCAGGTAAACATGGTGCGGTCCTCTTCTACGCCGATGTAATTCAGGAAACTTTTTAACGTCGCAAATTTGCGTCGCGCAACTAAATTACCGGATATATAGTGGCATTCCCCCGGATGACAACCGGAGACCAGGACGCCGTCGGCGCCTTCCTGAAGGGCCTTGACGATATAAAAAGGATTGATTCTCCCCGTGCAGGGAACGCGGATAATGCGCACATTCGGCGGATATTGAATTCTGCTGATGCCCGCCAGGTCGGCGCCCGCGTAAGTGCACCAGTTGCAGACGATGGCGGCGATTTTCGGCTCCCATTCTTTGTTTGCTGTATTTTCAGTCATATATTCTCCTTCCATTGGATAAGCATCATCCAGCTGCGGCGTCTATACATGACCAAAATGAATAAGTCAAATTACTAAAAGGAATAATAAAGAGGAAGTTATACTGAAGGGTTATAACAAAAATAACGCCGCAACATTTTTCAGTTTCTGCAAAAGTGCTGCGGCGTTGTCCATCTCGTTTATTGCAGCGAATATTTTATTCTTTTACCAGCAACACATTGACGGCCTTGACCACAATCTTAACCTTATCTCCCTTTTTGATACCCAGTTCTTTTAGTGAATTCGTTGTCATCACGGATTCCATGAAATCACCGCCTCCGGTTTTTACTTTCACCTCGCACATCACTGTGCCCTTTTTAATACTTTCCACTTTCCCTACGATTTGATTTCTTGCGCCGTACTTCATGGCAGTCCTCCTTTTTTGACAATGTCGTTTTTTGAATTTATCACATCAGACAACATCATGATTCTCTTTAGTTTTCTTATATCACTATAACCCGTAATAAAATAATGAATTATATGAATAGTTGCTATAAGTTATAATTATAAACGGTCATGCTGCCATGTCGCGTTTTTCAATTTTATCGTCCCACTTCAATAAAATCCACATAGGCTTCCGCATTTGTTCCGGCATTATCGGAATCGCTCATCATAGCAAGCCCTCCCATGGCCGGAGACTCTCCCGGTTAGTTGTCATCGCCGATTTTTGTACAGGAATATCTACTCCGTTAATATTACTATAAGTTATTTGACATATTCTATCGCGCAATATATTAACCCTCGCATTTACATAGTCTCCACAATAAATATTTTAACGTTGGTGGAACGAATAATGAAAGGAGTAGTATTTATGAAAAGAAGAATGGCAATATTTTCTCTTGCTCTTATGGCGCTGGTCATTTTGGCTTTAGTCGGTTGCGGCAGCTCCAGTGACAGCAAATCGGATCCGGTGGTTTTAACACCTGCTTCCAGTGAATATCCGAACGCAGGTTTGCTTGTCACAGCGGCTTCCGTTGAGGAAAACCTGGATAATGAAAATATGGTTGTTATCGACGTCAGAAGCAGCGACGATTACAATGAGGGACATATCCCCGGAGCTATTAATATTCCCGTGGCCTGGGGGGGAGCTCCTTTCGATGACGCAAGCGGTTCCCATACCGCCGCCGATTGGCAATATTACGACTTGAAGTCTGTGTCTGATATTGCTGCATATCTTGGCAGCAAGGGTGTTTCCAATACACAAACGATTGTTGTTTATGGACCGGACGTCGATCCGCAAACCGGCCGTATGTTCTGGATGCTTGAATATCTTGGGGCGAGTGATGTTCATGTCCTGGATGGCGGGTACAGCAAATGGATAGCTGACGGACGCTCAACGACGACCGCAGAAACAACCCTTAACGCCGCCACCTTTACCCCGACGGTAACCGCCTCACGGCTTGCCACCAAAGCATACGTCCTGGCCCACTATGCAGATACGGCAAATTATGCTGTTGTGGATTCCCGGGACGCCGCCGATGCGGGACCGGCCGTAAGCACCGGTTCGTGGCTTCAATACAATACGCAGCATATTCCCAATGCCGTGAATATTCTGATCGGCGATTTTTTAAATAACGACAAAACTGTAAAATCATATGGCGCTATCAGAACATTGCTGGATGGTAAAGGGATCACGGACGGCAAGACTGTCATCACAAACTGTTACGTGGGGTATCGCTCCGCTCAGCACTACTTCATTTTCCGGCTTATGGGCCATAACGTGAGCAATTACGACGGCTCCTGGTCGGAATGGAATGCCGATCCGTCATACTTGCCCAGAGAGACCAGTCTGATTGTTTCCGGTACATGGTTAAATGCGAATCTCGCCGCAGCCAATCAGGTGATTATCGATGTGCGACAAAGCACCGATTACAATGCCGGACATATCCCCGGCGCCATCAACATTCCCATGGCCTGGGGCGGCGCACCTTTTGATCAAGATACGGCCGGTTGGCAACACTTCGAATTGCTGCCGGCGGCAACGATTGCCGGAGTTCTCGGCAATGCAGGTATTTCCAATACAAACAGAATTGTTGTTTATGGGGCGAATGCTGATAATTTTATACTGCCCGGCCGGATGTTCTGGATGCTGGAATATCTCGGAGCGACCGACGTTCGTGTGCTGGATGGCGGATATGAGAAGTGGGCAAGTGACGGGCATAGCACATCAACCACGGCAACAACCCTGGCAGCGGCCACCTTCACCCCGGCGGTATTTGCTGCAAGGCTTTCCTCCAAAGCGGACGTTCTGGCCCACTATGCAGATACGGCAAATTATGCTGTTGTGGATTCGAGAGACAACGCTCATTACGCAACAAGTCATATTCCGAATGCAATCAACATCTTGATTGGAGATTTTTTAAATGCCGACAACACGGTAAAATCTTTTACCGACCTCAAAACCTTGCTGGATGGGAACGGTGTTACTGCTGGCAAGACGGTCATAGCGCATTGCTACGTAGGGTACCGTTCCGCTCAGGAGTACCTGATGTTCAGAGTCATGGGTTTTAACGTCAGTCATTACGACGGTTCCTGGAATGAATGGATCAGTGATCCCGCAGGTCCGATTGTGCCATAAAGGATTGAAGATTTTTAATAAATTCAATTTGTAAACCAGAAGGGCACCTTGACTGGTGCCCTTTTTGATATGATCAGGAGAGGAACCCGATGAAAACACTTATGCAACAATCATTTGTGGTATTGGTATTTATAATTGCATCAGCCACGGCCTGTTTTGCAGGAGCCTGGACAGCAAAACAAAATACATTCTACGACAAACTGGCTCTCAACTATTATTACGCGGGTGACGATTTCGATGCAGACGGAGATCGAAAGGACACACCCGATAACGGAAAATTCACCGACTACAACATCAGCAATTATTTTGAGTTCGGTCTGCTGGACAATCTGACGGTGATTAACTCGCTGACCTATAAATGGCTGGAGAATGACAATGACCTTAGCACCTCAGAGGGATACGGGATAGGTGATATAGATCTTGGATTGCGCTACAAACTGTTGGACAGTGAAAAAATAGGCATTATCTCCACGCAATTACTGGTCAAGATTCCCGGACCGTATGATAAGGATGACGATCTTCCCCTGGGTAATGATCAATTCGATACTGAAATAAAGATGCTCTACGGCCGTTCGCTTTACCCGGTGATTCCGGGTTATTTCAACGTGGAGTTGGGGTACCGGTGGCGCTTTGAAGATCCTTCCGATGAAGTGCGCTATCTGATCGAATTCGGCATGGATATCACAAAAAGCATTTTCACCCGCGCCAAGCTGGATGGGATTTACAGCATTGATAACGGGAAAAGAACGGACAGTAGCGGCAATCCCACGACCACCAATAACTTTGATCTGGGCAAGCTTGATCTGACCTTAGGCTACAAGATCACCCCGGCGTGGGGCGTGGAGGTATCCTACGTCCCGGCAATTTACGGGCAGAATACCGCCGCCGGCGCAACCTACACCATGGGAATCTACTTTAAGACTCCTTAAAATTTTATTTAAAATATGATAGTAAAAAAAATGACCCGGCCGGAACTGAAAAAACTTATTGACACAACTCAATCAGACTGCATCGATTGCGGCAAATGCCTGAAAGAATGCGCCTTTCTTAAAAACTACGGCACACCGAAAACGATTGCCGAAAACTTCGATGCATCTTCACCCGCGTGCCTGGCACGTTCCTTTGAATGCAGTCTGTGCGGACTGTGTACCGTCGTCTGTCCGGCACAACTCAATCTGAAGGAAATGTTTCTGGAGATGCGGCGTGAGGCGGTCGATCGGGGCTGCGGCGAATTTCCCGAACATGCCCCCCTGCTGAATTATGAACGGACGGGGACATCCCGCCGCTTTACCCTGTACCGGTTGCCTCAGGGATGCACCACCATCTTTTTCCCCGGCTGCTCTCTGTCCGGCACCCGTCCTGACGGTGTCAATAAAATCTTTGACCTGCTCCGTCATGCTGATCCGAATATGGGCATTGTCTTTGATTGCTGTATGAAACCATCCCATATGCTGGGACGGGAGCGGTACAGTCGCGCCATGTTTGACGAGATGAACAACTGGCTTGTTCAACAGGGTGTAAAAGAAGTGCTGGTGGCCTGTCCCAATTGTCAGATGATGTTCACGTCGCTGGGGCGGGATCTGAAAGTACGAACCGTCTGGGAGGCGCTGGCCGGGTCCGGAAAGCAATCCGGGAAAGTCTCCGGTACGGTGACCGTTCATGACCCCTGCAGTATTCGCGATGCCCAACCGGTGCATCAGGCTGTCCGCACGCTGCTTAAAAGCCAGGGACTGAAAGTCGAGGAAATGCCGCATGCCGGAAAAAACACTCTTTGCTGCGGTCAGGGCGGAGCGGTCAATATGATGAATCCGGAATTGGCCGAGTCATGGGGGAAAATGCGTAAAAAAGAGGCGGCCGGGAGAAGAATTATCACTTACTGCGCAGGTTGTGTACAGTCCCTGGGCGGGCACACGCCTACCAGTCATTTGATCGATGTTCTGCTCGCACCTGATCAGACTTTGGCCGGGAAGGTAAAGGGTGCGGGATTTCCCTTTACGTATCTGAACAGACTCCGTCTTAAAAGATCTTTTCGGCGCAAGGAAGGATGTGCGGTAACCAGAGAAAGAACTTTTGTTCCGGAGCAGTTGGCGACTAAGAAGCGCGCCTGGAAACCGCTGATTTTTCTGGCGCTGCTTGTGGCGGCCATTGCCGCTGTCCGCCTGTCCGGAGCAACTCAATATCTGCAGCAGGATAAACTGCGGGCATTGATTGACTCCGCCGGCGCCTGGGCACCGGCCATCTACATGCTGATCTATGCCGTAGCGCCGGTGTTGTTCCTTCCCGGTCTGCCGATTACGATTGTGGGCGGCATCCTGTTCGGACCGTTCTGGGGTGTGGTCTATACCATTACCAGTTCAACCATCGGTGCTTCCCTCGCCTTTTTAGTGGCGCGTTACGTGGCCCGTGACTGGGTGGCAGCGAAGCTTATCGGTTCCAAATGGGAAAAGCTCGACCGCGAGGTGGCCAAACACGGTTGGAAGGTGGTGGCCTTCACCCGCCTTATTCCGGCTTTCCCGTTCAATCTGTTGAACTACGCCTTCGGACTGACAAAAATCCCGTTTGTCCCTTATGTGGTGACAACCTTTATCTGCATGCTTCCTGCCTGCATCGCCTTTATCGTTTTTTCAAGCTCGCTTCTGGAATTGATCAGAGGAAAGATATCTCCCGCCTTTCTTTTGGGTATCGGCCTGATAGTGATTGTGTCACTGATCCCTTTGTTCTATAAGCGCTTCAAAAAAAGAAAACAGGAAGACAGGATTCCAGAATGAAAATCATTCGACCCGATATCGCGTTGATTATTCCTGCGCAAAACGAGGAAGCGGCGTTACCAGGTGTGCTCACAAAATTGCCTGCCCTATTCAACCGGATTATCGTGGTGGATAACGGCTCAACGGATAGAACGGCGGAGATTGCCGCCCGGCATGGCGCCCTGGTGATTCACGAACCGGTGGCGGGATACGGGAGAGCCTGTCTGGCAGGCCTGGCTTTCCTGCGAAACAATCCGCCGGATATTGTCGCCTTTGTCGACGCCGACGGCAGTGACGAATTGTCCCGCCTGTCCGACCTGATCGCTTCGGTTTCCAAAGGTGAAGCCGACCTGGCACTGGGGTGCCGTATTCCGGCTGTGACAGCGGCGCTGACTTTTCAGCAGCGTTTTGGTCACTTTCTGGCAACCGGGTTAATCCGCTTCTGCTGGAAACACCGCTTCCGCGACCTGGGGCCCATGCGGGTTATCCGCTGGGCCAGTCTTGAGCAACTGGCCATGGCCGATCAGGCTTTCGGCTGGACGGTGGAAATGCAAATCAGGGCGCTCCAGTGCGGCCTGAAGATCCGGGAGATTGACGTCCCTTATTATAAACGGGCGGCCGGGCAATCGAAGATCAGCCGGACTGTCAGCGGAACGGTCAGGGCCGGAAGCACGATCCTGTGGGTTATCGGCCGTGAATTATGGAAGGGAATATATCAGAAAAGAAAACAAGCCGTGCCGGCATGCACGGTTATCAGTGCCCAGCCGGCTCAGGAAAGGAGAATATCGCCATGAATATGATGGAATCGTTTATACAGAGTTTAAAAAAAATAATTTTACATTATGTTACAGGAATGTTTGTGACAGTTGCTATGATCATCGTTTCCCTTGCCCCGATTGCCGCAGCAGCAGATCTGAAACTGATTGATGCAACAACGCTGAAGAACAATTTAACAAAATGGGTCATCCTTGACGCCCGTCCCCAAGCCGACTGGGAAGCCGGCCACATTCCGGGGGCCATTCATTTTTCATGGGAAAAATATACCCGCACCGACGCGCAGGGAATCAAATACAGTTCTCTTCCGCCGCAAGAGTTGGCCGTAGCTCTGGCCAGTCTGGGAATTGATGAAAAGACGATTGTCGCCGTTTACGGAGATGCAGACAAGAGTTGGGGCAGTGAGGGGTATGCTGCCTGGCTGCTTGCCTGGCTTGGACATAAAGCTCCTATCATGATACTGAACGGCGGTGTTCAGGCCTGGCGAAACCAGAGTTTGCCTCTTGTCAAGAAACCCGGGAAACCAACTGCAAAAAAGGGCCTCTATCAAATCAATCTCCAGCCTCAATACGTCATCTCCACGGAAGAGATACAAAAGCAAAAAGGTGCATTTGTTCTGGTCGATGTCCGCTCGAATTTCGAAAGGTTTCAGGGAAAAATTCCCGGCTCCATTCACATTCCCTGGGAAGAGTTCTATACGGGCAGGGAACGCCGACCGCTTTCTTCAGCGGAGCTGAAGAAACTGCTTGTCAGCCATGGCGTGAATCCATCAAAGCCGGTGGTTTATTACTGTTTGGCCGGCGTACGTTCAGGCTACGCCTGGATGACGCATCAGTTGGCCGGATTGCCTGATGCAAAAAATTATAAGGGTGGTTGGGCGGCTTGGGAAAAAAGGTCCGGGCAGTAAAGTTTCAGTAACAAAAGATGATTGTTGTTCCATCAAAATATCGATTTTTATTCATCCTGCAGTTGTCAGCTTTGGTGATTGCCTTTTCAGCGTTTGTCTGCACAGCAGCAGGACCCTGTCCGGAAACTAAGGCGGTAAGGGGTAATAAACAATTGCTGCTGTATGCCAAGAATCCATCCACATGGAAAATTGTCAAGACAGGCGCCGGTGGTAAAATGATCTATAATGAATCAACCGGCGCCTTCACGGTCAAGGCCTCCGGTCTGTTTCCCCGTACTGAATATGCCCTGGTCCGCTATGCCGACGCACCGCCCGGAGTGGAAATTTTGGGCAGAGGAATAAGTGATGATCACGGCAGATTGAATCTGTCCGGCGTCTGGCGGAACTGGACCAGAAAGTTCTGGCTGGTTTTAGGCGAGGATGTTGTGAGCAGATCCGGCAAAGCCGGATCACTGCGCGCCTGGCGGCCGGACAAATATCTTTTTGAAGAAAAACCGGTTGGATTGGATTGTTTATCGCTCAACCCGGAGAACAGAAAATGAGTAAAAGCATTGTATTAGAAGTAATACCGATTCTTGGCGTTATCCATTTCGTTGCCTTGTCTTCCGTTTGTTTGTATGGTTTACATCGGCTTTGGATGATTTATTGCCTATACAAAAAAAAGAAAGGCAAAGCGGCAATACCGGCGCCCTTTGCATCACCCGAAGAATTTCCTGTCGTCACAGTTCAACTTCCGCTTTTCAATGAACGTTTTGTCGCCCGGCGATTGCTGGATGCTGCAGCCCGGTTGGACTGGCCCCGGGACCGTCTCGAAATTCAGGTACTGGACGATTCGGATGATGACACGTGCCAACTGGTGGACGCGCAGGTTGCCCGATGGCGACAGCAAGGAATTGATATGGTTGTCGTAAGAAGACCAAGCCGCGGCGGTTATAAGGCCGGCGCACTAGCTCACGGTATGACAACAGCACGGGGCGAATTCATCGCCGTTTTTGACGCCGACTTTATTCCGCCAGCGGATTTTCTGCGTTCCACCCTTCCCTGGTTCAGAGACCGCGGGGTCGGTATGGTTCAGGCCCGCTGGAGCTTCTTCAATGCCAACCACTCCTGGTTCACCGGCATCCAGTCGCTCCTGCTCGGCGCTCATTTCAGCATCGAACATCGCGTCCGTTATCAGCAGGGCCTGTTCTTCAATTTCAACGGCACCGCCGGTGTCTGGCGCAGATGTGCAATCGATTCCGCCGGCGGCTGGCAGGCCGATACGATTACCGAGGATCTGGATCTGAGTTATCGGGCTCAAATGGCCGGATGGCGATTTGTTTACCTCGATCATTGCGACGTGCCGTCGGAGCTGCCCGTCACCATGTCCGCGCTGCGCACCCAGCAACAGCGCTGGGCCAAAGGGTCCATTCAGACCGCCCGCAAGATTCTGCCCGTATTGATGAAAAAACATTTGCCGCTGGCCGTAAAGATCGAGGCAGTTGCCCATTTGATGGCCAACATTTTCTGGCTCCTCGGAATGATCGCCATCTTGACCCTGTATCCGGCGATTTTATGGCGGGTCGGCATTGGATTAAGACAGATCATCAGCATCGATCTGCCGCTTTTTCTGGTCTCCACCGGAGCCATCATGAGCTATTTTCTGCTTTATTGGACGCTCAGTAAATCCAAAAAGCTGCGCTATGTATTTCTGCTTCCGGCGCTGACTATCGGTTTGGCTCCCAGCATTTCTCTTTCGGTTCTGAAGGGGATGTTTCAATCGGGCGGCGCCTTCGAGCGGACGCCGAAATTTGGCATGCAGGAACGCGAACGGATGCCGGTCATGGCTTTTCTCTATCACCAGAAAAACCTGCCTTATATCTTTCTGAATGGTGTGCTGTTAATCTATTGTCTGCTCCCGATTATTTTTTCCTGGCAGCGGGGAACCTGGCCGGCACTGGCCTTGCTGCTGCTTGTTCCGTTCGGTTTTGCCCTGACCATGACCAAAGATATCAGGGAGTCATTGTACAAGACGAAAGCAAAATAATGACGGCCATGACACGGATGACTGTCGTGTCCCGCTGCATACTTTACTGAGCAGATATGCCGTCACCGGCGCCCAGAAAATCGCTGCGGTCACCTGCGGATTCTCGATCCACCGGCCCAGCATAAAATAGGGGATCTGCACCTGATAGGCCAAAAAGACCACCCATCCCAGCACCAATCCCGCCGGACCCGGGCAAAACGGCAGAAATACAACCAGGCAGAGGGCGTACCAGGGATGAAGCGTCGGCGTCAGCAATAACAAAGCCATGGCGACGGCGCAACAGGATTGCAATGCCCGGCGTGCTCTGGTGATAGGCGATTCGTCGTGACGGATGCCTTTTATCAGATAGAGAATTATAGCGATGTAAACCAGCAAAAAACAGCATAACAAAATCAGGCGGGCATATGTTCCCGAACCGGTTATGGTACGCAACGTGTTGAAGACAAAACCGGCAAACTCCCAGTTGCGGGCATAAGCATTCAAGCTGTCGGTTATATTGACCAGGTGCGGAAGAAACGGTAATATAAGCGCTGCCAGTGTCGTAATAAATCCGGCTAAAAAATGCAGACGGCGCCGGGCCGGAACCAGCAGAAACAATACTGGTGTCAGCAGGAAAGGAAAAAGTTTTACCAAACCCGCGCCTGCCAGCAGCGCGCCGGAGAAGAAGAACGGCCAGGATTGCGGACGATTTGCAGAATCATTTCGTCGAGTGATTACCAGCGGGCAAAAAGAACCGATCATCAAGGCAAGGCCTGCTCCGTCCACGTGACCCGAACCGGCAATCTCCAGCACCGGCAGAGGATTCCAGGCATAGAGAATTGCCCACCACGCCGGCATTTCCAGCCGCTTGAGCAAAAGAATCAACAAAGCGCACAGGACCATATCCATCATCACCAGAAATCCTTTGATTCCGATAATGGCGTTTCCCAGCGTAGCCCCTCCGGCAAAGACCACCTGAGCCGTCGGCGGATAAATGGTAACATAATCCGGATGATTGATCCGCGAATGAATAAGCGAAAGCGAGGATGGTGGTTTTACTTGAGACGGCGCCGCCGCATAGGGATTAATGCCTTGAAGCAAATTGCTGCCGTCCCATTGATAGCGATAGATATCATCGGATAGTTGCGGCGGGGAAAACAGAAACATCAACCGCAATAAAAGCGCCACGGCAAGAATGACGTACGGCGGCCAGGCAATCCCGCCGCGCTCACCGTGATAGAGCATGCCGGCCAGGACGATGGTCATCGTTGCGGTGATACCTACTAGCAGCGGGATCGCCAGGCGAAGCTCCCCTTCCAGAGCCAGGAAAGCATAAGCAACTATGATGAGGGACAAGAATGAATAGCTGCACAACTTCGGAACTGCATTCTGCGCCCGAGGTATTTTACGGTTGTTCATGGATTGCCGCGGCCACTACTGTTCCGACAAAACAGTCTTTCGTTTCATACTTCACCTGCCGGACAGTTCATCTTGTCATTTTCTGTGAGGATTCCCGCACAGGAGGATCCGGCCCCGGCCGTACAGGCGTAACAATGGTCCCCCGTAACTATCCGGCGCGAGGCAAGCTGGTGAAAATCAAAATCAGCAATATTTTCCGGAGCGCCGTGATTGACGGTCATTCCCAGCACCTGATTGAAATCGCAATCATAGAGTTTGCCGTCCCACGCAACGGAAAGGGTTGTCCTGCACATGACGCCCGCGAGTGTCGCCGGATTAAAAGCATTTACCAGCGCGGTCATGTAGTCTTCGTAGTTCTCTGTTCTTTTAAGATAATCCAGGTATCGGCCGATGGGCATATTCGTAATGCAAAACAGGTTATTAAAAACAATCCCGAATTTTTCTTTTAGTGCCTGCCGATATTGTTGTTCCAGCGAACTCTGTAAACCCGGAAGGTAAGCTCCGCCGGGATTGTGGACCAGATTTAAAATCAGGTCGCTGTTTTTTTGTCCGTATCCTTTTTCATTGAGTTTGCGGATTGCATCAATCAACCGAGAATAAACACCATCGCCTCGTTGTCGGTTGGTGATCTTCATATCCATGTGGGGAAGCGACACGACAACGTCCGCACCCAGCCGGGTATAAAGATCTAGAAAATGAGAAAAATCTTTCTCCAGAAGAATGACACCGTTTGTCCGCACCTGTAAGCGTCGCTTCAGGAGAGCGCACTCCTCAAGAAACCAGGGCATAGCGGGATTCATTTCCGGCGCGCCGCCGGTAATATCGATGACCGGAATGGAATTTTCCTGCAAAATTCGCAAACAAATTTTCATTGTTTTCTCAGACATGAGTTCAGATCGGCCCGGACCTGCCTGAACATGACAGTGCCTGCATGCCAGATTACAGAGATATCCCACATTAATCTGTAGAATCTCAATGCCGTTGGCGATGATGGAACCAGCTGCCATTTGTTCAAACGGCTTGATCGCATTTTGAATATCCATATTACATTTCTTTCTTTTTGATAATTTTTCGCATCTGCGTGGAATGTGCCAGAACGACCCCGGCAACCATGGCCGCTCCGACATGAACGGCTTCCATCATTTCCTCCTCGGAAATCCCCAGTGACAGACACTGATTGGTATAGGCGTCAATGCAATAAGGACATTTTTGTGTGGTTGCGACGGCCAGCGCGATCAGTGATTTTTCTCTTGCCGAAAGCTTACCGGCTTTTGTCGCCTCTCCATAATAAGTAAAATATTTTTCACCCAGCGACGGCGAAGATTCTCCAATATTGGGAAAATCCGCCAGATCTTTTTTCTCATAGTAATCAGACATCGTAAAATTCAACCTCTTTTATCTTTTGTGTGTCAGGCCATCAAGTCAACGTCTCCGCTCCTGTGCGAATTACGTATCCTTTATGGCGGTGAATTAAGGAACGGGAAACTGATGCCACCGAAACCGTCGTTCTTCTGTCTTAAAAAAACCGGCGGCGATTGTTTTGATGCACGTCCTGTCTAAAGGCAGGACGTGCAATAAAAAACTGTTTCCGGTTCTTCCTCAACGATCTTCAGCGATCTTCCGAATTCTTTCGAAATCAGACAATTATTTTACCTCTGCAATCGGATATTCTGCTTCCATCCAACCCTTGATTCCGCCCGGATGACGATAAACATTCTTATAGCCTAATTTCTTGGCCCACATGGCGCCGTTGTGGCTGCGGGTGCATTTGGTAAAACCGCAGTAGAAAACAATCAAACGATCCTTGTCGGGTCCCAGAAGTTTTAC
>Ga0116174_10001865_pt1 | contig 18829 bp, 13 predicted proteins | sample AD_UKC087_MetaG_FD_89801 | JGI IMG/M metagenome (GOLD analysis project Ga0116174, IMG submission 89801) | Active sludge microbial communities of municipal wastewater-treating anaerobic digesters from USA - AD_UKC087_MetaG | ecosystem: Engineered > Bioreactor > Anaerobic > Digestate | place: USA...
ACGCATACGTAAACTTCGCCCTCGCGCGATAAAATATTTTCTTCGACAAGGATATCTAAAAGTTTTTTAAATACGTATTCATTGTCCGGCGTTATGCCTACCGTATTTTTCATATCAGAATAAGTTCCGGTATCGCCCTTTTTTGAAAAAAGCGATAAATCCCAAATAATAATGTCGACGGCGGCCGACAGCGTAATTTTCTGAAAAGAACTTTCAATCTCGCTCCACCTTTTCGGCCAAACGTCTTCCGCGTCTTTAACCAATTGATCAATTAAATATTTATCTAAGAAATCCATCTCTCTATTTTCCCTTCCATTTTTTTATTATCGAACAGCAGTTTATGCCGCCGAAACCAAAAGAGTTTTTCAACAAATAGTCAATATTATAATTTTCAACTTTTTTATTGGCGCAAACGTCTATCCCCAAAGCGGCAATTTTCGGATCAAGATTTTCGATATTTATAGAAGGATGCAGAGTCGAGTTATTCATCTGCATAATCGCTCCAATTAATTCTACCGTATTAGAAGTCCAGCCGGTATGACCTATCATCGATTTTGTGGCGTTGACCTTAATATTCTTAGCGTGTTCGCCAAAAACGTTTTTTATAGTCGTAAGCTCTACCTCGTCTCCAAGAGGAGTAGAAGTAGCGTGACAATTAACGTAGCTTATATCCTCAACTTTAATCCCGGCTTTTTGAATGGCTCTTTTCATAACTTTAGTCTGCCCCTCTACCGATGGATTTGATAAGTGGTTGCCGTCGCAGTTTGACTCGACGGACAGTATCTCGGCGTAGATATGAGCTCCTCGCTTTAACGCATGTTCCAACTCCTCGATAATCATTATACCGGTTCCGTGGGACGGAACAAATCCCTCTCTTCTAACGTCGTACGGTCTGGAGGACTTTTCCGGCTCGTCGTTAAAACTTTTATACGAAATCGCGCTTACTAAAATAAGAGCTTGATATCCTACGTCTGAATAATCCAAAAGCCCCCCGCCGATCATAGCAATATCGCAATCGTTGTACAATATCTCCATTATGCCGTTTTTCATCGCCATACCCGAGCTTGCGCAAGTGCCGCCGGTTATGTACATAGGCCCATATATTTGTAAGGATTCCGTTATACTTGCCGCAACGTCGCTATCAAAAACGCAGATACCCATCAATCCGTCTATATACTCCGGCTCTTCTTCAAATTGCCTTACGTTCTTTACAATGTAGTTGTCGTGGAAATTGTGTCCCCCCAAAACTACCGCCATTCTGTCCGGATCGGGGGCGTTTTTAAATAATCCGGCGTCTTTGTAAGCGTCCAAAGCGGCTAGAAGCGTAAGCTTTGTCGAAAAAGGGGCGGTCTTTATGATCTTTTTAGCTCTTTTTAAAACGTCTTCCGGAATATTATCTTTCAACGAGTCCAACTTTCCTCTAACGTCGTAGTCTCCCAGATCGCCTCCGATCTTACATCTGATTCTATCGGTGTTAACGCTCGTCATTTTTTTTATACCGGACTTCCCTGCTATAAGATTATTATAAAAAGTTTCGGGAGTATCGCCGTTAGGCGCGTTTATTCCCATTCCGGTTATTACAATTCTTTTTGGATATGCCATGCCAAAATCTCCTTAATTAAGTTGTTAAATATTGCGTTTCAAAGAATGCCGTATATCCCGCTGAAAACGCTTCGCGCTTTCGCCGTCCGTAGTTTTCAATCGGGCGATAGAAATATTTTTTCAATATCGAACGAGTATAAACTAAATTGAAAAATTGTCAAATATTTTTTAGATATATTATGCGCCTCGACGCGTCTTGATAGAATTTGACACATATGATACGCGTCGCTCCTCGATGAGAAATTGACACATATGATACGCGCCGCTTCTCGATGAAGAAATTGACACATATGCGTCGAATTATTATGCGACGCATATGTGTCAAAAATTTTTAGCCCCAAAACGCCGACAGACTGCGACATAATTTCAAGCGCTTGTCGATCTTTTTTTAAAAATAAAGATAGCGGAGAGCGGTAAATTCCGAAAATTTATTTAGCCGGCGGCGGTTTATTTTCCGATTTTTTTGTCGTTGTTTTCTTTGTCTTTGTTGTTTTTGTTGTTTTTGTTTCAATCGGTTTTTTCGGCGGCGTCTTTTTTAGCGGAAGCGGCTCGGGGTTTATCGAGACGTAGCAGTCGAATAGCAGTTTCATATCGGTCGTCGTATTGTAGAAGTCGGGATACAAGCCGCCGCGGATATTTATATCGACAATATTATGCGGCTTGATCGAGAAGCCCAGATAGAAAATATTGTTATCGAAAATAGTTTCGTATTTTTGATCTATCGTATCGATTATGCTTACCGCTAGATTTTCTATCTGCCATTCGAGGTAGAGTTTAAGATTTATCTTTAATTTGTCTCGCGAATCCGCCGAGAACTTAAAGAAAAATTTGTCGTAATAACTCTTTGAAAAAATTATCGTCTTATAGTAAGTAAAAGTCGCTTGATATGAAGTTTCCATATAGAGATATTTATCTATATCTATCAGGAAACTTACTCTCGCCCCAAAATTGTAATTAGATATGGAGATCGGTTTTGCGCCGGTAGAGGTCAACCAATTTATCGAGTCGGTCATCCTTTGGTCTCTTTTTGCCGAATAGGATAGATCGAAAAGTCCGATTTTGTTCAACCCCGAATCGGCGATTATCTCCCCGATAAACTGCAGTTTCTTAATCCTGATCGACAGCCCCATAGCGGCGGAGATATTATCGACTAGCATAAGGGGATTAGTTTTTATAGTATTAATGGCGAGCGAACTATTCGATCCGAAATTGTAAGACAACGGAAATAGCGCCCCCATATTCAAGAATATAGAGAAACTAAACGACGGTATATTGAAGGCGTTGAATTCCGAAATAAGATTGACTTGCGTCGGAAAATACAGCTCGCGCCCCTTGTCAAAATTCATAAAATCGTAGCCGTCGGCAAATATATCTATTCCAAACTTGAATTTAAAACTCGAATACGGCGTCATAAATTTCAACGACAGTCCGTAAAGCCCTTTCGGCAGAATATCTTCCGCATAGAAAAATCCTTCAAATATATTAGACTCTCCTTTTATTATGAACGAGGTTTTTCTATACATAGGGAAGAATATTTTAGAACAAAAATTTACCAGCGAAAATCTCGAGGAGTCTGAAAAATTGTTCAACTCCCCCATCTGAAAGAAGAAATTATCGTTTATGTTATTGTATCTGAGTATTCTCAATTTTAACAAAGCGTCGTCGACGGCGTCGAGAACGATTTTTACCGTCGAGCCGTTTTGATCCGACCCAAACGACCACTCGTTATTGGTATTATTGACGGGCAACAACATATTATTTGCAAACATTTTGTCTACGGAGAAAAATACGGGAAAATAAAAACTAAATTCAAATTTTTCTTTTTCCAGCGCGACGCCCGGTTTCCATACAAATTTTACGCAGGTCTTTTTATCGTAACTATAAAATCCCGTTTCATTAGCGAAAAACGACGAAAAAAATCTCAGCAGTTTTATCGCTTTCAAGTCCGACGTTTGATCTTTAACGACGATCTTGCTTTCAATTTTCGGCTCGATAACAACGCTGTCGGCCGACTCGTCGGCGTCCGGAACTTCCGCATCCGAAGTTTCGTCAAGCAAAGCAATATCGTCGAAAACGTCGTTTGAGTCGTCCGTATCGCTAAAAATAGGCTCAGCGTCTTCGATATATTCTTTAAGCGGACTCTCCTTCTCCGACTCGATATCTTCGTCTACCTCGCCGGTTTTGCTTATAAACATAATTGGGATCAATTTATCTTCTATAACGGGATAAAGCGGCTCTTTTAGTTTAGATTCGGGGGCGTAAGTATAATCTCTATCGGAATCTTCGTCTAAAACGAAGTTTTTCGGCTTAATTTTGGCTAATTCTGCAAAAATCTCCTCTTTAGGAGGCATTAGTTCCGTTTTATCTGTTTCCTCGGTTTCATCTCGCTTAAATTCCGGAGCCGTTAAGTCTTCCGTCGGGTCGTTTTGGTCGGGAATATCCTCCGTTAAGTCGCTTATCATTAATAAATCGCCGGTCGGGTCGGAAAATTGTTCAATCGTATCAAACGATAAGCTCTCTAAAACTATCGGCGTCGTTTTAGAAATATAGTAAGAGTTAAAAGACATCTTTTCTTGCCATATTTCCAGATCTTCCGGAGTAAATTTCTCTATCTCTTCAAGGGTATTTTCGTTAAAGCCCGCCTTATCCCATTTTTCAAGTTTTACCGATCTATTATCTTTGATCAAATAATTCTCCACTACTCCGTTAAAAACGATCGTATAACCGACGAGATCTTTTTCTTCGTTTAATATAGTCGTTACGCCAAAATCGCCGCCGTTATTGTATAGTTTTACAGATTTTAGCTCTATCTCAATTTGGTTTCCCTCGTCTATAACGCTCCTTATTCTACCGTAATTCATTTTTAAGTAAATTTTGTTTTTAGCGCCAGCGTTGTAAAAATAAAAATCGCTATTTTCGCTTAATACTATAGAACCGATAGGCGTATAGTCCTTAATTATGACAAATTCCGCTCTCTGTTTCTCAAGCGTCAGAAAGGTCGATCCGGAATAGAGATAATCGTTAATTTTTATAAGATTTTCCTTAGAATCTTTGTCGTAAAAAAAATAGTCCGACGAGCTATCGGAAGTATCGATCAGTTGTAAAAATGCTTCGCCGGCGTTTACAGAAAACCGCGCAAAAAAAAACAAGAAAACTACAATAATCGGAAGATTTCTTTTGTTATAAAACAAAAGACACCCCCACTCCGACAAATTTTTGAATATCAGCGCCATATCTCTCTATATAAAACTCGTTAGGATTTTCCGGCGGCAAATAGTCTTCCTCGACTATCCAACCGGGAGTTTGAAGCCCGATAATAAAACTTATCTTAGCGGAATAAATCTTATAGCTTACTTCGGCGTAAAATCTGAAATTCTCCGTTATCGACTCGAGAAAGTGTCCCCCGTTTGATCCGGATATGTGCAGATCGGTACATCCCGTTTCATAAAAAACGTCTATCGTCAACCCTTTAACGGCAAATTCGGACAATCTAAATTCCATCGCGTATTTAGATTTGAATACGTCCGTTATTAACGGCATTAGTATCTTAAATTTGAAATGCAAATTGTCGTTTAAAGCGTACAGACCAAATCCCGCAGATACGTATAAATTATAATCTTCGCTCTGCCCGCTATACTGCTTCTGCCTGACTATCTGGTAGTTAGAGGAAAAATAATTTATAAAAAAATCTTTGCCTTGAACGATAAATCCGGAGCTTAATCCTAAAAGCAATCCGGAATTCTTAACGTTTAAGAATCTCGCTTCCACTTCAAGATTATTGGCAATCCCAAAATCGGACTTATCCGGATCGGACGGATTGGCTCCGTTGTATGCAAAAGCTACTTCGTCGATTACAGATACTTTGACGTAATCCTTTTTAAAATATACAAAAGATATCGGAACGGATCCGCTAATCAACGCCGAACTAAATCCGTTAACGTGAAAATTTCTATGGCTTTGAAAATATTGCCCTTTGAGAGCGCTCAGCCTGTTTCTCTCAAAAGTATCAAGATCCGACATAAAAGTAACGCCTAACGATAATTTGAAAATATCTTTGAATTTAGCAAATCCAAGGGGGTTTATATTGAAATCAAATCCAAATATGTCGGGATCCAGTAAATCCGGGCAAAAAAAAGTAAAATTGATAGGGATGTTTTTTATCTTATATTTTTCAAAATACTCTCCGTCGAGGCGAAAATACGCGCCGTTTTCTTTATTAATCGGGACAAAAAAGTTATTATGAAAATTGTTTACAAGCGTCCCCGATCCGAAAGTCGTATAAGGAATCTTGCCCGTCGTAAAAAAAATCGGGCTTTGCGCGTTCCCGTATCGTATATAATCTATCCTGTCGAGATATAAAAAAACGGTCGCCAACGGATCCCCTTCGATATACCAATCGCGAAAACGGAACTCGGGTTCCAAAGAGAATATTTTAAACCTGATAGTAAAATCCAAACCGATCCCAAAATCATTAATATGAAAAGCGGTCTTGATAAAATAAGATTGATAATCCGTTACCCCAACGCCGTCGTTTACCCCGACAATTCCGAAACCGGTATCTAATATCGCCTGTAAGATAATCGGCTCTTTCGTTTTATCCTTTTGGTCGATCTTAATTTTTACCGGATACATATCTGCCATGACGGCAATTAACAGCGCCAAAATCAAATGTTTTTTCATCTATACGCCTTGCTTTTTTTTATTTAACCTATATTATACACTTAAATTGAATTGTTTTCTATCTTTTTAATCGGTATTTTGCGCCCCGTCGCTCCCCGATGAAAAAATCGTCGCATATGTGTCAAAATAAATCAACGCATATGCGACGCCGCGTCGCTCCTCGACAAAAATTGACACATATGAGACGCCATGCTCCCCGAGAGAATTTGACATACGCGCCGGGTCGATAACGCGCGACAATTGTCGTAGAAAGAAATATTGACACATATGATGTTAAGAGTAATTTGACGCATATGCGGTTTTGGTCTGACGCATATGCGTCTCTTGGTAAAAAATAATGATAAAATATATTTACCAAATCGATTTTTTTTTGTATATTATAATGAAATATTTATTAGGAGGCTATTAAGATGGCTTATAAGATTTCTGACGACTGTATCGAGTGCGGGACTTGCATGTCGGAGTGTCCGGTTGACGCTATATCCGAGGGAAGTCCATACAAAATCGACGAAGAAAAATGTACCGACTGCGGCAGTTGCGCGGCGGTATGCCCCGTTAATGCAATTAGTCAGTAACTTTTAATAATAAAGGGGCCGTCGATTAGACGGTCTCTTTTTTTATCAAATCTATGAAACCAAAATATTTTGCGCTTATTTTCGTTATTTTACTCTATCTTGCCGTTGCGTCTCACTTGGCGTATTTATTTTTAGAAGAGAGCGGCAAACCTAAGAGCGCCGATAAGTTTAATTCTTCCAAATTAGTTTATTTTAGCGATATATCCGGCGCGTTAAATATTAGTCCGGATTTTGAAAATATTTTGGACAAATTTTATCCTAACGAGATTTTTCCGGACGAATATTCCAAAATCAGATGGATCGATAAAGCAAACGCTATGTATCTGTCTTATAGGTATAATTTTAGTAAAGCCCGATTGTTATACGACGAAAATAGCCGGGATATAATATTTTTCCTGAAAAACGGAGAGAAATTCTTTTTTAAAGAGAGTTTAATGCTTCCCGAAAAGGACGTTTCCGCGGACGAACATTTTTTGGGCTATTTATATTACGAATATATCAAGTCGGATTTGGTTTTCGAAGAGTATCCGCTCTTTTTCTCGACTTTTGTAATCGACAGATTTACTAATTACGCTTTTTTTGACTCGATATACGGCAAAGATAAGAGAGAAATTGAAGAAAATTTCAACTACTTTAAAATAAATAAATTTAAATTCCAGATAAACGGTAAAAATAAATGCGCTTATCGGTTTAGCAAAGCGTTGTCGGAAATTAATAGAGAGATTGACGGGAACGAGGATATTAAACTTTGGTTTAAAAACTTAAGATCGGTTTCGTCGTATTCCCGTCGCGAGGTCGCTTATCAAAAAAGACCGTCGTTACACTCGTGGGCGATTGCGATAGATATATCCCCTAGAACATACGGCAAAGAGTTATATTGGTATTGGACTTCCAAATTTCGCGACTATTGGTGGACTATCCCCGAAGAGGATAAAGCGCGCTTTCCTCAAAAGATAATCGAGATCTTCGAGAAACACGGATTTTGCTGGGGCGGCAAGTGGAAAAGATACGATCTTATGCACTTTGAATACCGCCCCGAGATATTTTTTAGAAAATATAACTAGGTTTAAGATTATCTAACTATTCCCGCTTCATTAATTAATTTTCCGAGAAGTTGGTCGTGGGATTGTATAGATTTTTGATTCGCTTCGTAAGACCTTTGAACTTCTATCATCATTGTCATTTCCGTAACGGGATTAACGTTCGCCGCCTCGACGAAGTTTTGTAAAACGTTCGGGCGCAGATTCCCTTCCGCTATAAACGGTTCTCCGGTAAATTGATCCTCGTAGAAAAACGAGTTTCCCTCTCTTCTCAACTCGCGTTCTCTAGGGAATCTGACAATTTTTAATCTTCCGATAAACTCGGTCGCTTTCCACTCGTTTTCTTCTTTTAAAACCAAACGATTCTCATCCTGCGCAAACTCGTTATTTTGATATATATTCCCCTCTTTATCTATAACGAAATTATTGCTCTTTATTTTTATCGGACCGGTTTCCGTTAAAACTTTCAATCCGTCTTTTGTAACTAAGTATCCCTCTTTGTCGATAGTAAAAGCTCCGTTTCTGGTATATCTCTCCCCTTTTTCAGTTTCTATCGCTATAAATCCTTTTCCGTCCAGCGCCAGATCGAAATCGTTGCCGGTCTCTTTAAGCGAACCTTGATTAAAAATAGTGTACGACTCGTTAAGCTCGACTCCGGTTCCGAGTTTCCCGACAAAAGGAGCTTCGTCGTAACTGCCCAAAGGAAACGACAATTTTCCGTCGTCGTCGAGACGCCTTATTTGCATATCCGGGTTAGCTTTCATAATAGCCATATCCTGCTTAAATCCCACTAAATCTACGTTCGCCAGATTATTAGATATAATGTCTAATTTTTTTTCCATCGCCGCCATACCTGAAGCCGCCGTATAAATTCCTCTTAACATAATTACCTCGCTTTGCTATATAATTATTATCGGAATTTTGGAATTTTGATTTAGAAAAAATATTATTTGCTAATTATTTACCACTTTTTGAAGATAAAAAATGCGGCGGCTACAATCAAAATAAAACCTACGATATAATTCCATTTTATCTCCTCTCCAAGGTAGAGAACAGAAAATACGGAAAAAACCGAAAGAGTTATAATCTCCTGTATGGTTTTTAATTGCGCCGCGCTAAATTGCCCGTGTCCTATTCTATTTGCCGGGACTTGAAAGCAGTATTCAAGAAACGCGATAAGCCAGCTTACTACGATAACTATCAGTAGCGGTTTGTTTTTAAATTTTAGATGACCGTACCAGGCAAAGGTCATAAAAACGTTTGAAATTAATAGCAGTATAATAGGTATAACAATCTTCATCGTATCTCTTATTAAATTTCAGCTTCTTCAGATAATATTTCATTAGCTCTGGCTAAAGCTAGGTCTATGTTTGCCGCTACATTTTCTTCGCCAAGTTTTTTAACCAAACCGGATTTTTGTAAAACTAAAAACATCTGAGTTCTAACTCCGGAAAGAACAACTTTGATCCCCTGTTTCTGACTATCTACGATAATCGTTTCAAGAGCCGTCAAACCGGTCGCGTCTATCATTAAAACGTTCCTCATTCTAAGTATTAAGATCTTTGGCTTTTTTTCTATGGATTTTATTTGGTCCTTAAATTTTTCAGCCGCCCCAAAGAAGAATGAACCGTATATTTCATAGACTTCTACGCCGGCGGGAACGTTTTTATTTTTAATTGAATTTGCGTCCGTTTCGTTTTCGTCGTCGACAATCATCTTTCCGACTTGAGATACGTTTGACATTCTATACATAAAAAGTAGAGAAGCAAGAACGACTCCGACTTGTATCGCCACCGTTAAATCTAAAATTACCGTCAATAAAAATGTTACTAAAAGAACAATAACGTCGCTCTTTGTGCTTTTAAAAATCTTAACAAAAATATGAATTTCGCTCATATTATATGCAACCATAATTAAAATTGCCGATAACGCGGGCATAGGAATCAGAGCCGCCAGTTTGCCGAAAAAAAGCATAATTAATAATAAAGTAACGCAGTGTATAATGCCGGCTATCGGAGTCGTTCCCCCGTTTTTAATATTTGTCGCCGTTCGGGCAATCGCTCCGGTCGCGGGGATTCCGCAGAATAACGGAGATACTATATTTCCCGCCCCTTGAGCGATTAGCTCCATATTCGATCTATGTTTCCCGCCGGTCATACCGTCGGCGACTACCGCGGAGAGAAGACTCTCTATACCCGCTAGAAGCGCGATCGATAGAGCCGGTTGAAAAAGTTCCGGCAGTACTTTAAAGTCTATATGAGGAAACTTGGGTAGAGGCAGCATATTTGGAACGGATCCAAATTTACTTCCGATCGTATCGACCGGTAGTTTGAATATCAAAACTATCAGGGTGGATACGATAATCGCAATTAGAGAACCGGGAATTTTGAGAGAAACTTTTTTCCACAATATCATAATAACGATAGATACCCCTCCAATTAATAGAGCGTAAGGATTGACGGTAAGTATATTTTGCGAATATGCTATAATTTTATTAATAAATTCCGCCGGAACTTTGTCTATTTGCAATCCTAAAAAGTCTTTAATCTGAGTCGTAAATATTATTAGAGCTATACCCGTCGTAAATCCGACCGTTACGGGATACGGGATAAACTTGATAACGGAGCCCAGCCCCGCTATACCCATTATGACCAAAAGTATTCCGGCCATCATTCCGGCGACGGCTAATCCGTCGTAGCCGTATTTTTGTACAATACCGTAAAGCATTACAATAAAAGCTCCGGTAGGTCCCCCTATCTGAACGCGGCTGCCGCTGAGTATGGATATAACTATTCCGGCGACAATCGCGGTGTATAACCCCTGCTCCGGTTTGACTCCGGATGCGATAGCAAAAGCTATTGATAACGGGAGAGCCACAATCCCGACAATAACTCCGGCGGATAAGTCCTTTGTAAAAGTTTTAAAAGAGTATCCCTCTTTAAAAACCGTAATTAATTTTGGCGTATATTTTACGCTTTTCATAGAATCTCCTTTTTAAAATTATATGATTATATTCGGCGCAAACCGTTGATCTTAAAAACCGGCAAATAGCTAGTTCAAAAAACGCAAAACCCGCTACAACCGATATAAATTCAGAGTAACAAACGCCGTTTGAAGTAAAATTTTACGCTAAAAATCACCATCTCTTTAATTTCCAAAAAATGGACGTTAAAATAATCGATACGGCGGAGAGTCCCATAATGACCCAAAACGCAAACGGTTTGTCTTGCATAGGAATGCCTACGTTCATAGAAAAAACGCTGACTACAAAAGTAGGCACCATTATCGAAATAGTTATAATATTTAAGGTTTTCATAAGGACGTTAAGATTGTTGCTCACAATAGCGGCTCTTGCGGCGGTAATCCCCGACAAGACGTTAGCGTAGATTTCCGCCAGTTTGTAACACTGAGTATTCTCGATTATTATATCGTCCAGTAGAGATAAATTGTCGGGGGTGAATCCGATCCTTGCGGCGGCGGCTTTCATTTTTTCAAATAATACCGAATTAGAATTAATACCGTTTAGGAAGTAAACCAAGCTCTTTTCAAGAGTAAACATATTAATTAGAAATTTATTCTCCATCGACGTATTTATTTTTTGCTCCAACGAATCCGATATCATATTAATTACTTTTAAATGACCGAGAAAATGAGAAATTGTGCCAAACAGCAGTTTTAATAAAACGTCCAAAAGAGAATTAAGTTTGAAAGATTGCCTCCCCTCAAATATTTGAATATCTTCCGGCATAATAATTATCATTTTATCTTTAAAAATGAATACGCCGACGGAAGTTACTTTAAATAATAGATTGTCTTCATTAGAGTAGTCCTTGGGTCTTTTTAACAAAAACATAATATGATCCTCTTCAAACTCGATTCTTCCCAATTCGTCCGGATCTATAGAAGAGATTACGTTATGCTCGTCCATCCCGTAAGCGCCGACCAAATAGTTCATCTCATCTCTGTCCGGCTTTTTATAAATTATTACCTTTGACTCTTCTAAGTTGGATTCTACCAATTTATTGTTTTCAATTTTTAAATAACTAACCATATCCTGAATTGTATAACAATATATAATTAATTTGTAAAGAATAAAATAAATATTTGAGTAAATCTGTATAAATTCTATATATTACTGTACGTAAAGAAAATAATTATTAAATTCTGAACAAATAAATTTATGATAAGAAAATTAATACAAAAAAATACCGAATTAAGCAAAAAGATATTTGTTATATCGATACCCATAACGATACAAATGATTGTGGAATATCTGTTAAATCTAACGGATACCGCTTTCATAGGTCATTACGATATAAGAGGGGTAACGGCTATTACTAACGCTATATACCCCTTATCTATATTTATGTCGCTGATGTTCGCCACTTCAAAAGGAACGACGATTCTTATATCCCAATCTATAGGCGCTAAAAATTTTAAAGAAGCGAGAAGATACGCCGAAGTATCGTTTGTTTTTAATCAAATTATTTCATGCAGTTATTTTATAATATGGTTTATTTTCGGTAAAAGTATTATTCATTTGCTTGGCGCCAGAGACGATATTCTTGAGATGTCCTATAATTATGTAAAAATTATTTCTTTTCGCTTTCTTGTATTGGGCTTTGTTTTAGGGGGAAATTCGACATTGGAAGGAAAAGGGATAACTTCTCCGATTATGATTAGTTCAATAATTAAAACTTTGTTAAATGTTTTTTTAGATTGGGTTTTAATTTTTGGGAAGCTTGGTTTTCCGGAATTGGGGATAGAAGGAGCCGCAATAGCCACTTTGATAAGTTCCTTAGTCGGCGACGTTATACTTATGATTTTTGTTTTTTTGATAAAAAAAGATTTTATTTTACGGTTTAGGGGCATTATGAGACCTAATTTTATCATATATTTAAAATCGTTTAAACTTGGGATACCAGTCGGTCTTGACTTTATGCTATGGGTTCTTGGACAAAACGCTTTGGTTTTTATACTAAACAAATACGACCCGCTTGCGGCGGGATTATTTGGGATATTTGGTATAATTTTGAGCCTTACTGTAAATCTTTACATGGGAATATCTGTTGCGGCGTTAAATTTGGTCGGTAAAGCAACGGGGGCTAACGATAAAAAGGAAGCGTATAGAGCGGGCAACCTGTCTATATTTTATTCTTTGATAATTTGCGTTATAATATCATTTTTATTTGTATTGTTTCCTAAGGAGATTCTCTCAATATTCACTAACGATAAAACCATTATTGACCAATACTACAAACTGTTATACATTATGGCGATTACTACTTTTCCAACGGCGTTAAACGTCGTGGGCGGCAATGCAATAAGAGGCAGAGGCGATACTATGTGGATGCTAATTACTCAGATACCGGGTACGATATTACTTGTATTTTTCTCTTATATTTTTATGTTTGTGTTTAATTTTGGAATCGCCGGCCTTCTAATTGGAATATTTTTAGACGAACTGTGGAGAGGCGTAGCAAATTATTTGAAGTTCGCTCTTTATTATATTAGGCCTATTAAAGATATTCAAAAAAGAGCGGATATTTGATTAACTCGAAAATCTTTATAATTAATCGTCCATAATTACGCTGAATATTACGCTTCTGTTTAGTATAGAGTCTTTTTCTTTATTGCCTGTTGAGATTGGCTTGGATGAGCCGAGAGCGGAAATATCGCAATCTTCTCGTAAGAATCCGTTTGATAATAAGAAATTAACGACCGTATTTGCTCTTCTTTCGCTAGTTAAAAACTCCAGATTAGAATTTCCTATATCCATCGAACGCGCTTCTATGTTTATTTTAAATTGCTTTTTTTGATTTACGGCAAGTTCTTTGAGCTTTTTAAAATTTATTATCATATTGTTTAGCGATCTTATTTGATCGGGACTTAATTCTTCAGAATTCGCTCCAAAATTAACGTATAAAGTTTCTATACTTTCTTTAAGTTTTTCGATTTCCGTACTATCCGATCCGTTAAACGATTCCCAATGATATACTATTTTATAATTGCCTGATAAATATTTTTTCTGAAGTTCATCTACGTTTTCCGATTGATTAACTCTGATCCCATAAATATGTTTCTTAAAGTTTTTATTCACAATTCTGGTTACTCTCGTTCCGCTTAATGAGTCGAGGGCATTGATATACTTATGAAATTTTATGTTTTGCATTATTGGAATGGACGTCAAATATCCGCTTACAGATAAAAACAGAAAGATAAATATAACGGCAAAAATCGGAAATTTATTTTTTTTAAAAGATTTATTTTCAGATAATAAACATATTTCAAGATAAGGAGACGAGGTTTTAAATGGATCTATATTTCCGTTGAAATTATCAAGATCTACGTCGTATTTATAACGAATTATCGAAATCGTTTCTCTCATTTTTTTTCTTAACTCAAGATTAGGAGCTCCTTTTATTACGCAGGCAAGCGTTAATGAAGACGCCGACTCAAGCCAAATATTATACTCTCCTACTTCAAGAGCGTCGACGTCTTTCTCTTTAGATATCTTTAGAGATTCGTTAACAAAATCCTTAATAGCTACAAGCATTGAAGTTACCATGTCAGAATCAACGATAGTCGAGTCCGAAGATTTGACTTCGTTTATCAGTAATCCGGTCTTTTTGTGAATTAAGAAAACATGCTCTACGCGATAAAGAAAAGTATGCAGAAATAAAATTTCGGCGTAACTTTTCCCGGTTTTTTTTGCCTCCAGTTTCCATCTTAGTCCTTGAAATGAGACGCTTTTTTCGATCGTATTGTTTATAGATTCTATGAATTCTTGAAATAGAGTCGAAACAGACTTAGCGATCATCGGGCCTAATATTGGAGATAAAGCGGTACTTAATACTTCGGAATCGTTTTTAATAGAATACTTTATCGCATCTTCGGTAGAATTAATAAGAGAAACCGGTAGCATAGTATCTTTATGACTTCTCATAATTATAGATTGAGGAAGAACTTCGCTGACGATTTCCGCGTTCAAATTTTCATATTTAAGCGCTCGTTGAAGTTTCTTTAGTTGATTTAATTCGATATTTTCCATATTTTCGATTTTTGAATCTAATGGTTTGTAAGATAAATATTTGTTTTTGTTTTCCATAATTCGCCCATTTTAATTATAACTTGATCCCTAACGATAAATCAAACGAAATGTTATTTAAAGAATTTCCGTTTGATTTTTTAAAATTAACGGTTTCTTTATCGATTAACTCGTTGTATATTTTTAAATTTGTTAATGATTTTACATTAATATAAATTGAAAAAGAATAAATATTTAAAATAAAACTTAACGCTCTAAATGGTATAGAAACGGCTAAGATTGCCGCCGCTTTGTCGCTGTAAAAATAACTTCCGTTTGGGAAGAAATTAGCTATCCCAACCAACATTATAATATCTGCCGTTATAGAGCTTAATAAAGAAGTAACGCCAAAAGAAAACATTACTTTTGGATTTATCTCTATTCCGGTTCCTCTTTCTATATCGTATCTATATCTTAATAGTCCGAATAATCCGATCCCGTATCCGGGGAAAATTGATAATCCGCCTATCCAATCCGGAATATTTTTACCTTCAGTTATAGATTGTCTGTAAATCATAGATTTAACAGATTTCTTAATATTTGAGGAGTTGTAAGATTTAATACCATCGTAAATATAATCATTAATTCTTCTACCGATATCAGAAATAAGATTATCTAAGTTATTATAAGGTATTTCTTCGTAAGAAGAAAAGTTTCTTATGATCTCTTTATCAAGTAATATAGAATAATAATTTATATTTAATTTAAAATCGGTAATCTTAATCTGTTTCTTACCGCTGGTTTTATCGATTTCCGATTCGCTTTTATAAATAGATTTTTCATATTTATAATTTACTTTATTCATAGCCGTTCGCAGTAGTTCCCTATCTTCCGAAGTCAATGAATAATTTTTTTTTAGTAAATAACTATTTTTAGATTCAAAAAGATCAAAAAATTTATTAATATCTTTAGTAAACTTTTTCATTTCTTCAAACGTCTGTTTATTGAAAGTTTCGGGTGTTTCAGGATATTTTGATATTAATGATAAATAAATTTCTCTAGCTTTTTTTTCATTCTCCTTTTCGGTATAGTCGGTTTTATCAATAAGAAAATTAAATAAAGCGCTTCTTTTTTCTTCGTTGATAATATTAGTTTTTTTCTTTTCATCAAACAAAAAACAATTTTCTACAAATTTTTTGTCGTCCGTGTTGTCAAATTTGTTAATAAAGGCGTTAAAAGCGAAACTGTTATAAACTTGATTAATACTGTTATCCGTAGACTCTTTTAATTTATTTAGCTGAAGAATGAAAGCGGAGATTTCTTCGTTTACCTTTGATATATCTTTTTCAGAATATTCTTTGATTTTATTGATTTTTCCGATTTCATTTTTCAATTCTTCCTCTTCTCCGATAAAATATTTTACCTCTTTATTTATCCGAAGAGAAATCGCCGCAGTGATACCCAAAAGTTTATAGAGGTCTTTGTACGATTCAAAAGGGCGACCAAAGCCGTCTCTTATTTTTAAATAAGCGTTGTCCAAGAGATCCAAAGCCGATTTTTTATTAATGAAAGGATTATAACCTAAATTGTTAAGTTTTAATATATAGTCGTCTTTAATATGAATCTCCAAATAGCTTTTAATATAATCAAGAAAATCTTTATTATAAACAGTATTATTGTTATCCGAAAAGTTAAAAAAAGCGCTATTTTCAATAAAAGCGCAGTTTTCTTTTAGCGTTTTGATTAGAAATGAAGTATCGATTGAAGAGGGAATCTTAACGCTTTTTAGATTTTGTAGAAAACTTTCTTTATAAGAAAGTTTATATGCATTTGCCGAATTCTGAAGTATATCGTTAATATATCCGGTCGGGCAACCCGTTATTAATCTTATTTCATCGACAACGTTTTGAATGATTGTAGCTTTTTTTATATTATTATTGTCTTCGTCTCCGTCGACGTTTATCCATTCTATTCCGAGAAACAGGAATTTACCTTGCGGATCGTTATCTTCAGAATAGGCAAGAAATAAAAATGAAATAATATATAAAATTATGAAAAACGATCTATTCAACTTCATTCCTTTTGTGATAATCCATTATAATATTAAGCGGAAGATAAAACCCTACGTTTAATCCGACATGAACTCCTAAATTTGCCATATAATTAAAGTTTTTTTCATTTAACATATAAACTGTATTACCGGTAGCTCGATCTTTCATTTCCATCTGATTATTAAAAAAACCGCTTAATTGCAAAGAAAAATTGACTGATAAAAAATTAAAAAAAATTGCTCTAACCCCGATTTTTCCGCCAAGACCGGCCCCAAAATGGTTTCCATAGGTTGCATCGTATCTGTAAGCGTCAAAATAACCGATATTTAAACCAAACCCAAAATAAGGACCGCTCATCTGAACTTGCATAATTTGATTAATAAAAGAATTTGGTAAAACTATACCAAAAAGTCTTAACATCGGCAATACGTAAACGACGGGCTCTATTAATAATTTCCATCCCATTAATTTTGTATTTATAATAGTTTGCTTAGAGATTTCGGTATAAAGGTCTGTATGAATATAGACAAACTCTGTTTCAACGCTAAAACCCATCATAAACGACATTTCCGCCTGTCCGCCAATACCGCTTGAAAAATGGAAAATCGGATTATATTCCAGTAATACCGCTTGACCGCGCCAATAATCTTTGACGGCGCTGTTTTTGGCGTTGGACTGATAAAACAGAATAAAAGTAAAAATAAAAACGTAAAATATTTTTTTCAATAAAACATCCTAAAATAATATTTATTGCTGATTTTTTTGTTTTTTATCTAATAAATATTCGTAACTACCTACGTCGTTTTCTCTATCCAAAAAATATTGATAACTCTTACTTTCCATTCTTTTTTTTGAGTCTGTATAGACTATGGGAATCTTTAATCCTAAATAAACCATCAACGGATGATTAAAACCTGTAGCATTTGGATAAACGGCGCGATCGAGGAAGTCAAATCTTGTCATCGATATAAATCCAAATACTTCGCGTTTATATTTATTGTAAAAAGTAATATTAAAAAGCAGAAGATAATTTTGAAAATGAGTAAATAAATCGACGTTTAATCTCGCTATAGGATAATCGACATACTTTAATCCGGGCGTCGCTTTTAATATGGTCATATCAAGTCCTAAGCCGATATCAAAAGAAGTATAAAGCCCCGCATATAACTTAAAGCCGATATAAGGTATCAGATCAAGATTTAGCGAAGACGGATTGATAGTATTAATCCAATAGGGATTTTCGTTATACCACGTTAAGAGAGTTTTTACTCCAAAAAACAGATATTCCAAATCCAGACCGAAAGAGATATCGGTTGATATATTGAAAAGAGCTTCGCCCGCATTTTTATCCGTTATAATTTTTTGGAAAGGAGCGTATCTCAAAAAGTATGGAGAATATAAACCGCCGTATAAATTTAAAGAAAGAAAAAAGTGAGGATAAAACTCTCGCAATAGTTTAACTTTGTTTAAATCTGCGTTTATAGTTCCTTTGACAATTTGAGGTTCGGGATCGTAAATGTCAATCTTTGAGGCATAACTTCCGTAAAGGAATTTCTTAAAAGTAATATTATGCGTTCCGTCGCCGATTTTCCGTACAAAAGGAGTTATTCCATAAAATATACCGTCTACAAAAACGGAAGTAGCTTTGACGTTTGACGTAAAAAGAGTATTAACGGGTTTAACTTTAAAATCGACGTTTAGATTTACGCTTTCGCCCGATTCAAATAGTTCGACTTCCAATTTCTGCGGAAAATAGAGGTCTTTTTCTAAATACAAAAAATGCTTACCGATAAGAACGTCTTTAAAAATCAAATATTTTTCAAAATCTGATTTCTGATTTTTATCGTCCAAAGC
>Ga0116174_10001874_pt1 | contig 18752 bp, 13 predicted proteins | sample AD_UKC087_MetaG_FD_89801 | JGI IMG/M metagenome (GOLD analysis project Ga0116174, IMG submission 89801) | Active sludge microbial communities of municipal wastewater-treating anaerobic digesters from USA - AD_UKC087_MetaG | ecosystem: Engineered > Bioreactor > Anaerobic > Digestate | place: USA...
ACAACGCAACCGGTCAAACCAAAACCGTTACAGTAAAGGTAACTCATCCCAACCTCGCCATTGACAGGAGCGAAGTTGAAGTAGAAAAAGGTATTACCGCCATTATAAACATTCTCGCAGGAAGCGGAGACTACAGTGTTGAAAGCAACAATGCCGGCATCGCCACCGCCACCCTTAGCGGAACCGTCGTAACCATAACGGGAATAGCAGCAGGTACTACGACAGTGACAATCAAGGACAACGCAACCAATCAAACCAAAACCGTTGCAGTAACTGTATTCATTCCCAACCTCGCCATTGAGAGGAGCGAAGTTGAAGTAGAAAAAGGTAAGACCGCCACTGTAAACATTACCTCAGGAAGCGGAAACTACAGTGTGAATAGCGATAACGCAACTATTGCCACCGCCACCCTTAGCGGAACCGTCGTAACCATAACGGGAATAGCCGCAGGTAATGCTACAGTGACAATAAATGACAACGCAACCAATCAAACCAAAACCGTTACAGTAAAGGTAACTCATCCCAACCTCGCCATTGACAGGAGCGAAGTTGAAGTAGAAAAAGGTAAGACCGCCATTGTAAACATTACCGCAGGAAGCGGAGACTACAGTGTGGAAAGCAACAATACCGGCATCGCCACCGCCACCCTTAGCGGAACCGCCGTAACCATAACGGGAATAGCAGTAGATAATGCTACAGTAACCGTAAATGACAACGCAACCAATCAAACCAAAACCGTTACAGTAAAGGTAACTCATCCCAACCTCGCCATTGACAGGAGCGAAGTTGAAGTAGAAATAGGTATTACTGCCACTGTAAACATTACCGCAGGAAGCGGAAACTACAGTGTAACCAGCAACAACACAACCATAGCCACAGCCACCCTTAGCGGAACCGTCGTAACCATAACGGGAATAGCCGCAGGTAATACGACAGTAACCATAAAGGACAACGTAACCAATCAAACCAAAATCGTTACGGTAAAGGTAACATCCACTTCTATTGTCATGACCACAAGCAAAGTGGTGGGAAGCACAATTAGTATCCGGATAGATGCCAACTTAGCGAATCAACCAGGTGTGTGGATAGACCTCAACAACAATGGCACAATGGATAACGGGGAAAAAGTAACAAACTTTGGCAACTCTGTAGCATACACTCTGGGAGCACAAACCGTTACCATTTATGGAAAGGTAACAACACTGGGTTGCTCCTTCAATCAACTTACTTCGTTAGATGTTTCCGGCAATACGGAATTATTAGATCTGGATTGCAACAGCAATCAACTTACTTCTTTAAACGTTTCCAACAATGCGGAATTAACAACACTGTATTGCAACAGCAATCAACTTACTTCTTTAAACGTTTCCAACAATGCGAAATTAACAACACTGTTTTGCCGCTACAATCAACTTACTTCGTTAAATGTTTCCGGCAATTTGGAATTAAAAGGACTGTATTGTAACAGCAATCAACTTACTTCGTTAAATGTTTCCGGCTGTCCTAAATTAATAGAGCTGAATTGCGACAACAATCAACTTACTTCGTTAAATGTTTACGGTACGAATTTACATAATCTGTATTGCAGCAACAATCAACTTACTTCGTTAAAAGTTGACAGCAATAAGTTCTTAACAATACTGTGTTGCAACAACAATAAACTTACCGCGTTAGATGTCACCAAAAATACTGATTTGACATACCTGTATATCTACAACAATAATATCAAAACAACATATATGACCGAGTTGATAACCTCTTTGCCTACCCGCCCGGTAAGCGATAAAGGACATTTACGTCCCGCAAGCACAGGCCCTAATGAGCACAATGAATTTTTAGCTGTACACAAAAGCGCGGCAGAAGCTAAGAATTGGGTGGTAACGATTGGGAACTTTTAGCAATTCGAAGTGTAACGAAGATCCCGCAAAGCGGGAGAGCAATAAAAAATGAGCAATAAATTGGCGATTAGGGGCGAAGGTTTTTGCCCCTAATTGTTTTTAGGTTCTAGTTGTCTCGTCCTGAAAAAAGTTGAATGCACTGCTATGCTAAATTGTCACTAATTACTTTTTAGAATCCTCTCCTTCCGATCTAACAACAAAGACCCTTCCGAAGGCATCTTCGATGCGGACCTCGAAATTTGATGGTTTGATTGCACCTTCGTTAGGCCATAATTTGAGGCAATAATAATCTGTACCTCCGGGCACATAGTAACCGAGCATAATGTCACCATAATCAATCTCTGATACAGGTTTCGTAATTGTTTTACGATCCCTGCCGGTGTAGGTTATACTTAATACATCATTCAAAAGCTCTCCTGCAGGATGATTTTCATCATAATCCTCCAATGCAATAACATCTATTTTCGTAATTCTCCAATCTACCGCCGAATAAGAAATCCACCAATCTGTTTTATGGCGATATCCCCTGATAACCAAACTGGTGTCGGCTGCAATGTAAAACTGCCGGCTCTCAGCATCAAATTGCCAATCCTTTGTACAATATGGAATTATCCGATTACCATCAAGTCGAAGACTATCAACTTTATAGATAGGTCTTATTTCTTCTTCAAAATACTCATACCAACATCCTGATAAACAAAATGTGCATAGAGCAGCTAAAAAAATAAACTTGATTTTTTTCATGATCAAAAATGTTAAGTTATTGCTAAATATCCCCTTTGGAAAGATAAACAATCTGTTCTACAACAAAATCAATGCCTCTGCACAAAAAAAATGAACCCCGAGAGTCATTCAAACTTTCGGGGTTCGTTCCTTATCAATCAAAAGGTTATTCTGCTTGAGGCTTAGGCGCTTCATTTTTGAACACCTTGTTAAAGGCCTTGTCAATGACATTGACAAGGTAGTCATAGTGAGCACTTTCAAGAACATCAGTACTGCTTTTGATGGAAAGTTTATACCTTAGAGTGTTCAACTGGTAATATACCATTGAGTTGATATCCGTGTTATCCTTTGTGGTATCTATCGCTCTAATGGCGGTCTCACCGGTGAAGAGGCCGCAAAGTGCATTCACATAGACCTTTTGTCCTATACGTTTGTATGATCTGTCAGCAGCATCTTTGGGCATGGGACTATCCCACATATATCTGTTCAGGTCCGCAAAGAGATCTTTCATGGTATATGCCTGGTTTCCATACTGTAGTTCAGCCTCGTAGAGATTGAGCATAACCCTCTTGCTTAACAGGTCTCCAAGAACTGCCTTGTATGCATTGTCGATAGTGGATTCAGGTTTGGTGACCATCTTGTTCATGATATCGCTAGGCACAAGCCAACCCTGAGGAGTGAAGACGTGTCTGTTGAGGAAGACCATTGCCTCTTTCTGTTTTGATTTTTCTACCGGAGTATAAACATCACCCTCCATCTCTACGCGTTTAGGGGTTTCATATACTCCTCCGACCCATTTTGCAACATGCCTGATGTAGCGACGGTATTGGGAGAACACCTGGTTATGCATATTTCGGAGAGATTCGTAGCCCTTGTTTGGTTCCGAAGTCCAGTCTATGAGGTTGTCCATTATGTATTTGAGGTTGCGGATGCCGAGTTCGTTAGTCTCCATCTGATTGTTGCCCAGATCCTCGCTCTGATATCGGGGGTCGTTGGGACTCGATTCGGTGCCGAAGAAGTAGAGGGGATCTGCCGTCTTTTCAATGATCCATTTATTGAGCATCGGAAGCTCTTTCTTAGGATCATCATATTCGTAAAATCTCCTGTAACCCCATTCGATCGCCCAGTTATCGTAGGTACTCAGACGGGGAAAGAGTAATTCACGGGGAATATTATCTCCAGGCTGAACCACAAAATTGAAACGTGAATAATCCATTATGGAAGTGGTATGGCCATATTTCCTGAGGTACTCGGGATCACGCAACTGTTTCGTGGTAGCAATAGCCGAGCCGACAAAGTTGTGGCGCAATCCAAGGGTGTGGCCAACCTCGTGTGAGGAGACAAATCTGACGAGTTGTCCCATCAATTCGTCATCAAAGTTCATTGTACGTGCTCCCTCGTCCACCGGTGAGCACTGAATAAAATACCAGTCGTGCAGGAGCGACATCACATTGTGGTACCAGTTTATGTGGCTCTCAATGATCTCGCCGGAGCGAGGGTCGTTGACGTGGGGACCGCTCGCATTGGCTATATCGGAGGGTTTGTAGACAATCGCAGAGTATCTCGCATCCTCAAGAGACCAGGTAGAATCCTGTTCGGGCGTCGGAGCCATCTCAGCACGGATTGCGTTCTTAAAACCTGCAGTTCTGAAAACCGGTTCCCAGTCATTCACCCCCTGAATCAGGTAGGGGACCCACTTGGTAGGAGTCGAGGGATCTATATAATATACAATTGGCTTTGCCGGCTCTACAAGCTCGCCCCTTTTATACTTTTCAAGATCTTCAGGGCGGGGTTCAAGTCTCCAACGGGTGATCAACTGTACTTTCTCCACACCATGGGGATTCTTGTCAAAGTCCGTATATGTTGTGGTAAAATAGCCAACCCTTTCGTCATAGTAGCGGGGAGTCATAGGCACCTCGGGCAGCAGCACGAAAGAGCAATTTAACTCGTAGGTGGCATAGCCGCCGGATGTTCTGGCAAAGGTTTTGACTACTGTCACCTCAGTGTTGATGGGATAGGTCCTTATCCCGCTGATGTAGGATTTTTCCTTCTCCTGCGCTCCAAGTTTGGAAGAGGTCTTGGTACTTTTAGAGAAATATAACTCATCCGAATCAGCGTTGAAGAAATCTGTAACATCTATTATGGAGAGGCTCTTATCCTCATTCCAAGCCTTTATCGGGAATGATCCGACAATCGGAGTTAGATTGGACTTGAGAATATTCATGCTCATTATTGAGTCTTGCGAGCGCTCCCTGACCGATACTTTTCTGAGAAAAATCCTTTTGTCGGGGCCTTTTTCAAATCTGTAAAGGCCACTGCTTATTTGGTCACCGGCATAGCCGCTGAAACCACCCCTGATGTCTGCAGCGGATTGAACCACTCTGGAAACCATCAGGATATCTCTCCCAATAAGAGAGTCCGGGATTGTGAGATAATACTTGTCATCCTGCTTATAAACGGTAGTCATGCCCACCATTTTCGAAGCCTCTTTTGTTATGAATTTTTCGATTGAAACAGGACCTTGAGGAGCCTTCTTGGTTGAATCGCTCTTTGCATCAGCCTTTACCACAGGTATTCTGGAATCATTAGATTGCCTGTTGCGCTGGGCGGAGGAGGTTACGGGGCCAAAAAGCAAAGCTCCCGCCATAATGATTGTCAATAATGTTTTCATTGTATATATGTTTGAAAAAAAATCAAAAAATTTTGGAAACCACATCCCAAAGCACCACTCCTATCGAAACCGAAACATTCAGCGAATGCTTGGTGCCATATTGAGGAATCTCCAGACAAATATCGCTCATATTCACAACCTCCTGTTGCACTCCACGAACTTCGTTACCAAAAATAAAAGCATACTTGACTCCCTCTTCGGGGTGAAAATCTTTCAGCAGGGTGGAGTGCTCGGTCTGCTCCACGCTCACTATCACATACCCCTCATCCTTGAGGCCATGCACCGCTTCCGTTGCTTTCTCAAAATACTCCCACTCCATACTGAACTCGGCTCCGAGAGCCGACTTGTGTATTTCAGCAGTGGGAGGCACCGCACAAATACCACACAAAATAAGTTTCTCCACAAGAAATGCGTCACAGCTGCGAAATGCGGAACCGATATTGTGTTGACTACGGATATTGTCCAGTACCACGGTCACGGGCAACTTTTTCTTCAATTTGAATTCTTCAGGAGTGATACGGTTGAGTTCACTGTTCAAAAGTTTTCGGAACATAGTTGGAAAAAGCCGTAAAAAAGTTATCTTTGTAATTCGATTCCGCCCTGAGCGGAGAGACAAAAATAAGAAAATAATTACACAAATAATACAACAATGAAACAAGACGTTCAAATATCAGAATTACTGAGAAAAGAAGAGGAGCGCCAGACTCATGGTATCGAGTTGATTGCATCCGAGAACTTCGTTAGCAACCAGGTGCTTGCAGCACTGGGTTCAGTCTGCACAAATAAATATGCCGAAGGCTACCCGGGAGCAAGATACTATGGTGGTTGCGAGGTAGTGGACCAGATCGAACAACTCGCCATCGACCGTCTATGTCAACTTTTCGATGCCGAATATGCCAATGTGCAGCCCCACTCCGGTGCACAGGCTAATATGGCTGTCTTCATGGTTTGCCTAAAGCCCGGTGACACCTTTATGGGTCTGGACCTGGATCATGGCGGCCACCTGACGCACGGTTCTCCCGTAAATATGTCCGGCATTCTCTATAATGCCATCGGCTATCAGGTCAGCCGTGAGACAGGTACGGTGGATTATGATCAGATGGAGCGCAAAGCTCTAAAGTACCGTCCAAAACTTCTCGTCGGAGGCGCTTCCGCTTACTCGAGAGAGTGGGACTGGGAAAGAATGCGTGCTATTGCAGACAAGATAGGCGCCATCTTTATGGTGGATATGGCACATCCTGCCGGATTGATTGCAGCAGGTCTGCTCTCTAACCCTGTAAAGTATGCCCACATTGTTACCTCTACTACTCACAAGACCCTCAGAGGTCCCCGTGGAGGCATAATCCTCATCGGTAAAGACTTTGACAACCCTTGGGGAATTAAAACACGAAAAGGCGAGATAAGAAAAATGTCTTCACTGATCAATTCAAGTGTATTCCCCGGCATTCAGGGCGGCCCCCTCGAACACTGCATCGCTGCAAAAGCAGTTTCATTCTATGAAGCTCTCCAGCCTGAGTTCAAGGCATATCAGGAACAGGTACTCAAGAATGCTCAAGCCATGGCCAAAGCGTTTGTTGAGAAGGGTTATCATGTGGTATCAGGAGGTACAGACAATCACCTTATGCTTATCGACTTCCGCACCAAGTTCCCCGACCTGACAGGCAAGGTAGCCGAGAACGTCCTTGTAAAGGCCGATATCACTGTCAACAAGAATATGGTGCCCTTTGACAGCCGTTCACCTTTCCAGACCTCAGGTATAAGGGTCGGCACTCCCGCCGTTACCTCACGTGGTCTGGTTGAAAAGGATATGGCCGGCATCGTTGAGATGGTTGACAAAGTTCTCAGCAATCTCGATGACGATAATGTAATCGCACAAGTAAAAGAACAGGTAAGAATGAAGATGAGCGGCCTGCCGCTGAATAGGTGGTAGAAGCCTGATTGTTTTACGCTAATGACAAAACCCCTGCAAGTCTTTATACTTGCAGGGGTTTTGCGCTAATTTGCGCTAAGGAGTGTTGCGGGGTACGGGTTACGGAGTGCGGGGTAGTTTTAAGTCTTTTAGAAGGAAGTGGGTATTATTATGCGGCAGAAACATTATGTTGATGCTGCATAATTTTTTTTTAGAAAATCCGGTGTTTTGCTCAAATTATGAGAATTCAGGCAGTTTAAGATAAATAAATTATGAGAATTTAGGTAAAAATGGTCAAATAAATTTTGAGAAGTGTGATATATTCTTTAATTTTGTCAAAACAAGAATTCAATGATGGAACAACCTGTTTTTAAACGCAAGCTGTACGACAAGATGCTGCAGTGGAAGATGGAGAGAAATGGTGCTACCGCCTTGCTGATAAAAGGTGCAAGACGAGTGGGAAAATCCACTATCGTTGAAGAGTTTGCAAAGCGGGAGTATGATAGCTACATCCTCATTGATTTCGTTGAGTGCAGGCAGGAGGTTAATGATTTATTCTCTGATATTTCAGATTTGGACAGGTTCTTCCTTCGTTTGCAGTTCCTGTATAATGTGCAGTTAATTGATAGAAAGTCTGTTATTATTTTTGACGAGGTGCAAAACTGTCCCCTGGCAAGGCAAGCAATAAAGAAACTAGTAAAAGATCGAAGATACGATTATATCGAAACAGGCAGTCTGCTGAGCATTAAGAGAAACACAAAAGGAATCCGTATACCCAGCGAAGAGACGAGATTGACTCTTTATCCTATGGATTTTGAAGAATTTTATTGGGCAAAAGGAAATGAAGTTACAGTTCCCATGTTACGTAAAGCCTGGAATAATAAGATGCCTTTAGGAGATGCCGTAAACCGGAAAATTATGGATGACCTTAGGCTCTATATGGTAATCGGTGGCATGCCCCAGGCTGTAAATGCATACCTTGAGACCAACAACTTAAGTCTGATTGATGCCGTAAAAAGAGAAATAATTGAACTGTATGCCGATGATTTTCGTAAAATAGATCCATCCGGCAGGGCAACAAGTCTGTTTTATGCAATTCCCGCACAATTGTCCGGTAATGCATCAAGATATCTGCTTAGCAGCGTGATTGAGTATGGTAAAGTGGATCGTTTAAGTGAAACCTTACAGAATATGGAGGACTCAATGACTGTGTTGATTTCTCGTCATGCCAATGATCCTTCGGTAGGGCTCTCAATGCATAAAGATATTAATAAGTTCAAGATGTTTATTAACGATACCGGGTTGATGGTTACTATGGCTTTTTGGGATAAAACAGTAACTGAAAATGAGATCTATCAAAAATTGCTTACAGGAAAACTTCCAGTCAATTTGGGATATGTCTATGAGAATCTTGTGGCACAAATGCTTAAAGCCGGTGGCGATGAATTATTCTATCACACATGGCGTCCGGATGGTGGAAAACACAATTATGAGGTGGACTTCCTGATCTCCCGTGGCTCAAAACTATGCCCGATAGAAGTAAAAAGCTCAGGATACAGGACCCATAAGTCTCTAGATGAATTCTGCAACAAATATTCGTCCAGAATTGGCCAACGATACCTAATCTACACCAAAGATCTCAGAAAAGAGGGCATAACCTTATACCTACCATTCTATTTTACGGGGTTGATATAGCTTGGATATGTAAGACTCCTGTTAGACTTACAAGGGAGGTGACAATTTGTCCCCACACATGAAAAAGCTGAGGAAATAGCGGAAATTTAATCTCATTCGGAATCTTTCATTTCCAAGAGAATTTATCTATTCATTGCACAAACGCGCCCTACTGATTCCAATAAAGAGTGATTGTTTAAATAATATCTATCATCTTTTAAAACCCACAGAACTTTTGTCCTGGTATAGAAATTTATGGTTGGTTTGGCGGCATACCCATCTGTGAATATGATAAGACCATCGTAATGATTATGTTCTTTAAGATAGTCGAATACCGGCTGAAAGTTTGTACCGCCTCTACCTGTTACTATGAATCCGGCTCTTAACTCTTTTGAGTACTCATTAAGTGCTTTGACATCCTTTTTGACTTCCGTGTCGAATTGAATGATATCTATCTCGCTTACGCCATATCGGAAGAAACGCTTTATTACATTGAGAAAGTATGAAATAGTTTCTGAAGATACAGAACCACTTACATCTATCGCAACAATCAGCTTTGTAGATAAGTCAAAAGTACTGCCCATATACATAAACCCATATCTACGACTTGGCTTCATTCTCGTCAGTCTTCTTTTAGAAGAAATGATACTTGCCCTGAATCCGGATAATACACGTCGATAGTCAATCTTTCCTTCTGCAGCAGCTTTGATGATTTCAACTAGTTCGTCAGGAATATTTCCCCATTTTTTTACATCTTTTGTAATAAAGTTGTTGATTTCTATACACCGCTCATCGTCTTCCTCCCACAACTCTGTGTATTCCCTATATTCAGAACCAAATATGCCTTCAATTTGAATTTCGGGCTCATAATGCCCTTTAGATTGTTGATTTGGATGAATATCTATTTTAGTACCACCGGTACCGGCAGAAAAAGCATTATATTCTGCAGGTTTGTTTGAATCAGATGACTTTTCACACTCCTCCGACACACCATCGCATATTGAACTTTCTGATTTATACTCTAGAGGTGGTACCAAATTCTCAAGAATTACATTGAGTTCTCTTACATACCATTCGAAATTTTGATTTTTGGGCAGATTGAACATCTCAAGAGGAAGCATCTTTACAAAGCTAGTTGGATAAAATTGTCCGATTACCAGGTCGCTGCCTCCATGCAATGCCTCTGCTCTACTGCCTATAGGTTGCCTCTCGTAGGGATGTTTCAGTAATAGTCTAACCATTTCTATTTTAAGATGCTCTTCCAATGCGGCGCTTGTGAGCTGTCCCAGTATCGTTTCATTGTATTCAATAAGCCCTTTGCCGGATCGAATAGGTATTTGCATCATTGAATTTGGGCGCATTTCATGCGTACAGAAAATGAAGAAAAGGGCAGGTTCAGTTAAAAACCACCCTTCTATGATGTGTTGAATCCTATCCTTTAAAGATATTTCATCTGACATAATTCTATAAGCTATGTATAAAGTCTTGTAGCAACGAATACGTTTTTAGTGAATTTTGGAGGACAAATAGAACACTTCTTGGATAATTATTTGATTCATAGATTGATGCAAAATGTGCCACACACTCCCTTTTACCACTTTGGACCTGGTCTTTCAGATAAGAGTAAAGGTTTTCTGCTATCTTGCCTACATCAAGTGCTGAAGTGTCGTTAGCCTCCAAGAAACGGAAAATAGACTCATTGAGAATTGCCAGTTCATGCAGTTTATATCGCATAATTATAGGTTTGTGTTTAGTATAGCGAAGCAATAATTCTTTCGGCTCAATAACGCGATTTTCTGAAATAGAGATAAAAAATGCTGTCGCTGCTTGCATACCTACAATCCCGCTGATAATTTTCCTATGAATCCCATTCAAACTTTTTTCTCCCAGAATAATAGTCGAAACCTTTGTCCAAGCCCTTCTATCAGGGCTTTTCTCAAGACCTTGGTCAAGCCGCTTATCCGGACTTTCATCGAGCATTTTTGGATTCTCCTGAATAAAAGCAATGATTCTGTAATCAATACCATATGTAGATGCCCACAGTAGCCATTCTTCGACTGAAGGTCGAAACTCATATATATTGAAACGGCTAACCAGTGCAGGATCAAGGTCTGTCAGTTGATACTCTTCACCATCATTAACTGCAGAGATAATACGACTTCCTTCAGGGAGATAATGCTCTGCAAGTTTACGATTCAATGTCAAGTCCATAATTGTCTGGAGGATTTCCGCACGTGCTCGATTAAGTTCATCCAAGAACAAAACGACTGGTTGACCATCTGTAGGAAACCAATAAGGAGGTAAAAACTCCGTCTTACCTGTTTTTTCATTCTTGTGTGGTAAACCTATCAGGTCTCCGGGATCACTCATTTGACCAAGAAACAACGTAACTACCTGCATTCCTTGGTTGTGGTAATACTTTGTGAGAATTTCAGACTTACCTATACCATGTTTGCCGACAAGCATAATATTCTGTTCTGAAGGCGTCATTATAAGCACCTGTTCGAGTTCTTTACTATTGATTTTTACGGCCATATTATTGTTTTTTTACAGAACTACTTCTTACATATAGACTACTTGCAGCGGCAAAGAAAGCAATCGTTTCTGCCAAAATATGGCAATACTTTTCTTTTATTCTAAATACGTCTCTTTTTACGAACGAAAAAATGCTGCCTGATTTTGGCAAATAGGAACCTTATTTTTGTCAAGGAATAAACTCAGAGTTTAGGAAAGAGGAAACGATAGCATAAATCCGGATTGTATTGAGATTGCGCTGACTGATTCTACAAAACAAACATTCTTTTAATAGAAAAGTAAGGAGGATAAGACCTTGGTAAAGCTGCTAAAAGTAACGGAAGAAAGCGTAACTTCCGCCATTTGTTCAAAACTTAGGGCATTGGTAGAAAACTACCAACCTACAGGCTGTGAGCGCAATTTCTCGTTGAAAAATCTCTACTCCAGCATCGATTCTTCGTGGTCGCCTTCTTTAGAGTTAAGAGATGACCAAGGCATCGGGTGGATTAATTTTCCGATTAAGAAAGTACTGTTCATCGACATGAAAACCGATAACAATCAAATCATTTCGCTTAAAATATCTTTTAGCCGGGCCCTTGGGCTATCCAACAACATCTTCTTCAGGGCAAACAATGAGATAATTTCAATTAAGTTTGTTGAGCAAGGGCTATTGATACTGCAAAACCTCCAAACCACCATCGATGAAATCCGGAAAGAAATTGAAAAAGAGAGGGGTAAAGCAAACAAATTACGCTCTCTGGTTGAGAATTCTGCAGAACCTGCCATTCGTTCTTTACTTAAAGGAACAGGGCTTTCATACCATATTAATTTCCTATACACCACACTTGAACTGCATATATTATTCCCTCATAATAGAGTAGCCATATTCACAATCCCTTATTCAAAATTCAGCCACTTGATCCCACATCTACCCCTACAAATTGAACATATTCGCCAATCAATCACCGGTGTCCCTTACACCTTGCATCAGGCAAATCAAAAGTTGAAGGATATTTGCAAAAAATTATAGCGTATAGAGGCGATTAACAAGAACATTCGTCAATGTTTGATTTCTTTACAACTGTGAAGAAAACAAACCACATTGCTAGATTTGGTTGAAACTATAAAACGTGGCCAATCTCGTTTTAGATAATATCTAGAAGAATTAATTATTTTTAATTATTTTTAAAATTTCAGATTCAAGTTCATCGTCTTTAATTACGAGTTCATCTTCATTCAAGAACTCAATCCTCCAAGGAAATTCTTGTTGGTAATGGTAGTATACACGAAATTGAAGTTCACCATTTCCAAATTTTATATGTGGCTCATATTCATCACTACAAGAACTTATTGCTTCTATATAGTCTTTTAAGTCTTTATTTTGAATTAAGGTAAAATAACGATATAGGGTTCGCATTTCATAATGTTCTCCACTCATCCTTTGCAATTTTAGCGGATAAATATGACGGTTAAAATTTTCTCCCCAAAAACGAATAAAACGACGAGATTGTACATCCTGCCAATTTAACCTATCCCACATCGCAGGCGTTGTTACAAGCATACCACGCCAATCGTTTAAGTCAACCACAGATATATCCGCGATTTCAGCTTCAAAAAATTCTTTCAAATTAGAGATTTTTGGATTAAGAAGAGCCTGAAGTTCTTTTAAGTTTTCTGGTGACTGATGCAAATACCTTTTCCAACTTACATCTCTTGATCTATTGTTAAGTAAGCTTTTATTTGAATTAGCCCACATTGAGTAGTCCCCCTTAGATAATAATGCACGCCTAAATAACTGCTCTTTCTCAAATTCTGGTTTCAACCCATTTTCATTAAACAACTCATCAATATAGTTTGAGTACTGTTTAAAAATAGATAATTGCTCTTCATTCAAGGTAAACTCTCCACCTAGGATGTAATTATCATACAAATTCTCCAAACCACTTAAAAAGAGAATTGAAATAATTTGGCCCGTTAAATACTGATTGTTTTCAGCTATCTTGATTACATCATACCATTTTTGTCCTCCTGTCAGAATTACTTTAGCCTTAATCCTTTCCTCTTTAAATTGTCTTTGGTCAACTCCTCTTAAAGGTATTTCTTCTTTGGAAGCCAATAAATGTAAAATGCCACATTTAGACGATTTTTCAAGCAATAAATCAACATTAGATATAACATTACAAAAATCCGCTTCGCTATCATAGCGATTGTTAATTGTTAGATTGGTTATAATCCTACACCACTCATAAATCTCACGTTCTGAATTGGGATCTCCCAAATTGTCTTTGTGGAAAATAATGAAACTGTAATATGCATAAAAACGGATACGACGTTCATAAACTCTATCTTTGAATTCTGATTTAAGAAACTGACCAAATAGTTCTTTAATATCTATTGCTAAATCAGATCTATATGGAATAATTCCAAAAGCGTCATACGACCGCCCAAAGGCATCGAAAACATCAATAAGATGAGTAAAAAATGTTGCATCCATAGCAGAGAAAGAAGACCAAGAACTTGATGACGGTTCGTCAAGAAGCTTTAAATCCAAATTTTTGCTGCCTAAACGGACTGCTTGGTAATTTGCCGCAACTGACGCAATAAAGTTAAGCAAACGTGAATCAATTTCCTTTACCGTATAAGTCTTTTCAAGATTATATTTTTTACTATATAATCTATACTCTGTATCATAATGATATGGCCAAAACATATATGACCAAGTCGTATCTATTTTATAGGCAAAGTATTGTGACAAAGGAGTGTTCTTCTCTGTTTCAACAGATGAACGACTTAATGCTCTGACTTCTTTAGATTTTTTTAACTCTTGGATAATTTTAGCCTTAATCTTCTCAAAACGCGTTAAGTTTAATCCTCGAGAGTTCATTTTTATATACAAATCATCATTTAGGCCATTATCTCTCATTGGAAGTTCACGAAAGGTGATTGCTGGCGCATCGTCAGAGACCAGTTTTGCATAAAGACCGAACTCATCTTTAAAATAATGATGAAGACAATCTAACATTCTTAACATTGAATCAATAGTTGGATCATATAGCCATGATGCGATAAACCATCCTTGATTCTTAATAGTTTTAATTAGTTCATTATTTAATGATTTTCCGTATGTATTAAGGTCTGATTTGTCTAGATTATATAAATCGACAGCGTAATTTAACAAAGCATTACAAAAAGCAATTGAAGAGGTCCTTGTTTCATAGCTAAAAAGGGCTTCATAGGTTCCGTCAGGCAGTTTTTTGCCAAAATCAAGCTGAAACTCATTATATGCACCATCGTGAATTGACAAATAATAGTGCATTAAAAATAGAGTTGTCAAACGTTGCTGGCCATCAATAGGAATAAATCTTATAGGATTGTTCTCCACATTACCATACACGAAATCTAAGTCATTAAAAGGTTTATCTGACTTTAAGAAATCTTTTAACTGTTTGATAAAATTTGTACGAAGTTCTTCTTCTCCCCTACGCCCTTGTGCGTAATCACGCTGAAGAATAGGAATTACAATTGCATTATATTTCTTTATTAACCCTTTAAGGCTTAATTGCTGCGATTGAATCATTGCATTGGGCATATCAAATTATTTTAGCGTTTCAATAATTGTTTGCAGGTAATCGCAACTATCTCTAGTTGTCCATGAAGTCAAATTTCCAAACACTTTTGAATAAGTTTTGAGGAAAATGTTCTGAGTACATATTGGGATAAATGTACCAGATTTTGCTTTCTGTATAATTATCATCCTCTTGACTGGAAAAAAGCGTTTCTATACGATCGGTTAGTTCCCTTGTCCAAAAGAGTTAAATTACCCAATGAATGAATCTTAAAGTCATCGTCATCTTCGTGAAAATACTTTCTAAGATCTTCCTGTAACTTTTCAAATTCTAATTTCCTCTCAACAGAAACGCCTCCGTGAAAGGAATTAAGACGCGAGCAAAACAAGAACGCTTGATCTCTTGTGTCCTGATCAGAATAATATTTCTTGAAAGAATCTACAGAGTCAAGAAGGTCTTTTGCATCTGAATAATTATCTTCCCCAGTAAAATAGAGAATAAGAGTCTCTATCCATTCTTGTCTATCTTGGCCTTCAATTTCCTTGTCAGACTGAGAGCGAATATGCTCTATATCCCATATAACGCGTCCTTTTTCATCTTTCTCTCTATATTTATCAAAAGGGAAACGCATAAAATGCAGAGAAGTGTCTTTCGAACTCAATATTGACATAATATTAAATAGAAGCAGAACTTTTCTTATTTCATGTTTCTTATTTGCCAACTTAATAAATAATTCATCATCTTCAAGATCAATTCCATAAATAGACTCTTTCGCTCTTTTAAGTAAATCTTGTTTAAATTGTTCTTTTGTCTTAAGCTCGTTTGAGTCTTCTTTATATCTCATACTAAGGATTGATTTTATACGAATTCCAGAAGCGACCAAATAACCTACTATATGGTAATATTCTTTATCCGAATACCAATCACTAAATGTTTGAAATAAATCAGATACCTTTTTCCATAATGAGGTCACAATATTAGAGTCGGTACTTTCGTTGATTTCTTGATAATAACAATTGAAAGTATAATCACGTTCGTCATCTTTATTTTTATCTTTCAATATATCAAAAAGATACTCTATTTTTGTTACGTAGGCATCTGGTTTTTCGCTAACAAAATTCCAAAATGCGGGTTGCGCTAGTGTGACCTCGATTCTATCCCACTCTTGTCCCATTTGAATTCGACGTCTGTCAATCTCACGCTGTTCTGTCCCATTCAGCATCGAAGTCATAAATAATGCTTTTATCAGTTCAGCATTTGTTAAACCTATTTTGCCCACATTAAGGCGATCAAAAATATCTATAGCAAGACTATCATTATCTTTAACTTCATCCGTGACATTATACCAAATAAATTGAGCCAAATATTCATCTACATCCACAAGGGCTCTAAATAATTTACGTTTTTGATCCTTTTCTGTTCCAAAATGTTTCTCAAGCCAAAAATCAATAATATTTAGTGCTTCTGAGATATGATAAGAGTCAATTGTATCGTTTGGATTTATTCCATCTATTTCAAGCAAATACATATTTTCAGAATATGGGGTTTCGTATTTTATAGAATAACACTTTCCAACCTCAGAGATGATTTCTAGCCTTTGAAGAATTAAAAAAATGGTTGTCAGACGCTGTTGTCCATCAATAACTTCCCATTCGTTGCTATTCCTTTGTGAAACAACCAATGGTTGGAGGCAATATTTTACATTATTCTGATTTTTTTCTTTACACTTCTTGCTAAAGTCCCAAATATCATTTAGAAGAGCTAACACTTGCCCTGGTTGCCATCTATACCCTCGTTGATAGCCAGGAATATAGAATGTTTGATTTAAAAGGTCCCGTATAGAAACAAACGTCAATTTTTTTTTCAAGTCTACTGGCATATGATTCATAATAATCTGGTTTGTACATATGACTAATATATAGGTTAACTTTTGGAATAATAATATCTACAACGCCGGTGAATGTCTGCCCTTGTTGGCCCCGTCCGGGTGGCGTAGGCAATAGGCAGATGTTAGGGATCTAAGATTGTTGAATTGTGTGCCACAAAACTTACATGTGTATTTGCTCTTCTCAGAACCTTCGTAAAGAGTGTGTTTCCCTTTGTTAGGGCCATCCGGATGTCTTGTACAATAAGCAGAAGTTAATGTGCGCACATTACCGAACTCTTGTCCGCAGTATTTGCAGTAAAATTTGGCCATGAATGTAATTATTTGTAGTTGAACCTGAAAGCTTGCAAACAAAGATAGTGATTTATTTTCAAGCTGATACCGCAAATATATCTATCACGACTGCCAAAGTCCGGCAGTATTTATAATATTACAATACATTTTTGCTTCATAAATTAATATTTTGATTCCCTTTATTATTGCTTTGGGGGTTTTGTAATACAAACTAAAAATCATTATTAAAATTTGGTTATATCCGAATTTTTGCTCAAATTTGCGCATAAATAAGAAGGAATTGTAGGGATTGTATGGATTTTGAGATTGTTGAAATAGAAGAATTCTCCGGTGATAAAGCAAAAATTTATTCCATAATGCTTGCGGGTGATGATGCTACATTGTTAGATCAATTCTTTGAAGAAAATCAACAATACGAAGAGGAGTTGGAAGAAATCGCTTCAAAGCTACTGACCATGGGTGATTATACCGGTTGTCGAATTCAATTTTTCAAAGAGCATGAAGGTGCACCGGGAGACGGAGTTGTTGCTTTATGGTATAAAAGGATGCGGCTTTATTGCCTGAGATTTGACAACACATGTATATTCATTGGTTCAGGAGGATATAAACCACCGGATATTTCTGCATATCAAGAAAATCCTTCGCTAAACGCAAAAGCCCAACAGATGAAAGTTATTGCAGCAAGTATCAACAAAGCCATAATAGAAAAAGACCTCAAAGTCCTCGAAGACGGGACATTAGAAAAATCAGACTTTTTAAACCTCGAAATATGACAACAAGAAGAAAACCATCCGAAGTATTAACAAAGATTCTTGCATCAATAGATGAAGATAAACTTCGTCGCACAAGGGAAAGAATGCTTGTTGCCTGTAAAATAGCAGATACATTAGATGTTAAAGGACTTACACAGAAGGAATTCGCCAAGATGCTCGGCAAAAGCGAATCAGAAATTTCTGAGTTACTTTCCGGAAACAGAAATTTTACATTTGACACGCTTTCAGATATGGCCCATTGCTTGGGCATAGATCTCTTTCCATTATCATTTATTCCAACGAAGAGAGTCACAAAGGAAGATACTGAAATCAAGTTGCCTAAAACAAGGAAGTATGGCACCTATGGTATAGGAGAAGTTTACACCATATCACAGTCATTTGGAGATTGGCGAACATATACAACATCAGGTTGTTTGTCACTAGCAATTTAAAACTTTGGAGTATGGAAATAAAATATAAATTGCAATCGATTGCCGAAACAGAGTTTAAGATGAACTATGAGTTCGACTACTCTGGCTTAAACAATGACAAATTACAAATCCAAGTTGGACACGAGATAAACCCCGTTATGGATAGTGATAAAATTGTCATTAAAGCAAAAGTTACCATTTTATACGAGGATGGCTGGGCAATACTTGCTACGAACACGATTCTAATGACCTTCGGTCTTTCTCCTATAAATGACGTAATTACGATAAAAGGAGATGGAACATTTATGTCGAAGAACCATTTAATAATTGACACATTCCTCGGTGCTGCAATAGGCGCACTACGCGGTATTTTTATGAAGAACCTCAAGGGTTCTCCGCTAGAAAATTGCTACATACCGCTTATACCACTTGAGA
>Ga0116174_10001881_pt1 | contig 18722 bp, 10 predicted proteins | sample AD_UKC087_MetaG_FD_89801 | JGI IMG/M metagenome (GOLD analysis project Ga0116174, IMG submission 89801) | Active sludge microbial communities of municipal wastewater-treating anaerobic digesters from USA - AD_UKC087_MetaG | ecosystem: Engineered > Bioreactor > Anaerobic > Digestate | place: USA...
GGTACGGACAGCCGCAGCGGCTTGAGGCGGAAGGTATCCATGAAGCGGTAGCGGGATGGACGTACCAGGACGTATCTGCTGATCCGGCAGTTCTTGCAGGAGCAGTCCGCAAACTGGCTGCTGTATCCGGCGGTAACTTAAAAGGGATTATCTGGTTTCGTATGTCTCTCCCCTCTGAGCGCATGAACTGGTCTCTGAAAACCCTGAGGCAGGTGATGAAAGGAGGTGCGCCGCAGGCGCATTTTGAAGCGGAACTGCGCCTGAGCGATAATCATCTTGTGGAATTGTGACTCGCAACGCATGATGCAGCGGGGCTCGGCAGGCTTTGCGTGCGCCTGCACCTTCAGTCGGGCAGCATTCTTGCCTCCGATTTAATGCGTGGTTTTCGCCAGCTAAAAAATACGGAAGAGCGTTATATTACAGTTTCGGGCCCGGTGTATTCCGACGGGGAAAAACATATGGCAGGCTGGTGGCTTCTGAGTGGCGACAGCGATTCGGAGGTTCCGGCATTATCAGTAGAGGAGATCGGCTTATGTCCTTGAAAAAGTTCTGTTTTCTTTCGGTGCTTATGACCGCCAGTTTTCCCGGTATGGTCTTTCCCTGTGCCTGGGAGCCTATGTCCTCATATTTTGGTGAAGGCAGCGATAAAGATCTTTATTACCTGCCGGATACGCATTTTGATTCGGAATATCTCCGTATAACCGATCAGCTTCTGGATTTAACTGTGGAAGAGGCATATCGCGGGGCGCAGCTGTCTTTTTATATGGATCTGCCGAACTATCTTACCCGGATGGCTGTGGCGCAGCAGCGTGCTGAAACCAGTGAAGCAGAGGCGCTTGCCGATGCTCTGGCTGAGAATGAATCCAAAGAAAGTTTTTTGGAGGCGTATCGCTTTCTCCGGGATCTTGTCAACCGTTATGCACACCGTCAATTGGATCTTCGGATTCATGGAGAGCAGGGCTGGACGTTTCAGGAAGAGGAGCATCCGGAAATGCTGGAGCAGCGGCAGCTGCAGGCACTTCTGGATGTCTGCCCGGATGAGATTCCGCCGCAATTCAGACTTTATCTTCAGGGAGCCGGGGCTTTTCATTCAGGCGACTACAGGCGGGCACAGTCCTCTTTCAGCCAGATTCTTCAGCTGCCCGAGGCAGAGCGCACCCATAAAACGGTCTGGGCGCTTTTTATGCTCGGGCGCTGTGCTATGGAATTAAAAGCGCTAGATGAGGCGGAATCTTTTTTCCATCAAACACAGCACGCCGTTGATGACGGATTTGCTGATCCTCTTAATCTGCACGGTGAATGCTTCGGGTGGTTTGGAAAGATCTATCTGGAGCGGGGCGCCTTTGTGGAAGCGGTGCATGCTTATGTTGAATACAGGTATCAGCCTGAAAAATGGGAGATGGGCAAGGAGTCGCTCTTCATCCTTTTTCAGCGTATCTTCAGTCAGGAAACCGATCTTCGTGCTCTGGCGCAGGATGATCTTTCCCGGCAGCTCATTACAGCCTGGTTTACGAGCCAGAGCAGGCCGAACCCTGACCGGGTAAAACGGTGGCTGGAAAGCGTCGCATTGCTGCCCCGGCAGGAAGAACTCCCGGGCGCAGGACAGCTTGCCTGGCTGGCGTATCATCATGGCGACATGGAGGCGGCAGCCCGATGGCAGAAACAAAGCGATGAGCACAGCCTTGCCGGTCGTTTCGTGTATGCGAAACTGTTACTCCGGGAAGGAAAGCTTGAAGAAGCCGATGCCCTGCTGAAAGCGTTGGTTGAGGATACGAACCGGGACAGGCTGCTTCTTTTTGAAGGGCATTATCCCCGGGTGACAGGTGCTTCTGTCCGTGCCGCTGAAGCGGCGGTGCTTCTGAAGCAGGATGACTATATCGGTGCATTGAAAAACTTTGCTCCGGTTTTCCTGGAGGACGCTCAGTTTCTGGCAAGGAGGATCCTGACGCTGGATGAGCTGGATCGTGCCATGGCAGACTTGAAGTCGATGGATCCGCAGGAAGTCGCGGATACTCTGGACACCGGGGATTATTTTAATGAGACCGAGTATCAGGAAGCGCTGAGCGGATTCCTGTGTGCGCTGGAAACTGTTCATGCACAGCGGCTTGCACGTCTGAACGACTGGTCTGATGCGGCGCAACATTTCCAGCAGGCGGAGGCGCTGTTGAAAGAAGAAGGGGATCCGGAGGACGCGGAAGATCTGTCTGCCGCTGCACAGCAGATAGCCGATCTGATGCGCCGAACAAAGGAAAGTGCACTCAGTGACCGTGAAAAAGCGCAGCTGCTGATGGATGCGGGTGCACTGATCCGGCAATACGGAAGTGATCTGCTTGGCGAATGGTGGCTGTTTCAGGAACCCGGTGCGGAGAGTCTGACGGAGGGCGGGCGAGATCTGCTTTCCGATGACGGACTTAAACGGATGGACGCATCCCGGAATGTATGCGGAAGGCAGTACAGTTTCCGTTTCATTGCCTCTGATCTTATGAAAGAGGCGGCGGAACTGCTGCCGGACAATGATCCGCTCACGGCGAAAGCACTGTTTCTCGGTGGCACCTATCTGAAAGCACGGTATCCAAAAGAGGCGGATTTCTTTTACAAAGCACTGATCCGGCGCAATCCGAATCTGAAAATTGCAAAGCAGGCGGACGAGCTCAAGTGGTTTCCCGAGAATTTTACCGATGAAATCCTGTATACGCCCCGCCCGCCGGAAGGGCTGCGCAAGCGGGACGTGGCAATCCTTGTTGCGAAGGGCGCCCTTATCGTCCTTGCTGTCGGGTTGCTGCTCTGGGGTCTGAAAAGGCGCTGCGACTGAGGGCTCAGCCGCAGCTGTCTGCATTGTTCAGCACAGTAAGGATAAGTGTCCGCAAAAGGCGCTTACAGGTATGCCTTCTCCAGCCGGTGGATCATGGCGTGAAACGCTTCATGCTTCCCGGCGCCGATGCGCTCCAGCTCCAGCGCGTCAAACTGCGCTTTCAGCCAGTCGTCTTTTTCGGCATTCAGATGGTTGTCCGCCATGGCGAAAAGCACATTGTTTTCTTTGTTGATATGGGCGTTGAGGAGAAAAATGTAGCCTTCCGCCGCTTTGGACATGGCGGCAACCGCAGCACTGTCGCCTCCTTTATAGGCAGCAACCGCGGCTTTCAGATCGGCAATAAGTCCGCGTCCTTCTTCATGTTCGGACAGCATCACGCCGATGGGTCCGTTTTCCTTGGGAATCCCCAGTTTTTCAAGTTCGGGGAAAAGAAAATCTTCTTCCTTTCCGTGGTGGCATTTATCCACGAAAACGGTCAGAAATTCGACAATACCGTCCAGATCTTCCTGAGGGACCTGCGTACCCTGCTGCGCTTTTTTTACGACGGCATCCAAAATTTTAAGCATCAGGGTAATTCCTTCATGCTCCTGAATCAGTTCTCTGGTAGCTTTCACAGCGTGTTCCTTTCATACTGCACCCGCATTCCGGGATGCCTGTTGTGGTTGTACCCGGAAAAACAGTGGTATACAAAAGATTATTCCACTGAACAGAAGTGCAGTGCTCTGATGAGAGCGCCGAAAGATACATTTCGCCTGACCTGCTTTCGCGTAAAAAAGGAATACACGGCCTGTGATTTGCTATGATATCCGGCGTAAGTCTTTTTCTTCCTGCCCCGTGTCCGGGGCTTACACCTCCCGACCTCCGGCAAATCCCTCTGAAAAACTCAGGGCTGTTTCTGTCGGAATTACGAGTAAAGGATGCCTTTGAAATGAACGACACCCGAAACGCCTGCTGTCCTTCCGGAAACAGCTCTGATCTGCCTGTTCTTCAGTTTGTTCTTCGCAATTACCATAACTTTAATGCACGTTCTACCCGGGATGCGCTGATAGCCTACTGGCGGCTTCTTGAACAGGGCGGCAAAATGTTCTGGGCTGTTGCCGGTGCCATGTCTTCCGCCCAGCTGGGCATCAGTATTGCCCCGGCTATCCGTGCGGGTCTGATTCACGGCATGTCGCTTACGGGCGCCAACCTCGAAGAGTCGCTGTTCCGTCTGGTAGCGCATAAGCATTATAAAGACATACCGGAATACCGTTATCTGCGCAAAGAAGATGACACACGTCTGCTCAATGAACGTCTTCGCCGGGTGACTGACACAACCATCCCCGAAGATGAGGCTTTTCGTGCCGTGGAGCAGATTATCCTGCCCATGTGGAAAGAAGCGACCGCTTCCGGTACCCGCCGTTTCTGGCATGAGTATTTTTACGAAGTGATTCAGGCCATTCCGTCCTCTCTTTACGAAGGCGATCCGGAGGAATGCTGGCTGCTGGCGGCGGCGAAAGCGAATCTTCCCATTGTGGTGCCCGGGCATGAAGACTCCACCTTCGGCAATATCTTCGCCTCGTATGTTCAGACCGGAGAATGCAATGCATCCATCGTCAAAAGCGGTATTGAGTATATGACCTCGCTGTATAGTATTTATCCGAAGCTCTCCGAAGGAGCGGGCGTAGGTTTCTTTCAGATTGGTGGCGGCATAGCCGGTGATTTCCCCATCTGCGTTGTACCTTCCATCATTTATGATCTGGAAAAAGAAGCGAAACCCTGGTCCTATTTCTGCCAGATTTCCGATTCAACCACTTCCTACGGCTCCTATTCGGGCGCTACTCCTAATGAAAAAATCACCTGGGATAAGCTGACCGAAGAGACACCCATGTTTGTGATTGAATCTGACGCCACCATTGTTGCTCCGCTGATCCTGAGTGCGCTCATGGAATGCAAGGCGAACCCTGAGGCTGCCAACGCGCTGATCGCCCGCTACGGGGACTGATCGGAAAGCTATCCTTTTCAATTCAATACCTGTGTTATGATGAACCGGATGCAGTGCGGTTTGCCGTGCTCCATCCGGTTTTTAATTGCTTCCGCCCGGGAGAAAAGATATGCCGATACAGCGTGTTTTGAAGAGTTTCCTTTTTCTGACGCTAAGTTCTTCTTTTTGGTTCGCATATCCGGTGTGCAGTGAAACACGTCCTTTTCTGGATGCGCAGAGGCACAGTTTTGTCCTTTCTTTCAGCGACGCAGAAAAAAAAGAAACATTGACAGCAGGCTGCCGCACAAAGCTTTTTAATGAAAGCCATTACAACATTCTGCTTGCCCACCTGCAGAAATCAGAAACCGGTCATTGGGAGCTCTTTACCACGCCCGGGGATGGTATTCTCCATCTCTATGCGCCCGGCCGTGTGCCTGATCACGTTCACACCGAAAAATCAATTACTGACGGGCAGTGGCATGAAATTATTGCAGTGCTGGATGGGAGCGGCGTCAGGCTGATTGTGGACGGAGAAGTGGCCGCCGAGGCTGAAGCGCCTGCCCGAACAGACAGTTTTCTATCGGGCGATCTTGTCCTGGGGGCACTTGTGGAGGGCACCTTCGGCTGTGAAGGACTTATTACCGATGCTTTTCTCCTGTCAGGCGCTTCCGGGCATGAAGGACAGCTGTTTCTGAACGACCGTTTTACGGAAGAGGCTTTTGCATACTGGCGTTTTTCTTCCGAAGACCCCTTGTGTGGCGAGGGGAGCGAAAAAAGAGACGGTGTTTTGCGCCCTGCCGGAGTCGTTCGGGTGAATCCATCCCGCCAGATTCCGGGGGGGATGTCCGCTGCTTTACAGGAACTGCCTCCGCTTGAGGATACGGCACCATTGCGCCATAGCCTTGCCCAGGCGGTTCAAAGCCTGGATCTGGCTTTCCTCGGGGAGCCTGATGTCAGCGATGGCGTGTTCCGGCAGTGGAGCCATGATTATGACTGGATGGGTAAAAAAGAGTACCCGGAGTCGCGGCCGGGCGGTCCCGGAGAAGAGAAACTCAGACGGGAAGTCTTCGACCCTGAAGCACTGCCTGTGCCGGGAGAATCACCGCTTCAGGCGGTGCTGCGGAGAACCCGTGCTCTGCTCGATCTTATGGGAAGCACTGTTGATCTGGCGGAAGAAGAAAATGCCTGGAACCGTCTTCATCAGATTGCGGAAAAAGTTGCAAAGCAGTCTGATTCTCAGGGGAAGAAAGGGCTTTATCTTGCGGCGTGTGCGCTGCGTCGCCGGATCATGCTGAAAAACCCGCTTCTCGACTTTGATGAAATTCTCTGCGTAGCCAGAGGGACTTTTGAAGGCTCTGTCCGAAGCAATCCGACAACGCTTGATGTGCAGGGCGGGCACTTTGTCACGCAATATTTCGGATTCAATGCCCTGCCTGGCGGCGGACTTTACCTGATCCGGAATTTTAAAGGAAAGCCGGAGATTGTGGATCTTGTTCAGCATGCTGTCGTGGAAGAAGGCGCCATAAAAGGGCAGAATCTGGAGCATGGAGCCTTTGCAACGCCCGAGCTTTCCTGGGACGGAGAGACGATCTTTTTTGCCTGGACCGCCAATCCGGATCACCAATGGATTTATTCAAAAGAACGGTGTTTTCATCTGTTCAGGATCAATAAAGATGGTTCGGGGCTGGTTCAGCTTACAGACGGCGCCTATAATGATTTTGATCCCTGCCAGATGCCGGATGGGCGCATCGCTTTTGTTTCCGAGCGGCGCGGCGGCTATATCCGCTGCTTCGATGCATATCTGAAAGTACGCAGTTACACACTTTTCTCCATGAACGCCCGCGGAGAAGAGATGCACCCGCTCAGTTATTTCGAGACCAGCGAATGGAACCCTTCCGTGAATAATGAAGGGCAGTTGGTTTTTACACGATGGGATTATGTGGATCGGGAAAACTGTCTTGGTACCCGATTCTGGATCAGCGGTCCCGACGGAAGCGATCCCCGGGCGCCTCATGGGAATTATCCTCGGCCGTACCATACCTTCCCGGATCACGAACCCTGGAAAGGGGAGACCGGTCATGAACGGGACAGCCGCTTCGGCGCGCCGCTGGTTGAAATGGGGATTCGTGCCATCCCGGACTCTTCCCGCTATATCTTTACGGCGGCACCGCACCACGGCTCAGTTTACGGGACGCTCTGCACGCTCGACCTTCGGCATGAAGATGACGGGCACATGTCCCAGATCAGGCGGATTACGCCGGAGGAAAGCTTTCCTGAAACGGAAATGCCCGGCAGAAGGCATTACCGCTACGGAACCCCCTGGCCTTTGAGCGAAGACTTATATCTCTGCAACGAGTGGGAGAATCTTGTCCTCCTCGACCGGTTCGGCAATAAAGAGCTGCTGTGCGACCTTCCCTCGCTGCCCTGTGCCATTGACGAGCGTCTGCGCATTATTGATCCTGTACCGGTGCGGCCCCGTCCTGTACCCGCCACACGTCCCGTGCTGCCAGCGAAAGAGCAGGGGGATCCTGCCACTATTGCGGTGATGGATGTGTACAACAGCGATCTGCCTTTTCCTGAAAATACCGAAATTAAATGGCTGCGTGTGGTACAGAACATTCCTAAGCCCAATCATGCCATGGGCGAGCCCATGGTCGGCTATGAACGCGAAAATACGCCCCGTGTGCCTCTCGGTATCGTGCCGGTGGAAGCAGACGGCAGTGCCTATTTCGAGGCGCCCGTGGCAAAACAACTGATCTTTCAGGCACTGGATGAGAATTTCATGGCAGTGCAGTCCATGCGCTCTTCCGCCTTCGTGCATCCCGGTGAACAGATTACCTGTCTGGGCTGCCATGAATCACCGCATCGGGCCGCAAACCGTACCACCTCACCTCTCGCCATGCGCCGCGCGCCCTCCCGGCTGGAGCCGGAGTGCGGGCAGGTGGAACCGATAAGTTATTACCGTCAGATTCGACCGATTTTTGAAAACCGATGCGTGCCCTGTCATATCAAAGAGGATGCGGAACCCAAAGACATGTCTTATGAGGCTCTGAAAGAAGAGTACACCTTCTGGTTTTCAGGTGCCATGTTCGGTGACATGACCACAGCATACAGCGGGGTGCATGGCGGATCCCGAACGATCCCCGGACGCTTCGGCGCCCGTGCCTCCAAAATCGGGCAGGCACTGCTGGATGCCGTCCATTGCGACGTTGTTTCTGAAGAAGACCGCCGCCGGATTATTCAGTGGCTCGACTGTAATTCATTGCGGCTGGCTGCATTTAGCCGGGAAGAAGAACAGGTGGCGGGGGCGCTGGTCTGGCCGGAACTGGATGTGGATCCCGAAAACCCCACTGGAGTAGAAGGCAGAGGGCGCCCGCTTCGGCACCACTTCTGGCATGAAAATCTGTGGGGACCTTTTCCTGTGCTGATCACCGATGCTGAAAAAGAGTGCATCCGGCTGCTGGACGCACAGAATAACCTTCAGTGGGAACAAGCCCTTGCCGACCCCGTATCTGCTCATATGCTGCCGGACGGGCATATTCTTGCTGCCAGTCGCCAGGGAGTACAGGAACTGACCCGGCAGCATGAACAATGCTGGCAATTCACAGTGGACTCCGGCGATGAAGTGGTATCCTGCCAGCCTCTTCCGGATGACAGGATCCTGCTGGGTGTTGCCGGCGAGAACCGGCTGATGCTGCTGAACAGACAAGGCGTGGTGGAAAAAACTGTGATGCTTCCTCCGGCGGAGAGCCGGGATGTCCGGCTGCGCTGTTGTACCGTAGTGCAGGAAAATCTCTATCTGGTTTCTTTTGACGGAGAAAAACGTATCTGCGGTTTAAGCGATACGGGTCAATGCCGGCTGGATCTTTTGTGTGAAGGCGCACCAGTTGCATTGGTCGGGTTGAAGAACGGTCATTTTCTTGTGTTGACCGAACAGACTATTTGTGAATATGACCGTCAGGGTCATTACATCTGGGAAGCATTGGGGCCTGATTTTGCCGATATAAAAATCAGGGCTTTCTCGTCTGTCTGCGTTCTGGAAAACGGTGATCTGCTGATTACCAATCAGGGCGCTGACAGGGCAGAGGGAGTATCGCTCTTTGAAATGACCCGGGATCACCGTGTGGTGTGGCAGCTGAATCGCCGGGACGCGGGTGATGCAGTGCATTGCCAGGCTTTATTTGATGATAATTTGTGGATGCCCCGCCCGGCCTTGTGAATGTCAGCCCAGTCCATTCAATGTTGTCAGGTTTTCCCACTGCGTCTGCAGAAGGGAGAGGGCTTCTTCCAGCGACAAAGCGGCCAGCTGTCCATTTTCTTTCCGGACAATACCCAGCCTCAACACTTTGTCGGCAGCATCGTCAATATCAAAATTCACTACACAGCCCCAACGATTGAGGAACCAGTCTTCAATTTTTTTGGCGGTCTCCTGAACAGTTAGCGGGCGCTCTGCTGTTAAAAGGAAATAATAGCCCAACAGGGCTTCCTTGCATTCCTCTTCTTCCGCATCATCAGCGATACGATGAATCACGCCGATATTGTTGTCGAGGTTCTTGAAATACAAATGCCTGATCAGCGTTTGCAGAAAGCGGAGCTTCCTGTTTTTGAAGGCATTGAACTGCCGCCATAAATAGGTGCCCAGCGTCAGCAGTCCCGCAAAGATTACCGCCATGGTCGTCTTGTTCCACTCCACTGGCTGGCTGCTCAGTCCCAGCCAGAAAGCCAGCAGTGAGCCCAGTACGAAGAGCGTGGTACTCAGCCGTGTCAGCACCATGATACTGCCCGTCACGGCGGCGGGAATACCGAAAAGAAGTTTGTCCATGATCCGCATGCCTACACGGCTGTTCGGGAAAAGCATTTCCAGATCCGGGCGGGGCACATTCTGGAAAAGCTTCAACAGTGCCGTGCCACCCGCTGCTTCAGGATTGATTTTCCGGGTGCTGTCCAGTGTTTTCTTCCAACGGATATACATGACGACGCGGTCATAATTTATGAAGGAGATGCTTTTGGAGCGCAGGCCCATAAACACAGGCAAACACTCTTCTTTGACTGTGGCGCCACGGTAAAAGAAGTGATACTCAGAAAAACTGTTGAAATCCACCTGCAGGCGGATGGTAAAGAGCGCGTCTTCAGAAAAGGCGCGTTGAATATCTTCTTCAGGAATGGCTTTGTAATTAGCTTTCTCAAGCAGATGCTGAAAAAGCGAATAAAACTCACGGACATGTCCGGCTTCCTCACCTGTCTCAAAGGGAGACGGGCGGAAATCAGCATTCATGGGCGCATAGGCACTCTTGAGTGCTTCGATTTTCTGATGAAATTCAAAATGGATGAGATGTGTCAGCTGTGTTGCCAGCTGACGGAAACGCTTTTCCTGTCCCGCAAGTTTCCCCTGATCCAGACACATATCAATAATGTCACGGCGGCTGTAAGGAACGAAGAATAAATCTTCCTCTGCCTGAAGCGCTGCCTGCTTCAATGCCGGATCATCTTTTTGTCTGAAGAATAGCATGGCGGACCTCCTCTTTACCCGAAGAATTTCTCTTGCATTCTAACAGAGCCTCACCGCCGGATAAAAAGACTTCAGGAAAACTGGGGCTCCTTCATGATCCGGAAGGGGGAATGGAAGCGCTTTATAGCATCGGTGTTGATCGGTATCTGTTTGTGCTTCTAAAAGACCTGACGCTGTTTCCGAATCATGGTCAGGAGTGGGCCTGTATCCGTCGTGTGCCCAGATGGAAGATGGGGTTCCCGGAGCGTGCGCCTGTTGCCGGACTCCGCACGTTCTTTTCTGACGCCTTCCGTATGTCCCCGTGACCTTTTTTCGTGCTTCACTATCTTTAATTTGTCTATTGGGACTCCCTTTTGTTATTTTGACGGCTAGATCAGGAGAACCGCCATGGACATTAACGAACTTTTTGATCTCGTGCACCGGGAGAATGCTTCCGATCTGCTGATCAGTGCCGGTGCCCCTCCGATCCTCCGTATCCATGGGCAGCTCTACCGGCATCCTGCCGACGCGCTTAACACTACCGAGGCACAGGAGCTTGTTTATGCGTTTCTGACACCGGGGCAGCGGGAGCGCTTTGAAAGAGACAAGGAACTGGACTTTTCTTTTGAGGCGGAGGGGAAGCGCCGTTTCCGCGTCAATGTCTATTACCAGAAAGGGGCGGTTACAGCGGCACTTCGTCCGATTCCCGAAATTATCCCGGCATTGGAAGGGCTGGGCTTGCCGGACAGTCTGCGCAATCTGGCGCAGGCACGGCAGGGGCTTGTACTGGTGACCGGACCGACCGGCAGCGGGAAAACCACCACGCAGGCGGCATTTATTGATCTTATCAATAGTACGCGCGCCTGCCATATTGTGACGGTGGAAGACCCGATCGAGTATGTGCATCGGCACCGGAACAGCATTGTAGATCAACGGGAAGTAGGCGGCGATACGCACAGCTTTGCGAACGCGCTGAAATATGTGCTGCGCCAGAATCCGGATGTGATTCTCATCGGTGAGATGCGTGATCTGGAAACAATTCAGGCAGCGCTCACAGCGGCAGAAACGGGGCATCTGGTTTTTGCCACACTGCATACGAACGATGCCATGCAGACGGTGGATCGCATTGTGGACGTGTTTCCCGCCATTCAGCAGCAGCAGATCCGTTACCAGCTTTCTCTGACGCTCCTTGCCATTATTTCCCAGCATCTTCTGGCACGCAAGAACGGAGAAGGGCGTGTGCTCGCATACGAAATTCTGCGTGCGAATCAGGCGATTGCGCACCTGATCCGGGAGAATAAAACGCCCCAACTGTACACCATTCTGGAGACGGGTATGAAGGCGGGGATGATCACCATGGATCGGTCGGTGAAAGATCTGTATGAGGCTGGAAAAATCAGTTATGAAGAGGCGGTAACCATTATGCGTAACCCCCGTGAACTGCAGGAGAGATAGCCGCTCCTGCATGGTTCACACGATTCTCTGACGTTTCAGGACACAACTGGAAAGGAACAGAACTGTGGGACTTCTTTTTGCTCTGTTGACAGTCGCCGTGAGTGCTGCGGATCCTTCTGTCTGTAATGGTCATGCCCTTCTCTATGACAGCCCGGCGGAAACCTGGGATGAAGCCTTTCCCCTGGGCAACGGCATTCTCGGTGCGCTCGTCTGGGGCGACGGCAATCCGCTGAATATTTCACTGGACCGCACCGACCTGTGGGATCTCCGGCCCGTACCTGAATACTACGAGTCCGATTATTCCTATACGACCATGCGTCAATGGGAAAAAGAAAAGCGGTACAAAGAACTGATCGCAAAATATGACGAGCCCTATCACCGGCCCGCACCGACCAAAATACCGGCTGGCAGAATCACCCTGCATTTTCCCGGAGGAACTTCCTTTGTTGAGGGCAGGCTCCCGCTGGATCGTGCCTGTGCGGAAGTGCGGCTCAAAAACGGAGCCATTGTGCGCACCTGGATTCATGCACGGGAGGCAGTCGGGCTGATTGAAGTGGAGCATGGTGCCCAGGCGGAGTTTGTCCTGAATGCGCCGCCTTTTGCGGGAGTGGAAGATCAGCGTCCCCGGGTAGATGTGGTCTCCGGCGAGCTTTCCCAGCTAGGCTATCCGGCACCGGTCGAGACCAAAGGTGAAAACTTTACTGCCTTCCAGCAGACCGGATGGGGCGGTTTTACTTTTGCGGTCTATCTGTGCCACAAAGAACATGCAGACGGGCGGCTGGCGGCATGGAGCATTGCGTCGTCCAGAGAAAGCGATGATCCTTTTGCACTGGCAAAGAGCCGGGCTGAGGCAGCGTTGAATCAGCTGGACGCGCTGCGCAGTTCCCATGAAGCCTGGTGGCGCACTTACTGGCAGAAGGGGCAGGTGAGCCTGCCCAACATACGCCTGGAGCGGCAGTGGTATCTGGAGATGTACAAATTCGGCGCGGCTGCCCGCCCTGATACGCCGCCCATCACGCTTCAGGGACCCTGGACGGCGGACGATGGAAAGCTGCCGCCCTGGAAAGGTGATTATCATCACGACCTCAATACGCAGCTGAGCTATTGGCCCTGTTACAGCGGCAACCGGCTGGAAGAGGGGTACGGCTTTCTGGAGTGGCTCTGGCAGAACAAGCCTCAGGCGGAAGACTGGACACGCCGCTTTTTTGACATGCCGGGGCTGAACGTTGCAATGACCACCGATCTGGAACTGCGGCAGATGGGCGGCTGGCGACAGTATACCCATTCATCCACAACTGCCGCCTGGCTTGCGCACCATTTTTATCTGCACTGGTGCTACAGTCAGGATCGGAAGTTTCTGGAAGAGCGCGCCTGGCCCTGGCTGTCCGAATGCGCCGTATTTCTTGAAGCTGTGACCGATGAAAGAGACAGCGAAGGAAAAAGAACCCTTCCGCTCAGTTCTTCTCCGGAAGTGAATGATAATAAGCCTAATGCCTGGTTCCCCTCCATCACGAATTACGACAATGCGCTGATCCGGTGGACTTTTGAAAAAACAGCGGAACTTGCCGATGCACTGGGAAAGGCAGAGGAGGCGGCGCATTGGCGGAACTGTCTGGGAGAGATGCCGCCTCTTGCGATGAACAGCCGCGGTGCGCTTCTGGTGGCGCAGGACTATCCGCTCCGGGAATCGCACAGGCATTTTTCTCATGCCATGGCAATTCATCCGCTTGGGATTATCGACAGAAGCCAGGGACCCGATGCGGAACGTATCATACGCGCCACCTTGCGTGATCTGGACAAACTGGGCACCAAACTCTGGACAGGCTACAGTTTTTCCTGGCTTGGCAGTCTTCAGGCGCGTGCCGGAGACGGCGCCGCCGCTGAAAAAGCCCTGGAAATATTCAGTGAAGCTTTTGTTCTCCGCAACAGTTTTCACTGTAATGGCGATCAGACTGATAAAGGCTACAGCAATCTGCGGTACCGGCCTTTCACATTGGAGGGCAATTTCGCGTTTGCCGCATCCGTCAATGAAATGCTGCTTCAGAGTCAGTCCGGTGTGATCGAGCTGTTCCCTGCCGTGCCGGAATCCTGGGACAATGTATCCTTTGATACCCTTCGTGCGGAAGGAGCTTTCCTTGTTTCCGCTGTCCGGGAAGGCGGGCAGGTGATACGGGCAGAGATCATTTCAGAAACAGGTGCTGCGCCGGTGATCCGAAATCCCTGGACCGGAGCGGTTGGCACACCGGATGAGACCTCACAAGACGGGCGGACAAAGGTTGAAAGAGACGGTGATCGCTGGGTTCTTACTCCGGCAGACCGTTCATAAAATTTGCCTGATCCATTTTTTAAGGTGAGGACAATGCTTCCCGCTGCCAGCCATCTCTGTAAACCCAGGGATAGACGGAAAACTGTGCCCCTGCCGCCTGTATTTCCGTAAACCCGCCGGGCCTGTCCTTTTTCGCATAGAAGAGGGCACGGGTCGTCACCTGTTCCAGATTCGGTTGCTCCGGGTCACGGGTGTGGCTGAATACATGCACGTGTCCGGCGAGATACAGTAAAGGCTGTTCTGAACCGCCAAGTATCCGCCGAAGAGTTGTTCCGTTGCCCAGCCCTCTGTTAAGCCCCAGGTGATACGCCGCTGTCTGCGGAAGGAAGGGATAGTGCGCCAGTACGATCATCGGCTGGCTCTGCTGCTCGGAAAGGCATGTCTGCAGGGATGTGGCGGCATCCTGCTGGAAAGACCCTCGTGAACTCAGCAGATTCGGTCGTACAGTAGGGATGCGCAGCAGAGGAACGTCGCCCGGCAGGCGGTCAATAGCAGCTGTGTCCTCGTCAGGCAGCCAATACTGGCAGTATTTCTCCAGCCGTTCCTTTCTCTTTGACTCAAAAGTGTATACATCATGATTGCCTGCCACCAGATAAACAGGAGCCAACATGGTCAGCCTGCCTAAAAAATCCGCTGCCTGCCTGAATTCTTCCTCTGTTGCTGTGGTGGTTAAGTCACCGCCGATGAGGAAAGCGTCGATGTCCATTTCCTGAAATAACGTAATCAGCCCGGCTGCACGCTCTGTTTTTATCTGGTGGCGCCTGCGAATCAGCAGATTAAGCGTGCCCAGTGCCCGTTTGTTCAGCATCCGCAGCGGGTTGCAAACCAGGCTCCAGTAGTGCAGATCGGTTAAATGGATATATCGTGCCATGAAAAAACTCCGTTGACCCAGAAGCAGTATGATAACGCAGGGCATGTTGAAAAAGGAAAGCGATTTTCCCTGTCTTGAGTGGTTGTGCACAGCAAAGCGGATTTTATACTTTTAAAATTCTAAGAATGCCGGCTGAAACAGGCGGTTTTCAGTGAATAAAAGCCTTGATTTAAGCGCTTCCGGTTCATGTTTCCTCGAGAATCTTGACAATAGCCCTTGACGTGGGAATAGATTTGGTGTAGCATAAGGTTTACCTAACGACCGTTAAGTATAGGTCTGGAAACCCAAATTGCGAGTCAACCAATAAGGAGGAATCATGCGATGAGGGATATTAAACGTGTCGCTGTGCTCGGGTCAGGGGTCATGGGTGCCGCTATTGCCGCCCACCTCGCCAACTGCGGAATTCCCAGCCTGATGCTGGATATCGTTCCGCCGAATCTGTCGGACGAAGACAGAAAAAGCAAGAAGAATCGTGATGCAATTGCCGCAGGCGCCAAAGGGGCGCTCTTGAAGGCGAAGCCGTCGCCGCTCTACGTCAAGTCCTATATGGACATGATCGAGATCGGTAACTTCGAAGATGATATGGCAAAAATTTCTGATTGCGATATGATCATTGAAGTGGTGATTGAGCGGCTCGACATCAAGAAGAAGATCTTTGCGCAGGTGGCTGAGCACCGTAAACCGGGCAGCATCGTCAGCTCCAACACAAGCGGTATTCTGATTTCTGCTATGGCTGAAGATATGCCGGATGAAATGGCACGTCACTTCCTGGGTACCCATTTCTTCAATCCTCCCCGTTACCTTAAACTGCTCGAACTGATCCCGACAGACAAAACAGATCCGGAAGTGGTGAAAAGCGTTGCGGAATTCGGCGAAAACGTTCTGGGCAAAGGCATTGTCTATGCGAAGAACACGCCGAACTTTGTTGCCAACCGCATCATTACCTTCGCCATGCAGTATCTGATGCATGAAATGGTCAATGCCGGACTGAGCGTGGAAGAAGTGGATGCACTGACAGGTCCTGCCATCGGACATGCCAGCTCGGCCACCTTCCGCACCGCCGATCTGGTTGGACTGGATACGCTGCAGAAAGTGGTGGGCAATGTCTATCACGGCTGCCCCAACGACGAGCGCCATGACATGATGACCGGGCCTGCCTGGTTTGACGCCATGATCGAAAAAGGGTATTTCGGCAATAAGTCCGGCTCCGGTTTTTATAAATCAACAAAAGAGCGGGACGAAAAAGGAAAACGGATTATTCTGGGTTACGACCCGGCGACGGGTGAATACCGGGCGCCGATCAAGCCCCGCTTCGCCTGCACGGGCGCAGTCCGGAGTGCCGGTTCCATGGCTGAGAAACTGAAAATTATGCATTTCAGTGAAGATCCGGGATCTGCATTCCTGTTCAAATTCTTCGCCAATATGGTGCAGTATGCAGGCAACAGAATTCCTGAAATCACGGATGATATCGTGAATCTGGATAATGCCTGTAAATGGGGCTTCGCCTGGGAAGTGGGTCTTTTTGAGACCTGGGATCTTCTCGGCTTTGACGAAGTCTGCAGCCGGATGGAAGCGGAAGGTATTGAGTTGCCGCCGATTGCGAAAGCGCTGAAAGAAGCGGGCGGAAACTCTTTCTATAAAACAGAAAATGGTACAGATCTTTTCTTTGATCTGGCAAGCCGCAGCTATAAGCCTGTTCCGTCCAATCCCAATGAACTGAAACTGGTGAATGTCCGTGCACGCGCTACGGCTGTAGTTGAAGCGCTGGACGAGGCCAGTCTGATAGATCTTGGTGACGGTATTCTCTGCGCTGAATTCCATTGCAAGATGAATGCCATCGGCCCGGATATTGTGGCGGTGCTGAACAAAGGCGTGGATCTTCTGGAGGCCGGACAGTTTGAAGGCATGGTGATCGGCAATCAGGGACCACACTTCTGCGCCGGTGCCAATCTGATGCTGGTGCTTGGTGATGCCATGCAGGAGAACTGGGAAGGACTGGAAAACATGGTCCGCGGTCTGCAGGGTATCGGCATGCGCATGAAATACTGCAAGGCGCCTGTGGTTGCCGCGCCGCACCATTACACCTTCGGCGGCGGCGTTGAGATCTGCCAGCATGCCGACAGGGTTGTCCTTGCCGGAGAAACCTATGCCGGGCTGGTTGAAGTCGGCGTGGGCGTGATTCCTGCCGGCGGCGGCACGACAGAAATGGTCGTCCGTGCTTTTGAATATATGCCCGAAAATATTCAACCCAACGATGTATTCCCTTTCATCCGCCGTGCTTTCGAAACGATCGGTACAGCCAAAGTGGGTACGAGCGGCGCAGAAGTGGTGGAGTTTGGCTATTTCCGCAGCAGCGACATCGTGCTGCCGAATTATGATCACCAGATCCAGAAAGCGAAGAATGTGTGCCGCGGTCTTGTTATTTCCGGGTATACGCCACCGCGCAAGCCCCGGCTTTATGCATTGGGCGCGAGCGGTAAAGCGGCCTTTGAAGCGGCGGTCTGGGGTATGCAGGAAGCAGGCTGGGCGAGCGAGCATGACCGCCTGATCAGCACACATCTTGCCAATATTCTCTGTGGTGGTGACCGCCTTGCCGGAACGCCTATGACCGAGCAGGACTTCCTGGACCTTGAGTGCGAGGCCTTTGTCAGCCTTTGCGGTACTGAGAAGACACAGGCAAGAATTCAGAACATGCTTGCTACCGGCAAGCCTTTGCGTAACTAAGCAAGTCAGGAGGAAAATTAACATGGAAAATGTATATGTAGTTTCCGCGGTTCGTACCGCTGTGGGCCGGTCGAAAGCCGGTAGTGCCATTGCCCATGTACGCCCTGACGATCTGGCGGCAGCGGCGATTGGCGAAGCCGTAAAGCGTTCAGGCATTCCGGCGGAGAGGATTCAGGACTGTGTGATCGGCTGCGCTTTTCCTGAAGCGGAAAGCGGCATGAATGTCGGTCGTATGGCATTGCTGACAGCGGGGCTGCCCGACACCATTTCCGGTGAAACGGTCAACCGTTTCTGCTCTTCCGGTCTGGAAACCATGGCGATTGCAGGTGCCAAAATTGAAGCCGGTATGTTGGATGTTGCTATCGCAGGCGGCACAGAATCCATGAGCCTGATTCCCATGGGCGGCAACAAGGTCATGCCGAATCCCACACTGGTCAGCATCAACCCCCGTGCTTATACAAGCATGGGCCAGTGTGCGGATAATGTAGGCAAAGACTTTAATATCACCCGGGAGGAATGCGATCAATGGGCGCTGGAAAGCAACCTGCGTGCCGCAGCCGCCATTGCTGAGGGCCGTTTTAAAGATGAGATCGTTCCGCTGGAGGTTATGGGACCGGGCGGCAAAACGTACGTCTTTGATACAGACGAAGGGCCGCGTCCCGACACAACTATAGAAGGGCTCGCGAAACTGAAACCTGCCTTTGCAGGGCCTGCCGGAAAAGGCATTGCCACAGCAGGCAATTCCAGCCAGACGAGCTGCGGTGCTGCCGCCACAGTGCTGGCAAGTAAAGCAGTTGTAGACGAACTGGGACTCAAGCCTCTGGCACGCCTTCGCGGTTATGCCGTGGCTGCAGGTGACCCGGGTTATCTCGGTCCGGCACAGGTTCCCGCCATTAAAGAGGCAGCACGGCAGGCGGGTATTGACATCAGCGACATCGGGCTTGTGGAATGCAATGAAGCCTTCGCATCGCAGACGATTTATGTGGTGAAAGAACTCGGGCTGGATCATGCCATTGTCAATGTGAACGGCGGTGCCATTGCGCTGGGTCACCCGCTGGGAGCCACTGGCGCAAAGCTTGCAAC
>Ga0116174_10001893_pt1 | contig 18666 bp, 15 predicted proteins | sample AD_UKC087_MetaG_FD_89801 | JGI IMG/M metagenome (GOLD analysis project Ga0116174, IMG submission 89801) | Active sludge microbial communities of municipal wastewater-treating anaerobic digesters from USA - AD_UKC087_MetaG | ecosystem: Engineered > Bioreactor > Anaerobic > Digestate | place: USA...
CGGATTCCGCCGAATCCTATGGACAGTATCGGCCAGAATGTCCCCAAGGTCCAGTGGTTTATAGACCTCCGGTCTACTTACCACCTCTGGTTATCGGAACAAAAGGCCAAGGGGAGCGAGGGCAGGTTCCTTCCTGCTTGCTGAGTGCGCGCACACCCTTGGCCAACGTCACGGCGTCGGCAACGGGCCAGATGTGGATGCCAAAATCGAAGGAACGATGGATTTTTTGAGGCCCAGCCCACCGGACTGCCCCGTGGTCGGCGGGGCCGGCGCCGGTCCCACCGACTTCTGTACAGCTTTGCCGCCAGTTTCGATACCTTATGTGAGCCCTGAAGGCCCGACGGCGCCGCTTCTGTACATTCTTCTCTTGTTTTCTGTACAGAACAGGCCGGATCCGCCGACAGAACTGTCGGTCTAGAATGCCCGCCCGCACGCGAAGCCGTGTCATCAAGTCGTATGGGACCGCCAGAGCTTGAGTAACTCCATCCACGTGTTACAATACTTCTCGGATATCCTGGGCGGTCTGGCGATGCGGGTTTCCCTCACCGTTGGCCCCGTCGCCGGACCGCCCGCCTGTCGAACAACGGTGAGAGTATGAAAGAGACGCATCAAGACTGGCCTCGTGTTCTTGACGAGGTGGGGTTGCAAATCCAACTGGCTATGACCCCAGTACTGCGCCAGCAGATCGAAAGCGGCATCGTTCCCTTTGCCCAACGGTGTAACCACCGCGACAACGCGATTCAACGGGCAAAAGACGCCAAGAAGGCCCATTTCGAAAAGGTCAAACGCGAGCCTGACTTGCAGGAGTCCAATTATCGAGCGCCGCACGCAGACTGGGAATGGGATTCTTCCTACCTGGCCGAGATCGTCTGTCAACCGCCGGTGAGCAAGATCGCTTACGTAGAAGACGGACGTGAACAGGAGTACGACTGCGAGCGGTATTCCTGCTGGCTGATGCCGGCACGCCTCGGCAAGGATCTTATGGCGACTCTCGATGAGAATGCCGATAGGCAGGCCATCGCCATCGTCGAATCGCAGCTTTGCACACTTGCCTCTGAACAAATGGCACAAGATTGGATCGTGGTCCCGCGCCAGTGGTGGACGTATTTGGAGATCCCCAAGAGCCAAGTCGTAGGCTGTTGGCGCCCTACATTGGATCCGATCCCGCCAGACCCCTGCGAAGACTGGCTGCTGTCATCGTTACGGGGACCGATAGCGATAGGCAGGCTCGGTGACGAAGAACTCCATATACCACACGGCGCGATCGACAGGACGGCGGTCCCGCCACTGGCCGATGAAGCGTGCGAAATGGAGCGGAACTACGTTATCGTCGCAGCCCTGCATGATCGGGTAAACCACACGGAACAGATCAGCGCCGGTGTATGGCCCAGCGAACTCCTGTTGAAGGTCATAGCCAGCCTTGAGCAGGGCTGGGGGCATGGTCTGACGGAGCGGTTTATCAAGTCTGCGTGGATCGTGGTGCATCAGAGTGTTCCGAAACGCCCGGACCGACCGCCCCGGAAAGCAGGACCAGGGCGTAAACGCCTGTCAAGCAAGGAAGCAGCGAGACGCCAAAGCCTCAAGGTAGCCTGGGAACAGGCCAGAGATTGCGGGGTACCCAAGGCTGACTTCTGTGCTGACAACGGTTGCGGTGTAGCCGACTTGGACAAGGTACTTGACTGGGCCCGTCGGCAGTGAAACCCTCCCAGAAGCATTCGGAATAATCGGGGAAAATTCATGTCTCCGCACTAGCTTTCCGCGTATTCTCTCTATTTTTTGTTTCGCAGGAAATTCCCCCTCACGCTTTGATATGCGCGATGAGGTCCCCATTCGCATTCGGGAAAAATCGGGGAAAATGCAATTGCCCCTGCGCGGCGTGTATCCTTTCTTCCAGTAAGATGCTTGGTCGAACTACGGACTGAAAGGGTCTACAATGCTTGTCTTAACTACCGGGCAGATCGCCGAACAAATTGGAACTGATCGGGATCGGGTCGCCTACGCTATTCGCAAGGCTCGCGTCGAACCGGTCGGTCGAGCGGGGATGGTTCGCCTATTTCCTCAGAGCGCCGTGGGGGTGGTACGAGATTTCCTGGCCGCGAAGCGAGAAAGCCGCGCCCTCCTGTCAACGTCACGACAAGGAGGCCGGGCATGATCTGCACGCGCAAAATAAAAGCCGCCGGGCGGGCGGCCACGACGGCGACGACAACTCGATCCGCATCGTATCGCCAGGAGCCATATGTGTCCAGTTTCAAGTCCGAGGTGGGGCCGGCCCTCGGGGCTCTGCTCGTCTACTTGCTTGCTCGCGACCTTCCCGTCCAGGAACGTCGGACTGGGTGGGCCCTGGCCGAGAAGTGGGCCGACGAACTGGTAGACGCGAAACACGGCCTTCTTGTGGGGACGGCCTGATGGCGAAGAATGGCGTAACCTTCATCCGAATCCCGGTTCACCTGCTCGCCCTGGGCCTGCGGTCCGCTCACGAACTGGCGCTGGTGGGACTGGCTGTGGGCTTCAACGGCAAGGGCGTCCGGATGAGCAATTCGGAACTCGCCCGACTGCTTCAGATGGACCGGAGACACGTACCCCGGCTAGTCGGTCGCCTGGTGGGTCAGAAATACCTCCGCATCGAAACCCGCGATGGCCGCCGGATCATTCATCCGACCGACACCATTCTGGTGCCACCCCCTGACACCAATCTGGTGACGAAGTGGCACCAAAGTGGTGACGAGGTGACACCAGATCTACCATGCCCATCTATAACTGAAGTAACTGAAGGAACTGAAAAGAGGCGCGCACGCAGAACCACGAAGGCCCAAGACGCCCAGGTTGCCGTCGTCTTCGAGCATTGGAATACCTACGCGGGTCGCTCCGTCGAGAAACCCGACGGCAAGGGGGGTACCAAGGGGGTTCGGTGGCAGGGGCACCGGCAACTGAGCAAGGACAAGCGGATTGCCATCCAGCAAGCTTTGCGGGACTACCGCCCCGAGGACATCCAGGCCGCGATCGACAACTACGCAACCATCCTGCTCGGGCCGGAGTACTTCTGGACCTATGCGTGGCCGCTGACTGACTTCTTGACCCGAGGCGATGAGCGCCACAAGGGGGCTCCCCGAAAATGGTGGCAGTTCTTGCCGGACAATTTCGACGCCAACCGCTACCGCCGGAGGGATGCCGCCGAGCCGGCCACGGTCGGGGCGGCGCTGGGGTGCGGGCCCTGCGATGAAGCCGAGGGAATCCGTATGCTTCAGGAAGCTGGGTTGTGGAGGGGTGAGCAATGACGCAAACGCGAGAACAACAGCGCGAACGAACCGAACGGGGGCCCCTGGTCGAGGCCATGAGGATTGCGGGGTGCGAGGTGGCGAACGACCGACGCATTCGATGTCCGTTCCACCAGGACCATCACGCCAGCGCGGAGATCAAGGCTGGCAAGGACGGTGTTTGGCGGTTTCGGTGCTATGCCGCGACATGCGGATTCTCCGGCGACGTGTACGACGTGCGGGCGAAGATCGAAGGGAAGGCGGTCGGCGACGTGTTGACCGAGGCCAGGGATGATGATCGGCGGCCTGCATCGTGTCCAACACGGAAGCCTGAGCCGGCGCCCGTCGCGACCGACGAGCCGAGGCGTTATGCGAGCATCGAGGCGGTCACGCGGCGACTTCCGGGGCTTGAGGGCGTCTGGGCCTGGCGGGACACCGACGGAGAACTTGTCGGCTGGACGATCCGCTACCGACGACCGGGCGAATCGAAACGTATGCTCCAGGCGAAACCCGATGACGACGGCGTAGTGCTCAAGGGCCCGCAGCCGCCTTGGCCCCTGCTCTACGAATCAAAGGTCCGGGCCGCTCGGATGGTGATTCTCTGCGAAGGGGAGCCGAAGGCCGACATCATCAACGCGGTCGGTCTGGCGGATGTGGCCGGGACGTCGATCCTGGGCGGAGCGGGACCCCAAAAGGAGCTTTTGACGGACGTGAAGTCGCTACGGGGGCCGAAGGTGGTCATCCTGTGGCCCGACGCCGACGAAGGCGGTATCGCGTTCATGCGGGCTATGGCGGAACGACTCTGGGGACTCTACCCAAGGCCTGACATTCTCTGGATCGATCCGGCAGCGCTGGGCCTGGCGGGTAAACAGGACGTTGTGGACTTCCTCCGCGACGTCCCCGAAACAGAGCGGCGGCAGCGGTTGCAGGACGCCATCGACATCGCCGAGCCGTGGCGATCAACGCGGCCGACGCTGGCGGCGGGGGTCCGGCAGAACACGGAGGATATCATCTCCGGCAAGCTGGCCGATGCGCCGCTAGCCTTCGAACAATTGCGTGTCCTGAGCCGAGCGACCGCGCCCAAAATCGTGACGCTGTTGGCCGGGCCGGGTGGGTCGGTCAAGACCTGGCTGCTGCTGCTACAGACGATGATCTGGTTCGACAGGGACATCCCTTTTGCCTACCTGGGCCTCGAAGAGGATCGAACGTACTGCCTGGAACGTATCCAGGTGATCCAGGAAGGCAATATCGAGTTGCTGAATCCGGACTGGGTCAAGGAGCACCCCGACGAAAAGCGGGCAGCCGATGATCGGCAGGAAGCCTATCTGCACGCGATAGGGCAGAGCCTTTTCGATGCGCCAAACGACGCGATGACGCTGCCTCAGGTCGCGGAGTGGATCCGACGTAGAGCAGCCGAGCGGCGGCGGGTCGTCGTCGTAGATCCGGTGACGGCGGTCGCGCCCGTCAAGGACTGCTACATCGCAGACCGGCAGTTTGTCACAGAGGTCAAGACGATTGCCCGGTTGACCAACACGACGATCATCTTGGCGACGCATCGGCGCAAGGGCGGAACGGGATTCGGTCTGGATGATCTTTGCGGGGGCGCGGCCTACTCTCAACTGACCCAGGCCATTCTCTGGGTCGAGCCCCATCGACCACCTAAGGAGGTGACGGCGCTGTCCCCGGCCGGGCGGTCGCACGCCACGATTAGCCTGAGCATTCACATTGCCAAAGCCCGCAAGGCACCGGGGGCCGGCAAGTCCGTCGGCGTTTGCATCGACTGGCCGCGTGCGGCATTCAAGGAAGCGGGAATCATCTTGAAGAAGGGGCAGGACAATGGCTAACGCGACAACGTTTTCCGATGAGCTATGGACAGCCGAGAACTGGACGGCGGCGCTAGGGCTGTGTCGGTGTATCGGTGATCTATGGATCGCGCAGGCACGAACCGCCGGTGACGGGAGCATTGAATATCGCGTGCTTCCTCTACCTGATGCGATCCGATAGGCACAGACGGAACTGGCGAACGGTGAACATCCGATCTGGGCGAGCTACGCCTTGGGTAAGAGCCAGCGGCAAGCGCTGCAGGCTGTGGCTGAGCTTCGCGAGAAACGGCGCATCCTCGCCGCTCTGCGTGAGGTGGAAAAGGCAGAGGCGAGCACATCGGAGAGGCAGCAGCATGAGGCTGCGCAACGACACGGACCACAAGGCACGGATCATCCGAGGCGGCGCCGACGTTCAGAAACGCCCGGTCAGACATCGGGGGGGAAGACGTAACTGCCAAGCTGTGAGATATTCACGTAGAGAACAGAGGCATAACAGGGAATGATGGACGCACCAAATACCAGCCCCCACCATGCAGTTGCCGTGATGCCGGATGGCAGGCCCGCCCCGTCAGTTATGACCGAGGAGGAGTTTATCCGTTGGCTTCGACTGGACACGCTCGGTATAAAGAGTCCTAAGAAGACGCTCGATTACTACAAGGCCAGAGGTATGCTTCGAGGCACCCATATCTCCAACCGCTGCGTGTACACGCAGGAAGAGGGCTTGGACTTCCTGCGCAAGCTGACGTATTCGTTGAAACGTAAGTGAAAGAAGAAAGGATGGTGTGGTCATGACGACCAAGGTGTCCATTTTCCGAGACAAACGCAAGAAGCGACCGTGGATCGTGCGGTGGTTCGGCTGGCCCGACCCGGTTACGGGTGAACAGAGGCGATACAGCAAATCGTTTCGACTCAAGTCCGAGGCAGAGAGCTTCCGCGCCGACAAGATGGCAGAATTCAAAGAAGGCAACTCGCGGGATCCGATTCGCGAGACGACCCTTGGCGAGTTCTGCCGCGATTGGATGGAAGTGAATCGGAGTGATCTGGGACCTGAGACCGTGCGGCTCTATGAGAACACCGTGCAGAGACTGCTGGCCCATTTCCCATCGGATATGCCAATCATGCAAATCACTCGGGCCGACACCCAGAAGTTCGTCGCCCGTCTCGCGCGCTTCGGCGGCAGCAAAAAACCGCTGGCGAAGGCAACCAAGCTGAGAACCTTGCGCCAATGCCGGACTCTCTTTGATGATGCGTGCGAATGGGATTACTTGAAGGTCAACCCGTTCAAACCCAAGAACCCCCGTCGCAGAGACCGGCAAAGGGCGAAGTTGAAGTCAGCAGGGCGTCGATGGTATTATCTGACCCCCGCAGAGTACCTCAAACTGCTTCAGGCGGCACCGTCATTGCGCTGGCGATGCCTGTATGCCGTCGCGTATACGGCTGGTCTGCGCCGCGCCGAACTGGCTAACCTACAGTGGGCCGACATTGATTTCGAGGCCAGACAGTTGCATGTTCGGCCGCGCGAGGAGAACTCGGCGCTGCCTCCATTCCGGATCAAAGACGACGAGCCCCGCACGGTGCCGGTGCCGAAGCACACTCTCGATCTGTTGGTAGAATTCCGGGAGAAGAAGCATGAGCAGGGCAGCCGCATGGTTCTGAATCCCTTCGCTCTTTTGAGTGATCGGGAATACGAAGGGATCCAACGACGCTGGAAGCAGTGTCAGGAACGCAAGACCCCGTGGACCAGTCGGCATTATGTCAATAACTGGCTCACCAACTTCAGACGACACGTGAAGAAGGCGGAAATCCAGCCGGAAGGGCGGTTGGCCCTGCATGACCTCCGTAAGGCGTGCATCCAGAACTGGGCCGACTGTCTTCCCCCGAAGGCGACCCAGGAGTTTGCCGGGCACGCTGACGCCAAGACCACCATGGAGTATTACAACCAGACGACGGCGGAGCATACACGGCAGGCGGCCGACAAGATCGACGAGATGTTGCGAAAAAGTGACGCCCAACTGACGCCCAAGGCGAAATTTGGCAGTTAAAGGAGTTGACAGAAATGACGGGCGATGGTAGAAGTTCTTGCGTTAGACGGGTTTATGTAACTTTCGTCCCCGTAGCTCAATTGGATAGAGCGTTGGCCTCCGGAGCCAAAGGTTAGAGGTTCGAATCCTCTCGGGGATATTCCTTCAAACCTCGTATTCCCAATAGCTTGTGTCATTCCTGAGAACATCGCTGCGTCCAATTGAAAGTCCATACGTACCATAATCAGCCTTCGTACGTACCAGTTGCCGCCGACAAGCCGGCTTCGAGAAGCCTGTCAGTCACCTCTGCCGCCTTCTTGCGCTGATCCTCCGTCACCTTGCTGTAGTACGCCATCGTGGTCTTGATGTCGCTGTGGCCGGCCAGCTTCCGCACGACCTCGGGGTTGCTGATATGGTTGGCCCAGTTGGTGATGCAGCACTTCCGCAGGCCGTGCAACGATAGGGAGCCCTGGGGTTTGATGCCCGCCCATTTCACGTGCCGCTTGAACGTCGCCAAGGTGTTGTTCGCCACGTCGTGATTCTGCCATTCCCGCTTCTCCTGCCGGAATCGCTCCCACTTGGCCGTCATCGTCCGGTACTGGCCCTGATCGAGGACCACGTAGGGGGTCTGGTCGGTCATTTCGTTGTAGGCTTTCAGGTCCAGCAGCAGGTCGAGGCACCGCTGGGGGATACGGATTTTCCTGGACTCCCGGTCCTTGATGTGGAATGGGGGCCTATCGTCTGTGCCGGGCCGGTTCAGGATAAGGACCTCACCGACGTACCCGTTGGCTGTCGTGGTGATCCGGATGTTGTCCCATGTCAAGCTGAGGATCTCGCCCAGCCGCAGGCCGCAGCAGTACGCCACGGCGTAGATGACCTTGTACCGCAGTGGGACCGACCGCTTGCCCTTCGTGGCGTTCAGGATGGCATAGAATTCGTCTGGGGGCAGGTAGTACCAGTTGCTCTCGGGGCACTTGGGACGCCTGATTCCGGCGAATGGGTTCTTGCCGATCAGGCCCCACTCGACCGCCTTGTTGAAGATCGTCCGCACGTTCCGCAGCGTCCGGGCCCTGGCCCAAGCCGACAAAGGCCCCTCGCGGCCATCCAGCCGGCCCAGGTCGCCGATGAACTGCTCGGCCCGCATGGGGGTGATGTCCGGCAGGGGGGCCGGTGCACCGTAGTAGTTGGTCAGCCGCCGAATGGTGTTCTCATCGAGCGTCCGCGTCCCGGCCCGGTAGTCGGCGCTCTTGCGCGTCTTCGACCATTCCCGTAGAAACCGTCCCAGTTGCATCGGCTCGGCCGTGAACTCGGGGATCTCCGGCTCTTCGATCCGTTTCGCCGAGGCGAAGCGGTCGGCCTCCAGCTTGTACTTGAACGCTTGGGAGAGCCACTTGACCTTGCCCATCGGGTCGGGCCCATCGGTCCATCGGACCACGTAGGGCCGGTCTTTGTTCCGCTTGTCCTTGCCTTGCTTGACTCGTCTCATAGCCGCACTCCTTTCCGTTCCGCTGTCCTCGCGGTCATGGTTGCCAGAAACATATCTAGCTCCGACCGGAGGTAGAAATTGACGTTGCTTAGTCGCGTGGGCTTGATTAGACCCTGTTCGCGGTAGTACTGCAACGTCTTCGCAGCGTCTTTCCGGCCGATAGTGTCGAACCGCAAATACCGGATGGCCTCGGCCTCAGTAAGCAGAGCCGGGCAGGGCGTATAGCCCCCATTCCCATCCGGGAGTACGGCAGGAAGATATGTCAGGTTGGTGGCCGCAACTGGAGTCATTGTTCACCGAGCCGCTGTGACATCTACTAAGGGCCTGCAACCCTGTGGGTGCTTATTTCGATCGCGGCGCCTAATGCGTCGCTTCCACTGGAATGGCCATCGCTCATTTCAGACATCCTCGTTCGCCTCATACGTGTAATCGACAAACCGAATCTGCTCTTCAAGAAACACGAGTTTCGCCACACCCGTGGGGCCATTGCGGCTCTTGGCAACGATGATCTCGGCCAAGCCGTCAAGTTCGGTGGTCTCAGGGTCTTGCTGCTTGCGATAATAGTCGTCGCGATGGATGAACATCGTGATATCGGCGTCCTGCTCCAGACTGCCCGAGTCCCGTAGGTCACTCAGTCGCGGTCGCCGGTGCTCGCGCCGCTCACAGTCTCGATTGAGTTGGCTCAAGGCCAGGACCGCCACACCGTAACGCTGGGCAATGTGCTTGAGGCCCTTGCTGATTGCGGACACTTCGTCATTGCGGTTGCCGGTCTTTTTGCCCGAGTCCATCAGGCCAATGTAGTCCACCACCACCACATCTACGCCTTCTGCCTGCTGCAACTGCTGGATGAAGGCCGCCTGCCTCTCGGGGACGGTGGCGTTCTCCACGATCGTGAGCGGCAGCTTCTTCAGATCCAGCGAACCCTGATAGAACTGGTCGCGGATGTCTTGGGGGCAGTTGCCGCTCTTGACGGTCTTCAAGGACACGCCCGCCAGCATCCCGATGAACCGCTCAATCAGGGCCCGGGCCGACATCTCCAATGTGAACACTACCACCCGCTTTCCGGCCTGTGCCAGATTCAGGGCGATGCCGCAGGCGAACGCGGTCTTGCCCATACTCGGACGGGCCGCTATCAAGTCCAGGTCGCCAGGGGAGACGCCGGTAATGATGCGGTCCACCCCGTGAAAGCCGGTCGGAATCGCGGTCACGCCGTTTTGAGTATCGAGAGCCACTTGGGTGGCAACCTTGCGAACGTCAAAGACGTTGCTGGCGGTCTGCTGGCAGTCCAGGCTCATCGCTAATCGCTGAACCTCGGCAACCTGCCCATCGACATCGCCACCCTCGTTTGCGGCTTTCTCCATCTGCTCGAGTGCCGCCACCAACTCGCGGTATCGTTGCCGCTGCGCGACGCACCGGGCATAAAATTGAACATTCTCGGCCGTCGGCTCGCTTTCCATAACCCGCCGCAGATAGTCGAGCCCGCCAGCATCCTCCAGCAAATTGGTGGCAGTCAATTCGCTTCGCACCAGCAACCCATCAACAGCCCCGCCCCGGTTGCGCAAATAGACGGACAGGATTGCTTTGAAGATGACTTTGTGCTCGGACTCAAAGAAGCTATCTACCATCAGGTGTTCGAGGGCGACGGGGATCTTCCTCGCGTCCTGCATCATCGAACTGAGTACAGCCGCCTCAGCGGCGCGGTCGCACAATCTGTCGGTGTCGATCTGGATCATCTCGCACCCCCTCCCAGCCCAGCCAGCGCCAGCTCGCGTGGAGTCCTTCCGCTGCTGTCCCGATACACCGGCATCGCGGCCTCGGGGGTCTGCCCGGATCGGCCGGCGGACGCATCCATCTCCAGCTCCAGCCGGTCGAATTTCTCCCGAAGCTTCGCGGTGCTCAGGATGTTGTTGGCCCAGCAGAATCCGTTTGGCCCGCGCGGCGTGGTGTCGGCCTGGCACCAACGAATCACCGCCTCGATACGCTCGGGTTTGCGACTGTCCAGGCGGATCATGCAATCGACGACGACGGCCCACTCTCGGAGGCTGGGGGGCTTGCAGTCAGGCTTCCTTTGGCGGATTAGATCGAAGAGAAGTTGGGAGAGTCGGGACGCATGTTCCGACATTGACTCTTTCACTGACTTACTCTTCCTTGTACACCCTCGTGACATGGCGTGAGTTGTCGCCCTTTTTGTGCGCGCCGTGTCGCCCTTTTTGTTGTCCGGAAGGGGGACATCCGTGTCGCCCTTATCAGGCGTGGAAGGGGGACAGTCCTGTCGCCCTTTAGGGTGAGCATGAACGATGTAGCGGTTATGCATTCCACGTCCCTGTCGCTCCGGCCGCTCGATGGTAAGGCGTCTCTTCTTTTCTAGCGACTTGACAAGCCGCTCCACGGTCCGTTCGGCGGTGCCGAGGTCGGCTGCGAGTCTCGCGCGGCTTGGGTAGGCATGGCCGTTTTGCCCTTGATAGCGGGCCAGGATTGCCAAGAGTATCCGCTCCATCGGCGACAGGTCCGTGTCGAGCAGGGCGGACACCCAGGCGGGTTGAGTCGAAGTCGCCTTCACGGTCGGCCCTCCGGCGCGGCGGTGCACTTGCCACCGACAATCTGCTCGACGTGGTCCGCCGTGAAGCGGATCGATCCATCAGGCAAGACGATATGAGGCAACAATCCCTGACGGGCGAGCCGAGCCGTTCGGCCGACGGGATACCGCAGCAGGCGGTCAACTTCTCGACTTGTGAGCAATTCCAGGTTCATAGCAGGCAGTATAAACCCATGCCTGCCTACCTCAAAGGGGGGGGTGTCACCTTGTGTCAGCTTGGGTCAGCTTGGGTCAGCTTCGGTCAGCTTTTTTCCGCAAGTTATGCCCGCTCGACCTGCTGGCGGATGTTCTCGGGCAGCCCGTCAAGCTCTATCTCCCAGCTTTTGTCACCCTGCCTGTGAAGGATGTCACCGTATACAGATTTCAGCTTTCGCGTCTTCGTTGGGCTCTTCAAAATGCGGTCCGCCAATTCGGTCAACGGCATCGGGCGTGAGCGGGCCTTGCTCCCCTTGCCGCCGGCCTGGGGCTCGGGACCTTCGGGTTGCTTCTCCGCGCCGTGCGCCAGAACGCGAAGTCGTGTGGCCGGCTTGCCCGCGCCCTCTGTGGCGTCTACGTCCAGCGATTGGGGTGTATTGGTTCCCTCTGCTCTCACGCGACAGGATACGATTTGGAATTCCCGGCTGATGGTCAGCGGCGATAGGCCTCGTTCGAGCAGCATCTTCTGGAGCCCGCCAATGACGTAGTCGAACAGGGTACGAATAATTACATGCGGTTGCGGAAAAACCTCCAGGTCGTTCACATCCGGCGTTTCATTCAGAAAACTAAACGGACAGACATATTGGATACCAGGACCTTTGATGTGTTCGGTTCGGGCCATTTGAAGACGCAGGATAGTGAAGCCGCCCTGGTCTCGCAGAAGACGAAAGACCGCGTCGGCGTACGATTGTCCATCCGTCCGGATCATCGCCAAGTTCTTATCTACATGCTGTAGCGGCCAGTCGGGACACAGCTCGTAGATCGAGCCAAAGTCGGCGTAGACCATGTAGAATTCCAGCAGTTGAATCGACAGAGTCAACCCTTCCTGAGTTTCCCTCGCACGACGCCAGGTCCACCGGTCCTGGGCTACATCTTCACACACAATTGCCAGCAACCTCCGGTAATCCTGAAACGCGGCCAGGAGAGTATCCGACAGCGCGACACCTTCTCGCTTTAGGAGGCGCGACGCCTCTTTGCGGCAATCCGCCAAGGTCCGGCTCGGTGTGTTGTCTATCGTCATGCTTCACCCGTCAAGAGCGGACGGCCCGACGCGCGACGGACGGGTGAGGCACGCCGGCGACGGACCATCCAAGGATATCCAGACGCCATTTTACCGTGCGCGGTCAATTCCTGCAACCTGCGCACGGGCCTTCAGATCGAGAAGCCGTTACCCTGCAACAGGTCGGCCTTCGTCGTCGAATACCTCGACCTGTGCGTCCGCCGAAAGTTGTACAGGGTATCTATACATGCGCTGCTACCTAGCAGCCCGTGGACTCACACATCTGATCCAGTATATTCCATGGTGTCCCGACCTGAAGGAGACGCGAGGATCGCGCACCAAGATGTTCATCAACATATTGAAGATCAGACTCGCGACTCTTGGGCCCGCTTTTATTCGTGACATCGTGCGAAATGAGGCACACGTTCGGATGGCAACCTCCGTCTGGTATGCATCCGTGACACTCTTCCGACTAAGTGTTGTGTGCGCTATCATTCTAGCTGGGTTATACATCCGATTCCCTTTTGTAGATCAAGGCAAGCACTACTACGCACCTTTAGTATTCATCCTCACAGTCACAATTCTGTGCGCGACCATGAAACGTGGCCTCCGGAAATGCATTCACTACATGCGCGTGCGGGAAGTCGTCTACGTATTGGAATCGACATCCCAAGCACTTAAAGGTGACAAGGGTCTCTCGGTCGACGATATCATGGCTAACAGCACGTCGATAGATTGTAGTACGTGCGACCGGATCAGAGTTGACACGTCCAACGGAGATGTGGAAATCGGCATGAAAAAGGGCCGCCCCGTTCGAGGTGGCCCCGATCTGGACAACTGAATTGACGTAGCTGTGCTTCAACTCGCCTTCAAGAATCTCCACACGTCAAGGGGCATACCGCGACTTGCGTGCGTTATGACCCCGAACTTGTCTTTGGCACAGAATACGTACCTCCACCAAAAACCACCTGAACTCCTTCGACGTTTGTATTCAATGGCCCGATGTAGTGAGGAGCGGCGGGCTTAGACGCCTGCTTCTTAGATGGCTCCCCAGCAACTCGGCAGACACCACTACCGAATGGCAACACTTCTAGCGCAACGTTGACTTCCGTAGCGGACCGGTCACTGATGTTCTGTTGTTTCGTCATGCCATTTACCTCCATACACTCTTCCGCCGAACCCTTTGACAGGTGATTGTCGGGCGATCTCTTTCTGAACTATGCTTGGGACCTCTTGGGCAACTTGCTGCACCATCTGCTGGAACAGACTCTGCACTTGCTGAGGCAGTGCCTCGGGCTTAATACCCGGGGGAAGTTGAAGATTCAGGTTCACGTTTATTTGCGGGGATGCCGGGACTTCCCTCGTCTTCACAAGATCAATGTGTCCTCTGTGGACATGGCGCTTGGCCATGCTTTCTATCACTGCCATTGGCACTTTCTGGAGGACCTCATGTTCCTTGTCCGTCAAAGCCACCTCGGGATATAAAGGGTCGCTCATATCGAGGAACTTCTCATAAAGCGAATAAAGCTCCCACATCAGATTCTCGATATTCCCTTCGGCAAACTCAACAGGCAAGCCAATGTCTTTCGCCTCTTTTCTGGCAATCCCGTGGCCGTGCGAGTATATTTTCTCCGTAAGAGTCTCTATCACTGTATCAATTCTCTCTTCGTCCGGCTTCTGACGCCGAGAAGCAAGGAGCTTCCTCGCCACAAGCCGAATATGAGAGTTCTGCCTATTCACGTTTCCAACTGTCAATGGACCGATTTGATCGACAAGACACCGTACGACCTCCGATAGGGCAGTCTGATCTGTGATGTTTGCCCTCTCCTTGATGAATGACAGAAATGAGTTCACATCCTCGACCGACACCTCCTGGGGAGGAACTGCACCTTCTCCCGCAGTCCCCTTGACCAATGTCGGGCCGATCGGACCCAGTTCGGCCTTTCGTCCCATGACTATGTTGTCAGCGCCCAGCGAGAGAAGCGTCGCAGCACTTTGAGCCTTATAGGGGATCAGGACGTTAAATTCATCACAGAACTCTCTTATCATGCTGGCGATACGCCATGGCACACTGACGTCGCCTCCTCTGCTATACAAAAACAGGTCAATGACTCTGTTAGTCGTATCCGGAAACTCAAGAGCCAACAGATGTTCATAGAACGGCCGAACACAATCCTCGGCAATTCGGGTCCCAAAGGGTTGTCTGTCCCCAAGAAAATAGACAATTACCTTACTCTTCCGTTCATTCTCCAAGGCCGCGATTTTGGCGGTCCCGCTTTGTTCATTGTTGCACATCGTTCTATGCTCTCCCGCAACTCGTACTCGGCTCGACCCCAATCGCCCGAATCCGGCGATTCACTGCTCCAAGACAGAAACAGACCGCAACAGACGATGCCTGGGCATAAGAAGACATTTCATGTTACAGCATTCCGACGGTACTGTCAACGAATACGACATGTTCACCATATCGGCACGACCTACCCCGAATCTGAAGCAGTTCTGACAACGTATAAGCTCCGTGTATCCAAGCGGTTAGCTCCAGCATCAGCACTCCCCTGAGGTTTAGTCGGCCCTCGGACACGTTGCTTCATTCAGCGATGGCCGATCTGAGAAACACCCGTTTAGCAATGCCATCCCGGATTCGGGGTCGCCCCAAAGGACAGCCCCGAATCCGGCTGGAGGATCCTCACTCGCAGAGACCGGGAAATACCCGCTGTTCTTCGCTGGTCAGATGGGCCTTGACTTCGTCGCTGGTATCACGCGGCAGGTGGAAGTATCCCGGGCCCGGATCGGCGGTTTCGAACAGCAGCCGAAAGAGCCGGTCCTTGATGCTGTTGACGTTGAGGTGATAGCGAGCCAGGTGGGCGTCGATCGGGCTCCTGCGATAGACCGTCTGTTTGACCCGGTAGATCACCCGCGTGTGGCGGGCGCGGTAGATCGATAGTTCTTTTCGTAGGATCTGGCGAGTTCTGTACACAGAACACGAGAATGGCGTACAGTAGTGGCGTCACCCGCGCCTTTGCAGGGCCTGTAAAATGTCCAGGGGCTCATGAAAATCGTACAGAATCCGGTGGGTCCGACGGCGGATCTGGCCGACCATGTGGGCGTGGGGCCCAAGAAATTCGCGGCTCTCTGGATTTTGGCATCCACATCGGGCCCGGTGCCGACGCCATAACGTTGGCCAAGGGTTGTGTACGCACTCATCAGGAAGGAACCTGTCTTCGCTCCCCTTGGGCTCTTGTTCCGATAACCAGGGGCGGTAAGTAGAGCATACGTTCATAAACCACTGGATTTCGGGGACATTCTGGACGATACTACCGACAGAGTTCGGCGGAATCTGGCATCCGAAAGAGAGTATGGGTGACGGGATGCCATAGAGATTGCCGGTCATTATGAACGGTCGGGAGCGCCTCGCGTGGTGCGCTCAGGCGTCCTCACGAGATCATACGAGAGCAAACATTGACTGAGCAAGAAATAGAACAATCACTGATCGACAAACTGGGCGATCTCAAATACACCTACCGCCCGGACATCCGCGACCGCGCCGGCCTGGAGCGCAACTTCCGCGAGAAGTTCGAAGAACTCAACCGTGTCCATCTGACCGACAGCGAGTTTCAGCGCCTCCTCGACGAGATCATCACCCCCGACGTCTTCACCGCCGCGACCCTGCTCCGCGAGATCAACAGCTTCACCCGCGACGACGGCACCCCGCTCAACTACACGCTGGTCAACATCAAGGACTGGTGCAAAAACACGTTCGAGGTCGTCAACCAGCTCCGCATCAACACCGACAACAGCTTCCAACGCTACGACGTGATGATACTGATCAACGGTATCCCCGCTGTCCAGATCGAGCTCAAAACCCTCGGCATCAGCCCGCGCCGGGCCATGCAGCAGATCGTCGACTACAAGAACGACCCCGGCAACGGCTACACCCGCACGCTCCTCTGCTTTGTCCAGCTCTTCATCGTCAGCAACCGAACGGATACCTGGTACTTCACGAACAACAACGCCCGTCACTTCGCCTTCAACGCCGAAGAGCGTTTCCTGCCGATCTACCAGTTCGCCGCTGAAGACAACAGCAAGATCACCCACCTCGACGACTTCGCCGAGCAGTTCCTCGCCAAATGTACGCTGGGCCGGATGATCAGCCGGTACACTGTCCTCGTCGCCAGCGAGCAGAAGCTGCTGATGATGCGGCCCTACCAAATCTACGCCGTTCAGCGGATCGTCGAGTGCATCGAGCAGAACAGCGGCAACGGCTATATCTGGCACACCACCGACAGCGACAAGACGCTGACATCCTTCAAGGCCTCCACCCTCCTCAAGGACAACCACGACATCCACAAATGTCTCTTCGTCGTTGACCGCAAGGACCTCGACCGCCAGACCCGCGAGGAGTTCAACCGTTTCCAGGAGGGCTGCGTCGAAGAGAACACCAACACCGCTGCGCTCGTCCGTCGGCTCCTCTCCGAGGACTACGCCGACAAAGTCATCGTCACCACCATCCAGAAACTCGGCCTCGCCCTCGATGAACAGAGCAAGCGCAACAAGAACCGCCAGAAGCGCGGCAGGGACAAGTATTCCGACCTCCTCGCCCCGCTCCGCGACAAGCGCATGGTCATCATCTTCGACGAGTGCCACCGCTCGCAGTTCGGCGACACCCACAAGACCATCAAGGAGTTCTTCCCCAACGCCCAGCTTTTCGGCTTCACCGGCACGCCCATCTTCGAGCAGAACGCCACCGTCAAGCAGGTCGAAGGCGACGTTCAGACGCTCAAGACCACCAAAGACCTATTCCAGCAAGAGCTGCACAAATACACGATCACCCACGCCATCGACGACGGCAACGTCCTGCGTTTCCACGTCGACTACTTCAAACCCGATGGCGACAACGCGCCCAAGCCCGGCGATTCGCTGACCAAGCGGGCGGTCGTCGACGCCATTCTCGACAAGCACGATGCCGCCACCGCAGATCGGCGCTTCAATGCCCTGCTTGCGACATCAAGCATCAATGACGCCATCGAGTACTACGCGCTGCTTGACGCGGTGCAGAACGGCCGCCAACTTGAAGATCCGGACTTCGTCCCCCTCAAGATCACCGCCGTCTTCTCCCCGCCCGCAGAGGGCAACCCGGACGTCAAGCAGCTCCAGGAGGACCTGCCTCAGGAGCAGCAGGACAACAAGCAGGACCCCGAAGGCAAGAAGAAGGCGCTCCAGACCATCATCGCGCATTACAACGAGCGCTTCGGCACGAATCACTCCCTCAGCGAGTTCGACGACTACTACAAGGATGTCCAGCAGCGCATCAAAGATCAGCAGCACCCCAACGCCGATCTCCCGCGCAAGGGTGCGGAGAAGCTCGACCTCACCATCGTCGTGGACATGCTGCTGACCGGCTTCGACGCCAAGTACCTCAACACCCTCTACATCGACAAGAACCTCAAGCACCACGGCCTCATCCAGGCCTTCAGCCGCACCAACCGCATCCTCAACGCCACCAAGCCCTACGGCCACATCCTCGACTTCCGGGGCCAGCAGGCCAGCGTCGATGAGGCCATCGCGCTCTTCTCCGGGGCCGACACTTCCAGGGGCGCCCGTGAGATCTGGCTGGTCGAGAAAGCCCCCAAGGTCATCGAGCAGTTCAAACAGGCCAAGGCCGCCCTGGACGACTTCCTCAAGTCCCAGGACCTCGAACCGACGCCTGAGGCCATCGCCAACCTCAAGGGCGACGACGCTCGCGCCCAGTTCATCAAGAGCTTCAAGGAGGTCCAGCGCTTCCAGACCCAGCTCGATCAGTACACCGACCTCACCGATGAGCAGAAGCAGGAGATCGAGCAGACCCTGCCCAAGGATGCGCTCCGCGCTTTCCGTGGGGCCTACCTCGAAACGGCCCAACGCCTACGCGAACAGCGGGACAAGCCCGGCCCAGATACCAACCCGGTAGTTGATGCTCTCGACTTCGAGTTCGTCCTCTTTGCCTCCGCGACCATCGACTACGACTACATCATGAACCTGATCTCCCGCTTCACCGAGCAGGACCCCAAGAAGCTCAAGATCAGTCGTGAGCAACTCATCGGGCTGATCGAGTCGGATGCGAAGTTCATGGACGAACGTGACGAGATCGCCGAGTACGTCCGCTCACTGGAAATCGGCAAGGGGCTTGATGAGAACCAGGTCAAGGCCGGCTACCAGCAGTTCAAAGCCCAGAAGCAGGCCAAGGAACTCGCGGACCTCGCCGCCAAGCACGGCCTGCCCACCGACCGCCTTTCCGACTTCGTGGAGGGCATC
>Ga0116174_10001897_pt1 | contig 18633 bp, 17 predicted proteins | sample AD_UKC087_MetaG_FD_89801 | JGI IMG/M metagenome (GOLD analysis project Ga0116174, IMG submission 89801) | Active sludge microbial communities of municipal wastewater-treating anaerobic digesters from USA - AD_UKC087_MetaG | ecosystem: Engineered > Bioreactor > Anaerobic > Digestate | place: USA...
AAAGCCGATCAGCGGGTTGAGCAGCTGGGCCAGGTTGGCCGTGGGCGTGAGGTTGCCGTTGCCCGCCAGGAACCAGTAAAAGCCCGTGACGCCCAAAAGGCCCAGGCCCACCACCAGCATGCCGGTGATGGCGCCGCCGCGAAACGCCACATCGAGCGCCGGGCCAATGCCCTGCGTGGCGGCCTGTGCCGTGCGCACATTGGCGCGCACCGACACGTTCATGCCGATGAAGCCGCAGGCGCCCGAGAGCACCGCGCCCACCACAAAACCCACGGCTGTGGTGCCATCGAGAAAGAGGCCGATGAGAACCGCCAGCACCACGCCGACGATGGCGATGGTCTTGTACTGGCGGGCCAGATACGCGGCGGCACCGGCCTGGATGGCGGCGGCGATCTCCTGCATGCGGGCGTTGCCGGGGTCTTTGGCCAGGATCCATCCGCGGGCCCAGATGCCGTAGGCCACCGCGATCAATCCGCAAACCACAGCCAGTATCAGGGGGGCAGTCAGCGCTGTATTTCCAGCCATTCGTCACTCCTTGAAGTCATCAGTCGCACGGAAGGAAACACAACGCATCGGCGTGCTTCCGCTGCGTTGCTTCCTCGCGCTCCAGGGTACCGGAGTCGATTGGCCAACAGGACCAATTTACAGCCAAACGCCCATTTGCAAGCCAGCAGAAAGGGGGCTGCGCCTAAAATCAGGGTTAATCCCGACGCTGCATGCTGCGTGGGTTGTCGTCAATCAACTTCTTATACAAGACATGTCCCTCAACAACGTCCCCCCTGGCAAGAACGTTCCCGATACCTTCAATGTCGTCATCGAGATCCCGATGAACGCCGACCCGATCAAGTACGAGGTGGACAAGGAGTCGAGCGCCATCTTTGTGGACCGTTTCATGACCACGGCCATGCATTACCCCACCAACTACGGCTATGTGCCGCAGACGCTGTCGGGCGATGGCGACCCGGTGGATGTGCTGGTCATCACGCCTTACCCCCTGCACCCCGGTGTGGTCGTGACCTGCCGCCCCCTGGGCATCCTGATGATGGAAGACGAGGCGGGTGTGGATGGCAAGGTGATTGCCGTGCCCACGTCCAAGATCCTGCCGATGTACGACCACTGGAAAACCATTGACGACGTGAACGCCATGCGCCGCAACGCCATCGCCCACTTCTTCGAGCACTACAAAGACCTCGAAAAGGGCAAATGGGTCAAGGTGCTGGGCTGGGAAGGCCTGGATGCTGCCAAGAAGGAAATCACCGACGGCATCGCGAATTTTCTGCAGACCAAGGCTTGATCTTGCGCTGACTTGGCTGCGGCGTCTTGTTGAGACTTTGATCCTTCGGGTTCTAAAACATTTAAAGCCTTTTTTGCTTGCGTTGCAGGCATTAATTGGCATTGGAAAGCACGTTGGCGAGACAAGCCACGTGCTTTTTTTGTGCGTTTGGCATCGCAAGGGACCCTCTGCACGAATCATCGAGCCGTGTGCATCTGCGGCCTCGGGCGGTCTGCATCGTTGCAAATACTCGCAATAGCTACCGCTATTGCTGCGTTTTGCGCCTCACAGCCCATCCCGCTGCGCAGCGCGCACTTGCCGCTCGATTCGTGCAGAGGATCCCAAGCGGGTTGCGTCCATGCCCTGTGCATTGGGCGCCGAATTCTTGCTGCACATCATTCCCCCGTCTCAAAAATTGCCAGCAAATCTGAGGGTATTCATGGTGTTCGAAGCGTGCCGTGTGATTTTTTGAGTGGAGTTTTTTTGATAGATTCAACGCCGCGGTGGATTGGCTAATGCCGTTTCGTCCGTTTAACTTCACCAACGCAGGGCATCCACTTCAATGAAAGTAAGAACAAAAATCATTTTTTCTATGGGTGTATCCGTGGGGTTGATGGCCACTGCCGCTGTTTTGGCGCTTTGGGGGATGACTGTCACCGAGGCCCGGTTGCAGAAATTTATCGACGTGGATGTGGCCGCACGCCAGACGGTCGATCAACTTTACAGCCAAGGCCTTCAGTCAGAGCAAGCGCTCCGCAACATCATTCTTGATTTCAAGAACAAAACCGCCCACGAAAACCTTCAGAAGGCTTCCGTTGATTTCAAGAAACAGCTGGATGTTTTGTGGGCGGTGGGAGCATCCGATCCGTCCAATCGGGTTTTGGTCGATGAAATCAAGCCATTGCATGAAAAGCTGGCTGTGTTGCACGCGCAGGTCAAGGGTGTGGCCGAATCGGATACGCCTGCTGCGATTGCTCTGCTCAATACCCAGGAAACACCTGCATGGCGCAAGCTGCGCGTTGTATTGCTGGATGCTTCAAAGGCAAAGAGCAATGAGATTGCCAAGGCCCAGGGCGAAAATGCGCGAGAGAACGCCGCTCAGCTGATGTGGAGCTTTTCATTTTTATTGCTTGCCTTGATCGTGGCGGTGATCTCTGTGTTCTGGCTGCTTCGCGCGTTGATTCGACCTCTTCAACGTGCAGTCTCGGTCACGCAGCTGATTGCTGCCGGAGATCTTGCTCAGGTGGTGGATGCCACGGCCAAAGACGAAATGGGCGAGTTGATGCTCGCCCTGCAGCGCATGCAGCAAAGTTTGCTGAGTACTGTGAGTGCCGTGCGCAGCAACGCCGAAGGTGTGGCGTCGGCAAGTGCGCAGATTGCGTCGGGCAACAACGATCTGTCGGCCCGCACCGAGCAGCAGGCCTCGGCACTGGAAGAAACCGCCGCCTCGATGGAGCAGCTGGGCTCGACCGTGCGCCACAACGCTGACAACGCGCGCCAGGCCAATCAGCTGGCCGTCAATGCCTCGACCGTGGCGCAGCAAGGCGGCGACGTGGTGGCTGAAGTGGTCGAAACCATGAAGGGCATCAACGCCAGCAGCCACAAGATTGCCGACATCATCAGCGTCATCGATGGCATTGCGTTCCAGACCAACATCCTGGCGCTCAACGCGGCCGTGGAAGCAGCGCGTGCCGGCGAACAAGGCCGCGGCTTCGCTGTGGTGGCGAGCGAGGTGCGCAGCCTGGCCAGCCGCAGCGCCGAAGCGGCCAAGGAGATCAAGGGCCTGATCACCGCCAGCGTGGAGCGGGTGGAGCAGGGCACCCAGCTGGTGGACAAGGCGGGTGCGACCATGACCGAGGTGGTCGCGGCCATTCGCCGTGTGACCGACATCGTGGGCGAGATCAGTGCGGCGAGCAGCGAGCAAAGCCAGGGCGTGGCCCAGGTGGGCGAGGCCGTCACCCAGATGGACCAGGCCACCCAACAGAACGCGGCCCTGGTAGAGCAAATGGCTGCTGCGGCCGCTAGCCTGAGTGCCCAGGCGGGGGACCTCGTTCGTGCCGTAGCGGTGTTCAAGGGCGAGCAAGGTGCGCAACGGGCTGTGGCAGCGCCCGCCAGGGCCGCGCCGCGTGCCGCTGTCTCGGGCGCTGCCCCTGCGGCGGCTGCGGCTCCGGCACGCCCTGCGTTGGCAGGCCATGGCGCCGGGCGCACTTCGGTGCGTCTGGCACCGCCGGTGGCGGCTACCCGTCCGGCGGCACGGGCTGCTGCGCCCAGGTCGTCGACAGCGGCGGCGCCCCGTGCTGTCGCAGCGTCCGACGCAGACAGTGGGGAGTGGGAAAGCTTCTGATTGCGGGTGGGGACTAACGCGCGCGCCTTCGTGCCGCTAAAAACGGAAGGCCGCTGCAGGCGGTAGCGGATAGCGGGTAGCGGCCCCGCCCTGTCCCGGTGCCACTCGGGTCAGGCCGTAGGGCGTTGAAAAGATGGTCACGCGGGCCCCCTCGGGGTTTCGCTTGTGGACAGTGCCTTTTCCGTCGCGTGGATCGCCGGCCACCGGCCTGGTGGACATTACCCCCTTGCTGCGCAACCCTGAAAGGGGTCTGGCTGCCTGGGTTGCAAAGAAGTCAGCGCCACCTCGGCGTTCTGCCGGTGCAGGGCGATCTTGGCGGAAGTGGCCATCGCATGTTGCGGGGATGGGCGCATCGCGTTAATATTCATATTAAATGAATCTTATTAATGCCCGCCCTGACCGACGTTCCCGAGCAGGCGGCATCACCGCATGAAGCCACTCTCAACGCCCATCGTGTCCGCCGCAGGTCCGGCTCCGGCCTTTGCTGCCCAGGGGGTGCCATGGCTGCGCCTGGGTTTTCGCCCGTTTTATCTGGGCGCAGCCTTTGTGGCGTGTCTGACCGTGCCGCTGTGGATTGCTTCGATGCTGGGGTGGCTGGCACTGAAACTGCCGGTCGCTCCGTTGCTGTGGCATGCCCATGAAATGCTGTTCGGGTTTGCCGCGGCCGTCATCATCGGGTTTCTTCTCACGGCCGTGAAGGCGTGGACCGGGCTGGCCACGCCGCGCGGCGCTTTGCTGGGCGCGCTGGCGCTGCTCTGGCTGGCCGCCAGGGTGGCGGCCGTGGTGGCGCCCTATGCGGTGTATGCGCTGCTGGATGTAGCCTTGCTGCCCGTGGTGGCAGGCATCCTGCTCGGGGTGCTGCTGCGGGCACGCAACCGCCGCAACCTGCCGTTGATCGGCATGCTCGTGCTGCTGGCGCTGGCCAATGGTGTGTTCCATCTGGCGGTGCTGGGTGTCGTCCACCTGCCGCCCTTGCAGGCGCTGTATGCGGGCCTGGCGCTGATCGTCATGATCGAATCGGTGATGGCGGGGCGTGTGGTGCCGGCTTTCACCATGGGCGTGAACCCGGGGCTCAAGCTGCGGGTGCCGCACCTGCTGGAACATGCCACGGTGGCCATCACGGCGCTGTCGCTGGCCTTGTGGGTGTGGGCACCGGCCGGTGCGGGGCTTTTGACGGCCGTGCTGGCCGGGCTGGCGGCGGTGGTGCATGCCTTGCGCATGGGGCGCTGGAAGCCGTGGATCACGCGCCACCGCCCCATCCTGTGGATCCTGCACGCGTCGTACGCGTGGATTCCTGTGGGCTTTGCCCTGTTGGCACTGGCGCAACTGGGTGTGGTGGCTGTGTCGGCTGCTGTGCACGCTTTTGCCGTGGGTGCCACGGGGGGGCTCATCATCGGCATGCTCACCCGCACGGCACGCGGCCACACGGGTCGGCCGCTGCAGGCTTCGCGGCTGGAGGTCTTGGCCTACGGGCTGGTGATGGCTGCCGCTGCCTTGCGTGTCCTGCTGCCGCTGGCTGCACCGCAGTGGTATGCGGCGGCGCTGGTGCTGGCTGCGCTGGCCTGGTCCACGGCCTTTGCCATTTACCTGGGGATTTTTACTCCCTGGCTGGTCCGTACGCGCCTCGATGGCAAGGACGGCTGAGCGCGTGCCGACCGCGCGGTGTTTTTGCCCCCTGACTGCCAGTCCGAATGGTTTTTTGCTCCTGTTCACTTCCCTCATAAAGGTGTTGCCATGCTCCCCACCCAGAGTTCCGTCATCGATGTCCGCGAGATTACCCCCCGCGAGCGCCACGCCCTGATTTTTGGCCGTTTCGATGGGCTGTTGCCGGGCGAGGCGCTGCAACTGGTCAACGATCACGATCCGCAGCCTTTGCGCCATCAACTGCAGGCCCGCTCTGCGGGCACGTTCAAATGGGCCTACCTGCAGCAGGGCCCCGACCTGTGGCGGGTGCTGATCAGCAAGACCGAGCCCGCTGCGGCCATTGAGGATTCTTGCTGCTCCGGTGGCGCCTGCTGCGGCTAAGGCGCAGCAGCACCGGCTTGCACGGCCCCCGGACCATCCTGCGCGGCGCTATGCCGTGCGAAAGGGGTTGCGTGCCTGCAAATGGCCCAGGTACTGCTCCACCCCGGCGCCTTCGCGTTCGAGAAACCGTTCCACCGCATCGGCAAATGCTGGATGTGCCAGCCAGTGCGCGCTGGTGGCCTGCACGGGCAGCAGGGCGCGGGCCATCTTGTGTTCACCTTGGGCGCCGCCTTCAAAGCGTTGCATGCCGTGGGCTATGCACCATTGCAGCGGCTGGTAATAGCAGGCCTCGAAATGCAGGCAGTCCACGCGCTCCAGCGCGCCCCAGTAGCGCCCATAGGCTACGGATTCAGGGTCTTTTTGGCCTCCAGTCATTGATTTATTTTGGCCTATTGCTATCAAACTACTAGCAATCGACTGGCCGTCGCGCTCCGCAACGAAGAGCACCCAGGATTGGGGCATGTGCTGGGCCATGCGGGCAAAGAAATCTCGCGTCAGGTAGGGCGGGTTGCCATGCTCCAGATAGGTGCGCTCGTAGCAGCGGTAAAAGAAGTCCCAATCGGGCGCAGCGATGTCGGCCCCCTGCGCCCAGCGGAACGTGACCCCCGCCTCGGCCACGCGCCGGCGCTCCTGGCGGATCTTCTTGCGTTTTTCTTGCGTGAGGCTGGCGAGAAAGTCGTCTAAGCTGGTGAACGGACGACCCTCACCGGCTGGAGGCAGGGCCGCACCCGCCGTGGCAAGCGTAGGGGCCACATTCTTCCAATGGAATTGCACCTGGTGCCGCAGCATCAGACCTTGTTGTGCGCTGGCCTGCACATCGCCATCGCTGGCGAACAGCACATGCAAGGACGACAGGCCTTCGTCCGCGCACCACTGGCACAGCGCCCGCACCAGCAGGGCCCGCATGTCGCCATTGCACGCCATGAGGCGGGTGCCCGGCACAGGCGTGAAAGGCACAGCCACCACGGCCTTGGGGTAGTAGGGCACGCCATGCTGCTCGTAGGCGCTGGCCCAGGCCCAGTCGAACACGTATTCGCCGTAGGAATGGCTCTTGAGGTACAGCGGGCAGGCGGCCACCAGCGCGTCGCCCTCCCACAGGGTCATGAAACGGGGTGTCCAGCCCGTGCCGGGGACGGCGCTTTGGCTCTCGTGCAGGGCGGCCAGGTATTCATGGCGCATGAACGGGGTAGGGTGCGATTGCTGCGCCAGCAGGGCGTTCCAGGCCGTTGCGTCCACCTCCAGCGGCGAAGCCAGCACGCGCGCGATAATGGCGGCTTCAGCCATGCCGCCTCCGTGGGCCGCCGCTTCGCGCGGGGCTCCGAGGGATGGCAGTGTCCAACCTGGCCGCAGGGGCCGATCCCAGTTCCATGACGCTCTCCATTTGCACCGCTCAGCTCAATTTTGTCGTGGGCGACATGCCCGGCAATGCGCAGAAAATCATTACCGCTGCGCGTGAGGCCCATGCGCAGGGCGCTCACCTGTTGCTGACGCCCGAACTGGCCATCTGTGGTTATGCGGCAGAAGATCTTTTTTTGCGCCCCGCGTTTCTTGCGGCCTGTGATGATGCCGTGAAAACCGTGGCCCGCGAGACCGCGGGGTTGAATGGCCTGGTGATCGTGTTGGGCCATCCGCACCAGCGGGCCCCGGGTGATCCCGCGTTCAGCCCCTGCCTGAATGCGGCCAGCGTGCTGCGCCATGGCCAGATCGAGCAGACCTATGCCAAGCACCAGTTGCCCAACTACCAGGTGTTTGATGAGCGCCGCTATTTCGTCGCGGGCCACTCGCCCTGCGTGTTCGAGGTGCAGGGCCTGAAGGTGGGCTTGCTGATCTGCGAAGACGCCTGGTTTGCGGCGCCCGCGCGCGCTGCTGCGCAGGCGGGTGCGCAACTGCTGGCGGTGATCAATGCATCGCCCTTTCACCTGGGCAAGAGCGCCGAGCGTGAGCAGACCATGCGCGAGCGCGTGGTCGAGACCGGCCTGCCGCTGGTTTATGCCCATCTGGTGGGCGGGCAGGACGAGGTGGTTTTCGAAGGCCGCTCCTTTGCCCTGGATGCCGATGGCTCCGTGGCGGGGCGCGCCCCCGGCTTTCAAGAAAAACTGGTGTTTGCCCAGGTCAATCAAACACAAGCAGCTATCAAAATAAAAGCAGATGTGGTGCAAGAGGCCAGCCTGGAAGCCGATCTTTGGGACGCACTGGTGTTGGGCGTGCGCGATTACGTGGGCAAGAACGGCTTTCCGGGCGCGTTGCTGGGCCTGTCGGGCGGCATCGATTCGGCGCTGGTGCTGGCCATTGCGGTGGATGCTCTGGGCGCCGACAAGGTGCGCAGCGTGATGATGCCCTCGCCCTATACCGCCGACATCAGCTGGATCGATGCGCGCGACATGGCTGCACGCATGGGCGTGCGTTACGACGAAATCTCGATTGCACCCCAGTTCGAGGCCTTCAAGGCCGCGCTGGCGAGTGAGTTTGCTGGCCTGCCCGAGGACACGACCGAGGAGAATCTGCAGGCCCGTATCCGCGGCACGCTGCTCATGGCACTGTCGAACAAGTTCGGGGCCATCGTGCTGACCACGGGCAACAAGAGCGAGATGGCCACGGGTTACTGCACGCTCTACGGCGACATGGCCGGTGGCTTTGCTCCCATCAAGGATGTGGCCAAGACCCGGGTGTTTGCCCTGGCGCGTTGGCGCAATGCCCACGACCCCTATGACACCGGGGCCAGCCCCATCCCCGAGCGCATCATCACGCGCCCGCCCAGCGCCGAGCTGCGCCCGGACCAGAAAGACCAGGACAGTTTGCCGGCTTACGAGGTGCTTGATGCGATCGTGGCGCGTTATATGGAAAATGATGAGTCGATAGAGTCCATCATTGCCGCAGGGTTTGAGCGCGCCGATGTGGAGCGCGTCACCCGGCTCATCAAGCTCAACGAATACAAGCGCCGCCAGGCCCCTGTGGGCGTGCGCGTCACGCGCCGCAGTTTCGGCAAAGACTGGCGTTACCCTATCACCAGCAAATTCAGGGCCTGACGGGCATCTGCCAGGTCCACCGCCTTTTTATATCCTCCAGGAGACTCACCCATGAAAATGATCACCGCTGTCATCAAGCCATTCAAGCTCGAAGAAGTCCGCGAAGCCTTGGCCGAATGCGGTGTGACCGGTCTCACCGTGACCGAAGTGAAAGGCTTTGGGCGCCAGAAGGGGCATACCGAGCTGTACCGGGGGGCGGAGTATGTGGTCGATTTCCTGCCCAAGGTGAAGGTCGAGGTCGTGGTCAAGACCGAAGACCTGGAGCGGTGCGTGGATGCGATTGTCAACGCCGCGCGCACGGGCAAGATTGGCGACGGCAAGATTTTCGTGACGGCAGTAGAGCGCGTGGTGCGCATCCGCACGGGTGATCTGGACGATGCTGCGGTGTGAGGTGACCCCCCTGAGGCGCTGCGCGCCTTCCCCCAGTGGGGCGACGCCTTCGCACGCCAGCGACGCGCCGCCTGCGCGGCTTGGCGGCCCTTGCTTGGGGCCGCGCCGGTTGCGGGCGGGCGGTTCTTCGTTAAATCACTGAACGCAGGGGTGTCGGGGCCTTATCCGATCCCGCATCCTGCACCAGCATGCGCAGCAAGGCCTCGGCATCGGTGGCCGCGTGCAGCAGGTCCATCTGCCATTCGCCCATGAATCCGCTGGCGACACTGGTCTGCAAAAAGGCGAGCAGACCATCGTAGTAGCCGGCCACATTGAGCAGCCCCAGCGGCTTGTCGTGGTAGCCCAGCTGGCGCCAGGTCCACACCTCAAACAGCTCTTCAAAAGTGCCAATGCCGCCGGGCAGGGCTAAAAAGGCGTCGCTGCGCTCTGCCATCATGGCTTTGCGCTCATGCATGGTCTGCACGATGTGCAGCTCATCGCATTGGCGGTTGGCCAGTTCCTTGTCGACCAGCGTCTGCGGGATCACACCCACGACACGGCCTCCGGCCAAGCGCGTGGCCTCGGCCACCATGCCCATGAGGCCGCTGCGTCCGCCGCCATACACGAGCTGCCCGCCATGCGACCCTATCCAGTGGCCCACAGCCGCAGCCGCCTGCGCAAAGGCCGCGCTCTCGCCCGGGCGTGAACCACAGTAAACGCAGACCGAAAATGCGGGTTCAGCCATGGGAAAACCGTTGAAACAGAGCCGCAGCCCAGATGGAGATACACAGCAACAGCGACAGCAGCACGGCGGCGCTGCCCATGTCTTTGGCACGCTTGGACAGGTCATGCCACTCGGGGCCGATGCGGTCGATGGCGGTCTCGATGCCCGTGTTGAGCAGCTCGATGATCATCACGATCACCACCGAACCCGCCAGCAGCGCCACCTCCATCCATCCGTGGCCCAGCCAGAACGACAGCGGGATCAGAACCACGGCCGCAATGGCTTCCTGGCGAAATGCCTTCTCGCCCCAGCCGGCACGCAGGCCTTCGAGCGAATAGCCCGTGGCATGCCAGATGCGGTTCAATCCGGAGCGTGCTTTCTGGGGGTTGGCAGGCGCACTGCGCGTGTGTTCGAATGGTTGCATGGGTTGATTGTCGGGTGCGGACATGTCTGGCGAATGCATAGCCGGTCACCGCTCATTTTTTGCGGGTTCATGGTGCACCAGGCGGGTACCCGCCAGCGCGTCATGCCAGAACTGCTGCTGCGGGTGAAAGCGGCTCAGCAGCGCCCACACAGCGACCCAGCCCAGCATGATCACCGTGGATTCTCCGCCCGGTAGTGAAAAGGGCGCTACGGCGGCCAGGGGCGGCAGAAACCACAGCCACGAAAGAACGTAGCGCAGCAGCGCGCGCTGCTGGCTGAGCGGGCGACCTGCACGGTCCACCACGCGGATGTTCCAGGTCTTCATGGCCAGGGTTTGCCCCTTGGTCCAGAACCAGGTGAAGTAGATGCCGAACACCACGAACAGGAAGGCCTGCAGGGGGTGGCGGTTGTCCATTGCGTTGCGGGTCTGGCTCAGGGTTCCAAACAGGTAGCCCGCGATGAAGACCACGCCGAACATCAGGATGCCTTCATACAACCAGCAGGCCATGCGCCGGACCAGGGCGGGAGCTTGCAGGCTCAGGGGGGCAGGTACAGCGCAGGGCTGCGCTTCAGGCGAAGGCAAGGGATGCATGCAAAATTAAGGCGGAGCCGTGAGGGAGGCATCGGGTGCCCCGGGGGCAGCATGGTCGCTGCCCGTTGGTGCGGCCGACAGGGGTGGCAGCGCGGCAGGCACGGCCACAGGCACGTTGACAGGTGCGGTCTCCACGGTGGGCATGGTGGACGGCGCAGGCAAGCCATGGTCGCTCGCCGCGACCGCAGGAGCGGGTGGCACCGGCACCGCAATGCGCGGTGAGAGCGTTTGCAGGGGCGGGATTTTGGGCTGGTTGGGGCGGCTGGGGTTGACTTCTGACGCCGCCGGAATCTGCGCCAGCTTGCGCGGAGACACCGGTCTGAGCGCAGTGGCTGCACCCAGCGGCTTGGGGGCCGCGCGCGCGGCCAGCTGGCGCTTTTCTTCTTCGCTCAGCGCCTGGTAGGCTTCCCATTGGGCGAGCTTGTTGTCGCGTGCCAGGCGATTGGAGTCCGCGTAGTTGAGCCGTGCCTGGTTGCGCTGCTGTGCGCTCAGGCTGGCCCATTCCGTCATGCGGCTGTGCAGTTTTTCCTGTTCCTGCTCTGGCAGCGTCGGGAAAGTCTGGGCCAGGGCGAGCCAACGCCGTTTTTGCACTTCGCTGAGCAGCGCCCAACGTTCCGCGAGCGGATAGAGCGCCAATTTCTGGGGCGTGTTCAGCACTTCCCAGCCTGGGCCAGCATGGGCTTGCTGGGAGGGTGGGGGCGCCATGCCGGGTGTACTTTTGCCGCCAGACTTGGGCGCCAGTGCGGCGGCGGGAGGCAAGGTGCCGGGCGCCATGCGCACCTGATTGAACACCGCCATGCCGCCTGCTGCGAGCGCACCCAAAAGCACCAAAGCCAGCACGAAGGCTGGCATGGCGGGGCGGGCGTCTGAAGTGCTTGCGTGCATGCAGTAAAAGTGAGTGCAATCAGTTGCTGGTGTTGGCAGTTTTCAGGAACTGCACGAAGCCTGGATCGGAGTAGGCCGCGGGCGGCAGTTCGTCCGTCAACAAGGCGGCATCGACTTCCGCCACCTCGTTCGTGCCATTTTCGTCCTGGGCTGCATTGATCACCACCAGGCCCACCAGCAGGGCCATCAGGGGAATTGCCGAAACCAGTGCATTCCACCAGCCACCCCGATCGTTGCCACCGCCAAGCACCGCGGTGTCGCCCGAATGCAGGACAGCAGGCGCAGCACGCCGTACCTGCACAGTCACTTTGCGTTTGGCCAAGGCCTGCATGCGGGCGGCGCGCAAGCGCTCGGAAATATCGTAGGGCAGGTCGTCCGTTCCACTGGTCAGCCGCGCGGTGACGCGGCGTGCGAAACGATCTGCCGCCATTTCGTTGGGGAGAGTGTTTGCGGTGTTCATGGTTCGATTCCTTTTGCCTTCAGTGCCTTGCTGAGGGTCTGTACTGCACGAAAACAGTGCGTTTTGACGCTGCCTTCCGAGCAGCCCATGGCGGCGGCTGTTTCTGCGACATCCATTTCTTCCCAGTAACGCATCAGGAACGCTTCCCGTTGACGTGCTGGCAACTCTTCGATCTCTGTTTCGATGTCTTTGAACGTCTGTGCACGCCGGGCCAGATCTTCCGCGCTTTCGGCGCGTTCGCCGTTGTCGGGTCCGGCATAGGCTTCGAGCAGATCAAATTCAGTGCCATCCTCTCCGGGGCCCTCAAAGTCGCTCATGCTCGAAAACAGGGCGTTGCGCGTCTTTTGGCGGCGAAACCAGTCCAGCGTGCAGTTCGAGAGAATGCGCTGAAACAGCATGGGCAGTTCGCCCGCGGGCTTGTCTCCGTAATGCTCGGCCAGCTTGAGCATGCTGTCCTGAACGATGTCCAGGGCCGCTTCCTCATTGCGGACGTGGTAGACCGAGCGCTTGAATGCGCGCTTTTCTACACTTTTGAGGAAATCGGAGAGTTCTTGTTCGGTTGCCAAGAGGAATCAGCCCGGCAGGGGCGATGCGGTCATGGAAGAAAGCGCTGTGCTGTGCGCGCAAGCATCTGATTATCGCATTGCGCACCGAATTTTCTGGGAATGGCTGGCTTTGCGTATGTTGCAGTGCGATAATCCGCATTGCAATTCAAAGGCAAACGGGTCACGATCCGGCGCGGCAATCATCCCGCCCATGTCCTTGGCCTCAAGTTCCGAGCTGGCTTCACAAGAGTCCCTGCAAGGAGCACCCAAGGTTTTTCGTCAGAGAAATTCACAAAGGTTGATCATGGAAATCTCCAAGGCTGAGCTCACATCGGCAGCCACTGCCTCCCTCGGCAGCTCTCCCGCCTCCGGTTCGCAGGACCTCATGGGTTCTGAAATCCTCGTCAAGTCGTTGCAGGCCGAGAACGTGCAGTACATCTGGGGTTACCCCGGCGGTGCAGTTCTCTACATTTACGACGCGCTTTACAAGCAAGACACCATCCAGCATGTGTTGGTGCGCCATGAGCAAGCGGCAGTGCATGCAGCGGACGGCTATGCCCGTGCCACGGGCGAAGTGGGTGTGGCGCTGGTCACATCGGGGCCGGGACTGACCAACGCCGTCACTGGCATCGCCACGGCCTACATGGACAGCATTCCCATGGTGATCATCTCCGGTCAGGTGCCCACGGCGGCCATCGGTCTGGATGCTTTCCAGGAGTGCGATACGGTGGGCATCACACGCCCCATCGTGAAGCACAACTTTCTCGTCAAGGACCCGCGCGATCTGGCCATGACGCTGAAGAAGGCCTTTCATATTGCACGCACCGGCCGGCCTGGTCCGGTGGTGGTCGATATTCCAAAGGACGTGTCGTTCAAGAAGGTGGCCTACACCGGGTATCCCCAGAGCGTGGAAATGCGCTCCTACAACCCGGTGAAGAAGGGCCACGGCGGTCAGATCCGCAAGGCGCTGCAACTGTTGCTGGCGGCTAAACGCCCTTACATCTACACCGGCGGCGGCGTGCTGCTGGGCAATGCGAGCAACGAGCTGCGCACGCTGGTGGACATGCTGGGTTACCCCGTCACCAACACGCTGATGGGCCTGGGTGCTTACCCAGCGTCTGACCGCAAGTTCCTGGGCATGCTGGGCATGCATGGCACCCTCGAGGCCAACAATGCCATGCAGAACTGCGACGTGCTGCTGGCTGTGGGCGCGCGCTTTGATGATCGCGTGATTGGCAACCCCAAGCATTTCGCGCAGAACGAACGCAAGATCATCCATGTGGACATTGATCCTTCGAGCATTTCCAAGCGCGTGAAGGTCGACATTCCAATCGTCGGCGACGTGAAGGATGTGCTGACCGAACTGATCTCGATGATCCGTGAAGGCAGCACCCGCCCAGACGCGGGTGCTCTGGCTGCCTGGTGGGACACCATTGAAGCCTGGCGCAAGCGCGACTGCCTCAAATACAGCATGGGCAGCGGCGACGTGATCAAACCGCAGCATGTGGTCGAGACGTTGTGGAACATGACCAAGGACGCCGACACCTACATCACGTCCGATGTGGGCCAGCACCAGATGTGGGCTGCGCAGTATTACCGCTTTGACGAGCCACGCCGCTGGATCAACTCCGGCGGCCTGGGCACGATGGGCGTGGGCATTCCGTATGCGATGGGGATCAAGCTGGCCAAGCCGCAGAGCGAGGTGTTCTGCATCACGGGCGAAGGCTCGGTGCAGATGAACATTCAAGAGCTGTCCACTTGCCTGCAGTACAACACGCCAATCAAGATCTGCGCGCTGAACAACCGCTACCTGGGCATGGTGCGCCAGTGGCAGGAGATTGAATACTCCGGCCGCTACAGCCACAGCTACATGGACGCGCTGCCCAACTTTGTGAAGCTGGCAGAAGCCTATGGCCATGTGGGTCTTTTGATCGAGCACCCGAAAGACGTGGAGCCCGCATTGCGCGAGGCCCGCAAGCTCAAGGACCGCACGGTGTTCATGGACTTCCGCACCGACCCCACCGAGAACGTGTTCCCGATGGTGCAGGCCGGTAAGGGCATTACCGAAATGCTGCTGGGGTCGGAAGACCTTTAAGCCAAATCGGCCTCCAGTGCTTTATTTATAAGCGCAAGCAGCTATTCATTTAATAGCTATCAATTGTTGACGAATCTATTGCCTGCCAAGCCCGTGCATTACCGTGCACGGGGGAGGGCAGCAAAAAGAGGAATCTGGACACCATGAAACACATCATTGCCGTCTTGCTCGAAAACGAACCCGGCGCGCTGTCGCGCGTTGTTGGTCTTTTTTCTGCCCGGGGTTACAACATCGAGTCGCTTACCGTAGCGCCCACCGAGGATCCATCGCTGTCGCGCATGACCATCCAGACGCATGGCTCCGACGATGTGATCGAGCAGATCACCAAACACCTGAACCGCCTCATCGAGGTGGTCAAGGTCGTGGACCTCACTGAAGGCGCCTACACCGAACGCGAGCTCATGATGGTGAAGGTGCGTGCGGTGGGCAAGGAGCGCGAGGAGATGAAGCGCATGGCCGACATCTTCCGCGGCCGCATCATCGACGTGACCGACAAGAGTTACACCATCGAGCTCACGGGCGACCAGTCCAAGAACGACGCCTTTTTGCAGGCCATCGACCGCACGGCCATTCTTGAAACCGTGCGCACCGGTGCCAGCGGCATTGGCCGCGGCGAGCGCATCCTGCGCGTGTAAGACAATCCCCTGTTTTTATCCAACCCATAACGTATTTCAACCGGAGCGACCCATGAAAGTTTTCTACGACAAAGACTGTGACCTGAGCCTGATCAAGGGCAAGACCGTTGCCATCATCGGCTACGGCTCGCAGGGCCACGCCCATGCACAAAACCTGAACGACAGCGGCGTGAAAGTCGTGGTCGGGCTGCGCAAGGGCGGCGCCTCGTGGGACAAGGTTGGCAAGGCCGGCCTGACGGTGATGGAAGTCAATGACGCCGTGAAGGCCGCTGACGTGGTCATGATCCTGTTGCCCGATGAAGACATCGCAGGCGTCTACAAGAACAATGTCGAGCCAAACATCAAGCAAGGTGCCTCGCTGGCCTTTGCCCACGGCTTCAATGTGCACTACAACCAGGTCGTGCCCCGCGCTGACCTGGACGTGTGGATGGTGGCTCCCAAGGCTCCCGGCCACACCGTGCGCAACACCTACACCCAGGGCGGCGGCGTGCCCCACCTGGTGGCCGTGCACCAGGACAAGACGGGCAAGGCCCGTGACTTGGCATTGAGCTATGCCATGGCCAATGGTGGCGGCAAGGCCGGCATCATCGAGACCAACTTCAAGGAAGAAACCGAGACCGACCTGTTCGGCGAGCAGGCCGTGCTGTGCGGCGGTGCCGTCGAGCTGATCAAGATGGGTTACGAAACCCTGGTCGAAGCCGGCTACGCCCCTGAAATGGCCTACTTCGAATGCCTGCACGAGCTCAAGCTCATCGTGGACCTGATCTACGAAGGCGGCATTGCCAACATGAACTACTCGATCTCGAACAACGCCGAATACGGCGAGTACGTGACCGGCCCTGAAGTGATCAACGCGCAGTCGCGCGAAGCCATGCGCAACGCCTTGAAGCGCATCCAGAATGGCGAATATGCCAAGATGTTCATCTTGGAAGGCCGCACCGGCTACCCCAGCATGACGGCGCGCCGTCGCAACACTGCCGATCACTCCATCGAAAAGGTGGGCGGCCAGTTGCGCGCCATGATGCCCTGGATCGCCAAGAACAAGCTGGTCGACCAGACCCGCAACTGATGCTTCATCCCTGAAGCATTGTCAGGATCCAAAGGCCACTTCGGTGGCCTTTTTCGTTGCCCGCATGGGGTGTATCCAGGCGCTACACTGCGGCCTTCGCCTTGGGCGTGTGCGACGGTCTGCCCGTGCCGCAGGGGGGGGGCGTATACTATAAATTTAATAGCTGCTTGTGCAATAAAAACAAGCGCTGGAGGTCTATCTGATGCATGACGGCAATGAATCCACCGACAACCCAGGGGTGATGGTGCGCCAGCGGCGCAAGGGCATCTACATTCTGCCCAACCTGTTCACCCTGGCGGCATTGTTCGGGGGGTTCTATTCCATCGTGATGGCCATGAACGGGCGTTTTGACATGGCTGCCGTGGGCGTGTTTTGTGCCATGGTGCTCGACAGTCTTGATGGCAGGGTGGCGCGCATGACCAACACCCAGAGCGCGTTTGGCGAGCAGATGGACTCGCTCTCAGACATGGTGTCGTTTGGTGCGGCGCCTGCCCTGATTGCCTATGAGTGGGCGTTGCGCGGGTTGGGCCGTTGGGGCTGGATTGCTGCGTTTGTCTATTGCGCCTGTGCCGCGCTGCGGCTGGCTCGGTTCAACGTCAATACCGGTGTGGTGGACAAGCGTTATTTCCAGGGCTTGCCTTCGCCTGCCGCAGCGGCGCTGGTGGCGGGCTTCATCTGGCTGATGACTGAGCTGGGGGTGATCCGTGGCGAAGACGCCTGGCTGACATGGTCGCAGGTGAGTTGGGTGATGTTTGCGTTCACCCTGTACGCGGGCCTCACCATGGTGACCAATGTGCCGTTTTACAGTTTCAAAGACGTGCAGATGAAGAAGAGCGTGCCTTTCGTGGTCATCGTGCTGATTGCCTTGGGCATTGCCATCATCAACATCCATCCGCCTATCGTGCTGTTCGGTGTCTTTGTTTTTTATGGCTTGAGCGGCTATGCCGTCTACGCCTGGCGCAAGGCCAAGGGGCAGCACAGCAGCGTGATCAGCATGTCGACCGACGAGCCCGATGAGCGGGGTTTGCACAAGTGACGGCAGTGGGGCCAAAAAACTGTGCTATATTGGATCGCATGAAGTTGCTTGCACTGGCCCTACTGCTACCTCCCCACGGGCGGAGACGGTAGGCGCGCGCGCACACTTTTTCCACAAAGGCCCGTATGCACCCGCAGCGGGCCTTTTGTTTTGGGCGCCAGAATTTCGACGTTGCGGGCAACCCCACCAATATCAGGAGAGACGACATGGCTGACAAACTCATCATTTTTGACACCACCTTGCGCGATGGCGAGCAATCGCCTGGCGCGTCGATGACCAAGGACGAAAAGTTGCGCATTGCCCGCCAACTCGAGCGCCTGAGGGTCGATGTGATTGAAGCCGGCTTTGCGGCCAGCTCCAACGGAGATTTCGAAGCGGTGCAGGCCATCGCCAACGCGATCAAGGATTCCACCATCTGTTCGCTGTCGCGCGCCAACGACCGCGATATCGCGCGTGCCGCCGAAGCGCTCCAGGGTGCAGCCAGCGCGCGTATCCACACCTTCATTGCGACGTCGGCGCTGCACATGGAAAAGAAGCTGCGCATGACGCCCGAACAGGTGCTGGAGCAGGCCAAGCAGGCAGTGCGCTTTGCGCGCAACCTGGTGGGCGATATCGAATTCAGCCCGGAAGATGGCTACCGCAGCGATCCGGACTTTCTGTGCCGCGTGATCGAGGCCGTGATTGCCGAGGGCGCCACCACCATCAATGTGCCCGATACCGTGGGTTATGCGGTGCCCGAGCTCTATGGCAATTTCATCAAAAACTTGCGCGAACGGGTGCCCAACAGTGACAAGGCCATCTGGTCCGTGCACTGCCATAACGATCTGGGCATGGCCGTGGCCAATTCTCTCGCGGGTGTGAAGATCGGCGGTGCGCGCCAAGTCGAGTGCACCATCAACGGCCTGGGCGAGCGCGCGGGCAACTGCTCGCTCGAAGAGGTGGTCATGGCGGTCAAGACGCGCCGCGACTACTATGGCCTGGACGTAGGCATCGATACCAAGCACATCGTGGCTGCGAGCCGCATGGTGAGCCAGACGACCGGCTTCGTGGTGCAGCCCAACAAGGCCGTGGTGGGGGCCAATGCATTTGCCCATGCCAGCGGTATCCACCAGGACGGCGTGCTCAAGGCCCG
>Ga0116174_10001910_pt1 | contig 18532 bp, 17 predicted proteins | sample AD_UKC087_MetaG_FD_89801 | JGI IMG/M metagenome (GOLD analysis project Ga0116174, IMG submission 89801) | Active sludge microbial communities of municipal wastewater-treating anaerobic digesters from USA - AD_UKC087_MetaG | ecosystem: Engineered > Bioreactor > Anaerobic > Digestate | place: USA...
ACGCGCTTAATTTGTGAGACTGGCAGTCCAATACGCGCACCAACTTTGCGGATTTGCCGTTTCTTGCCTTCGACCATGATGATCCGCAGCCAGGCTCCATTGCTATAGCTGCCCATGATCTCAACTTTTGCTGGTAATGTGCGGCTCCCGTCCTCCAGGACGACACCGCGGCGCCAGATCTCAAGCTGTTCCTGGTCCGGAGTTTTGATTACAAAGACTTCGTATTCTTTCTCGTGATGGTAGCGCGGATGGGTCAGACGATTTGCCAATTCGCCGTCATTTGTCATCAGGATCAAACCTTCACTGTCAAGATCCAACCGTCCAACCGCAAAAAGCGGCTCAGAAATACCGATCAGATCGTTGACTGTGGGTTTGGGATGCGTTACATCGATGTCAGATAAATACCCTTTGGGCTTATTCAGGGCGATATAGATTCGGTTTGATGAAATCCGAAGCGGCTTGCCATCAACATTAATCGAATCCCTGGCAGGATCGGCTTTATCACCAAGATGGACGACAATTCCATTTACTTTGACACGCCCAGCCTCGATCAACTTTTCGCAGGCGCGGCGGGAGCCCAGACCAGCAAATGCCATGATTTTTTGAACGCGTTCTTCCATCAGTCCTTTAAGAGCCTCGTTTCTTCGGTATCTGGCGATGGTTTTGGCGAAAAGAGCCCTTCAAAGTCAACCGCTGGGAGTTGATCAAGCGATTCAAGACCGAAATGCTGGAAAAATTCGTTCGTCACGCCATAAAGGATCGGTCGCCCAATTGCTTCAGATCGTCCCAACTCTTCAATCAATCCTTTGGAAAGCAGACTCTTAACCACGCCATCACTGTTGACGCCACGGATGGAGTCGATCTCAGGCCTGGTGGCAGGTTGCTTGTATGCTACGATCGCCAACACTTCCAAGGCAGCCTGGGTCAGCCTGGAGGAAACTTCCAGACCGAGGAACTTCTCAATCATTCCTGCATGTTCGGGTGCGGTGATGAGTTGGTACTGGCCTTTAATCTTCTGCAGCCTCAGCCCGTGCTCCAAATTGAGGTGAGCAGATAATGCCTCAATCGATTTCTCTACCTCAGACCTGGAAACATCCAATGCCTGGCTTAGTTGCTCAACAGAGCTTAAACCTGGTGCGGCAAAAAGCAAAGCTTCGAGCGCCCTAGCAGTTGGATTCAAAGTTTGTATTGGACATTGTTCGGGCATGCTATAATTCTCTCATATTCAGGGTCATGATTATAACCGAAACCCTGGCAAAAACTGAAGGGCTGCTAATGCTTATCTTGCTCACTGGTGCCGCTGGTTTCCTCGGCTCACATCTGACTGATCGACTCCTGGCGGAAGGTCACCAGGTGATTGGACTGGACAATTTTGTAACAGGCGACCGGGCTAACCTTCAACATCTTGAGGGTAACCCAAGTTTTCGTCTGATGCAGCAGGATGTGTCTGGCTTCATCCAGGTTGATGAACCGCTCGACTATATCCTGCATTTTGCCTCACCAGCCAGCCCCAACCCCGCTTCGCCACTCGGTTATCCAAACCTGCCAATCCAAACGTTGAAGGCAGGCGCGCTCGGAACCTACAACAGCCTGGGTCTGGCCAAGGCGCACAAAGCGCGCTTTTTACTGGCGTCAACCAGCGAAGTATACGGAGACCCAACCGTACACCCTCAAAGTGAGGATTACTGGGGAAACTGCGATCCGATCGGACCAAGGTCGGTCTATGATGAAGCCAAGCGTTTTGCAGAAGCCCTCACCATGGCATACCACAACGTGCATAGTGTGAGAACGCACATTGTCCGCATTTTCAACACCTTTGGTCCGCGAATGCGGCTGGACGACGGCAGGGTTGTGCCCAATTTCATTCAGCAAGCCTTGCGCGGAGAGCCATTGACTATTTATGGTACTGGTGAGCAAACCCGTAGTTTCTGCTATGTCAGTGACCTGATTGAGGGCATTTACCGCCTGATGATGACAGATGAATATATGCCAGTCAACATCGGCAATCCAAACGAAACTTCCATCAAGGATTTTGCGCTGATCATTAATGAACTCTGCCAGAACCCTGGCGGAATCATCACACAATATGCTGATACGCTCGGTGACGATCCGCAGCGGCGCCAACCCGATATCAGCCGTGCCAAATCCATTTTAGGCTGGGAGCCGAAGGTCGCTCTTAACGATGGGTTAAACCAGACCATCGATTATATGCGTCATAAACTTAGTTTGCCCGCCAGGCAGGAATAAGCATCGAATGGGTATGCTGCGCGTCATCGGGGGTGCTGCCAAAGGTCTCAGGCTCAAACACGTGCCCGGAGATACCACCCGTCCCATCACCGACAAAGTAAAAGAAGCATTGTTTAATATCCTTGGAGGTGAAATACTTGATGTGGGTATGCTGGACCTTTTCGGAGGAACCGGCGCCGTCGGGATTGAGGCACTCAGCCGGGGCGCAAACGAAGTGACCTTCCTCGATACAAGCCGGCTTGCAGTGCAAACAATCCGCGAAAATCTCTCGACAACCCACTTCACTGATAAAGCCAGGGTCTTCCAGGCTGACGCGTTCAATTGGCTTTCAAGCCAAACCGATCCTCACTTCGACCTTATCTACATCGCTCCGCCCCAGTACAAAGGTTTGTGGGAAAAAGCAATGGATTTGATTGATCATAACCCCGAACTGCTAAGCGATGAGGGACAGGTGATCATCCAGATCAACCCTTTGGAATGGGTTGAAAAAACCTATACAAATCTGCAGGTTTTCGATTCACGCAAATATGGAGATACTCTGTTGGTTTTTCTGGAAAAATCAACTCGTGAATGACATTACCAATTGACCTTCTTCGTCATAGTGGTAATGCCCCCGGAAAGGTTTTCCACTTGCTCTCTGGCGCATAACCAGCGGCAATAGCGTGTAGAGGTCTTCAACCAGATTCAGTTTTAAGGCGCTTTGCAGTGAATACCATGCCAGTTTTCCCTCTGATGAAGCGGTTACTTCCCCGCTAAGCTTCTTGGCTTTGTAGACAAAAAAGATTATTCCGCGGCTCTGCCCGGTATCCACAACCACTTGACCGCAAAAGATCATCTTGTCAGAGACCAAACCGCTTTCCTCAAGCAATTCACGGTTTGCCGCGGTGAGGATGGTCTCACCTTGTTCAACATGACCGCCCAAACCATTCCAATACCCTGCCCAGATTTTTTTATCGGGCGCTCCTTCAAGCAGCAGTATCTGACCTGTCTCATTGACAGGGAATATCAACACTCTGGGAATCAACGCGTAACGCTGATCGGAAACACCTTGTGATTCTGCACTCATCATATTGCCCAAGAGCCTGCGGGGAATCCGCAGGCTCTTGATCTATCCTAGTGAAGGAACATCGGCAGCCCAAGAACATTCTTTATCTTGGGGCGATAATTTTCCTTGTCGTAATAAAGGTCCACATCCACATGGCGTTTTCCGCTGATGACTGTTTCGACCGGGACAACGGAATAGTTTCCGTCCGTAATACCTACCAAATGACCAAAATCATTTTTCATTGTCAGTTGCATCGCCAGTGCGCCATAGTTCATGGCAACCATGCGGTCGAGCATGTCGGCAGCGCCACAGCGAACAAGATAGCCAAGCTGCTGGTACATTGTGTTGTTCCCGGTGATAGTCTTAATTTGGTCAGCCAGGATTTCACCGATACCGCCAAGTTTCCGATGACCGTAAGCATCGGCTTCGCCAGATTCCACGATCTTACCGTCAGTTGGATGAGCACCTTCTGAAATTACGCACATAGAATAGTACGATTTACTGTTACGTTTGTCCGAAGCCAACAGTTGGACAACTTCCTGCATATCGAAAGGAACCTCGCAGATGATTGTTCGGTCAACATAGCTCAAATAACCTGTTATCAAAGCTGTTTCGCCTGAATTGCGACCGAAAAGCTCTATGACTCCAATTCGTTCGTGAGAGCCAATGGAAGTTCGGAAATTGGTGATAAGGTTGACTGCCTGGGTGACAGCAGTGGAAAAGCCAATGCAGTACTCCGTGCCAAGGACGTCGTTATCCATGGTTTTTGGAATAGCATTGAGTTTGACGCCTTCCTTTTTCAGGCGGGCAGAATAGCTCAGGGTGTCATCGCCTCCGATGGTAATTAACGAATCAAGCTTGAGGTGATCGATCACGTTCAGAATGTGGTCTGTATAATCTGTGGTTCCTGCCTCCTCGTCCACGACTTTGCCGTACTTGCTGTTGAGTAAGAACTCCGGTGTGTCCTTCTTACGAACTTTAGATGGATTGGTACGGGATGTGTGCAGAAAAGTGCCTCCTGTACGGTCCACCCGCCGGACCACAGTGGGGTTTAAGTCCCTGATAAAGAGCTCATGAGTTGACGGATCATTGGTGTCATATCCCAACAAACCTAACCAGCCTCTGCGAATCCCCACGATCTCGTAATCGCCATCGAGGCTGTTCAACAGAACTGATTTGATTGCAATGTTCAAACCTGGAACGTCTCCGCCGCCAGTTAGAATTCCAACTCTCTTTTTTGCCATATGTTACTTCTCCTTAAGATTTTATCGAGTCAATCAGCGCTTTAGGGCTGACGGTTGCCCACCACCTAAACCACTGCAAACCTAAAAATGTTAATGTAGGCAACAAGAGGACGACCAAAGCGGATTCCTCAGGCAGCCAATTTTGAGTGATCTGAAAACAACGCCAATGAGTGAAAATCAAGGCAATGTAGGTTACCCAGGAAATAATTTTACCAGAAATACGCCATTTTTCCGTTAAATATTTAAATACGCTGAACAGTGGGGCAAGCAACCAGATGAGATAGATACCTTCTGAAGTCAAATTGAAGAAGTAAAGAAAAGTCAAGGTCAGCATTAATTTCCAATAGAACGCCCGACTTTCGCGCACCCCAATACCATACCACTCTACCAACATCATGATGAACATTACAAGGCTGAGGGATACAGCTATCTGCGCGCTTGCTCCGGGGAATAAGCTGCCAATCACCATTAGAGGAGTGCGAATCCATGTGAAATCAGGGAATAACCTCAAAAAGGTTGCGAACCATTCAACCAACCAACCTGGGAAGAGGATGAGGGATACGATGGCTAAAAAGGCAGTGGAACTTAAGTATATCCTGGTCATCGAAGCATCTCTGCGCGCCCCAAGCCGGATCATGAAGAAAATCACAAGGAAAAGACTTACAGGAACCATCCACATGGAAATCGCGAAGAGTAAACCCGCCATAGCGCTCTGTTTTTCCTGAGCGAGATAAACCGCCAATAGTGTCAGAAACACATAAGGTGTATCGATGCTGACCGTCAGGATAGTCTTGAAAAATGGGTAAAAAACAAAAACCAGGGTTGACATGAGCAGTTTTTCCGGAAAACTCATCTTCAAATCTGCCAGGCGGATGGAGATAAGAACGCTGAGCACAAGACTGAGCTCCACCAAAGTCATCCAGATAGCTCTGGCAATATTGTAGGGAACCAAACTGATGGGCAGGTAGAACAACACATACCAGGCAAGGTCAAAGAAACGTCCCTGACTCAAACTGTCAGGCTCATTTCCATTAGCTTTTATCAAATCAAGGGTGGCCTGATGCGTGGAATCACTGTATGGAGAAGCTCCGGTTCTCATCCATTCCCTTGCAGCCACCCACCTGGCAGCAAAGTCATCCTGCAGTTGAAAAGAAGCGGTCAGTCTCAGATTGATAAAGGTAGCTCCGATAAGTGCAAGGACTATCAGAATTGGAAGCCATATATTGGCAGTCTTTTTAAGAAACAACAGATTATTCCCTTTCAAGTCATGATTTTAACGTTATCAACCAGCAAGGTCAAATGCCATATATATAAATCCACTTTGGAACCTTGCAGACGCTGGCAGAAAATAGCTTAACTACTCCAAAAATACAAGGAAACTATTATCAGACCTGGATGTACGCAAATAAACATTCGATATCGCTATGCGCAATATTTCATTTTTTCCGGTATCTGGCTTCCGTTTTGCTCAACTAAATGGTATCGATCGTGGAAAAAAATCCTTGACAGTGATATTAACAAATGATAACATCGGTTAAAGTGAGCTTAAAGATCTGCCCGCTTTACCGGTTAGCTTTTCGGACATACCAGGCAAGTTATGTGGAGAGCTTGTAAAACTGGTTTCCAAATCGCTAACAAACCTCGCCATATCCTTAACAAAATCGAATAAGGAGAAACAGATGAAAAGTAAGAAGTCAATGGTCCAACTCGCTCTGTTGATTATGAGTTTCGTGTTGATCTTTTCAAGCGCGGCTTGTCGATCAACAGAAGCCCCTCCAGCAGAGCAGCCCGCACAACAGTCCGAGCCTGTTGTAGAGCAACCGGAAAAGAAGCCCTACAAGATCGGGATCGTAACGGGAACCGTGTCTCAAGGTGAAGAGGAATATCAGGAAGCGATGAATCAAATCGCTCAATACGGCAACATCATCGTACACACGTCCTATCCTGATAACTTCTCAACCGAAACTGAGACGGTCATTTCACAAGTAGTGCAGATGGCGTCTGATCCTGAGGTGAAGGCAATCGTCTTTGTCCAGGCTGTCCCAGGTGCCGCAGCAGCCATTGAGAAGGTCCGCGAAACCCGACCTGACATGCTGTTTATAGCGGGTGTGCCTGCAGAAGATCCGCCCATCATCGCAGAAAAAGCTGACATTGTTCTACAGGTCGATGAAATCTCGATGGGTCGCACTATCCCCGAATTGGCTGCCAAAATGGGCGCAAAGACCTTCATTCACTACTCATTCCCACGGCATTTGTCCTACGCGACCATTGCCCGGCGGCTTGAGATCATGAAGGAAACCTGTGCAGAATTAGGGATCGAACTGGTGGAAGTGAACGCCCCTGATCCAACCGGCGACGCTGGTGTCTCCGGCGCACAGCAGTTTATTACCGAGGATGTTCCACGGCAAATTGCCACCTATGGCAAAGACACAGCTTTCTTCTCCACCAACTGTGCCATGCAAGAACCACTGATCCGTACTATCTGGGAAAACGGCGCTATTTATCCACAGCAATGCTGCCCAAGCCCCTACCATGGTTATCCCGCAGGCTTGAACATTGATGTCAAGGGTCACGAAGGTGATGTCCAGTACATGCTCGACCAAATCGCGATCAAGCTGAAGGAAAAGGGTCAGGAGGGTCGTATGTCCACCTGGGGTGTGCCTATCAACATGCTGATGATCGACGCTGGCGTTCGCTACGCGATCAAATTTGCAGAAGGTGAGATCACTAATCCCAGAGACGTTGAAGCTTTCAAGCAAGCCTTGAACGAGGCTGCCGCTGCGAGAAATGTAGGCGATATTACTGTGACATCTTACAACGAGGATGGGGTTGATCTGCCCAACTTCCTGATGTTACTGGCCCCGTTCCATGATTTCTCGAAGTAAAAAGCTGCTACTTAACCATTAAACTCCACAGAGCGCCGGCTTGCGCTTAGCAAGCCGGCATTTCTTTATGAATACTGAATAAGGAGGCGGAGACTTGGATGATCAATACTTGCTGTCAATGAATAATATTTCCAAAGAATACTACGGCAATCGGGTTCTAAAGGGCGTGAATATTCATGTCAAGCCGGGTGAGATCCATGCTCTTGTTGGAGAGAACGGCGCCGGTAAATCCACATTGATGAATATTCTCTTTGGGATGCCGGTTATCTTTTCAACAGGCGGGTTTGAAGGTGAGATCCTGATTAATGGCAAACCAACATCGATTGCTTCTCCACATATCGCAATGGAGTACGGAATAGGCATGGTTCATCAGGAATTCATGCTCATCCCCGAGTTCAATGTCACAGAAAACATCAAGCTGGGCAGAGAGATTGGCGAACCTACCGCATTGAGCAAGGTTTTTGGCAATCTTCTCGACAAGATGAACTGGACCCAAATGACTGGAGAAGCCCGAAAAGCTCTGGACAGTATTGGGATGATGAACATAGAAGAATACACCAAAGTGGCAGGAATGCCGATTGGATACAAACAATTTGTCGAGATAGCCCGAGAGATTGACAAAACTGGTATCAAGCTGCTGGTTTTTGACGAGCCTACTGCAGTCCTGACCGAAGGTGAGGCGGATCGTCTGTTGGAAATAATGCGCTTGATTGCCAGCAAAGGTATCGCAATCATCTTTATCACCCATCGCCTGACCGAGGTCATGGCTGTGGCGGATAGCATGACCATTTTACGGGATGGGGAATTTGTCGCTCGAAATGAAATTGAGGATATCACACTCCCAAATATTGCCGAACTTATGATCGGCAGAAAAATTGATAAATTAGTGGATGACAGTATTCTGGAAAATCGGAACTTGTCGGATGAGAAAATCGCTCTTGAATTCAGGGATTATCATGTGGATATGCCTGGAGAACGTGTCAGAGGCATGAACATAAAAATCCGTGAAGGTGAAATATTTGGATTGGGCGGTTTGGCTGGTCAAGGCAAGATTGGCGTCGCAAACGGCATAATGGGTTTATTTGATACGCAAGGAGATGTGTACGCTTTCGGAAAACGCCTGGACCTCAATAAATTGGGCGAAGCCCTCCGTAACGATATCGCATTCGTATCAGAAGACCGCAGAGGCGTCGGTTTGCTTCTTGGAGAATCAATCGAACGGAACATCACCTTCTCAGCGATGCAGATCAAGGATGAATTCCTGAAGCGTATCGGTCCGATGAAGATATTGGATAAAGCCCGGGCTGTTCAGCACACACGTGAGATGATCAAATTGCTGGATATCCGTTGTACTGGCGCTTCACAAGCAGTTGGCAGCCTTTCCGGTGGAAACCAACAAAAAGTCTGCCTTGCCAGGGCGATCACGATGAAACCAAAAATCCTGATCGTTTCAGAACCAACCCGCGGCATCGACATCGGCGCAAAAAAACTGGTTTTAGAGTACCTGAAAAAAATCAATCATGATGAAGGTACAACAATTGTTATGATCAGTTCAGAACTGGTCGAACTCAGATCATTGTGCGATCGCATCGCGATTGTCTCTGAAGGTAAAGTTTTCTCGGTCATGAAACCTGACGAATCTGACGTGGCATTTGGCTTGGCCATGGCAGGAGTCAGAGAGGAGGCATCCGCATGAAAACCTTAAAGAATGTTTACGATAATCTCGGATTGCCAAGATTAATTATCGGTCTGTTTTTCATCTTCCTCCTAGTGACATCCATCGCCTTGGGCTTCTCACCTGCTGCCATCTTTAGCGATGTTATCAGGCGCTGGTTGATGTATGGAACTTTGGTACTGGCGATGGTTCCAGGCATACAAAGTGGAATAGGTTTGAATTTTGGCGTTTCGTTAGGAATTTCCGCAGGGCTGCTGGGTTCCGTGCTTGCGATGGAAATCAGTTTTCTCAGGAACTGGTCCGAAGTGCTTGGGGCTGCTGCACCCTGGCTGACGCTTTTATTGGCGCTTTTGTTTGGGATAATCATGGCGGCTGTTTTGGGCACGCTCTATGGCTTGCTGCTCAACAGGGTCAAGGGCTCAGAAATGACGGTGTCGACTTATGTCGGTTTCTCAGTCATCGCCTTCATGAATATTGTGTGGCTCTCACTCGCATTCAAGAATGGAGAGCTCAGTTGGCCTCTGCAAGGGCAGGGCTTGCGCAACACAGCCAGCCTTTCAGGAAGCTTCGGAGGTTTGCTAAGCAATCCGGACACTGTGCAGGCAACGCAGCCAGCATGGCTTCATTGGTTAGCCTTCAAAATCGGCGAGTTCACGCTGCCACTCGGATTAATTCTGGTGTTTGGACTTCTATGCTTCTTTGTATGGCTGTTTTTCAGAAGCAAACTCGGTATCGCGATGAGTGGAGCTGGTGAAAACCAACTCTTTACAACTTCCAGCGGCATCAATGTCGACAAAAAGCGCATTCAGGGGACTGCGATCTCGACGGTCCTTGGAGCTGTCGGCATTATTCTTTACGCTCAAACATACGGATTTCTGCAGCTTTATAATGCTCCGCTTATGATGGGTTTTGCCAGCGTTGCCTCTATTTTGATCGGTGGCGCTTCGGTGCAGCGGGCAAAGATATCTCACGTGCTGATTGGTACGCTGCTTTTCCAGGGAATCCTTGTGACCGCGTTACCTGTAGTGAACGAGGTGATTGAGATCGGCACTTTACCTGAGGTGTTGAGGATCATCATTTCAAATGGCATTATCCTTTATGCTTTATCCAAGACGAAAGGAGGAAACCAATGAGTCAAGCGAATTCATTACTCAAAAAGGCTGGATCGATCCTCTTTGATAATAAAGTCATGATTGCCTTCGCCGCGATCTGTCTCGCGGCAATTTTGCTATCGGGTAGCACCTTATCATTTATTGTAGATGGTGTTTTTACTCGTATAGCCCGCAATACCTTCACTGTGCTGGCTCTGATCATCCCTGTGCTGGCTGGATTGGGGTTGAATTTTGGTATCGTTATCGGCGCCATTGCAGCACAGATAGCAGTATTTTGGGTCGTCTACTGGGGCTTCGGCGGTTTTGGCGGCATGATGCTGAGCGTTCTGATCGCCACCCCGCTGGCTGTGCTGTTTGGTTTCCTGGTTGGCAAACTTTTCAACCGCATGAAGGGCGCGGAGATGATTGCCGGTCTCATTTTAGGCTACTTTGCTGATGGTTTGTACCAGTTAATTTTCCTTGTGGTCATTGGCGGGATAATCCCGGTCAACAATCCGAAACTCATTATTTCTGGCGGGGTGGGCGTAAAGAATACCATCGACCTGACAGGCAATTTGAAGTACGCCATCGATTCCGTGAGGATGGTGGACATTATTTCAATTTTGTTTTATGCCGTGCTTGTCATCACCCTCATCAAAGTCGTCCTGCACTTTCTAAAAAAGTGGGAGCTGAAGAAGGGAGATCTTCTCATCTTTGGCATTGTTGGGCTGGCTTTTGGCATTTCTTACATTCCAGTAGTCGAGCGGTTCCTTTCTACAGACCGCTTAAGACTGCTGGACGCCCTGACGGCAGTATTGATCGTTCTGGCAATTATCCAACTCGTAAAGATTGGAAAGACACTGTTCATCGATAAGGGACAACCCGGAAAATTAGTAAAGCCAATAGCGGCATTGCTGGCTTGCGGCCTGATCTATGGACTGACCTATATTCCACAAATCGAAGAAGTATTGTTGTTCGTTAAGTTGCCGGTCTTGCCATTCCTGTTGATCGCAGGATTATGTTGGTTCAATCAAAATCTTCTTTCCACCCGATTAGGTCAAAACATGCGCACAGTAGGACAAAGCCAGAGCGTGGCGATGGCTTCAGGGATTAATGTGGATCAGACCCGCGTGATCGCGATGATTATTTCTACTGTCCTGGCAAGTTGGGGACAGTTGATCTTCCTGCAAAATATCGGTACCTTTTCGACCTATGGTGCACACACACAAATTGCTCAATTTGCAATTGCGGCTTTGTTGGTTGGCGGCGCTTCCGTTCAGAAAGCAACCAATAAACAAGCTATCATCGGTGTAATCTTGTTCCATACTTTGTTTATCGTGGCACCTCAGGCTGGAAAAGAGCTGTTTGACAACTCTCAAATCTGTGAGTACTTTAGGGTGTTCGTTTCCTACGGTGTTATCGCCTTATCCCTGGCGATGCATGCCTGGAAGAAAATCAAGAAAGACGAACAACCCCCTGCCGGCGGTCCTGACCAAAGAAACCCCACGCTTGCGCCTGTGACTGCCAAACCGCGAGTTGAAGAATAATAGCATCGACCCTGGTTTTTCCGGATATCTCCTCAAAAGAGGCTGCCCTTTTGGGACAGCCTCTTTTGCTGGTTAGACGCTGACCTAAAAGGGTGGTGACAGCCTCTTATGCTGGTTAGAAGCTGACCTAAAAGTCGTAGGGTGGGTTGGCGTCATAAATCATTTACTGTATAAACATCCGGCAATAGCCAACCCACCAAAAAGACAGGCAATTCGATTTAATCTGTTTTCCCGTTGACTCTTTGGAATGGTGGGTTGCCTTTTCAATGCTGGCATAATCATAAAACCTTGAACGTCAACCCACCCTACATAAATGCCGATCCTCTTAGGAACAAAAAAAGAAGCCTTCCCAAAAGTCCGAATTTTCAAAAAGTTGGTCTAAAAGTGGGGGCATCTATCAATTATTGCCCATGATATGATGACGCAGTCCCATCATTACAGCTAAAAAAACCTGTAAGTGGGGGAGTTGAAAATGAAGTTTACTTTTGGGTCAGCCTCTTTTTGTATCTGTATAATACTTTTCCGATTAATTTCCTGTTTTGTGCTGTCAATAAACGATTTAATCCCTTTTTGCTCTTGAATTTCGATCAAAAATATCGTACTCTATTGAAACGTAATTCAACTACACGGAGAAGGTCCACTGCTATCTATGGCAAGATTGAACAACCAACCTATATTAGACGAAGATTCCCCATCATCAGCGCTGACCCGCCTTTTGGAATTTGCTCGAAAAAAGTCTTTTGTCACAAATGACGACATCCTGCATTTCTTCCCGGAAGCTGAGCAAGACATCGACCAGCTTGAAGGCGTCTATAACGCCCTGAGCAATGCTGGCATCCTTATCACCGAAGATGATCTGGCAAGAGATGAACCCTCGGATGAGGAGTTATCCGATACAGCAGATGAAGAACCAGCTGTCGACGACCTGGCAAGTATCGATACAGATGACACAATCGGGCTCTACTTGAAAGAGGTCAGCCGTGTGCCATTGCTTAATGACATTGAGGAAGAGGTCATCCTGGCACAACGAATTGAACGCGGTCGCATGGCCAGGTCTGAGCTCGCCCAGGGAAACCTGAGCAGCAAAAAGCGCCAGGAACTGCGCCGGCTCATTGAGGATGGCACCAACGCCCGAGACCACCTCATCACCGCAAATTCCCGCCTGGTGATCAGTGTTGCCAAGAAATATATGGGGCGCGGTGTTCCATTTCTGGACCTGATCCAGGAAGGGAACATTGGCTTGATCCGTGCCACCAAGAAGTTTGAATATCAACGCGGACACAAATTCAGCACTTACGCCACCTGGTGGATCCGCCAGGCTGTTACCCGCGCAATTGCGGACCAGGGCAGAACTATTCGCGTTCCTGTACACATGGGCGACCAGATCAATAAGCTGCTGCGCGTCCAGCATCAGCTCACCCAAAAACTGGGTCGGGAACCATCGGTGGAAGAGCTGGCGGAAACGCTTGAAGTCATGCCAAAGAAGGTCGAGAACATGATCCAGGTGGCACGCCGACCGCTCTCGCTGGAAACGCCGACAGATGATGAAGAAGATTCTGTTTTGGGCGACTTTATCGAAGATGACGAAGCCCCGCCACCGGACGAAACTGCCACGTTTAACCTGCTGAGAGAACACCTCGTGGAAGTGTTGGATTCACTGCCCCCTCGCGAAGTGCGGATTTTGCAGTTGCGTTATGGTTTGTTGGACGGACAGGCTTACACCCTCGAAGAAGTCGGGCGCAAAATGGGCGTAACGCGCGAACGCGTGCGGCAAATTGAAGCCCAGGCTCTCACTCGTCTGCGTCATCCAAGCGTCAGGCGTAAACTGCGCGACTACCTCGGAGATTAACCGTGTCTGACCAAGAAAATGATATTACCCAACCTGTCGTTGTGAACGGATCCGCTCCATCTCAGTTGCCGGAGGAAGGTACACAGCCGGTTGATGTCACACCGGAAGCACCAAATCCGCAAGTACCTGAATGGTTGCTGAAGTTCGCGGCAAGTCCTGAGCAGCCTGCAGAGAAAAATCAATCTGGCTCCGCTCCAAACTTTCCAACCCCGGACTTTGAGGACATGGAAGAAGAGCATGAGTTCAACCCTCCCGTCCTTCCTGGCGAGTGTGAGTGGCAGGAAATAAGTGACTTCCAGGAGCAGGATAACCAGGAGCCAACACCAGTCACAGAGACTGTCGAAACTCCCGAATCCAGTTTGGGATCAACATCAGCCGAACTGGCTGAACCAATTCAGCCTCTGGACACACAAACAGAGCTGTCCGAGAGCTTCAGGCAGAATGTAAGTAGTCTGCTGAAAAGTGGAAAGCGCGGAGAAGCCCTGGCGCTGATTCGTGAAAACAAAGATGATCCTGTTCTCGCTGAAGCGGCAAAGAAAACGCTGCGTTCTCAACTGACACTCTCATCGGACGCGAGCGACCTTTGGGACGTCTACGATGAACTTACTAACGCATCGGGAGAATAATTTCTGATTGGAGTATCAAATGGAAAGATCATTGGTGTTGGTGAAGCCTGACGGTGTGCAGCGCGGATTGATTGGTGAAGTTATTACGCGACTGGAAAATCGTGGTTTACGGCTTGTTGCTGCAAAATTCCTGCAGGTCAGCCCGGAGCTGGCAAAACAGCATTATGCTGTTCATGCAGGAAAACCATTCTTTGACGGTTTGATCGATTTCATCACATCCTCCCCCGTGATGGCGATGGTCTGGACAGGACCGGACGCGATCATCGCTATTCGGCAGACCATGGGAAAAACCCGGGGAACGGATGCCGATCCTGGCTCAATTCGAGCTGATTATGGCATCCAGAACCAAAAAAACCTGACCCATGCTTCTGATTCTGTTGAAAATGCTGAGCTCGAGATCGCTCTTTGGTTCAAACCCGAAGAGTTGGTCGATTGGAAGCGCTGCATAGAGGATTGGATTTATTAATGGGGAACGAAGGATTGGATTCTTACGTAACAGTATACAGCGCTCACGGTCGGTTGGACGCAGAAACGATCAAGGCCTTTCTTGAAGCTCAAGGCATCCTGGCTTATTTTGACCAGGATACGCTCGGGCTGATCTACAGTTTCACTGTTGGTGACTTAGGCTCAGTGGGCATTAAGGTTTCGCCTGAGGATGCTGAAAAAGCAAAAGCCCTTTTGGCGGCGATGGATAAAGGCGACTTCGCAGATGAGATCCTCATGGAAGAGGATAATGCTGCCGTCGCGCCGCATATCGGACCTTCTGAAGCGGAAGATGAAGACCTGAAGGACAGAAAAAAGGTCCTCTTCGTTTGCACTGGCAACTCAGCCCGCAGCCAGATGGCTGAAGCGATCGTAAACAACGACTGTTGGGATACATGGGTCGCATTCAGCGCGGGAACCGAACCTACTGGAGTGATCAATCCCTTCACACAGCAAGTGATCGAAGAAGCGGATATCTATCATCAGGGACGATCAAAATCAGTGGACGAATTTTCGAACGAGACCTTTGACATGGTCATCACCGTTTGTGATAAGGCGAATGAAACCTGCCCTGCATGGCTCACTAAGGGCGAGAAAATCTATATCGGTTTCGAAGATCCTGCGCTGGTAACCGGCAGTGATGAGGAAAAACTGGCTGCCTTTCGCAAAACCTTTGCCCTCATGCGAGCTGCCATCCCGCCCTTGCTCGAAAAATACGGTTATTAATCCGAAAGAAGAAAAAACTATAAAAAAAGAGGCTGTCTAAAAAGGCAGCCTCTTTTTATATTTACTCCGTTATCTTACGAAAAGTTTAAGTACCTGTTGGAAGAAAAACGGGAAGGTGGAATAGTCAAAGTCATTTGACCATCTAGCAAAGTCAGCCACTGTATTTTCAAGGCTTCTGACGGTAAGGGCTTGTCCAAACGCAAGCAGTAAACCTGCCACAACACCTGCAATCACTGCACCTCTCCATCCACCAGTTGAATTGCCAAACACACCAGCGGGACCACCACCAAAAAAGCAAGTGATCACTGGTGGCGTCAAAGCATAGAAACCGATTGCACCAAAAATCACAACACACAGCATCACCGTGCCAAGGCAACTTAGGAAGCCGATCATAACAGCTGTAGGAGCATAGTTGAAAACAACAGGGCAATCAAGCGCAGGAACCGCGTTCGGAACAACCTTCTCAGCAATACCTTTGAACGCCTCGGTGATCTCCGCGATCATCATGCTGACACCTGTCAGTACGATCGTGATACCAACTCCAAATAATGCCCCTTGAGACAACGCGTAGAGGAAAGGTTCTGTTCCATTACTAATATTTTCTTGGACCCATGCTGGTCCAGCAATCGCAACGCCTAGAACATACAGAAATATCATAACAATAGCAGTTGAAACAGTGATATCCTTAAGAAAAGACAGTTTCTCAGGAATTTTCATCGACTCAGAAGTCTCATCAGCTTTGTTTTTAAACAACTTGCCCGCTAAGGCACCCACTATCACACCAAAGGAAGTGGTATGTCCATACGCGATATCATTTGTGCCAGTAACTTTGCGCATAAAAGGCTGAACCAAGGACGGTGAGATCGTGCAATATAGACCAAGGAGCAAGCCGCCCGCTAACATCAATACCACTTTGTTTGGATTAGGTATTACTTCAATTACCAGCGCCAGGTATACGAAAGTGATATAGTAGGTTTGATGTGCTGTCAGATAGACATACTTCCATTTTGTGAATCTTGCTAGAATCAGATTAACTACGAACCCAAGAACCATGATGATCGCAATCGATGAACCCCACAATTGCGTAAACGCATCAGTTCCCATCCCCGTTGACGTAGCTTCAACATTAAAAATTTTTCCAAGTATGGCAGCGATCGGGAAAACAACACCTGCTAACAATGATGTCCCCTGAGAGAGAATTAGGTAGCCTATCCCGGTTTTTACAGTCCCTGTGAGCGTATCCTGAAAGCTCTTCTTCTGAAGAATCAGACCAACAAAAGCCACCAGGCTTAATAGGATAAAGGGTTGGTTAAAGATATATTTTGTAATAAAGTTTACGATCGTGTTTAAGATTTCCATGGCTCCTCCTCTTTCTTAACTGATTTGTCTTTTGTGCAGGAACTCACCGATCTTTTGCTTTAGTTCCTGTTTATCCATTAAATTATTGATGACAATCACTTCATCACACAACTTTCGGGCGTCAGCTTCAAAGCTTGCAAAGGTCACAATCAGATCACAGCGAGCACCTTTAGCTCTTGTTAGACTAGTGTTCTCGACTTTGAAGGGAATGCCAATATTGAATGACTTAATAGTCTCGTTGATGTTCATTCGTAATAGCGTAGAAGTTCCCACGCCTGCCCCACACACAGTTAATACCTTTAGTTCGTTCATCTATCTCCAAAGAATTTACAAATTTCGAATACGATAAAAATACTTATTCACCAAGTGATCATTGTGCTCTTTTATACCAGCGTCCTCATAAGCCAAATGACCGTTGTAATAGACATCCGGGGTATGACCAGCGGAGAGAACATTTTCACACGTTTGGACCAATAAAGCTGGCAAAATAAACGCAACTGGGATGGTCGAGGTAGCACCAACCTTTTGTCGAAAACCCGGTAACTCCACAGCTGCATCACCATAAAGTGAACAGTTATCAATCACCAAATCTGCTACATCTTTAAGTTTTTTTCCAGAACTATGGTGGGTCGTCAGTTTATCAGCATACGTTGGATTGGTAATTGCGATAACTTTTACGCCAAGATTCCTTGCGGCTATTGCCACATCGATCGTAACTGCATTATTGCCGGAATTTGATATACAAATCAACAAGTCGGGCGGTGCGATACGATTGTATGCAACTATAACGTCGCCAATACCCTCCAGCTTCTCAATTTTGCTGGTTTTAGTAATTTCATTGATTCCTGCCACGCTTGATTCAAATATTGCGTGAACATTGGCAAGAGTTGCAGCTCTCCAAAATACATCTTCGGTTATCAAGCCTGAATGTCCAGAACCAAACAGGTGGATAATCCCACCACGGATGGTACACTCCGCCAATAAATCAGCGGCAGCTATGATGGCGTCACCTTGACTATTTTGCGCCTCTTCGACAACCTCCTTCATGATTTCAAAATATTTTTGCCAGGCTTTCATAAAAATCTCCTTACGTATTTTTTTCGAGTAATATCGTTTTTACAATTTTCTTTGGTTCCGTAATGGATGTTCCTATCACCACACAGTGCGCCCCTGCTTCCAAAGCCAAACGCATCTTGAAACCATTGTTAATCCGACCTTCAGCTACCACATAACGTACTCCGTTTTTCCTCAATTCAGAGATAAGCTCATAGTCAGGATCCGGAAGCGGCAGTTCTCCAAATTTGATTGGGTGTCTTGAATAACTGGTATAGCCTGATAAGGTGGTGCCAATCATATCTGCACCATATTCCCACGCTTGCAAACCCTCTTCCAGGGTTGAAATGTCAGCGATAACAGGGACGTTCCAACGGGATTTAATAGCCTTGATAAAATCCTCCAGGGTTAAATGGTCAAATCGTTTGCGTTTGGTCCCATCTATGGCAATCGCATCAGCTCCAGCTTCTATTAAGAGTTCTACTTCATTCAACGTTGGTGTAATCCTGAATTCCGCGTCTTTTATATCTCCATATTTGTAAATTTTTTTAATCCCGATAACTGGAATTGATACTCCCTTCTTTATTTTTTTTACATGTTCCAGGTTGGTTCGGATTGCTACCGCGCCGCCTGCTTCACAGCTACGCGCAACCGCCGCCATTACCACTGGATCGTCAAGATATTCATTGATAACATTATCAG
>Ga0116174_10001911_pt1 | contig 18531 bp, 16 predicted proteins | sample AD_UKC087_MetaG_FD_89801 | JGI IMG/M metagenome (GOLD analysis project Ga0116174, IMG submission 89801) | Active sludge microbial communities of municipal wastewater-treating anaerobic digesters from USA - AD_UKC087_MetaG | ecosystem: Engineered > Bioreactor > Anaerobic > Digestate | place: USA...
GAGTTTAGAGTTGAAAGTTGTGGAGTCGCCTGCGGCGACAATATTTAAATATTGTGAGCGAAGCGAACACATTAACTCTCAACTCTCAACTCTCAACTTTCAACTTAGCGCATACGCGCTAAATTATGATTTATATTAGTGTTTGATTTGCACAATAAGAACAGCACAAAATTGACACTTCCTACAAATTTTGCAAAAAAGCTTTATTTATTACTTAAAGCATGGTATAATGTATTGAGTTTATTTAATTTGCTTTTTGCAAAAGGATCAGCTCCGCAATTTACGGATATCTAACGGGGGGGACATATGAAAAACGGTGTTAAAATGCTTGACATCGCTACAAAGCTGGGAGTCAGCGTAGTAACGGTGTCGAATGCTCTTGCGGGACGTGACGGCGTCAGCGAGCAGATGAGGAAAAAAATCTGCGAGACCGCGGAGAAAATGGGCTATAAGCCCTCGAATACCAAGAGCGAGAAAAAGCGCCTCGCGATGCCTAAAATAGGCAAAAACGTGGGTATACTCACCTCCGAGCGCTTTGTGGGCGCAAGGGGCACCTTCTACTGGGAGCTCACTGCAAGCATATCCAATCAGCTCTCACAGCTCAACGTTTGTACAGTCTACGAGTGCGTTACCGCAGACAGTGAAAAGAACGGTATACTGCCCAATATGGTTACCGACAACAAGGTGGACGGCATAATCGTCATCGGACAGGTGCACAGAAGCTACATAGACTGCCTCAGCAAGCTGACTATGCCGCTGATGTTCGTGGACTTCTATGACAACAGGTACAATATCGACTCGGTAATATCCGACAGCTTCAACGGCGGATATATGCTCACCGACCACCTGGTGGAAAAGGGACACCGCAAGATAGGCTTCTTCGGCACCCTCAACGCCACCAGCAGTATCAATGACCGCTATCTCGGCTATGTCAAGTGCATAATGGAGAACGAGCTGGAGTTCCGCAACGAGTGGATAATCGGCGACAGAAATGAGAGGGGTATCCTCAACGACAAGATAGATTTCCCCGACGAAATGCCCACGGCTTTTGTCTGCAACTGCGACGAGACCGCTTTCAGGGTAATTTCAGCGCTGAAGTCCAAGGGAGTGCGAGTTCCCGAGGATATAAGCGTTGTGGGCTACGATAACTACACAGTATCAAGCATCTGTATCCCCACCATCACTACGGTGGAGGTGGACCTGACCAGAATGGCGGAGGTCTCAGTGGGCATTATGGCAAAGAAGCTTGCCGACCCCGGATACTCCGAGGGCAGGCGTATAATCAGCGGAAGGCTTATCGAAAAGGAAAGTGTCCTTGACATAAACGGAAGCTACGGTGAGGAGCGTTCCGATGCTGTTTGAGAACTTTTTCGGACATCTCAGAACTGTCCGCCAGCACAGACATCAGGTGCTCATACACTGCATAAAGGCAGGCATTCCATGGAGGGGACTGGTGCATGACCTGTCTAAGTTCTCGCCGACGGAGTTCATTCCGGGAGTGAAGTACTATCAGGGCAACAGGAGCCCCAACGAGCGTGAGCGCGAGGTGTCGGGCTACTCCCGCGCCTGGATGCACCACAAGGGCAGGAACCGCCACCACTTTGAGTACTGGACGGACTATAACATGAAGACCAAGAGGCTGGAGCCTGTGAAAATGCCCGATATATTCATATTTGAGATGTTCTGTGACCGCGTGGCGGCTTCAAAGACTTACAACAAGGGCAATTACAATGATTCCATGCCGCTGGAGTATTTTCTCCGCTCAAAGCATAAGAGGATAATCGAGAAAACTACTGCGGCAAAGCCTGAATTTCTGCTGACCATGCTCCGCGACAAGGGCGAGGACGCAGTATTCAGCTATATACGCAGACAGGTAAAGAAAAACAAACGGCGCTGAGCCGTAATGGGCGCCGAAAGGTGCCCATTTTTTGTGAATGAAAGGGATAAGGTGAATATGAATCCGAGACTGCCCTATCTCAGGGAAAAGACCGCAAAGCTGACCGCCTCTCCGGGAGTTTACATCATGAGGAGAAAGGACAGCTCCATAATCTACATCGGCAAGGCTAAGAATCTGCACAACCGCGTCAGCAGCTATTTCCGCGAAAATCCCGACCATACGCCGAAAGTAGCGGCAATGGTGTCCAACGTGTACGACTATGACTTCATCGTCACTGACAGCGAGTTTGAAGCCCTGCTGCTGGAGTGCAGCCTTATCAAGCAGCACAAGCCCAAGTACAATATCCTGCTGAAGGACGACAAGGGCTATCACTATATCCGCATCTCCGATGAGGAGTACCCGCGCATAACCAACGAGAAGAACACCAAGCAGAGCGGGAAATACCTTGGTCCCTACACCAGCGGAGCCATCACCAAGGAGGCTGTCAATGAAGCCAACCGCGTGTTCATGCTGCCTACCTGCCACAGGAGATTTCCGCAGGATATAGGCAAGGGACGCCCCTGCCTCAACTACCACATCAAGCAGTGCATGGGAGTGTGCCGCGGCAGGATAAGTGCTGAGGATTACCGAAAGACCGTGGACGAGGCTGTGGAGTTCATACGCAGCGGCAGCGCACAGTCCGTTGAGCGCATGGAGGCTGACATGAACAAAGCAGCCGAGGAGCTGGATTTTGAGAAGGCAGCTATCCTCCGCGACAGGATAAACGCCATAAAAAAGGCTTCCGAGAAGCAGAAGATAATCAACAGCGGCGTTGAGTCCGCAGACGTTATCGGCATAGCGGAATACCCCGACGGTCTTTATATCTCGGTGCTTATGTACCGCGAGGACAGGCTCTTTGACAAGGCGGTTTTCCCGTTTCCTCTGCCCGACAGCGGAGAGGATATACTGGGAAGCTTCATGCTTCAATTCTACTACAAGAGGCCTGATATACCGAAGACTATCATCATCGACCATATGCCCGTGGACAGCGAGCTCCTCGTCGAGATGCTGGAGGAGCAGGCAAAGCGCAGGGTGAAGCTCCACGTTCCTCAGAAGGGACGTCAGCTGGAGCTGCTCCGCCTTGCCAAGAACAACAGCGCTGAGTACGCCGCAATAAAGAATGACCGCACGGGCAGAGAGGTCATCGCCCTCGAGCAGCTTGCCCAGAGCCTTGGACTTTCCAAACCGCCCCGATATATCGAGGCTTACGACATATCCAACCTGTCATCGGAGTCCATGGTGGCCGGTATGGTAGTGTTTGAGGACGGAAGGCCCCTGAAAAAGGCGTACAAGCGCTTCACCATCAAGGAGCAGGAGCTCCAGAACGACTACGGAAGTATGCGCGAGGTGCTGAAAAGAAGGCTCATGCATATACTGACAGGGGAGGGGGACGAATACTTCACCCGCACCCCCGACCTGATACTCCTTGACGGCGGCAAGGGACACGTCAACACCATAGCCCCTCTGCTGAAGGAGCTGGGACTGGATATACCGCTGTTCGGCATGGTCAAGGACGACAAGCACCGCACCCGTGCCATAGCAACGGGTGGACGTGAAATACAGATAAACGAGCTGAGGCAGGTCTTTGACCTGGTGACCAGGATACAGGACGAGGTCCACCGCTATTCCGTCAGCTTCATGCACTCGCGCCACAAGAAAAAGACCTACAGCTCAGAGCTGCTGACCGTCCGCGGCATAGGCGAAAAGAAGGCGGCGAAGCTGTTCATGAAGTACAAGACCATAGCCAATCTCCGCAGGGCTTCTCCCGAGGAGCTGGCAGTAACGGCAGGCGTGGGGAAGGACGTTGCCGAGGAGCTCTGGAGAGTTATACAGGATATGTAAGCAGGGGTGGTATAAGCATAAATATGGGGGTATATATATTATAATAGTATACGGAGGCAAAAACCGCAGATACGGGGTATCATATGTAAAAACTATAAACTTGTCCACAAGTTTCAGTGCGGATTTGGGCGTGCGGAAAGGTTCTTTTAATGCCATAACGGGCAAATTTACTAAATTACAGTTAAGCAAATTGCCGCAGTTTACAATTCTGTAAAAAAAGAAGAAAAAATGAGCTTTTATGTTGCAATTTAAAAGTGAGTGTGATATAATTATTGTGGAAGTTTAACAATGTTTGGTATCTGTGTGCTAATACCTCATATTGTGCTGCCTTCAGACGTTGATTTTGTAGAATATAAGCCGTTTCCAGCAATCGATATTACCGATGGTATAAATCTTGGTAAATATTGATAAAAAACGGCAGATTATTTATGTCAAAAAAGCGATTGAAAAGTAACTCTTAAAATGTTATAATTGTTATTATTAAGGCAGTGAGAAACGTTCATCACAAGTAATTAATTATGGAGGTGGTTTCATGAGGAGTTTTTCCTACATTGCTCAGGACGCAAGAGGCAAACAGCTCAAGGGAGTTATGAATGCGGAAAATGAGCAGGAATTCATGCAGCGAGCCAGAGAAAAGGGCTTGTATGTAAAGGAATTCAAGGAAGGCGATTCAGGTGACTCAAAATCAATCTACAAGTTCAATACTAAGGAGCTCAACTTCTGCTGCAGACAGCTGAGTGCGATGCTTACTTCAGGATTGACGCTTGTAAAAGCCATCGATATCCTTACCAAAGAGCAGGAGAATGAAAAAGCGAGAGCTATATGGCAGGATATCTACGAGAACGTTCAGAAGGGTGAATCCTTCTCGTCTACCCTCGAAATGCATTCGGGTTCATTCCCCGAGTTCCTGATCTCAATGGTCGGAGCAGGTGAGAGCAGCGGTTCGCTGGATATCATCATGACACGTATGGCAGATCATTACGCAAAGGAAAACAAGCTCAAGAACTCTATCAGAAGTGCTATGATCTACCCGATCGTTCTTCTCGTGCTTTGTATCGTTGTTGTAATATTCCTCTTTACGTTTATCATGCCTGCATTCATCGACATGTATGAGGACAAGAGCAAGATGCCTCTCCTCACAAAGATAATGGCAGCGATCAGTAACTTCCTCAGAACAAAGTGGTGGCTCCTGATCATCATTCTCGTGGCTCTCTTCGCAGGCTTCAAGTATGCTATGACTATACCGAGCTTCAGAAAGAAAGTCCACAGATTCATCATCAAGGGACCAATGTTCGGCCCTCTTGTTACTAAGATCTACACAGGAAGATTCTCAAGAACCCTTTCTTCACTCTATTCAAGTGGTATCCCTATGGTGGAATGCCTTGAAAGATCTTCCTCCATCCTTGGAAATTTGTATATCGATGAAAAATTCGAGAACGTTGTCGACGAGGTAAAACAGGGTGAGACCCTTTCAGCGGCGATAACCCGTACAGAGATATTCGAGCCTATGTTCTGCTCGGTAATCTACGTCGGTGAAGAGTCAGGTGCTCTTGACAGTATCCTCGAAAAGACATCTGATTATTACGAGGAAGAATCAGACGCAGCAGTTCAGCGTCTCGTAGGACTGGTACAGCCTGTTCTTCTGATATTCATGGGCGTTATCATCGGTATGGTAGTTATCGGCGTTTACCCTGCTCTCTACGGTTCGCTCGAGAGTATCGAAAACGAATAAAACGGAAAGGTGGAAAGATAAATGCTTTCATTTGATATTACTGATAGAAATATACGAGTTGTTAAGGGCGTTGAGAGCAACGGAAAGATCAAGATCAGCTCCGCCGCAACAGTCAACGTAGAAGAGGGATACATCGTTAACGGACACGTTAAGGACGTTCCCGCAGTTGCTACACTTATCAACAATGTTCTTAAAATGCACAGGATGCCCGACAAGGAAGCGATCGTTTCGATCTCCTCCAACCTGACTATCTTCAAGGAAATGGTAGTTCCCAAGGGCAGAGCTCAGGACCTCCAGAAGACAGTTAAGCTCCAGATGCAGGCTGAGCTCAATCTGGATGATTCATACAGCGTATCCTACATCATCGTAGGTGAGGCTGACAGCAGCGAAGCAAGCGAGCCTTCATACAAGATCCTTGCTACCGCCTGCCCCTATGAGATCGTAAACAGCTACAGAGAGGTGTTCAGACTTCTCTCTACCATCGCACTGAGATCGGTAATGATCGGATGCAACTGTATCACAAAGGTTCTTCTTGCTGATACAAAGATCAGATCAAAGATGCCCCTCCTCGCTGTTCAGATCGATAACAACTTCATCTCACTCAACCTCTATGAGCAGGGACAGCTTTCGTTCTCACGTTTCGCTTCCATCGATGCAGCTGACTACGGCTACTCAGATGACTATGTATTCGAGGCTGTAAACGAGAACATCTTCCGTATGCTCCAGTTCCACAGAAGCCGTAACACAGGTGAGTCTATTGAGAACGTTATCTTCTACGGCGATACACACGAGTATGTAAGACTTACAGACGAACTTGAGAAGCTGGACCTCAAGACCAGCCTTATCAATGTTCCTCCTCAGATCCACGGACACGAAAACCTTGAGTTCTCTCTCTATGCAAACGCTATCGGCGCTATGTTCAAGAGAAACAAGGAAGTAGAGAAGATCAACCTCCTGGATGCAGACCTTGGTACAGTTGTAAAGACCAAGATGAGAAACGAGAACACAGGTAATATCGTTCTCATCGCTTGCGTTGCAGGTTCACTCCTTCTTGCTGGCGGTGCTTTCTTAGGTCTTAAGTTCTATGACAACGGCATAAAGAACGATATCGCAGAGTGCGACGAGTTCATCAACAGCCCCACCACTAAGCAGAAGCTTGCTCAGCATGACAAGCTCCTCAAGCTCAAGGATATGGTAAACGCTTATTATACCAAGATCACAAACGCAAAGGATGCTTATCTCTCTCAGCCGAGGATCACAGGTGATGCTTACGATGAGATCGAGAAGATCCTTGACGAAACTTGTGAGGCTAAGGATATCAAGGAGAACAGTATCTCAGAGCCCGTATATGCGGACGGAGTTATTGCCTTCAATGTATCCTGCGATGCTGTTAAGGACCAGTACGCACAGACGCTTCCCTCAGACTTCATTCAGAACCTCGAAAAGAGCGATATGTTCAGAGCGGCTTCATTTGCAGGTTACAATGTAACAACTGTTGAAAATGAAGAAACTCATGAGAAAAAGGATGTAATCAACTTCAGCGCAATGGTTGAACTTGCTCCCAACCAGAGTGCTTATCATCCTGTTGAAGAAACGAAGGAGGCTGAATAAGAATGAAACTTACATACAGAGATAAGATAATCGCCGGTGTTCTTTTAGCATTAACAATAATTCTTATAGGTGTATTTGCATTATGCAGACCTACATACAAGGACATCAAGGCACATAAGACATCGCTTGAAAAGATTCAGGCCCAGAAGGAAGGCATCGAAAAGCAGATCGCTGAGATCCCCGGACTTCAGACAGACATCAAGGATACCTATACCAAGACAAACGAAGAGACAAAAGTATTTGTTCCTCTTGACAGAGTTACCGATACAACATACATCGATCAGTATATGCAGAGCTTTGCTGATGAGGCAAAGGTTAAGCTTCTGACCGTTAATCTTGAGGGATCCAAGCTGGTTCCGCTGGATTACTACTACGCTGCAGTAAGTGATGATCTTGGCGATATGCGTAGAGCTGCCGATGTAAATGGCGACCTCCAGGCAAACTATGACAAGTCTGTTGCTGAAAGCACTGCACTTTCACAGAGAGCTAAGGAGTCTATCGTACAGACAAAGTATGGCGTTCAGGTGTACGGAACAAAGAAGAACATCTATGACTACCTCGTTAAGCTCAAGGAGTTTGAGAAGGCAGAGTCCGTCAATTCAGTTACTATCGAAGACTATACCTTCGGTAAGGCTGAAGCTGATAAGGCTCACGTATCACTTCCCGACTCAAAGGACGGCGAGATAGTTACGGTATCTGCGGGAGATAATCAGGAGATCACAAATGCCTCTAACGCAAATATCGTTATCACACTTTATTCAGTATACAACATGGAAGAGCCTAATGTAGACTGATCTGCATTAGGTTATTATGCAGAATACTCCATAATAAACGCTACGGTTATTGAGAAAAATATAACTTGAAAGGCGGTTAGGAAAATGAAAACAGAGAAGAAAAAAACACTGCGCGGCTCGGTACTGTTTACCGTTGTATGTGTAATGGCACTGCTTATAATCTTTCTGACCGGTACTCTGGCGCTCGCATCAGCTGCGGGCAACAGAGCACACAGGTCGTACTCGGTTTCGCAGGCAAGCTATACCGCACGAACAGCTATCGAGAGCTTCACACAGGCGATGCAGCGCGACAAAGGCATCGAGGCAGCAGTCGAGGAGATGGGTTCAGGTGGTTATACAGTACTCCATCCCAAGGTTGTTATCCCCGATAAGACACTTGGCGAAATAGGTTACTGGAACGGTTCGGACTGGGTTCCCGATCGTATCGAGATCACACCTATCAGCTCAGGCACATACAGCTATTATGACAAGGACGGAAACGGCCCTACATGGAATGAGGTACAGGGTGTCAAGGTAACTGCTACCTGTAAGGTCGGCAGAGAGTACGAGACAGTTTCTGCTTATATCCAGAAGAGCCCTTCCACAGCTACAAAGAACAAGCCCGGCGGAATCAACGGTCTCCAGGAGGCAGACGGAAACAGCTTCCCCAACGGTGCTCTTATCACCGGCGGTCTTGGCGTAGGCGTAAGTAAGACTCAGGCTGAAGTTTATTGTATGCACAATAAACAGCAGATCGACACTACTCTTATGTTCGTAAACTCAAATCTGGTTTGCGGTACAAGCAGCAATCAGATCCATATCCACAAGCCTCTTGACAAGGACGCTGCAAAGCCTTATTCACAGGTAGTGGTTAAGGGCAGTCTGCTTTTAAGAAATGATTCATTCATAATGAATGAATATGAAATGACTGAGAGCTATACTCAGAAAGAGGTGCCTTACCTGTATGTTGATGGCATAATTGCACAGACACCAGATTCTTCATCGACTGTAAAGCTTGTAGACGGCAATAATTCGCCCTTCAATGTATTTGCCGGTACTATTCATCCCAGTGGTCCTATCTCTATTAACGCTGATCTTTACCTTATGGATAAAGCTGGCGGTACAATTGAGGCACCCTATGCTGACAGAGACGGTTCTGCTCAGTCTTCTAAGGAGTATGAAAAGGGCGTTAATTACATCGGACCTGATGCAGACAAGGGTGGCAATGCACTCTATGAGTGGTCAAAGTCAGTAGTACAGAGAACGGAAACTACTTTCAATTCAAGCGGCGGTAACATTTACTGCATGGGAGACCTGGTTCTTCAACAGGCTACTATCCGCGGTGATGTCAGAGTAGAAGGCAACTGCACTATAAATAATGGTGTTACGATCTATGGTGACCTTGTTGTAGGCGGTAAGCTTACTTTCGGCAATAACAACATCAATAAGATCGTAAAGGGCAAGATCTACAACAGTAATAATAACGGCGGCAGCCCCAACATGGACGGCATAAAGGCAGGATACACATATCATGAGAATGAGCTCTATCCCGACTATATTGAGGTCCAGAATGTTGTATACGAGAATACACCTGTTCCCGATGTAGAGCCTTGGTCTGACAAAAAGCAGGATCATGATCCGTGGGGCTTTGAGCTTACTTATCCCGATGGTACTGTAGAATACCTCGGAAACACAGATCAGGACCATAAGACCATCTATGTTCTGAAGGATACCGAGACATGGTGGGATGAGATTCCTTACTACAGAACAGACGAAAAGGGCTTTGATGATACAAACACGATCGTAACAGAAAAGTTCTCAAGATACGCTGTTGAGCCTGATGGTACAGTTCTTTACGAAAAGGACGAGAACGGTCAGCCCAAGATCAACGGCGAAGGAAACCAGATACCTGTAAAGTCAGATGACGATCAGACTTATTATAAGAAGCCTGATACAGTTGACGGCGAGTATCAGAGAGTCGGCAGAAATGACGCTGTAGGTACATACTATCTTGATCCTTCAGGCAAGATCGTCAGTGAAGGCGATGCAAGAGGCACAGTTAGTGCTGCTGACATCCTTCCTTACGAGACATATGTCAAGGATCACGGAAGTGCATATCCTACAAACATGACCAGAGAAGCTATCTATGGTAAAACTACCGCAGCAGGCTTTGAGGCAGCTCTGTCCGAAACCAAGATCGTAAAGACTCTTCAGGAAGTAAGAAAAGACCTTAAGTTTGACGAAGAAGGTAATTTCGACGGTTCATACTACAATGATCTTCCCGAGGAATACGGCACAGTAGATGAACTTCCCTACGCATATAGTGTTGATCAGTGGGGCAATGCATCTCCTAACTCAGACGTACTGACAGCCGGCAATATCAGCACATCCTGTATTATCGGACGTCCTGATTCCGAGAACAATGCAAAGTTAAATGTTCCGAATGACATAACCATAAAGGCTAAGGATGAGATCTGGATCGTTATCCAGAATATGAATCTTGAAAAGCATATATATATCGATGAGGCAAGTGCAAAGGTCAATTTCCTCTTTGTTGGCGACAACAACAGCATGAATAACGGCGAGATCCTTTCAACTGCCTTCAAGGATAATATGACAGTAAGATATGACATGGACTGGGGCGTTGAATTCTATGCTACAGAAGGCGCAAGACTTGAATTAGGTAACCAGTGTCTCTTTACAGGTACCTTCAAGGCTCCTACTCTTACTATCAGGCCCGGTAATGCCGGAAAGCATACTATAAATTATTATGACGAATACGGTAATACACAGAAGATCAATCCTGTTGTCGTAGGAAGCGCTCTGGTTGACCATGTTGAAATTATCGGAAGCTCAAATGAGTTCAGCGTTGTTAATACAGGCAACGGCGGCTCAGGCGTAGGTACAACATCATTCAAGGGTACATTCGGCTGGTATGACGTAAGCTACTTCATGGGAGTATAAAGGAGGAATGTTCTTATGAAAAAAAGCAAAAAGAAGCTCAAGGGCATGACTCTGATCGAAATGATCATTTCGATCGCGATATTTGCGATAATGGGCGGCTTGCTCGTCCTTCTCGGTACTCACATCGATAATACCACAAAGGCTACAAACAAGCTCAAGAACAAAATCGTTGAGGAGTCGCCCTATGCGGCAAATCACCAAAAGGTAGGCGTGGATAAGGACGGTAATACCATTAACCTTAGCAGCACTCCTATCACTATAACAGTAGAGCAGGACGAGGTTGCAGGTAAGTATTATTACCGTGCCTTCAATGCTGCTAAGGGCGAGTATGAGCTCGTAGAAGGCAGCTATCAGAAAACCGATAAGGTTGAACTCAGCTGTGATAAGTACGCTACCGAAGACGTAGTCACCGCCGGAATGACAACTGATGCCGAGAAACAGGCATACAGAAGAGGCGCTAACGGCGAACTTAACCTTGAGTTCGTGGATATCAACAATCCATGACGGGAGGTGCGGTTATGAAGAAAAAGATCAAATGCGGTTTTACTCTCGTTGAGCTCATAGTTGTTATGGCTATCTTCTCAATACTTCTGCTGGGCGCAATGATGATCACCCAGCCTGTATCGAGAATGTACAAGAACACAACACTCTCAGAGAAAACCTATTCACTTTCAAATAATATTCAGGTCTTCCTTCAGGGAAGACTTGAATACGCCGAAGTTATCGGAGTAGGTACAAGCAATAAGCTTGATCTTGATACAAGCGGCGCCTTTGATAAAACAGATCTTGCAGTCTGGGCAGAAGATTTCCGCCAGGAGCACTTTGTAAATACCGTTGGCTACAATGGTACAGCAGTAGTGCCTCTCAAGGGCAAGATCCATATCATAAGACTTGTAAATAATGCAGACGGCGCATTCCCTCAGGGACAGATCACAGAGAGAATCTATGATTTCAGGGCTGATCAGCCGATCTCAATTGCATCTGATCCTGCAGAGGTAGCTCAGCTCAATGATACGTACTTCAATGCTGCTGATGCTGCATACAACTTCAGCTATGCACTTGGCGCTACAACACTTCAGTCAGTGCCTACACCTGCAGGCGGCCTTTCAGGCAAGGGTGAGACATACAGAGCTCTCGCAAATGACGTAAAGAACAAGCAAGCAGATATCAATCAGGAAAAACTTGCTGTCAGCATAGTGATCGACAAGAAGACAGGCGGATCCATCGATGTGGCAGAATCAGGCAACACCTACAGAGCATTTACTGATCCTCTCTCACTTCAGGTGGCTAATCTTCCTCTGACAAATGTTATGCACAGAAAGAATAAGAATGAAGATTTCGGTATATCAAGACCTTATATGGATCCTGCGACCAGCAAGGTAGATTTCCTTGCAGCTTTTCACACCCCTGCATCTGCCGGCGGTTCAGGAAGATCCTATTCCGAAAGTACTTCTAATGGTACGTCTATTCTTGACAAGTCTATTGACTTCAACAATGATATTTACTTCATCTTCGCCTACACAGACGAGATAGTAAACAGCTGATAAGTAAAAAACAGGCAGCAGTTCAATGCTGCTGCCTGTACTTATTATTTTCATTTTAAGGATCACTGACCACTGAGTCTTTCGGGAATGCTCAGATACCACTGAGCTATCTGAGAGCCCCACAGAGATCCGATAGCAATTCCGATAGCAAGGAAGGGACCGAATGCGAACTTTGAATCCTTGGTCACCGCCTTGACGATAAGTCCGCCCACAGCGGCAACGATAATACCGATAAATGTTGAAACGATAACAGCTTGTGTTCCGAGGAACGCTCCCGCAGCGAACATCAGCATACTGTCTCCCAGCTCGATAGCTCTGAAGTCCTCACCGAACTTCTTTCTGATGATCGGTCGGCTGAGCTCTCCGATAAGGAAGAAGGGGACGCTGATAACAAAAGCTCCGATGATGCGGCTCTTCAGTGTGACATCTCCGTTCTCCCTTGAGTAGAAGAGATGAAGCGGAACAGCAAGAATAAGTATGACAGCTAACATGCTGACATATATATCCTTTGTGTCCCAGTCGATAAATCCTATAACAATAAGGAAAGACATGAGAACGCAGGTTATTATGGATTTAACATTGATATCCAGAACAGCAAACGTCAGAACATAGAGTATTCCGTTAAGGGATTCAACTATGGGATAGCGCGGTGAGATCTTCTGACCGCAGCTGTGACATTTTCCCCGAAGCATGAGCCAGCTGAATACAGGTATCAGATCAATTGGTCTGATCTTGGCACCGCAGGTCATACAGTGGGAAGCCTTTTCCTTCTCTTCTTTGGAGCCCCCGATGCCGAGTATCGACTCGCCCGCAGGGAGCCTGAGAATAACGACGTTGAGGAAGCTTCCGATACAGATGCCGAACAGGAAAATTACGACGTAAAACATGATCTTGAATGGCAGCTCGGCAAATTCACTATGGAGCATATCTTCAAATCCGAACATGATTTTACCCCTCCTTCATTATTATTAATGTACATAATATTATTATAACATAAATTATGGAAAATTCAAGTAAAATTTTAGAATACATATCTGTACGACGGATGCAGAATGTGTTCAGAAAATAAGCGGAGGTTTTTTATGAGAAACGAGAGAATTGGTGACTACTTAGTCAATCAAGGGCTGATCACCAGCGAACAGCTTCAGCAGGTCCTTGACGCCCAGAAAGCATCCAACGGTTCCAAGAAATTCGGCGACGTTGTAGTTGAGCTGGGCTTCATGTCTGAAGTCAACTTCGCTAAGGCACTGGCAGGAAACCTGAGAGTTCAGTACGTTGACCTTGATAATGTCGAGATCAATACAGACGCTGTACAGATGGTTCCCGAGGCTCTTGCAAGAAAGCATACGGTAATCGCTATCAACGTACAGGGCAAGCGTCTTACAGTCGCTACCAACGACCCTGTAAACTTCATCGTTCTTGAGGATATCAAGGTATCCACAGGTATGGACACAGTTCCTGTACTTGCTACTACATCTGCTATCAACAAGGCGATCGGTAAGTGCTACTCAATGCAGAACGTTGACAGCGTTCTCGAGGGCGTTAGCGCAATGGGCGGCGACCTTGGTGAGATGAGCGAGGCTGACCTTGAGTCCAAGGACAGAGTTGAAAGCGCTCCTATCGTTAAGCTTGCAACTACAATCGTAGAAAACTCATACAGAGCAGACGCTACCGATATACATATCGAGCCCTTCGACAAGTATACAAGAATACGTATCCGTGTAAACGGTGACCTCGTAGAGCTCATGAATATCTCCAGTGCAGTTCACAGCGCACTGACCACACGTTTCAAGCTCATCAGCGGCATGAACATCGCTGAGAAGAGAATCCCTCAGGACGGCCGTTTCACACAGGTCGTTGACGGAACAACTCTTGACGTCCGTGTATCCTCACTTCCTATGGTTCACGGTGAAAAGATCGTTATCCGAATTCTTTCAACAGGACAGATCGCCCTCCGTAAGATCACGGATCTGGGTATGTCCGATTACAACTATACACTGTTCGAGTCAATGCTGAGAGTTCCTCACGGCGTTATCCTCGTAACAGGACCTACCGGTTCCGGTAAAACTACTACACTTTACGCGGCTCTCGGTGAGATCGCCAAGCCTAACGTAAACGTCGTAACAGTTGAGGACCCTGTCGAAAAGGCTATCGACGGAATCAACCAGTGTCAGGTTAACATGAAGGCCGGCATGACATTCGCTGCAGCCCTCCGTTCTATCCTCCGTCAGGACCCTGACGTAGTAATGATCGGTGAGATGCGTGATACCGAGACAGCTGATATCGGTATCCGTGCCGCTATCACAGGACATCTGGTTCTCTCCACACTTCATACCAACGACGCTGCATCCACAGTTGTCCGTCTGGTTGATATGGGCGTTGCTCCCTACATGGTCGCTACTTCACTTATCGGTGTTATCGCTCAGCGACTCGTTAAGGTACTCTGCCCCGACTGTAAGAAGCCGAGAATGACAACTCCCGAAGAAAATGATCTTATGAATCTGGATCACTCTATACAGATCTATGACGCAGGCGGATGCCCTGCCTGCAACAATACAGGCTACAGAGGAAGAACTGCTATCCACGAGATCATTCGCTGTACAACAAAGGTTTCCTCCATCATCGCCGGCGGCGGTACAAAGGAAGAGATCGAAAAGGCTGCTAAGGAACAGGGAACAAAGCTTCTTCGTGATAATGCTGCCGAGCTTGTACAGGCTGGCGAAACATCTATCGACGAGCTTGTAAGAGCTACATATACAGTATAATGGCTTTGCACCTAATTAGGGAGGATAATTAATATGGCAATCGAAATTCATAGAATACTGGACGAGGTAAGACTCCTCGGCTGTTCTGACCTTCACTTCACAGACAGGATCGCTCCTGTTGTACGTCTCAACGGTACTCTCAGAACTATGCGTTCACAGTACCCCGAAATGGACGAGGAGGAAATACTCAACATCGTTCATCAGATGACTAACGACGCTCAGCAGACAAGCGTAAACAACCACCACGATACCGACTTCTCATTCACAACAAGAAGCGGCTACCGTCACCGTGTAAACGTATACTTCCAGAAGGGCAAGCCCGCTATCGCTATCCGTCTTCTGAGAAACGATATCCCTACTCTTGAGGATCTGGGACTTCCCCCGATACTCGCAGACTTCGCTATGCGTCCCCGTGGACTGGTTCTCGTAACAGGTCCTACCGGTTCAGGTAAGTCAACTACCCTCGCAGCTATGATCGACTTCGTTAACCTTAACAGAAGCGCTCACGTTATCACTGTAGAGGATCCTATCGAGTATGTTCACGAGCATAAGAGATGTATGGTAAACCAGAGAGAGATCGGCGATGACGTTGATAACTTCGCTCTGGCACTGAGAGCTGCTCTCCGTGAGGATCCCGATGTTATCCTCGTAGGAGAAATGCGTGACTTCGAGACTATCCAGGCTGCTGTAACCGCTGCCGAAACAGGACATCTCGTTATGTCAACACTTCATACCACATCAGCAGCTGATACCATCAACCGTATCATCGACGTTTACCCCGAGCACCAGCAGCAGCAGATCAGAACTCAGCTGGCTAACAACCTGGTTGCCGTTATTTCTCAGACTCTTATCCCCAAGAAGGACGGTACAGGACGTATCGCCGTAATGGAGATCCTTAACGTTACAGACGCTATCTCTGCTATGATCCGTGATAACAAGATCCACCTTGTTCAGTCTGCTATTCAGACAGGTAAGCAGCAGGGCATGATGTCTCTGGATATGGAACTTGCAAGACTTGTATCCAAGAACGTTATCAACGAGGTAGATGCGCTTGAGAAGTGTCTCGACAAGCAGGAATTCTACCGCTTCCTCTCTCAGATCAGCGGCGGCGGAATGAGAGCAGGTATGCAGCCTCAGATGCCCAACGGTATGCAGGGCTGATAAGATCGCCAAAGTTATCAGGACCGTCGGACTTAATTGTCCGGCGGTCTTTAAATTTTATGAACATAGTACCCATAGTTTAAATATGAGCAGAGCCCTGTGCTGGGGAGAAGTAAAAATTAACTCCGCAGATAGAAATTTCAAAGAAAAAAATCGTGAAGATCATGGAAAATTTTCTTGAAAACGGACTCAAAAAAGGGCATATATGAAGCAAAATATCCCTATACAAAAAGTATAGTTGACTGTGAATATAACAAAAACAAGCTAAATAAATTACATTATTCACAGATTCTTGTGCAATTCGACGAAAACCCTAAAAAATAAATGCCTATTCACCGTTCTAATGTAAAAAGTGCCTTGAGATATGGATTTTTTTTTCAAAAAGTGTTGACATTATGTGAATAAGGTGGTATACTATAATCACAGGGAAGGGAAAGGGAGTTAAAAAATCCCGAACCCAAAAATCGAGTGAAAGTCAAGATGCTTTCACAAATCTATATTATTAAGGAGGGTTTTCTTATGAAAACTACAAAGAAAGGCTTTACACTTATTGAGCTCATCGTTGTTATCGCTATCATCGGTGTTCTCGCAGCAATCCTCGTTCCTTCAATGCTTGGTTACGTTAAGAAGTCAAAGGTTTCTTCTGCTAACTCAACAGCAAGCACACTTCAGAAGGCTATCAACACAACTCTGATCGAGATCGACGAGCAGACACAGGACTCTGGATCAATCACCAGAGTTCACAAGGATGCAACAGTTTCTAGTTCACGTATCGTTTTCGATGGTACAACAACAGCCACAGGTTATGATACTAAGCTGAAGAACTACATGGAAAAGGCTTCCAAGATTGCTTTTGACTCTAGATGTGTGGGTGGCGCTTGCGTAGCAGTTGCAGTTGCACTCGACAGCACATACACAGGTACAGCTCCTTCTGGCGTAGTTACAGTTGACAACTACAAGTCATATTCCTTTAGCGGCACAAGCAATCTCTCAACAGCTCTTAATGCAGCTGCATTACTTGCTTCTGCTTCGTAATCTGCTAATAGCGAGTTACTTGAATTGAAATGAAGAAATGCTCCTTCCTCTCGGAGGGAGCATTTTTTTACAGAGAACGAGGAGAAAGTTATTGGCTAAATGCACAATAATCCGGCACAAAAATTGTTGCCGACCTTCGATTTTCTGTGTTGACAAAATATCGGTTTTTTGATATAATGTATATGAAGAATTGTATTGGGAGGTGCATTTCGATGAAAACGAATAAAAACAAGAAGGGTTTTACTCTGATCGAGCTCGTTATCGTGCTTGCTATACTGGGAATCCTTGTTGCTATAATCGTACCTTCATGGAGTTATTTTGTCAGAAGATCAAGAGAGAGAACGGCTAATGCCAAGGCTAAGATGGTCTTTAATGCATGTCAGACTGAGGTCACAAGAATCAGCATGAAAGAACGTCCTCTTTTAAATATTATTAATGATCCTACTACTGATTCTGTAAAGTTAGATGCTACAAAGAAGGAAGTGTATATGGGTAGCGGTGATTTCTTCTTTTACTGGGACGGTAAAGATGGAAATAAGCTCGATGCCAAAGATACTAATCCCTTTAAAGCGGATACGAGTGCGTCTGATAAAGATAATACGATGCTCGCCAATGGTATCAATAATATCAATAACAATGGTGAAGGCACTTATAAGGTCTACGTAAATAATTACAAGGTTCAGTCCGTTATTTACTGTGATCTTCCCAATGGAAGATATAAGGGTACTTACCCAAAAATGATAGAAGATCTTCCCGATACTGTCGGCGATAGTATCAGAGCAAATGGCGTTGTAAATGCTGATATGAAGCTTCTGACTTAAATGAAATTTAAAGCACAGCTGTGATGCTGTGCTTTATTTTTTTACCCTATACTGCTGATAGTTAGTTTTCAACATTTTGATATTGATAAAGTTGAAAAGTTTATGCTTGACTTTGACGCAAAAAAGAGTTATAATATATTTACTGTCCGACAGGGAAGCGAAAGCAGTCGAGAGAAAAAAGTTCAAAGGAATTTGGAAAAAGAGCTTGACAAACCTGAAGGAAAGTGATATAATAGTTAAGCTGTCTCGAAGAGAGATAGCGAAGACAGCATCTTGAAAATTGAACAATGCGAATAAAAAGTAACGACCCTTGAGATTCCTTTATGAGAATAAAGGGAAGTCAAGAA
>Ga0116174_10001923_pt1 | contig 18450 bp, 14 predicted proteins | sample AD_UKC087_MetaG_FD_89801 | JGI IMG/M metagenome (GOLD analysis project Ga0116174, IMG submission 89801) | Active sludge microbial communities of municipal wastewater-treating anaerobic digesters from USA - AD_UKC087_MetaG | ecosystem: Engineered > Bioreactor > Anaerobic > Digestate | place: USA...
TATCTCGGTACTTTCAGCAATTGTCTTGTTTTTTAGCTTTGAAACCACGGTTAAATATAACAACCCCATGTATCTTTGGTTCACCCAAGCTATAAAAAGAAGAGTCTCTGCCGATGGGAGAAAAGATATTGTTAAAAATATAAAAGTTGGAGATGTAGTTAAACTTCCCGATTTAGATCTTAAAGATATAAAATGTGCCAACGCTATAATTGATAAAATACCAAAAAATGCCTCTATTTCCGGTCCGGACAATCTTGGTGATCACTTAAGTATGAGAGAAACTTATGCAATTTTTCCCGCTTTATGGAATGAGGCCGATTACGTGATAGTTGACGTTCAATCAAGAAAATTGTTGTCTATACTTGGGTTAAATAGAAATATAATAAGAGATTTAACTCAAAGTTTAATTTCCACAGAGAGGTATAACCTTATTATGGCTTGTGGGAATTTATATCTTTTTGAAAAAGGGGAACCAAAAGAAAAGGTTAAACTTCTTCCCATTCAGGAACGCTACTCATACCAGGAAAAATATAATTTTAGTATCCTTGATCTTTTAGGAGTTGTTGATTTTGAAATGCCTAAAACTGTTGAAAGAGAAAAAGTTTATGACGGTAGTGTAGTTTATAAAAAATTAACTAATGATGGGATGGACGGTTATCTTATTTACATGACTTTTATGAATAAAAAAGATGGGCAAATATTCCAAGTAGCTCATTTACCATCTTTTGCTGTTTTAGAACCATCTAACTGGTCAAAAGATATGTACTATGTTGAATCAATTGATATAGCGTTACCGTCGTACGTAAATCCGGGTGATTATAGTTTGTTTCTGAGCTTATCTAACAAAATAAAAATGAGAAGTATGTATTTGGGGGATGTTGTCGTAAAATAGCTTTTAATATGAAAGATCTTGGAAAATGGCAATTTATTAGCATGCTTTCCCAAGGAATCGCAATGGTTCTTGGGATGGTTGGTACGTTTGTAATTATCAGGATTTTAACGGTTGGGGAATGGGGAGTCGTCCAGCTTGCAATGTCTATTGGGGGTACTCTTGGCATATACCAACATTTAGGGTTAGTTTCAGCAAGTACTAGAGAAATATCTTCTGCAAAAAATGATAAGGATATATTTAAAATATTTGTTACATCAGCAGTGGTAAGGTATTGTGTGACTTTACCCATAGCTTTGGGTTTGTTTTTCTTATCAAAGCATATAGCCGTAAATCTTTATCACAATGAAGATCTTATTACTCCTCTAAGATTGTATTCAACAGCGTTGTTATTTCAAGGTATTCAAGGTATTTTAAACTCCGTTATATCTGGGACAAAGAGATTTAAGCACCTATTCTTATATCAAATAATTATTTCGGTGGTAAATATACTTATATTTATTCCGTTTGTTTACTTTTTTAAGATAAATGGCTATTTCTACGGGTTTTTGATTTTTAATATAATTTCCTCAATCGCTCTATCCATAATTGCCTTTAAACCATTAAAAGGTAAGCTGATAATGCCTAGTAAAAAAGATTTTGTAAGACTGTTTAAGGAAATATTCTCAATAAGCATAGCTATTTATCTAGTTAAAATTTTGTATACAAATTGGCAAAAATTCGGGAATAATGTTCTTGGGCTGTATAACTCAACCGAAGTCGTAGCTATATTCGCCTTCGCCCTTTTGTACGCTGAAAAAATAATGATGGTATCTGATTCCATTACAACGGTTAATATCCCCATGTTTTCAGAAAGATATGTTAACGATTTTAAAGAATTTAAGGCATCATTTGAGAAGAACTTCAATAAACTTTTTTCATTTATTATTTTTATAGGTGCGTTTGCCGCTTATTTCGCTCCTTTTTTAATTAACATCCTGGTAGGAGGAGAAAAATATGATGAGGCCCTGGTTTTAGTTGCTCCTGTTATATCGGCTTTTGTAATATATTCTTTCATTAACATAATAACTTCCAGTGTGATGATCCCAGCAAAGTTGGCAAAAAGTATGATTGGGAGTTACGTCTTCTTGCTGGTTGGAACGGTACTTTCCTTCTTCATCTTGAGGGGGTTTATAAACCCTCTCCTTTCAGTTTCTTGGTCGATGGTTGTAGGTAGTGTTTTGGGTTTAGTCTTTGTCCTCTACTGGGTTAAAAAGAGATTAGGTTTTTCATTTTTTAATATAGATCATGTTGTAATAATAATTCAGGGTTTTGCTATATCTATGCTGTGTGGCGTAAATATTCCTTTTTTAATAAAACTACTTTTAGCAATCCCGCTGTTTGGTCTTTTAATTTGGGGATTTTTTGAATCTAAGTTTATAGATAAAAACGATATTAAAAATATATTTGGAAAATTTTCTGCAATTTCTAAAAAGAGGAGCGTTGCCAAAAGTGGGAAATAAAGAAGAAAGAAAATCTAAAAAAATATTAAAAACTGTTGTTAAGATATCGGTAAGTGTAGGTCTTATATTTTATTTATTCACATATAAAGTAGATAAAAGTGATTTGATTGACAATTTTAAACTTTTAGATTGGAGATATATTCCCCTTGTTTTTGCCACTATTATAATACATTATATTGTAAGTTCTTTTAGATGGAAATCTCTTTTAATTCATGAAAGAGCCAATGAAATATCACAGTGGTACCTTTTTAAACTTTATTTCATAGGAGCATTTTTTAATAACTTTATGCCTACTAGCATAGGTGGTGATGTTTTTAAAATGTATAAGTTGGGAAAAAAAATAAAAGATCCTGCTACAGGGTTCACATCTGTTTTTGCAGAAAGATTTACTGGTATTGTGATGTTGTTTTTAATAGGGCTTTTAAGTATTGGTAAAAATTTAGGTTGGGGAGTGATTATTCTTTTAATTTGGTTTGTTGTAGCAATATATATTGGTATGTTTGTTTTAAAATTATTGGGTGGAAAGATAAAGTTTTTTGGAGATATTTATAATTCCCTAATGGTTTATAAAGATCATTTAAAAGTCCTCTGGTTTGCAATGTTTACGTCTTTTTTAATTCAACTTTTAGCTATATCAACTCAATATCTTTTGTTTGTAGCAGTAGGTATAAACTTGCCATTATTTTATAGTTTAATGGCCTTTCCAATAATTACACTTGTAGGGTTTTTTGTTCCATCGATAAATGGTTTAGGGGTTCAAGATACTTTGTATGCTAGTATGTTTTCTTTAGTCGGAGTATCTACGAGTACTGCTATATCAGTTTCAGTTATGTACCATATGGTAAGAATGGGTGTAAGTTTAATCGGAGGTGTGATGTATGCCCTCGATAGGGATTCTTAAAGAACTAAAAGATAACAAAGTTTTCCGTGTTGCCCTCTTGTTTTTATTCTTGATTCTATTCCTTGTTACACGTTTACCCAGGATAAAAGATGATATCGTAAATCCAGATGGGACAAATTGGCATTATAGATCAGAGCAATTTATATCCGGAGTAAAGCACAAGCAGTTTGAAAAAACATATCAGCACTATCACCCAGGAACAACTTTAATGTGGGTTTCTGGAGTTGGGGTAGAGGTTTTTAAACAAGTGAGTGGAGTAAAATCTTACAATTCGGAGAATTTTTTGACATTTGATCTGGTTGCAAAAGTTTCGGTTATTTTTGTTCAACTTATATTGTCTATTTTTCTAATATTTCTGTTTTCAAAATTAGTAGGGTTTTATAAATCTTTTTTAACTGTTTCAATTTTTACTTTTGAGCCTTGGTTTTTAGCTAACTCACGGCTTTATCATTTGGATGTTCTTCTTACCCTGCTAATTTTTATTAGCATTATTTTCGCTTACATAAATATGAAAGAACCTTCATTTAAGAATTCTTTACTGACTGGTCTTTTTATATCTTTATCATTTTTAACAAAAAGTATCGCCTTAGGATTATTAATATTTGTGATTTTTTGCACCTCAGTTTATTTGTTTAGAGCAGGTAAAAAAGAGAAGATATTTTCTTCTGTTGGTTATATTTTTCTATCGTTTATGTTTTTCACATTTTTACTTTTACCAGCTTTATGGGTAAACCCTAAGTATTGTTTATCTAATATGATAAGTGAAACTGGAAAGGCGGGGATAGAAAGAGGGCATGAGCAGATAATTTTTGGAGAGAAGACCAACGATGGTGGGATCTTTTTTTATCCTTTGGCAATATTGTTAAAAGTTAGTCCATTTATGATAATTGGTTCCTTGCTTGGGTTTTATTATTTTGTAAATAGAAAAATAAAAGATAAAAAATCCAGTGATTTCGGCGTTTATCTTTCACTCTTCATATTTGGATATTTAATTGGAATGACCATTCCCTCTAAAAAGATAGATAGGTATATTTTAGTACTTTTTCCTTTTTTAGCTTATTCCTCTGTGGTTGGATATAAATTTTTATTTGAAAGTTTAAAGAGTAAAAGCCAGAAAAATATTTTTAAAATCACTGTCCCATTAATGCTAATAGTGTTTTGGTTTGTGCCGTGCTTTACGTTATTCCCGTGGTACTTTGTGTACACAAGTCCTTTATTTGGATCTCCGTGTAATGCCAATAAAGTGATAGGTCAAAAGCCATTTGGTGTCGGGATACCCGATCTGGAAAAATTGATTAGGAATCGTTATGGTGATCCTAAACTTGGTTTTTATGATACCCAGCCCATGAAGGCCATTTATCCAAATTCTAAAGTTTTTGATGTTAGAAATTATGGTCCGAGCAGTTACAACCTTTTGGTTCTTGGCATAAACGAAGATATGCCTAAGAAAGCCCTAGAAAGTGAGAAGTACTATTTTAGGAAGGATTATTCTTTGTGGATAAATGGGTTAGAATATTGGAGAATTTATATTAGGGAAGATAAGGTGGTTGAATATGAAAACTGAAAAGACGATTAAATTTAATTTACCGCTGTTTTTAATTGTAGTTTTGGCCTTGGCGTTAAGGTTAGTTGGGATACAGCACGGGTTTCCTTTTATTTATCATCCCGATGAACCAACAATAATTAGATCAGCTTTAGGTGTTAGGTTTGATTTAAACCCTGGGCATTTTGATTGGCCTCATTTGTACATTTATTTAAATTTTATTTTATATAAAGTATTTGCTGCGTTTAGGGATATTGCTGTAAGTGCGGGGTTAAAAGAAGCTATTTCTTCATCTTTACCTTTGGTTTGGGATGATAATCTAATTTTTTATTACTTAACAAGATGTTTTTCTGCTATTTTAGGGGCTTTAACAGTTATCCCGCTATATTTAACAGGAAAAGAATTATTTGGAAAAAAAGCTGGGATATTTTCTGCCTTAACTATGGCTATTTTACCCTACCATGTTTGGCATTCTCACTACTCGTTAGGAGATGTCCCAATGGTTTTTATGCTTACTTGGGGTTTGTACTTTTCATCAAAGATAATAAAAAGCTCGGATATTAAAAATTACTTGTTAGCAGGTTTATTTGTGGGTTTATCTGCTTCTATGAAGTACAACGGAGGTTTATCTGCCTTAATGGTTCCTGTCGCCCATTTTATTAGGGTTTTTATGCCCAAAAAAGACTCTGAGGTTTTTGCAAAATCAGAAATTTTAGATAAAAAAGGTGTTTTAAACCTAGTGTTTTCAGGTGTGTCTGCTTTATTTGGTTTTTTAGTTGGAACCCCCTACGCTTTGTTTGATTTTAAGACTTTCTCAAGAACAGATGGTCCTAAGGGAGCTTTTTGGCAATTTACAAACGTTGGTTCTGTAAAGTTTATAGAACATGTTGGAAAATTTTTTACAGAAAGTTTTGGAAGAATACTTACTAACACTGGGTGTGTTGTTATGCCTGTATATTTTGTGGTCCTTGGGTATTTAATTTATAGAATAGTAAAAAGGAGAATAGAAGAAAGGGACTTTTATTTACTGTTTTTATACATTGTTTCACTATTTTTAATTTGGTATGAATCTGGGTTTAAAAATAATAGATCTCATTACTACTTCATTTTCTATCCTTTTTTGGCTTTAATTTTTGGCTTTTTTGTAAGTTGTTTAAAGCACAAATTTAGTTTGGGCTGGCCAAAAGAAAATCTTTCCAAATTATTCTCAAAGATTGTAGTTCCAGTGCTCTTTGCACCCCTTTTAATATCATCAATTTCAAGTTCCCGTGCTTTTGTGCAACAAGATACTAGAAACATGCTTTATGATTGGCTCAAAAAAAATTATGTTAGCAGGGATATGATTTTTTACACCGATAGAGATCTAAAACAGATATTTGATTTTATTAATGCGAGATCTGTTAAGGGCTTAAGCAGGTACGATAAATCAGGGGATTCTATAATTATACTTTCTAGTCAGTCTAATGATGAGTTTAAGGGTGTTGGTAGTGAATTTGTAAAGGAGGAAATAAGATTTGATAGCAAGGGTAAAAGAGGTCCTGATATTAAAGTTTATTTTTACGATGGTCCTGATAATACCGTAGAAAAAGAAAGTAGCGGAGGGTGTGGTTGTGGGAGATAACATGAAGAAAAAACTTGATGTAAAAAAAGAAAAGAAGAAATATAAAGCTGATAAGAAGACGTGTTTTATAAAGAGGTTTTTGTACGAAGGGCTGGTTTTTGTATTTTTTGTCCTAATACACATTCCCAGTTTGGGTAATGATAATTTCAACACTGACGTTTGGAAATGGAAAGCTAGATCACAGGGGTTTGGTAATGGTGTAACAAGTTTACAGTTTAAAGACACTCTACAAACATATCATCCAGGAGTGGTTTTAATGTGGGCTGGAAGCGTAGGGTCAAAAATTAATAATTTTGTAGCTACTTCTAGGGGAATGTCTTTGTTGATAGACGATGATGTAGATATTGTTTTTCAGCTAGATTTTATTCAAAAACTTGTCGTAGTTGCAATAGCTGGGGTGTCTATTTCATTTATATTTTATGTCCTTAAAAAATTATTTTCTGTTAAACACGCGTTATTTTCTATTGTCATGCTTTCTCTTGAGCCCTTTTACCTTGGTTTAACAAGAGTTTTTCACTTAGAAGGTTTAGTTTCTACCTTTATGTTGGCTAGTATTTTATGGTTGTACTATTTCTTCCAAGATGATAGTAAAAAGTGGAGATTAATTATTTCTGCGGTTTTTACTGGTTTTGCTGTTTTAACAAAAACCTCAGCATTGTTTTTAGTTCTTTTTTGTGGCCTAACTGTGTTAATTCATATTTTCCGTAACGGGAAATATTGTTTTAAAAACAAATCGGGGACTAAAAATTTATGGAAAAATCCAGGTGAGTTTTTAAAGAAGTTTGGAAAGGTGTTTTTACCGTGGTTTGGGATTTCATTTGTGGTATTTTTCATGTTTTGGCCCGCAATGTGGGTAATTCCTGTGCAAGTTTTATCAACTTTGTTCACAGGAATAAGTGATGTGGGGGTGGAAGGAGATCATATTCAGTTTTATTTTGGAAAACTAGTTGAAAACCCCGGCTTTAGTTTTTATTTTGTAGTGTTGGCTTTAAGATCTTCTGTGTACCTTTTAATTGGATTTATTGGGTCTTTTGTAATTAGGAAGAAATTACCAGAAAGTGTTAGGAATTTTGTTGATTTTCTTTTAATCTTTGTATTTTTTTACTTTTTCCAGCTTATTATTCCGACAAAAAAGTTAGACAGGTATATATTACCTGCTTTGGTGGTCATATCCCTAATTTCATCTACATTTTATATTTGGGTTTTTGAAAAACTAAGTTCTAGAAAAACATGGGAAAAAGTATTATCTTTCGCACTTTTTATTTTTCCTGCTATTTATACTTGTATTGTCGTCCATCCCGATTATTTGTCCTATTTTAACCCTATGTTTGGCGGGCTAAAAACAGGCATAAAGATTATAGAACCCAAGTGGATTGTGGGTGAAAGGGAAATAACTAATTATTTTGATGCGTTGGCTAAAAAAGAAGGTGATGTATTTTCTACGGATACCTCATTTAAGGATATTGTGTATAAACAATTTGGCGTAAGGTTAAAAACTACCATGACAGTAGGTTTCCAAGAAAAATACTACACTCAAATATGGCCATTTTTTAGGCAAAAAGGAAATTGGGCTGTAGTAGAAAACCTTACCCCGTTTGCCACTAAAACAAAATATTTTATATATCCTGTATGGGATGATGTATCAGAAAATGAAAAAAGAGTGCCTTTAAGATACTTCGATACAATATTTGTCAGAGGTGTTCCAATGTACAATGTTTACAAAAATGAGGGGGAAGGTGTCCATAATAAAAAGTAAAATAAAACAAATTAGAAATAACGAAGAAGTTTTAGACACTATTATTGTTGGTGTCGCAACTTTAGTAGGTTCGGTTTTTAGTTACCTTTTGCAATTTGTTTTAGGGAGAAAATTATCTGTTGAAGATTACGGCACTTTTAACACTCTACTTTCTTTAACCACTATAGTTGGGGTTTTATCAGGAGTTTTAGGAACGTCTCTGATAAAAGTATCTGCTGAGATGCATGCTAAAGATAAAAATAATGGAAAACTGGAATATTTTCTCTACAAAACCTTGGTTTTTTCTTTTTTAGCCTTAATTGCTTCATTTCTCTTAGGAGTTTTATTTTCTAATTTTGTTTCTATTTATTTGAATATAAACGATAGAATTTTAATAATTTTACTGGGTTTGTTTGTGGGGTTTTCTTTTTTATTAATAGTTCCCACTGCTTTTTTACAAGGAGTACAGAAATTTAAAAGATATTCAGTTTTTCATGTTGTAACTATGATTTTGAGGCTACTTATCCCTATGGTCTTTGTTTTTGCTGGTTTCAGTGTTAGAGGTGTTTGGGTTGGTTTATCTTTATCTTATATTTTTTCATTTTTGTTGGGAATGTTGTTGCTACAGATCAAAGTTAGAAGTGTTGAAAAAAGGGATATTTCATCTTATTTGGAGAAATTAAAATCCTTATTTGTTTCGATAATTTTAGTTAATTTTGCTTTAATGTTTTTAAACAATATCGATGTGATTATGGTTAAAAAGTTCTTTTCTCCTATAGAAGCAGGTTATTACTCTGGGACTGTAACTTTAGGGAAAATATTACTCTTTGGAGCTGGGGCTTTCACTACAGTTATGTTTCCAAGAATAACTGCACTTTATGTTAATGGTAAGGAATTTACACATAAGCTAAAAATGATATTTTTTCTTCTTCTTGGGGTGCTTTTTGTAGGAGTTTTATGTTATAGAATTTTCCCGGAGTTTCTAACCAAAGTTTTCTTTGGAGAAGCTTTTATGAGTTCTCAGGAGTATTTGCCCTTGTTTTCCATATTTGTTGCTATTTATGTACTAATAAACTTTTTAGTTATGTTTTTCTTAGCTATAGATAAAAAAGCTGTTGGTTTTTTGCTATTACCAGGAGTCGTGGCACAGTATATTCTTTTAAACATTTTTCATGAAAGTTTATGGGATGTAATAAATATAAATATAGGTGTTAGTGCTTTTACACTTGTGTTGTTGTTGGTTTATTTTTACTTTTCTGTCCTAGAGAAGAAAGAAGGTTTGGACGAAACCTCGGGTTCAGCCCTCTTGCCCTAAATTTTGCTTATTCTTGTATAAGGAAGATTTATATAGAGCTCAGCGCTTTATATGGAACCCTCTAAAAAATGTAGTACAATATGCCTGTGAAACCGAGAATCACGAAGATTGTCTCAGTAATAATTCCTGCCCGCAAACAAGAGAAGAATATTCTTAAGAGTGTTATAGGTATTGACGAAGCAATGTCAAAAATTCGTTTTGACTATGAAATCATTGTTGTAGTGGATGGGAAATCAGGAAGTTCTTATGACGAAATTAGGAAAATAAAAAGGAAAAAGGTACAAGTTTTGGGATATTCTAATGAAAGAGGTAGAGGTTATGCTCTAAAATATGGCACTGCAAGATCACGTGGTGACTACGTAGTTTTTTTAGATCCTGGGATAAATGTAAATCCCAATGGAATATCATTAATGTTAGAGCATTTAGAATGGTACGATGCTGATATTGTGGTTGGGAGTAAAATGCACCCTGCTTCAAAAGTTAATTTCCCCTTAACTAGAAGGTTTTACAGTCGTGTTTTCCACATGTTAACAAAAATATTCTTGGGTGTTGGAGTCAGGGATACACAGGTAGGGCTAAAAATATTTAGGAGAGATGTTTTGGAGAAAGTTTTGCCAAGATTAGTTATAAAAAAAGCTGCGTTTGATATCGAAGTACTCTCAGTGGCAAGGTATCTAGGTTTTAAGAGAATTTTTGAGTCTCCTATTCAGTCAATATGGCCCGAGGAAGATGGTGGTAACAAACAACCCTATTTTTTGAATAAAAATGTAAGGGCGATACTGCTTGAAACCATAGCGATTTTCTACAGATTAAGAATATTGCAATATTATAGTGATAAAAAGAAGAGAAAGTGGTTTTACGATAAAGAGCTCGATATGAATATAAACACAGGAGAGTACTCAATAAATGTAGGTTGGAAAAAGAATATAAAAGCTCCGCAAGTTAATAAAATTCTTTGGATGACATGGAAGGATAAAAAACATCCTTTAGCTGGAGGGGCAGAGGTGGTTAACGAAGAGTTGGCTAAGAGATTGGTTAAAGATGGGTATGATGTAACAATATTGACTAGTGGTTTTAAAGATTGTGAGAGAGACGAGACAATAAATGGTTATAGAGTTATTAGAGTAGGTAGTTTAATGTCTGTCTATTGGAATGCCTACCTTTTCTATAAGAAAAACTTAATTGGTTGGGCTGATTTGGTTATTGATGAAATAAACACTATCCCTTTTTTCTGTAAGTTTTATGTAAAAGAGAAAAATATAATTTTTATACATCAATTATGTAGAGAGATTTGGTTTTATGGTATGCAGTTTCCAATTAGTTTATTTGGTTATTTAGTAGAACCATTGTACCTAAGATTATTAAGTAACGTAAGAACAATTACGATTTCAGAAAGTACAAGATTAGATTTATCTAAACATGGATTTAATAACGATAAAATATCACTTATTCCCGAGGGTTTGGAGTTTCCCCCTATAAGTGAGCAGGAATACAAAAATACCAAAAAAGAAAATAATCCTACAATGATTTACCTTGGATCTATTAGAAAGATGAAAAGACCCAAACATGTTTTAAAAGCATTTGAGTTGGCAAGAAGTAAAATTCCTAATTTAAAATTTTTTATCGTAGGACACGGCAAAAATCAATATGCAAGCGAATTTTTTAGAGATGTTAAATATTCAAAGTATGCTAAAGATATTAAGTACTTTGGAAGAGTATCAAATAAGAGAAAGATGGATTTGCTAAAAAAATCTCATGTCATATGCGTTACTTCAGTAAAAGAGGGTTGGGGTTTAATAGTAACAGAAGCTAATAGTTGTGGTACCCCGGCTATTGTTTATGATGTAGACGGTTTGCGAGATTCCTGTAAGAATAGAAAGACTGGTATAGTTTGTGGTCCCACTCCATACAGCATGGCTTTAGGAATAATTAAGCTTTTTAATAATAGAGAATTGTATGATAAATATAGATACAATTCATGGAAGGATAGCTTTAATTATAATTATGATAAGACATACAAAAAGTTTTTAAAAATTATAAATGAATAAACCATTAGTATCTGTTGTTATAACAACAAAAAACTCATCTAGAACTATAGAAAAATGTTTGAAATCTGTAAAAAATCAATCTTACAAATCTATAGAGTTAATAGTAGTTGATAATAATAGTACTGATAATACAAAGGAAATTGCAAAAAAATATGCTGATGATGTTATTAATAAAGGACCAGAGAGAAGTGCTCAAAGAAATTTTGGGGTTAAGAAATCTAGGGGGCATTATGTTCTAGTTCATGACAGTGACATATATTTTAATCCTAATTCAATAAAAGAATGTGTGGAGGTATGTGAAAAAGGAGGTTGTGATGCGGTAATTTTGCCAGAGAAATCCATTGGGAATGGTTTTTGGACAAAGGTTAAGGCCTTTGAAAGAAGTTTTTATGTTGGAAATGATTATATAGAAGCAGCAAGATTTTTTAAAAAAGAGGTGTTTTTAAAGGTGGGTGGTTATGATGAAGATCTGTACGCGGGGGAAGATTGGGATTTAACAAACAGGCTAAGAGATGGTGATTACAAGATAGGTAGATCTAAGAGTTTATTGGAACATGATGAAGGCAGATTAAATTTTTTTGGAAGTTCTAAAAAGAAAAGATATTATTCAAAGAATTTTTTTGAAGTTTATGCTAAGAAAAATCCTAAATATTTTAAAAAACAAATGAGTTTCTTTGTCAGATTTCCACCTAAAAAAATTCTACAGAAAGCATTTGTACATCCAATTTTATTTTTAAGTATGATGCTGATGAAAAGTGTTGAATACTTGGGAACTAAAAAGTCTTAATTTTATGAAGAAAATATTTTTAAATTACCACTCCACAGTGATTTCCGGAATAGCACATTACTTGGAGAATTATTTATTAAAAAACAATCACAGGGTTATATCAATATCGCACCCTTTGGATAATTATGAAGGAAGGGTTACTCTTGTTAAAGAAGGGGCAACGGTTATTAAAGAGATAAAGAGAAAAAATATTGGAATTTTGAATCTTTTTTATGATTTTTATTTGTCTTTGAAATTTTTGTTAAAGAATGATACTGACGTTTTTATAGGTGCCAATAATTTTGATACCATGACGGGAGTTGTTGCCAGAAATATTTTTAAGAAAAAAATTGATAGGGTAGTTTATTTTGCATCTGATTATTCAGAAGATAGGTTTGGAAATGTAGTTATGGATCAGATTTATTCTCACGTAGAAAAATACGTTTTGAAGAATTCTGATTTGGTAGTTTCAAATACTAGAAGAGCTGAAGAAAAAAGAATTAGTTTTGGATTAGATGAAAAAAAGAGCATGGTTATCCCTAACGGCATCCATCTAGACAAAGAGATATTTGAAGATAAACAGGTTGATAAGGGAAATTTTATTTATGTTGGAAGTGTAACAAAAGAGCATGGGTTGTACGACTTAATTGAAATACTACACCCAATCATTAAAAAGTTTATTTTAATAGGTTTTGGGGATGATTGGGATAGGGTTGTAGGGCGTTGTAAAGAAAAGAAATTTGATTTTGAGAGTTTTTACAAGAAGGACCACGAATTTACTATTGACTATCTCCAAAAATTCAACGGGATTGGTTTGGCTCCTTACAACATGGAATCAAAGTGGACCTATTATTGTTCTCCCTTAAAGGTAGGTGAGTATATTTCTTGTGGGGTGCCTGTTTTAATGTCAGATGTGCCTGAGATAGCTAACTTAGTCAAAAAAGAAGGTTACGGCGTTATTTATAGTAAGTTGGATTACGAAATAATTAAAGGTGAATTAGAGGGTTTTGATACAAAAGGTTATTATAATAGGGCTAAAAAATTTTATAGTGAGTTTAAACATGAAATTTTGTTTGGGAAGTTGGGTTTATAATTTAAGGATGGGGAACAACTTGCTTGAATTATTAAAGAAGATAAAAACATACGGTTTGAGACGTTCCTTTAGCTATATTATCCCCGAATCTAAAAGATTTTTAAGGTATCTCCTATACGGATCATACTCTCACCTGGGGGAGGATTTGTTTTTAGCCAAGCAGTTTCCAAGAGATTACATAGGTTTTTATATCGATGTTGGGTCCAACGATCCGAAAAGGAAAAACAATACTTATTATTTTTACAAAAAAGGGTGGTCGGGAATCACCATTGAACCAGATTCTTTGTGTTTTTCCAAGAATCTAATCTATAGGCCTAACGATATTAACTTAAATATTGGTGTTAGTGATAGTTCCGGAAATTTGGATTTTTACTCATTTTTTCCAAGTCTTTTAAATACTTTTTCAAAAGAAGATGCTGATGTTTACGTGTCTCAGGGTTATAAATTGGAAAAAATACTAAAAATTAAAGTTAAAAAATTATACGAAGTAATTAAAGAGAACGTACCACAGAATTTAAAAATTGATATTTTGTCCATTGATACAGAGGGTTACGATTTAAAAGTCTTAAAAGGGACTAATTTGCAAAAGATTAAACCGTCCTTTATTTGTGTCGAACTTTTGAAAGATAGTATTTCAGGCGAGATAGACATTTTTTTAAGAGAGAACAAATACAAACTCATATACAATAATTCTTCAAATTCAATTTATAAATATGAGGGTTAATAAGTTATAAAAGGATTCAATTTGGAAAATGAAATTTATATTTAGTTTACTGAGGGATTCTCTCATATTAGATTTTAAGACTACAGGTATAAAAGAATGGTCTCTGAAAAATAAATTTGTTTTTATACTTAAGAAGAATTTCCTAGTAATAAAGCATTTTATTAAGAAGTTTAACTTGGGGAAGGATTATATAAATTTTAACCACCAGAAAATTTTCTATAATTCGAAATACGGCTTAGCAGGATATCAGGCTATATATTGCAGGGAGAGAAGGTTAATTAAGAATATTGCTATGATAAATGAGGCAGAAGTTGTGTTGGATGTAGGAGCAAATGTTGGATATTTTTCAATGTTATGTAGAGAGTTGTACCCTAAGTCTAAAATTTATGCGTTTGAGCCAATACCAAAAACATTTGACTGTTTAAAAAAGAATTTTGAAAAAGATATGAATACTGAAGTATTTAACCTTGCAGTAGGTAACAAGAAAGGTGTTTTGAAAATGAGTTTTAACGAGGAAAATTCGGCTATCTCTACCGTTAATGATAGAGGTAATATTAAAGTTAAGTCGGTAACTTTAGATAGTTTTTGCAAAGAAAGAAATATAGATTCTATTGATATTTTAAAGATTGATACAGAAGCTTATGAAAGCTTTGTTTTATCAGGAGCAAAAAATATTTTAAAAAAAGTTAAATATATTCTTATGGAGGTTACCGTTGAAAATAATAAAAACTACACTATTTCCTCGTTGTTTAAACTATTATCAACTGATGATCATGACTTTCAGATATTAGGTTTTAGAAACTTTTCAAATAAAAGTGAGGGTCGTATTAATGTAATGGATGTAGTTTTGGAGAACACTGTGATTGTTCATAATTCGTAGTTTATTAAAATAATATGAACAAAAATATTATCTCTATTAAATTGTACTAGCATACACATCACCTAACATAACAGATGGTATTGTTAGAGTACCTGTTTTGGATAAAAGAAAGATGGGGGGGAGTATGCAGTTCCTGAATAGTAGAGCATGCTACGAAAAGCTCAGAAATGAGGGTTTTGAATTATGTTCGGAGTATACTTGTGATAAGATGGAGAACGAGATTTATTTTTAATTAGGAACTTTTTTACAGTTTAAATATGATAAATATAGTAAATATTTACAGGGATTTTTTGCTGGATATAGATGAGATTGCTGGTAATAATGATATATTAACTAATCATCGCTATTATAAAGTTTCTCACAGTATTCTAACTAATAAACTGAATATCCACGTTGACGATAGAACGCTTACTTTAATTCACCAATTTTTTATAAATAAAAAAAACGATACTATGAATTTACTAGATTTGGGTGCTGGTTTAGGCAGTAAAAGTGTTGCCTTTAAAAAAGTTTTTAAAAACTCTAATATTTACGGTTTAGAAACCATAAACCACGATGATCCCGATCTCATAGAACATAAACCTCACTTATTTTATGAAAAGATCTATCCACATCTAAACAAAAAATACAACATCAATCTAGGAATGTATGATGGCTTAAATATCCCTTTTGAAGATAATTTTTTTGATATCATTTTTCTTTATGCTGTGATAGAACATATTTCACCTGAAAATAGGAAGGTTTTTATAGATACTATTTCTAAAAAGTTAAAAAAAGGCGGTTATATCGTAATTACAAGATGTCCTAGATTTTGGGGATTGATGGAGTTTATTTCAAGAACATTTAAGCTAGGTGCTCATCCTTGGGTTTTAAAGAAAAAAGAACTTTTAGGGTTGTTTGATAAAGACAAATACTCAATAGAAATTTTTAAAAGAATGAACAATATCCCTAATAATCATGCAGTTTCAAAATATCTTCATAAAATCCTCATTCCTGTGGATAAATTCCTAGACTTTATTAAATGGCCGTTTTCTACCGACTATTTTTTGATTTTGAAGAAAATTGATTAATAAGCGGTTGAAAAGTTACATGCTATAAAAGCCCACTTTTTCACTTTATGTAGTAAAATAGCTTTACAGATATGGGAAAGATAAATAAAAAACTAGTTTCGGTTATAATCCCTGCCTACAAACAAGAAAAAACTATTGTTACTGATATTAAAAATGTTGATGACGTTATGTCAAAATCAAGATTTGATCATGAGATTATAGTTGTTGTAGATGGTTTTGTTGATAAGACTTTTGAAAATGCCCAAGGGGTAAAAAATTCCCATATTAAGATTTTTGGTTATAAAGATAACAAAGGAAAGGGTTATGCTGTTAGATATGGGATGGCTCGTTCCAAAGGTGATTACATTGTTTTTATTGATGCTGGTATGGATATATATCCAAGTGGGATATATCTTCTTTTAGAGCACTTAGAATGGTACAAGGCCGATATTATTGTTGGGAGCAAAAGACACCCAGTTTCAAAAATTAACTACCCATTTATTAGAAAACTTTATAGTAAGGGGTATCAAATTTTAGTTAGAATTTTGTTTGGTTTAAAAATTAGAGATACTCAATCAGGATTAAAAGTCTATAAAAGAGAAGTTCTTGAAAAAGTTCTTCCAAGACTTGTTGTTAAACAATTTGCTTTTGATATAGAAATGTTAGCCGTTGCAAGATATTTAGGGTTTGACAAAATTTACGAGTCCCCCGTAGAAATAAACTGGGATAAAATGAATACTAGCTTCACGCCGTTGTTATTTTTAGATAAAGCTATCAGGAGAATGATGATAGATACCTTTGCTGTATTTTATAGACTAAAGATATTAAAATATTATGATGAAAAGAAGAAAAAGAAATGGGTATATGATAAGGAATTGGATATGAAAATAGTTGTGGAATAATTAATATATGACTAAAAAAGACCCATTGGTATCAGTGGTCATGCCCGCTTATAATGCAGAGAAATTCATAGGCGATGCCATTGAAAGTATTTTAAACCAAACCTTTAAAGACTTTGAATTTATTATTGTTGATGATTGCTCTAAGGATAAAACGTGGAAAATTATTCAAGATTATGCAAAAAAAGATGAAAGAATTGTTCCTGTTAAGAATGAGGAGAATTTAAAAACCACAGCAACCTTAAATAAGGGTATAAACTTATCCAAAGGTAAGTATTTAGTAAGGATGGATGCAGATGATTGGAGTTATCCTTATAGAATTCAGGAGCAAGTTAATTTTATGGAAAAGTATCCAGATATTGTTGTATCCGGTGGTTCAATTGAGGTCTGTGATGAAAAATTAAATTTTAAGAATAAAAGAGAGTACCCAAATTCCGATGAGGATGTTAGAAGAAAAATATTTCGTTACAGTCCTTTTGCACACCCCTCAATAATTATGAAGAGAGGTAGTGTTATTGAAGTTGGTATGTATGATGAAAAATTGCCTCTATCTCAAGATTATGACCTTTATTTTAGACTTGGTAATATAGGAAAGTTTGCAAATTTAGATAGAATATTAATCAAACTTAGAAACCACCCTCAATCATCTTCTATGTCTAAGGAAAAAGACCAAGAACGTATTGCTGTGAGAACTAGATTTAAGGCAGATAAGTATTATGGTTACAAAATGACGTTAGGTGATAGGTTGTATTCAATAATCCAATGGTTAAGCACTTATGTTGTACCAGGAAAAATGAAATTTTGGCTGTTTAATTTATTAAGAAGTAGTTAGTGGCTATCATATGGATTCAAAGTTTAAACGGGATAATTTAGTATATGATGATTTATTTGTTTTAGTGGGTAGCTTATTATGTGTGGTATAGCAGGATATTGGGGTAAAGGTAATAGGGATAGATTGAATGGGACGCTTGAGTCTATAAGACATAGAGGGACAGATGATAGTGGAATGGAGATATTTGATAATGTTGGTTTGGGTCATAACAGATTGTCTGTTATTAATTTGTCTGATTTTGCACACCAACCAATGTGTAGTGCGGATAAAAATTTGTGTATTGTTTTTGACGGAGAGATCTATAACTCTAGGGATTTAAAGCAGCAGCTGAATAATAAGTATAATTTTACATCAGATAGTGATGCCGAGGTTATACTAAATTCTTACATAGAGTGGGGATTTGACTGTGTTACCCACTTTAATGGAATGTTCAGTTTTGTTATTTATGATAAGAAAAATAATTTGTTGTATGGGGCAAGGGATAGACTAGGAGAAAAGCCGTTAAAATATTATTGGAAAGGAAATGCCTTTGTGTTTGCCTCTGAAGTAAAGGCTATTTTAGCTTTCTTGGGGGGTAAGACGGCTATAGATCCCGTCGCCATTGATAATTATATGACTTTTCAGTATGTCCCCTCACCAAGAACAGGTTTTGA
>Ga0116174_10001926_pt1 | contig 18426 bp, 9 predicted proteins | sample AD_UKC087_MetaG_FD_89801 | JGI IMG/M metagenome (GOLD analysis project Ga0116174, IMG submission 89801) | Active sludge microbial communities of municipal wastewater-treating anaerobic digesters from USA - AD_UKC087_MetaG | ecosystem: Engineered > Bioreactor > Anaerobic > Digestate | place: USA...
CTGACCTCCGTCGACATCATGAGGGTGGCGGCCGAAGTCAGCGGCGGGGAACTCGAGACGCCGCTTGTCCAGGACCTGACCATCAACGCCGGGCCGCCCCGCACGGCAACCGGCAGCTTCGCGGACGTGCCTGCGGGAACCGGCTACGCGGTGACGCTCTCTGCCTTCCCGGCCGTGGCCGGTCAGGCCGAAGACACTGTCGTGATTTACCGGGGCTCGACCACCGTTGACGTGGAAGATGGCCTCATGGCGACAGCCGACATCACACTGAACCCGGTGTACGGCGACGTGACTTTCACCGCCACCTTCCCTGCCGGCGACCCCGACATCGCGGACGTCGCATATGTACAGGTTACGGTCACCGGCAACCGTATCACCCATGACCCCGTCTTTTACCCGAACTTGAACGTGGCGGGCGAAGTTGCGACCGGCACACTGGACAATATCCCGGTGGGCGCGGCACGTACCTTCACCGTGGCCGCATACGATGTCGACAACGTGAAGCTGTTCGAGGGCAGCGGCGTCAATGGAGTGACGGAGGTTGGCGACAGTGTCACCGTCCCTTTAACTAACGTCTCGCCGGCCGCGGGCTCAATTGCCATTAACGGCACCTTCTGCGAGCCCGACTGCACCGGCGCGGAGTGCGGCGACGATGGCTGCGGCGGCTCGTGCGGAGGCTGCAAGTCGGGCGCCACCTGCGAATCGGGAATCTGCTCCGTGGCGGTCAACTGGTGCCGCTACCAGTTTCCCGACATCCTTGCTGCCGCCGTCAACGACACCGTCACGTTTTACGGCCGCGTGTATCATGCGGGCATCACCGATGTCAGCACCGCCGTTGACATAAACGCCCTGCTTGTGGGCCAGGTGGGCCTGGGCGGGGACGGCACGGACCCGGCCAGCGACGCATCCTGGAACTGGTACCCCGCCGGCGCCAACACTGGATGGGTCGGGACCGGCGGTGACGCCAACAACGACGAGTACATGGCCACCGTACAACTGACTGCGGCCGGCACCTTCGATGCTGCATACAGATTCAGCGTGGATGGTGGTCACAGCTGGACATATTGCGACGGCCAGCCCGAGGGTTCGTCCAACGGCTACGACCCGGTCAACGCCGGCGCCATTACCGTTTACTGAATTGTGGATTCCCCGTGGTCCCAGGGCCTCGGCGGCTCCGATGGCGCCGGCCTCGTGCCTGAAGGGCGAATGTAATTCGCCCCTACGAATGAACGACCGGCACTGCTGGCCGGCCTCCGGAAGGGCGAATGTAATTCGCCCCTACGCCGGAACCCGTCCCTGATCCTGACCCTGATCCTGTCCCTGATCCTGACCCTGACCCCGTCAGTCGCATCTGCAAGCTGCCAGAAAGTACCTGTACCAACACCGCCCCCACCGACCCGTCACCGTCGGGACAGGCGCCAGCAGATGGCACGAATACCGTCGATGCGACAGATCAGTTCATCCGCGCGTGCGGCGGAAATCGCGCCGTAGGCGGCGAGCAGGCGAAGAGCCGTGGCGGATTCACCGGCAGAACCGTAGGCAACCGTGTAGTGGTAGGCGCGATCCCGACCCGCCCGGCCGGAGCCTTCCGCGAGGTTAAGCGCGACGGATTCGATGGCGCGTTTCAGTTGGTCAACCAAATCCCGGTGTCCCCGAACAGTCTGGACGGCGCGGATGGTCATGACCGCGAGGTCTTCAGCCATGGAAACAACGCGAAGTCCGTGGGGCCGGCCCTGCCCGTCCGTCGTGAGGGTTTGTATGTTGTTGATTGTATTCATGGTGTGTCCCCTCCCGTGAGGCCGTCAGATAACAATCGCCCACAGCCTGCGGCGTTCTGCCGTCAAGGGTCGCGAAGCGACCGCCGCAGGCGGCCGGCGCAAAGCGCCAGGCCCTTGACGGCAAAGAAAGCCGCGGGCCATCACGCAATGAATGGCGGCCTCGCGGGAGGCGGAACCAATCCAGGCAGACACAACAAACACAAGACGGCGGCTCGCTCCCGGGCTGGCGCCCGTGCAGATGCATGAACGTGCGGCCCTGCGGGCCGGCCTCAAGATGGTGGGTGACAATTATGGATGCGCCGTGATCCCAGGGCCTCGGCGGCGCCTAAGGCGCCGGCCTCGTGCCTGAAGGGCGAATGTAATTCGCCCCTACGAATGAACGACCGGCCCTGCGGGCCGGCCTCCGGAAGGGCGAATATTATTCGCCCCTACACCGACCCTGATCCTGACCCTGACCCTGACCCTGATCCTGACCCTGTCCCCTGACCCTGACCCTGACCCTGATCCTGACCCTGTCCCCTGACCCTGATCCTGACCCTGTCCCCTGACCCTGACCCTACCCCCGTCGAAGGGTCATCGCACCTTGATCAGCAGGGCTGATATGGCGGCGGGTGTCATGCCTTCAAGACGTGACGCCTCGCCGATGGTGGCGGGCCTGGCAGCATCAAGTCTGCCGCGCAGTTCCAGCGACAGGCCGGGCATGTCCGAATAATCCAGATCCGGTGGCAGGGGAAGCGACTCGTATCTTTCATGCCGCACGGCCTCGGCCTGTTCCCTGGCGATGTATCCGGCATACCTGATTCTGGTCATCACGGCGCGAAGCTCATCGGGTTGCAGTCCCGACATGCCCGCGTCGACCAGCATTGATTCGATCATCGAAGGACTGACGCCGGGACGGCAGATCACCGTCGCCAGGGTTAGGGCCTCTTTTGAAGACTCCATTCCGGCCGGCAGGGCCGACGCCTTCAGCCGGACTTCGGTGGCCAGCGCGACCGCCGAGGAAATCCTGTCACGCCTGGCGATCATGGATGCCGCAAGGCCCGGCTCAATCAGTCCGGCCCTGATTCCCTCGTCCAGCATCCTTTCTGGCGCGTTGTCCTCTCGCAGGGAAAGCCTGAACTCGGCCCGGGAAGTGAACATCCGGTATGGCTCGGTCACACCGCGGGTCGTCAGGTCGTCCACCATCACGCCCATGTATGCGCGTGCCCGCGAAAAGACCAGCGGGGCCTTTCCCAGAACCTTGAGCGCGGCGTTGGCGCCGGCCAGAAGACCGAGCGCGCCGGCCTCCTCGTATCCCGTGGTTCCAAGGATCTGACCTGCCAGAAACAAACCTGGCACCCGCCTGGTTTCAAGGGAAGGACGGCATTCGCGTGGATCAACGAAATCGTATTCCACCGCGTAACCTGACTGCGAAATTTCGGCGTGCTCGAAGCCGGGGATGGCGCGTATGAAGTCCTGCTGGACGTCGATCGGCAGCGATGTGGCCAGTCCGGCGGGATAGACCTCAAGCGCATCAAGTCCCTCCGGTTCGACGAACACCTGGTGCCTGTCGTGGTGGGCGAACCTGACGACCTTGTCCTCGATCGATGGGCAGTACCGTGGACCGCGACCCTTTATCTGCCCCGAGAACAACGGCGCCCGGTGCAGGTTTTCCCGGATCACCCTGTGCGTTTCCTGCGATGTCCAGGTGATGTGACATGGCACCTTCGGCAGCGGCGACGCCACCGTTCGAATCGACAGGAAAACGGCGTCGGACTCGGAAGGCTGTTCCTCCATCCTGGAAAAATCCAGCGAGGCCGTAAGCAGTCGGGGCGGTGTTCCGGTCTTCAGCCTTCCGACAGGAAAACCAAGGGCGCGCAGCGAGTCGGACAAACCGATCGAAGGGGGCTCACCGATCCTGCCTCCCCTGACCTGCCGCGCTCCAAAATGAAGCAGCCCGTCCAGGAACGTGCCGCACGAAAGCAGCACGCATCGCCCGGTGATCTCGCGGCCATCCGACAGACCGACACCGGCCGCCTGCCCGCCACGCACCACGAGCGACACTGCCTCGCCCTCGATGACCTTGACCCCGGGCGCCGACAGAACCGCGTCGCGCACCCGCGTGTTGTAGAGCGCGCGGTCGCTCTGAACCCGGGTCGCGCGGACGGCCGGCCCCTTCTGCGTGTTCAAGGTTCTGTACTGTATGGCGGTGTCGTCGGCGGCCCGCCCCATCTCGCCGCCCAGCGCGTCGACCTCGCGCACCAGATGACTCTTGCCGATCCCGCCGATCGACGGGTTGCAGGACATCCTGCCGATCGAATCGATGCCCAGTGTCACAAGGCATGCGCTGGTCCCAGCGCGGGCAGCCGCGAGGACAGCCTCGACACCGGCGTGACCGCCACCGACGACCACTACGTCAAAATCAGTGTTCAATGGAGTCCACCATCCCAGTCGTCACATCCATGTCCGCAAGCCTGGCCACGGTCTTGACCGCACAACCCGCCGCGACCGGTCATCACCTGGTGCGCGAACGCCTCAAGTCTGTTGGTGGTGTGAGTAGACTTCAATCCCTCGAATACCAGATTGCACAGCGGCATGTCGTCCATGTCGCGACGCATCGACCTGGAAAGTGCTGCCGTGACATTGCCGAGCATGCAGTTGTGGCACATCACGTTGATAACCCCGTCGACGCCAGCCTGGTGAAACTCGTCGACGCGGTTGATATTGGCCGACAACGCCTTGTCAATCCAATAGCTGGCGTACCTGGATGTCGATTTGTATACGTCCGGAAAATGTCTTTCCTGAGGAGTCCTGATCGAATCAGGGAAATACCTGTCAATCAAGGCCAGCGCGGCCCTGGCGCCGGGGATTGCGGCCCTCGCCACCAACCCGGCCGCGGGCCGTCCACGACGTTCAAGCTCCTTGTGGAGCTGCTCGCCACCCAGGATTGACACGTCCAGAAGCGAACACGACGTCCATACGTCAAACCCCAGCTCGTTCAGCCTGTGGTACAGGTGGTCGTTCGAGTGTTCGTTCACCCTGGTGTATACGTCCCCGACGATCCCGACAACCGGCCGCCGCCGGCCGTTCTCGACCAGTTCGATCTCTTCAAAGCGCTTGACCGAATCGCGCAGCGACCTGAAGAAGTGCCCCTCGGCCAGACCGGCCTCGATGTCCTCGAGGTTCTGCCGGTGAATTGCGGCCACCGTGCCGGGATTCCTTTCGTAAGGCTCGATCTCGGTCTTCCACTTGAACAGCCGGTCGATGGCGTAGATTCCGGCCGCCATACGCACCACGTAGCCGTTGCCAAGTTCCTTCATCGTCGGAGGATCCGAGATGTTGATCACCGACACTTCGGACAGTCCAGCGTTGCGCAGGATCAGGTGAAGAGCGACCAGATACTGCGGCAGCAGGCACGGACCGAAATACGATGGACCGAAATAGCACGCGTCCTTCGCCACAAAATCCGGACGCCCGGCCGCCTTCAGGAGATCACCGGCGAACGAGATGAACGGATGACATTCACGGCCATACGCGTGTCGCATGCCCAGTTCCCAGCTTTCGTCGTCCGTTGGAGGCAGGAGCACCGCCCTGCACCCCGCCGACTTCAACGCGCCCGTGAAGGCGTATGCGTGATCCATGAACGAAGGAATGTAGTAGGTGTACTCCCTCAGACCACGATCAGGTTCACCTGGCGCCGGCCCATCCAGCAGCTCCACCGGCCGGTCGGCCGGTCGGCATGCGAAGGTGCGCGAAAACGCCTCAAGTCTGGTCACCAGCCCGGCCTCGGCCTGGTGATCATCCATTTCAAGCACGATGTGCGGCGTGTCCACCAGTTCGGTTTCCAGGTACTGGTCCACGAACGAATCCGGGCCGCAACCGAAGTTTGTCATGATGACGGCGCCCAGGTTCGGGTGGTGTTTCAACGCCCTGGCCGCTTGAAGCAGTTTACGCCCGTATCCCCAGCGGACGCGCCCCCAAATCGGAGGCAACGGGTCGTCGCCAAGCGGCATGAAATCGAATGGAATCGGCTCGATGCCCAGAGACGAAAGCCGTCGGGCAAGGTTCAGATTAACGTACCTGTCGACGGTGTTGTACGGCCTGCCCAGAAGCACGCAACCGCGCATCTTCTGCTCGGCGAGCCTTTCAAGCAGCCGCTGCCCCTCGGCGCGGCAACCGGCGGCGAAACTCTGCTGTGAAGCGGCCGCGACGGCATGCGCCGCGCGAATCTCGTCGACAGGAATACCCAGCGTCGACGCCGCCGCGCCGATCCACCAGGCTTCTTCACCGCGAACCGGGTACTCCAGGGTGACAATCGACGCATCGACGTTCGCGCGCAGGACGTATGGAGCCGCCTGCGTGTAGGGACAGGCATAACGGGCCGTGGACTCGCCGGGCGGGGTGAACATTCTCAGGTGCGGGACGAAAATCGTCTGTATGCCGCGGGCCATCAATCGATTCACATGCCCGAACAGCACCTTGATCGGATAACAGAACTCGCCCGGAACGTGGGAAAGCCCCCATTCCACGGTCTCGCGGTTGCTGGGACCGGACAGGACGGGGGAATAGCCCAGTTCCGTGAAAAACCTCGTCCAGAAAGGCAGGTAGTCCGTCATGCTGAGTGCGAACGGGATGCCGATCACGCCGCGACCGGGGGTTTTGCCGGAGTCGCTGACCGCCGAATCGTCAAAGCCGCCAAGGCCTGCCGCGGCCAGAAGCAGACGCTCACGGGTGGCGAATGCGTCATCGGGCAGGACGGGATCTTCGGCATCACGCTCGAAGCGGCCGCAGATACTGCCGAAGAAAGCGCGACGTCCGTCGTTCATCACAACCCTGCGGATCTCGCACAGATTGGCGCACCGCTGGCACTCGAAACTTGATGTCGCTGCCTCGGGAACCGGATCGCTCAGATCGAGCCCTTTCGAGTCGACCGAACCTGCCATGGCCTGCAGCGCGGCCCCGAACGCCCCCGACAACTCGGGCATCGGATGGACGGTGATCTCGCACCCGAGCAGTTCGCCAAATACCGCGCGAACGGCGTCGTTCCTGGCAACCCCGCCCTGGAACAGGACCTTTTTTCCGACAGGCCTGGAACCTACGACCTTCTCCAGATAGTTCTGGCCGATCGAGTACGCCAGGCCGGCGCAGATGTCGGCGGTCGGCGTCGATCGCTGGACATGGTGCACCAGATCGCTGTCCATGAAGACGGTACAGCGGCTTCCAAGGCCGACCGGGTTTGATGAAGACATCGCCAGCCTGGCGAAATCGCTTCTGATGTCGATCCCGAGCCGACCGCACTGCTCCTCAAGGAATGCACCGGTTCCGGCCGCGCACGCCCGGTTCATCTGGAACCGCTCTATCACGCCGCCACGCATCCTGATGTACTTCGAGTCCTGTCCGCCGATCTCGATAATGGTGTCGACGTCGGGCACGAAATGGGCGGCACCCGCGGCCTGCGCCGAGATCTCGTCTATAACCTGGCCGCCCCCCAGCAAGGCGGACGCCAGATATCGTCCGGATCCGGTGAAACAGACTCCAGCCATCGCGGTACCTGGCAGATCCTGCTTCCCCAGCGCCGCAATCGCCGACCTGATCGCCTCGACCGGTCGACCGGCCGTCGGCAGGTAGACGCTGGCCGCGACTGAAGCGCCAGAATCGATCACCACGGCCTTGGTGCTGACCGAACCGACATCCAGACCCAGAAAGAACGGGCCGCGGGAACAACTCGACTTCACGGCGGGCGCCGGCACGGCCCGGGAACTGAGCGGCTTCAGCCCGGACACCTGAACCTGTCTGGCGGCGTCGATGTCCAGTTTCCCCGCCATTTCCAACAGTGACCGGCCTGCCGGGAACGGATTCGCCTCGGCGTGAATCGCGGCGCCGAAAGCCCCCATCACGTCGTGCCCGGCCGGCCTTGAGAGTGTGGCGGCATCCATCCCCAGAAGCTCGCGGAACGCGCGCACCACGCCATCGTTCGAGGCTACACCGCCTTGAATCAGGACAGGCGCCTCAGGGGTTCTGCCCCGGCAGAGCGTCGCCAGATAATTCCTGGCCAGGGCGAAACACAAACCGGCCGCGATCTCGTCGGTCGGGGTCGCCTTCTGCTGCAGGTGGATCATGTCGGACTTGGCGAACACCGAACATCGTCCGGAAAGCCTGGCTGGCTTCGCGGCTGCCGCGGCAAGGGAGCTGAAGGTCTCGATATCCAGTCCGAGCCGGCCAGCCTGCTGATCCAGAAACGCGCCGGTGCCAGCGGCGCAAAGCTCGTTGAAGGCATGGTCTTGAATGTAATGCGAGCCGGACGCGTCCCGGCAGACCCTTATGAACTTCGAGTCCTGGCCGCCGATCTCGATGATGCTGGAAACGTCGGGCCGAACCGTCCAGGCGCCTGTCGCGTGCGCGACTATCTCGTTGACCGGAACCGCGCCGATCAGGCCGGCTATCAGTTCCTTGCCGGACCCGGTCACCGCCGCGCCCGAGACCTCGACATCGCCGATTCGCGCAAGCATCCTGGCAAACGCGGCCCGCGCGGCCTCGATCGGACGTCCCAGGGTTCTGACATACTCGCTGTGAATGGTTCGTCGCCCGTCGTCCATCACGATTACGTTCAGGCTGACCGAACCTATATCCACGCCGAGCCAGTATTTCATGTTTCTCCAGCTGCAGGGGCCGGAACGGGTCTGAAGACCCCGTTGCCGCCGTCGTCGTCGTTGCCCGCGCCGTCGCCATCGTCGCCAGGTTCGACACGAATCAGCGGCAGTCCTTCGTCTGGACGGGCCGGCAGGCCGAGGTCCTCGCGGGCCGGAACATCCGGCTTGCCGATGATTTCGGGAGTCACGTATACGCCTTCCGTTCCATACCAGAATGTCGGAATCCACGGCCAGGAATCGACATAGTCCCGCTCGCTGATCGCGTCCATCTCGGCCCAGAGACGCTTTGCGATACCCTCAATCCGCTCGACCCACCATTTGCCGAAGGTGCGGCGTTCGTAGACTCCAAATGCAGATTTCGGATTCGGCTTGGTGGCCATGATGAACGCGGCCTCGTTCACGGTCAGTTCCATCGGGGTCTTGTTGAAATAGACCATGGCCGCGTCGCGGATGCCGTAGATGTGATAGCCGAACTCGATACAGTTCAAGTAGAGTTCGAGGGTGCGTTCCTTGGGCACGCGACGCTCCAGTTCCCACACGATGATCGCTTCTTCCAGCTTCCGCGCGAGCGTCTTTTCCCGCGAAAGGAAAAGGTTTTTTACCAGTTGCTGGGTAATCGTGCTTCCACCGTAGACGTACCAGCCCTTGTCCAGGTTCAGAAGGATGGCGCGCTTGATAAGACCGGGCGCGAACCCCTTGTGTCGGAAAAACGCCATGTCCTCGGTCGCGAGCGCGGCCTGCTGGACATGTACGGGGATCATCTCAAGCGGCGCGAATCGACCACTGCCCGGTCCGGTCAGGATGACCTCCGGTTCGTCGTCCAGTTCCTCGACGCGATGGATATATCGCCGCGACATCAGACTGTCGATGTCGACATGGTCGCCAAACGTCAAAACGGTGCAGCCGTCCATATCGGGCGAAAGAACCAGTGATGACGAACGTTCGGTCCCCACCTTCAGTTTTCCAGAAAATGCCATCTCGCCGGACAGTCTCGTTCCTTTCAGTCGCGGGACGACTACCGGCGGAATCGCGTCGAAAACGGCCTGACACGATTGTTTCGGGATGTCGACCGATGCCTTCATCACCGGTTGCCCGCGCTGGTGCTCGTACTCGAAGGAAGCGGACATCACGAAGTCACGGACACGAATCCGGTCGAAGGTCGCGTTGACGACCTTTTCGGAAAGCGAGACGACCAGTCCAAAATCGACGTCGAACGAGATGTCGGTAATGGGCACCAGACAGAGTTTGGTCCAGAAGTACGTCAGTCCGGTGGCCGAGGCGCTGCCGTTAAGTTTCCAGTTGCTTCCCTCGCGGGAGATGTCCACGTCAAGAGCCAGTCCGGGGCTTCCCCACGGAAGAAGCCGATTGTGCAACACGGACAGAAGCGCGACCGGCATCACGCCTCCGGTCTGAAGGTGGCCTCCGACAAATGCCGCCGAACGGTCGAAACTGCCCTTTATTCGCAGGGGCGAGGCTCCCTTGCCGGCCACCTCCGCCTGGCACGAGACGTCCACGTCCCAGAAGGGCTGAAGGTCCTGCTGACTCCTGACATCGGGTTCGCCACCTTCCGGAGCCAGACCAACCCTGTCTACCGAGATCACCGCGTCGCTGACCGATGCCACGCTTCCATCGGGCAGGGTGATGCCGAAACCTCCACCCGAGATCGCGACCCGGGCCACATCCTCGACACGGACGTCGGCCAGCGCCAGGAGCGACGCGGCATCTACGGAAACGGCCGCCGATTGAACCGTGAGTCTTCCTTCAAGCCCGACCGCTCCGGATGTGATCCGCGCGACCGCGGCGCCGATGTCGTCAATCCGCATGTCTCTGACAAGCAACTCAAGCCTGCCGGAATCCGGATCGAAGTCAAGGTCGAGACCACCGAGGGCCACCGCCACCGGCAACAGCCCACCAGCGGGAAGAACAAGCGAGGACGACGGAGTGACGTCCAGCGAAATCGAGCCGTCGGTTGCCGCGACACCATGAATCGACAGACCCGGGTCGGCTTCCTGGTCGGCGCCCTTGAATCCCGCAAGCACAAGTGAACCGTCAAAAGCCCAGCCGGGAGCCGCTTTACCTGTTTTGCCCGACGGCAGACGATCAGCCGAGACCTCGACACTCGAAAGAGTGATGGTCTGCGTCTTGTCCGGATGATTTGAAAGCCGGATCGTTCCGTTCCTGAGCACGACCCTGTCCGGCAGCGACCCGCCGGGGACGCCACCGGCCTTCGGGTCGCCATCCGCGCGGTCGCCGGAGTCCGCGATCCCGCGCAACCTGTCCACCAGGGAACGCAGACGGGTCAACCTGGATCGAACTTTGTCAATTTCGACAAAGGGCTCTTCGGCCACCACATAATCGGGGACGCGGCGTCCCCTGATGAGGTCGATGATGGAAAAGCCCAGGCGAACCCTGGGTATTTTCAGGATGATTCCGGACGAATCGCCGAGTTCGATGTCTTTAAGAACTATTTCATTGCCGATGGTGGTATCGATTCCACCAACGAAAGCGGTCGCGCCGACACCGGCCGCTGCGTCGCCAAGCCGCGAATTCACGCGGTCGAGCGCGGTTCCCATGAAGGCCGGCAGGACGACAAGAGTCGCCAGCAGCCACAGCGCGAGCAGCACGGCGCAGACCGAACCCACCGCAAGAACAATCTTTCTGAGTTTGCGAGGCTTCTGCCTGTCCGATTCGATCCCGGCAGTCATCAACAGATCCAGAAAAGGCCGGCGGATTATAGCACTCGACGCGGTTTATCTCACCGTTTCTGGGAGACCAGGCTGCCCGCCGGGACGTCGGAAGTTACCCAGACGTTGCCTCCGATCACGGCCCCGCGTCCAATCGTGATTCGGCCGAGGATGGTGGCGCCGGAGTATATGACGACGTCGTCCTCGACGATCGGATGTCTCGGCACTCCCTTGATCGGATTGCCGTTTGAGTCGAGCGGGAAGCTCTTCGCGCCCAGCGTGACGCCCTGGTAGATCCGGACATTTCTTCCGATCACGCAGGTCTCGCCAATCACCACGCCGGTTCCGTGATCAATGAAGAACCTCTCGCCGATCGCGGCGCCGGGGTGGATGTCGATGCCCGTCAACGAATGCGCAAGCTCCGTGATTATCCTGGGGATGAGCGGGGCGCCGAGAACAAAAAGTTCGTGGGCGATCCTCTGTGAGATGATGGCCTGGAGGCCCGGATAGCAGAAAATCGCCTCATCCGGGGTGTGCAGGGCCGGGTCGCCCTCGAAGGCGGCCTGAACGTCGGTGTGAAGCAACCGTCTCAGCTCGGGCAGGGTCTCCATGAAGGCCGTTGCCATTGCCGTTCCCCTGGCCCGGCAGTCTGAGCAGTCCGCCAGAACTCCAGCGGAGCAGGCAAGGCTTTCCCGGCAGGACAGAAAGCACTGTCCGTGCGTAATCTGTTCCTGCAGAATCTGCATCGCCTCGTCCAACGCCGCGCCCACGTGGTACTTCAACGAATCCCTGGATATGTTGGTGTTTCCGAAGTAGCCCGGAAACAGAACCGTCTTGATCAGATCCACGAACCTTATCAATTTCTCTCGCGAGGGCAGACCTCGAGGATCGGACCAGTCCGACCTGGACCATCCCCCGACCTCGGATGCACAAAGCGCCTCAACAACCTGTTTGACCGAAGGGTTCTGGGAAACCGTTTTTCTATCATCATCCGACATGGGAGACTCCTTGATTCAAAGCACACTACGAACTTATTATTCGGTGCTCCGTCATTGTCAACATGAAGACGGGCCCCGGGAGAAATGAAAACGATCAATCTCGCCATCCTGTGGCACATGCACCAGCCCCCGTATGAAGAACCGGGTTCATCGATGACCCTTCTCCCGTGGGCATTCCTGCACGGGATGAAAGACTATTACGACATGGGCGCCGTGGCCGCGCGCCACCCGCGCATGCGGATGAACGTCAATTTCACGCCATGCCTGCTCGAACAACTCGCCGGGTACGCGGACGGCTCGCTGGCGGATCGCACGCTGGCGCTGATGGAAAAACACCCCGGCGAGATGACCGTGGCGGATCGGGAATACCTGTTCAGGACCTTCTTCGGTCTGACGGGAAGGATGATCGAACAGTTCCCAAGGTACGTTGAACTTCGGGACCTGCACCGGGCCGCGACGGCCGGCGGCATCGCGGTCCCGTTGCTGACCGATGCGGAAATCACGGATCTGACGGTGCTTTACCTTCTGGCCTGGTGCGGACCAACGCTGTCCAGGGCGCCCTCTGTTCAATCGATCGCCAGGAAGGGGCGCGGATTCGACGCGGGCGATCGCCAGGTTCTGATTCGTGAAGCGCGTTCTCTGATTGGCTCGACCGGCAGGCTCTGGCGCGATCTGGTCGATGCCGGGATCGTGGAACTGTCCACCACGCCGGCGAACCACCCCATCCTGCCACTCCTGTGTTCGACCGGTGCCGCTGTTGCCGCAAGGCCGGACGTCAAACTGCCGATCACCGCCTTCGAGGCGCCCGACGAGGCCAGAAGACAGGTTCGAACAGGTCTCGACGGCTTCGAGCGCTTCTTCGGTTACAGGCCGGCGGGCATGTGGCCGGCCGAAGGCTCCGTGTCGGAGCAGGCGGTCTCGATCCTGAAGGAAGCAGGCATACGCTGGATCGCGACCGACGAGGCCATCCTCGCCAAATCGGACGCGACGGATCGTTCGGACATCCGCCACCCGTGGACCGTGAACGGAGTTTCGATCTTCTTCCGGGATCATTTCCTTTCAGACCAGATCGGCTTCGACTACAGCAGGCGACCCGCATCAAAGGCGGTCGCGGACTTCATCTCGCAGATGGCGGCAAGAGCGGCGAACAGCCGCGGCGGGGATGATCTGGTGGTAGTGGCCCTGGACGGCGAAAACGCCTGGGAGTACTACCCGGACGGCGGATATGGTTTTCTGGATGAGCTCTACGGCGCGATCGAGGCCGCTGATTTCATCAGACCGGTCACGATGGCGGGATACCTTGAAAAGTATGGTCCGGGCCGCCAGATCGACCGACTGGTACCCGGTTCCTGGATCGACGGAAACTTCGACACGTGGATAGGAGACCCTGTTAAGAACGCCGCCTGGGACTGTCTCGCCGCCGCGTGGCAGGCGGTCGCCAACGCGGACCTGGACGGACCATCGCTTTTTATGGCCCGAAAATATCTGATGCGCGCCGAGGCATCCGACTGGTTCTGGTGGTTCGGCCGCGGCCACTCGTCGATCCACGAACGCGAGTTCGATTTTCTGTTCAGACGAAATCTGGAGGCGGTTTACAACGCCGCCTCGATCCCGGCGCCGCAATACCTTCAGAACCCTATCGGGCAGGAAGGGGCAGGGGCCCAGTGTTCGATGCCCACTTCCTTCATCAGCCCCAGGATTACCGGAAGGCAGGACAGTTTCTACAAGTGGGTTGGTGCCGGCAGTTGCGAACACAGCCACGGCTCGATCCACCGCCTGGAACCTGTCATCAGTGGCGTCAGGTTCGGCTTCGACAGCGCGTATCTTTACCTGGCGGTTCACAGATTCGGCAAAGGACGCTTTTTCGATGCCTGCAGGGAACTGCGCGTCGTTTTCAGGAACGGGCACGAGAGGATCGTGACCTTCAGACAGGAAGCATCAGGGAGATCCGGAGTTACTGCGTTCGACGAGAACGGTGCGACGATGGACGAATCCCGGGCGAGGGCGGCTGCGATCGATGTATTCGAAGCGGCCATTTCCCTCACGACGGTCTGCGCGCCGGATGCCGCGGGCCGCTTTCTCGTCTCGTTCAAGCTGGAGATGGGAACCGGTGACATTGACGTGGAACGTTTTCCGTGGGATTCATGGATCGATTTGAAGTGGAACCCGCGGGAATTCAAGATGAACGGGTGGTTCGTCTAAACGGCGACATCCGCATCGGGGAATTCATAATGCCCGAACTCAGACACGACCCGGTCCAGAAACGGTGGGTGATAATAGCCACCGAAAGGGCTCACCGTCCCCAGGATTTCGTCTGGGGCGCCAAGCCCGACAACGGTGCCGACTGCCCATTCTGTCCCGGAAATGAAAAATTCACTCCGCCCGAACTTCTGAGAATTTCCAACCCCGACGGCTCCTGGAAGGCGCGGTGCATACCGAACAAGTTCCCCGCACTCAGGGTTGAGGGCGAACTGGAACGCTCGGCGGCAGGTCAGTACGACCGCATGAACGGGATCGGGGCGCACGAGGTGATCGTCGAGACTCCCGATCACTCGCGCGACATACCCGATCTTTCGGTCGACGAAGTGGGCGCGGTCCTGCGCATCTACCGGGAGCGTATCATCGACCTGTCGCGCGACATCCGCTTCCGCTACATCCTGATCTTCCGCAACCACGGTCCGGCGGCTGGAGCATCGCTGGCGCACCCGCACTCACAGCTCATCGCGACCCCGGTCACCCCGCGAACCGTGTCGATCGAGCTCGAAAGTGCCAGGCAGCACTACCAGGTCAAGGAACGCTGTATCTTCTGCGACATCATCGCCCAGGAGATGCAGGAGCACCGACGGATCGTCGCCGTGGACCCGGATTTCGTCACCTGGTGTCCGTATGCGTCCAGATTTCCTTTCGAGATGATGCTGGCGCCACGACGTCACTGCCATGATTTCGCGGCCATGAACGATGCCGATCTGCTGAAACTGGCGGCCCATCTCAGGGGAATCGCACGGCGCCTGAAGGCCGGTCTGGAAGACCCGCCCTACAACTTCCTTCTGCATACATGCCCGTCGTTCCACATGGAAAACAGCCGGACGGGCTACTGGTCAACCATCAAGCTGGACTGGCACTGGCACATCGAGATCCTGCCGAAACTCTCCAGCACGGCGGGATTCGAATGGGGCACCGGGTTCTACATCAACCCGACTCCGCCCGAGGATGCCGCGGCTTTCCTTAGAACAGTCAACGTGGACGACCGCTGAAAGGGGCGCCGGATGACACGGCACGTCGACATCAAGCTCCACTACGCGTGCAACAACAACTGCATCCACTGCGTCATCGCGGATCAGCGCGGTAACGTGCTTGATGCCGGACGACGCGACTTCAGGACCACGGCCGAAGTCGCGCGCGAGTTGCAGGACGCAAAGTCAAAAGGCTTCGAGCTGGTCACTCTGACAGGCGGGGAGCCGACCATCCGGAAGGACCTGTCCGACATCGTCCGGGCGGCGCGCGCGCTCGGGTTGCTTGTGGGGCTCCAGACGAACGGCAGATTGCTCGCCTCGGCCCAGGTCAGGGAATCTCTCTGCGGAATGCAGGTGCGCTTCATCATCGCGCTTCACGGCGCGACAGCCGGGATACACGATGCGGTCACCAGGGCGCCCGGTTCGTTCGATCAGACGATGACCGGCATCAGGGAATTGTGTCGTTCGGGTGAAAAAGTCACATTGAAGGTCCTGATGTCGCGCCTGAACCGGGACAGTCTGGACACGCTGGCACGAAATGCGCTCGACGCCGGGGTACGGGAGTTCAACTTCACATTTCCACACGGTCTGGGGAATGCGGCAAGGGAACACGCGCTGGCGATCCCGTCGTTTTCCGAGATCATGCCTTCGCTGACCGCAGCCATGAACCTGCTTCGAGACGCCGGAGCCATCTATGTCACCGAGTCGGTGCCTCTGTGCCTTCTTGGTGAGCACATGGACCACGCATCGGAGACCATTTTCAGAACATCGTTCCGGTCAGAAGTCAGGCAACTCGACCAACCCGCCCGCGACTGGAGCCGTGACCGCGTTCAGGGCAAGGTACATCCGCCGGAGTGTTCCGAATGCACGTTGATCGGGGACTGTGAGGGAATCTGGCGCGAGTACTTCGATTTCAACAAGGATGCCGGGCTGGTGCCGATCACCGCGCGACGGTCCGGGAACGCAGGACGATCCTGACCACCTCGGGGCGACTGCCCAGACGCAGGGGCGGCCCCCAGAAACCTGCTCCAGCGCTCACGTACAGTATCATCGACTGAACCTGATAACGGCCGGCCCAGTATGGATAAACAAGAGGGGTGAAGATCGTTGCGGGCGGAAACTGCCCGTGATGGGTGTGCCCCGACAACATCAGGTCCACTCCCGCCGAAGCGGCCAGTTCGACGTTGATCGGTTGATGCGAGGCGAGCACGACAGGAAGCCCTGGTGCTGTTGTTGCGATTGCCTGAAGCAGCGAGGCGTCGGGCCTCGAGCCGGTGCCGAGATGCGCCGGGTCGTCCACTCCAGCAACGCAAAAGGCGTCGTCGATGCAGACCGATTCCTGACGAAGAACCCTGATTCCGGACGAAGACAGCGCGTCCAGCACCTTTTCTCCGCCAGAATACCTCTCATGATTTCCGGACACGGCAAACACCGATCCCGGGCCCGAGAAGCGCGCAAACCTGCGGAACACGGACGGGTCCCCTCCGCCCTCCTCGTCGGTCAGGTCGCCGCCCAGGATTACCCAGTCGGGGTTGACCAGGCGGACCGCATGCTCGATGCGATCGATGTCGGACGTTCCGACCAGACCGCCATGATGGACGTCTGACAGAAACGCCAGCACGCGGCCATCGAACTCCAGCGGCAAGCCGGGCAGCGCCACCTCCTCGGTGTGGACCTTTACGGGCCCGAGCGCGACCGACATGGCGGCGATCGAGATTCCCACCGCAGTACACGCGGCCAGGACAAAAGACAGGATCCGCGTGGGACGCAGCAGGCCACGAGCAAGAACCCTGGCCTTGACAAGCAGCCTGACTCCGCCGACCAGAACGAGGTCGGCCGGCACCAGGACCATTACAAGGACAGCGAGATATCCCATCCAGAGCGCTGCGGCACCGCCGGCGGCCAGGGCCAGGGGCCCGTCTGAAACGCGCACGACCGCGTGACTCAATGGCCATCCAACCGCAGCCAGCAAAAGCAGGACCGCAAGAACGCGGGAGACCCGACGCGAGGGCGCGAAGGAATTCACAACACGACGATGCACGTACCAGTGGGCCCCGAACCAGGCAAACACGAGGACGAGCATGAACACGGCTTTCATCGGGAAGGCTCCATGGAGATCGCGGACTACTGCACCCGGGGGCGCGATTATCGATGATAACAGATGAAAACGACGGTCGGAAACCTGGAAAAAAGGATAAAAAAAGGGGCCGGCAACGACCTACTCTCCCACGCAGCTGCCCGCGAAGTACCATCGGCCCTGGAGGGCTTAACTTCTGAGTTCGGGATGGAATCAGGTGTGGCCCCTCCGGTAAGGTCACCGGCCCCTTAATCCTTGGAACGCCCCCGAAGGGACGGTTCGTTCGAATAAAAGGGAATTTGTTATTGCGATTACCTTGGCTTCAACATCAACTGTGAAAGTACGATGTCAAGCCTCACGGCCGATTAGTACCACTCGGCTGAACGTGTTACCACGCTTACACCTGTAGCCTATCAACGTCGTAGTCTCCGACGGGCCTTAAGGGGAATAAATCCCGGGATACCTAGTATTGAGGTCGGCTTCCCACTTAGATGCTTTCAGCGGTTATCCGTTCCGAACATAGCTACCCGGCCGTGCCGCTGGCGCGACAACCGGCTCACCAGAGGTTCGTCCACCCTGGTCCTCTCGTACTAAGGGCAGGTCCTCTCAAGTATCCTCCTCCCACGGCAGATAGGGACCGAACTGTCTCACGACGTTCTGAACCCAGCTCGCGTACCGCTTTAACCGGCGAACAGCCGGACCCTTGGGACCTGCTCCAGCCCCAGGATGCGATGGGCCGACATCGAGGTGCCAAACAACGCCGTCGATGTGAACTCTTGGGCGTTATCAGCCTGTTATCCCCAGAGTACCTTTTAGCCGTTGAGCGATGGCCCTTCCATACGGGACCACCGGATCACTAAGACCTGCTTTCGCATCTGCTCGACCTGTCGGTCTCGCAGTCAAGCTCCCTTTTGCCTTTACACTCGACGACTGGTTTCCAATCAGTCTGAGGGAACCTTTGCGCGCCTCCGTTACATTTTGGGAGGCGACCGCCCCAGTCAAACTACCCGCCAGGCAGTGTCCCGCA
>Ga0116174_10001927_pt1 | contig 18423 bp, 20 predicted proteins | sample AD_UKC087_MetaG_FD_89801 | JGI IMG/M metagenome (GOLD analysis project Ga0116174, IMG submission 89801) | Active sludge microbial communities of municipal wastewater-treating anaerobic digesters from USA - AD_UKC087_MetaG | ecosystem: Engineered > Bioreactor > Anaerobic > Digestate | place: USA...
AAACCTTCACCACGTCGCGGGCGTCGTCGGACACCGGGAACACTCTGCCTCCGCGCTCCGCTTTGGTTTCCAGGTCGTGTTTTTCTAGAAAGGAAAGAAGCTCCTGACGGAAGAAACGGGCAAAGACACTGTGCAAAAAGCGGCCGTTGGGTCCATACATGGCAATGAAATTTTTGATGTCGGCGGTGTTGGTCAGGTTGCACCGCGTTTTGCCGCTGATCAGGATCTTTTTCCCGCAGCCGTCTGTTTTTTCCAGAAGCAGCACACGCGCGCCCAGCTCCGCGGCGCGACCCGCAGCCATCATTCCCGCTGCGCCGCCGCCGATCACAATGACATCAGCTTCAATCATTGGTCTGTTCATCGTGTCACCATGGATTGGACAGCTATCACAAATCGGACAGGCCGGTCAATGGATCAATTTACGCGGCCTTGTGATGGAGGCCGGCCTGTGCTAAAGGTTTGCGCATTTACGGGTGAACAGCAGGGAGCCGGATTTGAAGGTACCGACCAGTTTCATATCACTTACGACAAAAATGGTTCTGAAAGTGCAGCCGATTACTCATTTTTATTTGCGCGAGTGGAAAGAAAGGGCCGGGCGGATTCCCGATCTGGAACTGCGCAAACAGGCGCTCGCCAGCATTGCAGCAAAAAAATTTCACTGTGAAGGCGGCGCTCTTTACGGCCTGCTGGCCGGCCTTCATTATAAAGATGCGATTGCTTTTATCGTTGCTTACCAGACCATCAGCGATTATCTGGACAACCTGTGCGACCGCAGCACATCGCAGGATCCCGAAGATTTCCGCGCGCTGCACGAATCCATGCTGCAGGCCCTGTCACCGGATATGCCACTCAGTGATCATTACCGTTTCAGGCGGGAACAAGACGACGGCGGATACTTAATCGCTCTGATTCAGACCTGCAGACAGGTCGTGAGAGGTCTTCCCAGCTATCATCTTGGCTCAGCCGCTCTCGAGGAGCTTGCCCTGTTTTATGTTGATTTGCAGGTGTACAAGCATGTTCGGAAAGAAGAACGACTGCCGCGCCTGCAGATGTGGTTTGAAGGCCACGCAAAAGACCTGCCTCCCATGGCATGGTATGAATTTGCCGCCTGCACCGGCTCAACCCTGGGGATTTTTTGCATGGTTTCGCAATTGTTCAATCCGTCAACTTCTGCCATGCTGATTGCCCAAATGAAAAACGTTTACTTTCCCTGGGTTCAGGGATTGCACATCCTTCTGGATTATCTGATTGATCAGGAGGAGGACCGCAGCGGCCAGGATCTGAATTTTTGTTCATACTATGAAAATAAAGAAAAAATGGCCAACCGCATTGGTTATTTTTATCATCAGGCGCAGGAAAGCGTAGCGTGTCTGCCTGACGCGAAATTTCACCGGTTAATCATCCGCGGCCTTTTGAGCATCTATCTGGCCGATCATAAAGTTACCCGCCAGAAAGATGTCCGGGATATTTCCGGGAAACTTTTGAGCATGGGCGGCAAAGAAGCTTTTTTCTTTTATCTGCACTGCTGGGCTTACCGCCGTCTGACGGGTTAACCAGTCCTTCATTTATTATTCACAAGATGATTGATGCATTATTCTCCACCGGATGAGGAGTTATTCCCCTTTTCTCCGGGATCGCAAAATTCCCCGGAAAAGCTCGTTTGAGATTGTAGCGTAATATCAAGTATTTATCAGGTCTATGCATTGCTTTTGCAGTTGGCATAGTCAATGCTAGGTGACGGCAGGGAGTAATCGGGAGAAATCTGCTCATGAAAAAAATTCTGGTTTGCATTAGCAGCGTCCTTTATTTTGTAGCAGCCCTTGCTTTTGCCGCCGACAGGCCTGCTGCGGAGCCAAACCAGAGGGCGATATTGAAAGCGACTATGCAGAAAGCAGCCAAAATGAACGCCAGCGGCAAGGTCGTGGAAATCTCTGACACATCCATTAAGATCGAGCGGCGCATAAAAGGGAATACAGAAGTTATGGAGTTCGCATTGGAGAGTCCGGCGCGGGATATCGTGGTAAACGATTCCGTTAAAATTGACTACATCATGAAAGACGGGAGGTTAACAGCATCCAGGGTTTCCAAACCAAAGGCGGGAAAAGGTTCAGGCAACCATGGAACGAAGCAGATAAAAGAGAAACCGGCACCTGCTGTGAAGTAATCTGCAGATTGCCTTTCTATAGGTGGAGTCCTTTAAATAGATATTTAAGGGTAAACAAAAAACCATTAACAAGGAGGATTTAAGATGAAGCGTGTAGTATTGTTAGTTGTAGCATTTGTTTTTGCACTGACCATGAACGTCGTCGCGGCTGACAAGGTTGTAGACAAAGTCGTTGACAAGGCAACCGACAAGGCAGTGGAAAAAGTAGTCGAAAAAGCAGATCAGGCCGTATCCGCTGACAAAGCAGCTCCGGCAGATGACAAGGCAGTTGCGAAGAAAGCTAAAAAAGCAAAGAAAGTCAAGAAGGCAAAGAAAGCCAAAAAAGCAAAGAAGGCTGAAGAAGCAGCTCCGGCTGCAGCTCCCGCTGAAGCTCCTGCCGCAAAATAAGCTCCAGAAGAATATGAAAAAAAAAGGGATGAGTTTTTACTCATCCCTTTTTTTCACGCCCGATCATCAATGAATCCGTGGTGCGAAACAAACTCATCGTGGTTTAATTTATTTCTTTCTGTTATAAACTTTTCGTTATGCTGAAAAATTTGCTGACAAGAATTATTGCATACAACAAGAATTTGACTGTGCGTATAAGGCTTGTCATACTCACCGTAACAGGCCTTGCCTTTGCAATGGCCTTATGGGGCATCATTCAGCTGACCGCCCTGGACAGGCTACTGGTCGATCAGCAGGTGAAGCGGCTGGAGGGTGTAGCGGAGACGGTCAGCACTTTCTATCAGCACTTTCCTACGAAACGGGGCATTGCTGCGCTGGATTCAGCCCTGCAGGATCATATCCAGACGGATGCACGCCTCGCCAGGATCGACATTTTTGACACCCGTCGCCATCACGTTGATTATGTTGCCGGCGCCAGCCGTGTTCAGTATGAATGGCCGGACAAAATGGTGGCCGAGGTCAGCTCTAAAGGAAAAACCCGTTATGTCAAACTAGCAACGGAAGAAGGACCATTTCTCGGGCTGCTCTATCCCGTATCCGGAGACACCAAAGACGCCCGCATTATCATCGGCATAATCGCCTTTTCTCGTGCAAATACTGAAATCATGAACAGTGCCCGTTTCCTGCTTCTTTTTACAAGCGCAGGGCTGTTGCTGGCGATCCTTTTGCTTTTGGGTGCGAGCTATGGCTGGATCATCGACCGGCCCCTGAAACGAATTATTGAAACCATTGATGAATTTCGGCAGGGAAGATATGTGGAGCGTATCCCCGTCACCCGCGAGGACGAATGGGGCCATCTGGCCAATCACTTCAATCAGATGGCTGACGAAATTCAGAATGTTATGGCCAGGAATCTTGAACTGACCCGACATCTGTCTGATCGGGTGCGCGAAGAGACGCTCAAGGTGGTTCATCTCCAGAAACAGGTTGATGATTTGCTGCAATTGACGGCCCTGGGTCATCTAACGGCGAATCTGGCCCATGATCTCGGAACGCCGCTGCATTCCATTGCGGGACTTGCCCAGCTGATGCTGGAGCGGGAAGGCTGGCCACCGGATGTTGCACACAAGTTAAATCTGATTGTGGAACAAACCCGAAGACTCGACAGTGTGATTCAAAATATCCGTAAAGCAACGCGTCTTCCCGAACCGCATTTCGAGTTGATGACGGTCCAGGCAATATTGAACGATACGCTGCCACTGGTGGAGCCATTGATCCAGATGAACCATATTTCCATTGACACGCATATCGAAGGATCATCGGCAGCTTTATATGTCGACCGCTACAGGATCCAGACAGCTCTTTTGAATATTATTCAGAATTCCATTGACGCTATGCCGGATGGAGGAAAAATCAGCATTCTTGCCGAAGATGACTGCGCCGCCGGAAACATTAGAATATCTATTACCGATAACGGACAAGGCATCGCGGCTGATCTTTTACAGAAGGTGAGCGAGCCGTTCTTCAGCTCCCACAAGGATGAAGGCATGCGCGGCCTCGGGCTTGCGATTGTTCGTGATATCATGAAGGCGCATGGCGGTCAGTGGGATATTCAAAGCATGCCCGCTTCCGGGACGACAGTCACTCTTTATCTGCGAATGGCCGATCAGGCCTCTGTTTAGATCTGGAATAGTTCACTTTTCTTCCTGAAGACCCCATCGACGGATTTTCATTCGCAGGGTTTTACGGTCGATCCCCAGAATTTCGGCGGCCCTGGATTGGTTCCAGGAGGTTTCGCGGAGGGTTTGGGCAATCTGCTCTTTTTGCGCTTCCTCAAGGGGTGTCATTTCCGTCACAGCGCCGTTTATTCCATTTGCCTTCTTCTGCCGGAAACGGGCAGGAAGATTTTCCGGCAGAATCACCACGAAGGGTGAAAGCAGAAGGGTCTGCTGCAGGACATTTTCCAGTTCGCGCACATTGCCTGGCCAGTTGTAGGCCATGAGTAATTCCACCGTCTCGTTTGAAATCCGTACGCCGGGATAGCCCAATTTTTTTAGCATCGCTTCGATCAGCAGGGGGATATCTTCCCTTCTTTCCCGCAAAGAAGGGACACGCAGCCGCACAATGAATCGGTACAGGAGATCCAGTCGGAAGCGACCTGCGTGAACTTCTTCATCCATGTTTTTATTGGCGGCCGCGACCACGCGAACCGCAACATGCTGAACTTCATGTCCGCCAATTCTGCGCACTTCTCCATTCTGCATGAACCGCAGAAACTTGCTTTGCAGCGATGTGGACATTTCCGTGATTTCATCAAGAAAAACGGTGCCGCCTTGAGCCGATTCGAGCAGGCCCTTATGCTGATGGTCCGCGCCGGTAAAAGCTCCTTTTTCATAGCCGAAAAGTTCCGATTCGAGCAGGTTGTCGGGAATCGCCCCGCAGTGCACCACTACAAAAGGCTTATGGCGTCGCGATGACATGAAATGCAAAGATCGTGCGGTTAATTCCTTTCCCGTTCCGCTTTCACCTTCGATAAGCACACTCGCCGGGGAATCCGCGACCCGTGCGATCTGCTTGTAAAACTCAACCATTGTGGCGGAAGATCCGATCAGTTTCGCCTCTTCATGAGCTTCCGGAGGGCTGTCTTGCCGCCGCTGTCGCAGTTCCCGCACTTCCAGAACTTTTTTGACCATTGCACGGCAGTCTTCGGGGGAAAAAGGCTTACTGATGTAATCCCATGCACCCAGTCGAATTCCTTCCATGGTGGTTTCCAGAGAGCCATAAGCCGTCATGAGGATGACAGGCAGATTCGGCCAGGTATTCTGGACTTCACTTAAGAATTGCAGACCATCCATGCCAGGCATGCGAATATCGGACATCAACAAATCGTATGGGGAAAGGTCGTGCTTCAGAGCGTCGAGGGCGGAAGTAAAGGCGGTGACGTCATAGCCTTCGCGCAGGAGAACTTCCTGCAGAAATTCACAGGCAACGGCATCGTCGTCAATCACCAGTATGCGGGCTTTCATAAAATCACCTGCTGCGTTTTTTGAGAAAGAGGGGATCAGGGCAGCGCGGCCACAAAAAAACCCTTGAGCTTTCTGCCGCCCAGGGCATCCCGGACAGTAATTTCACAGCGGATTCGCTTTTCGCCGTTTTCTTCATACTTGTCGGTTACCGTGCCGGTTACCGTGACCGTTGCCCGATCTTTGGTATTTTCAAAATCATCCAGATTGACGGGTTGTGTCATGCTCAGGAAATGCACGGAAAATTTTCTCAGATATTTGTTTTCGATCCAGGCCGTAACGGCTTCGCCCGCAATGCCCGAAATGAACATTCCGTGGGCAATGACTGAATCCAGACCGATTGCCCGGGCGAAGGTTTCATCCGTGTGCAGGGGATTAAAGTCGCCGGATGCTCCGGCATAGCGCGCAAGCTGAGCTCTCGTGATAGGTTTAGATGTATAACTTGGCATGCTGTCTCCAACAGCTATCGAATCAAAATCAATCGTCATCTTGTCGTCCTATCTTTCCATAAAAGTCGTGCGTGCCCTGAGTACCAGTTCACCTCTTTGGTTAAAGGCTTCTGTCACCAGGACCGTTACCTGAATGTACCAGCCTTTTCTCTCCTTTTTTCCGCGGTCGTACATTTCCGCGACTTTCATTGTGCAGCTAATGTGGTCGCCCGCATAAATCGGGGCCAAAAATTCGTACTCTTCTTCAGCATGCAGCAGTTTGCTCAAGTCCGCGCCCACACCGTTTACAATGCCCATCAGTCCGCCGCCCGTCCAGAACGGGAAACAGGTGGGAAAAGTCGGCGGGATCGGGATGTTTTCATAGCCGGCCTTCTTTGCCGCATCGACATCCCGGTAAATCTCTTTAATTTGATCGATATCCTCCAGCTGCGCCACGGCCGCTGCAAATTCTGCGATTTTATTTTTGGGAACCTTGATGGAGCGAACAGGAAACTCCATGCCGAGTTTCGATTTATCCGCCATAGCAACCTCCGATGGATTTTAAAGATATAATAAATTTTTCATATCACAGTCCTCTAATAATTTCATCTTGAATGATCGACTGATGGTGTTTCACCCGGGCCATGAAACGTTCTTGACAAGTTTCCCCCGTTGCCTGTATTTCTTTATATATGAAAATCTGTCATCTCTGTCAGAAGGAAATACCGGAGGATTTTCCAGTCGGCAGACAGGCGCAATGTCCTGGCTGCGGTACGGATCTTCACTGTTGTTTGAACTGTGTTTTTTATGAGCGCGGTGCTTACAATGACTGCAGGGAAAATCAGGCGGAGAGGGTTGTGGATAAGAACCGATCCAATTTCTGCGATTTCTTTCGCTTCCGGAACACAAAAGAAACGCCGCAAGGCCAGGCGTCTGATCCCAAAGTAAAACTGGAAGCCCTGTTTAAAAAATGAATGATTTCAGAAATTAAAATCGCCCGTTGAAAAAAGCGGCATTTTTCAATGTCCGGAAAGGGTTGGCCGGTTCAGGCCTGGGGCCTGATTTTTTTTTCTTACCTGGGTCAGGCAGTAAAGTCCCTTGCCTGCCTGTACCGGCAGATAGCATAGATTGTCCGAATTGCAGGATGAATAGTTCTGCTCGCGGTTTTTCCAGCGCATGATCAAGTCCGGTTCACAGATGAATGGGCGGGCCATGGCAATGAAATCACAAATGCCGTCCTGTAAGAATTGTTCTGCAACTGAAAGGGTGCGGAAACCTCCCACCAAAATCAGGGGAATGCCGATTTTTTCCTTGAAATATCGAGCTTCCTCTTTGTAATAGCCTTCGTTTTCCGGTTTGATGCTGCCGGGGCGAGCGGGAATCATTCCGTCCGATTCCCGTGTGCCACCGCTGAGCTCTATGGCTGAAATCCCTGACGTTTCCAGCGCGGTTGCAGCATAGATCATATCATCGATGCCCATTCCATTGGCCAGAAAATCATTGGCGTTCATTTTCACCAGGACCGGAAAGTTACTGCCTGTGGATGCCCGGACGGCCTGCACCACTTCCAGCAAAAAACGTGACCGGTTTTCGGCCGTACCGCCATATTCATCATGGCGGGTGTTATAATGAGGGGAAAGGAAAGAGCTTAAAAGATAACCATGTGCGGCATGAATCTGCACGCCGTCGAAACCTGCCTCCTTCACCAGGCGTGAAGAGTTGGCAAACGCTTTCACCGTATTACGAATATCGATGGACGTCATTTCACGACAGATGGTTGCGTCGCTCAGTCGCCGGACCATGGGTCCCATCGCCGCCTCGCCGGTCAGGGAGGTATTTGCGAAAATTCCCGCGTGGCTGATCTGTGCCACAATTTTACCCCCTGCTTCATGTACTTGACGGGTCATGTCCATCAGCGCGGGAAGATGATGGTCATTCCAGATACATAATTGTCTTTCCCCTGCACGTCCTTCACTGCTTACTGCTATATGACCGGTGATGATCAGTCCGGCGCCGCCTTTGGCCAGCTTCACCATGAACGCGCTCATCGGCATCGAACAGAAGCCCTGACGGTTTGCCAGTCCCTCCGCCGTTGCGGAGCGGATAAAATGATTGGACAGGGTAATGGAGCCGATGGTGGCCGGTTCAAAAACTTTCATGTTGTTAATCCAATATTCCGTTAGTCGGGTTAGAGATCATAAAGTGTTTCATCCTTGCGGGGACGCCGCAAAACAGATTTTCTCCCTCCAGCCTGCTTTTCCCCGAATGGATCTTCAGACGACAGGATGTCCCCCATTTCTTCATCGATCTTGTCCGGATCTTCCCCTGCCTCCATGCGCTTCAGGGCTTCCTGAAAACCCTCTCCCAGCTTCATTCCCGTTGTTTCCGACAATTTTCTCATCAGTTTTGCCGCGGCACGCGGATCATCTTCGTTCAATCTTTCCGCTTCCGTTGCGAGCTGCATCATGGCTTTCTCCATTTTACTTTCATCCAGGCCGCCCAACGGGTCGTTCGCGGGCTCCTCCTTCTTTCCCCCTGTGATGGCGGTAAAGACAGACATCTGCCGGGAAAGGCGGATATTTTTACAGCGCGGGCATGACGGGATTTTATCCGTGTTGACGGATCGGGAGAAGAAATTATAAATGGTGTTGCATTTCCGGCAATAAAATTCGTAGATCGGCATATCCGGTTCTCCTAAACATTCTCTTTTTTATAATCCATTGCCTGCAAATATTCAATACGTTCAGTAAGTGGCGGATGTGAATAATAAAAGATGACATACCAGGGGTGCGGGTGGAGATTGCTCAGGTTGTCCCTGGCCAGGCGTTTGAGGGCAATGATCATGGGACGTGAAGTACCCGTGAGTTCATAAGCCATCCGGTCTGCTTCGCGTTCGAAATGCCTCGTGATGGCCGTGCCAAGGGGGGCCAGGAAAAATCCCGCCGCCCCGAGGTAGAGAGAGATAAGAAAAAGTCCGGCATAAACAGGAGTGTGATCAATCCCGAAGGCGCGGTATAATGGAAGAAATCCCGTGGCAAAATATACAAAATAGAACAGAAACAGCGAAGCAATAACCATAAAGGCCAGCTGTTTGAGAATATGTTTCTTTTTCCAGTGTCCGATTTCATGCGCCAGAACCGAAACAATTTCTTCATGGGTGTGCGAAGCCAGAAGCGTGTCATATAAAACAATGCGCTTTGTTTTGCCGATTCCGGTGAAATAGGCGTTGGTATGTCTGGATCGTTTGCCTTCATCCACCTGATATATTCCCTTGGCTTCAAGGCCTGCCCTGGCCAACAGCGCCAGTATTTTCCCCCTGAGCTCAGCGTCCCGGACCGGTTCGAATTTATTGAAGAGCGGCGCGATCAGCACCGGGTAAAGCCACAGAAGCGTCAGCTGGAACAAGGTGAAAAAAACCCATCCCCAGAACCACCAGCTTTGCGGCAGATACAGGACAAATAACATGAGGGCGCTGACGATGATGGTCATCAGGATCGCGGAAATCAGCACTGATTTGAAAAGATCCATGAGCCACAGTTTCCACGTAATGGTGGAAAATCCGTATTTTTTTTCCAGAACGAAGGTGTGATAGATGTCGAACGGCAGGCCGGCTGCTCCGCTGATGATTGCCAGGCCGGCGAAAAAGATCAGCGCCTGCGCGATGAGATGGATATGGATCGAGGCAAGCCACCCGATTGCCACAGGCAACAGCAGGAATATCACGGCCAGTTCAATCATGTCCCCAACCAGATGCTCCCGGGATTCCAGGCGCGACTGGTCAAAGGTGTAGTCCACCATCCTGTGGAGGGTTGCTTCATCGATTTCATCCCGGAACACCGGCGGGATTTCCCGGCCATGTGTTTTCAGATGACGGGTGTTGAGCCACTGCAGGACATAACGCAACGCCATTCGCCCGATAAACAAAATAAGAAAAACCGCTACAAGTATTTTTTCCATACAATCCTGTTGCTCGATATCATGTTCTTTTATTGATAGATGGAGAGAGTGTATTTGTAAAGTTATTTATTGTGTCCGAACGGAACGGAGTGTTCAATGAACCGGTTTCCATAATCAATGCCTGCTTTATAAGCTTTACGCAGCGTAGCTTCATTTTTAGTGGTTCGTCCGATCTCCAGAGCGTCGGGCGGTGCGAGTTGCGCGATGCAGACGCCCGATGGTGGATTGTTAATAAATGCAACGGCCGCATTGTAACGGTCAGCTCGCTGCCTGAACGCTTCTATCAGGCGGGGGTATTTTCGAAAATACCAGGAAAAAACAGCCAAGACGATGGGGCTTTCCTTTTTTACATAACCGGCAGAGCGAGACCGGATTACAGTGATGTCCGTTGCGCCCCGTCGCAGGGCTTCACGCACCGGAATGGAATCCGAAATGCCGCCGTCGGTTGCCTTTTCACCCTTTACATCCATTTCTTTACGGTAGAGAATCGGCAGAGAGCTGGAAACTTTCAGATAGTGCTCCAGTGTATTTATCAGGGTGCAGATACAACGGCCCGCCTGTTTCCATCGATGTGGCGACAATCAGGTAATCTTTTTTTTGCGTCTGGAGTTTTTCTTTGATTTGTTTCAGGTCGAGGCGATAATTTTTGATCGTCTGTTCCCACATCCAATCCAGATCCATCAGGTGTCCACCCTTAAGAAACCGCCAGGGATTGATGAATTGACGGGACAGCGAGTAGCGAAGGGTAATATCGAAATTGCGGCTGTTTTGTCCCGCGAGATGAGAGGCCAAATGGCAGGCGCCAGCGGAAACGCCGATATACAAATCGAAGGGATCAAAACCTTTGTTGCCGAACGCGTGCAGAATACCGGCTGCAAAAATGCCTCGCATTCCACCGCCCTCCACAATCAAAGCTGATTTTTTTTGTGATCCATAAAAATTATCTTTGGAAACCATCCGCGCGCGTGGGTTTTAAACGTGGATACAGCAGCCCTTCTTCCGTCAGGATGGCAACCGGCCATTCCACGCCGGGGATAAAAACCAGCTCCGCATCATACTTTTTTTCCGAAGGCTGCCAGTGCTGGGAGATCACAAATTCCATCTGCCACAGGGGCTGGTTATCCATGGCGATCAGGCCGTGGCAGGATTCATGACGATGGGAATCCGGGTCTGTCCATTGCCGTATACTGATTTCCACAGTGCCATTTTGTCTGAAACCTTCTTTCAGCCCCCTGACGGCGTTGTGCATGTGAGGAGTGGTCTGCCAGATCGCAAAGGTAACCAGCGCTGTAAACGCGGCAATCCCGTAAAAAACCGGATTGCCGGCAAAGATGCCGGCCAGTAATAAAAACGAGGTCAGCACGGCCGTACCCCATCGTGCCAGTTCGATGATTTTACCGGATCCCGTTTGAATAAGTTCTTTAATTTGTTCATCAACGTTCATGTGAATGGCGTATAAGATCAATAAAGACCCGTCAAGTTGAAATGTTCATGATGAAAGAGGAAATATTTCATGGATAGGGATATACTTTGGATACCAGCCGGTCAGGGAAGACCTTTTGCGTGAAACATATTGACAAAACCGGCAATCAATATATAGGTAAGCAATAAATTTTAAGGAGTTGTCCACACATGTTTGGGATAGGTTTCCAGGAACTGATCATCATTGCGATTATCGCGCTTTTAATCGTCGGGCCCAAAAAACTGCCTGATCTTGCCAAAACACTCGGTAAAGGAATTCGGGATTTTAAGAACGCGACAGACGGAATTACAGATGATCTGAAAGATACTCTGAAGGATGAAAACAAAAAGACTGATCAGGGCGACGGACTGGAAAATTCACTCCTGGTAAAAAAATCTGAACCTGAAGACAAGAATGAAGCAGCCGGCAGGGAAGCCGGTATAAAATAAAATCCAACACAACCCCTGCGACCTCAGCACTCTGAAAAACGGTAGCTATGGAAACGAACGAAGATGCCAAAATGTCTTTGACCGAACACTTGATAGAATTGCGCAAAAGACTGACAAACGCCCTGATTGCGCTTGGGATCGGTTTCATCGGCTGCTACTACTTTAAAGATGTTCTTTTTGCCGTCATTACCAAACCTCTGGTCGAATCTCTTCCCAAAAACAGCTATCTGATTTACACGGGATTGACCCAGGCTTTTTTCACGTATATGAAAGTCGCATTTTTTTCTTCGCTGATCCTGACCAGTCCTTTTATTTTTTTCCAGGTATGGAAGTTTATTTCGCCGGCGCTGCTTCCACAGGAAAAAAAGTATGTGGTGCCGTTCGTTCTGTCTTCCACCATCCTTTTTTTGAGCGGTGTCATTTTCGGTTATTTTGTTGTCCTGCCCCCGGCGTTTCGTTTTTTTGTCAGTTTCAATAATCAATACCTGCAGGCAATGATCTCTTTCAATGAATACATCGGTCTTTTTATTAAGTTTCTTCTGGGTTTCGGTTTGTCCTTCCAATTGCCGGTTTTGATCTTCTTTTTAGCAAAGCTGGGGATCGTGACCGACAAGATGCTTTCCCAAAACAGGAAGTACGCTATTTTATTAATGTTTATAGCCGCCGCGATTCTTACGCCTTCTCCGGATGCATTAAGCCAAATGTTGATGGCGATTCCCTTGCTGTTTCTGTATGAAGTGAGTATATTTGTTGCAAAGTTTGCAGGCCGGAAAAAAGAGGCATCCGCATAAAGCCGGAAGGAGAGGGACCGGGATTGGGACATGTCTGAGCACAAAAGAAAGAAAAAGAAATCAAGCAAGCTGCTGATCTTTGTTAAAATATTGTTTGTGCTATTCCTGCTGATTTTACTGGTGACGATCAGCGGGCTGACGGCCTATTACGCGTTGACCAGGGACCTTCCGGGTATTGATGCATTAAAGGATTACCGGCCGAGCATTGCTTCCCGCGTGTATGATGCAAATGATGAGCTATTGGAGGAATTCTTTTTAGAAGACAGAAAAATCATTCCGATTTCGGAAGTTCCGGACCTGGTCAAGTATGCTTTCGTCGCGGCCGAAGATTCCCGCTTTTATCAGCATAAGGGATTCGATCCGGTTAGTATTTTCCGTGCCATGTTCAAAAATGTGGAAGCGGGTAAAATTGTTCAGGGCGGCAGTACCATCACTCAGCAGGTGGCCAAAATGATGTACCTGACGCCCGAAAGAAAGTACATTCGAAAGTTCAAAGAAGCCGTGCTTTCTTATCGTATTGACCGATATCTGACAAAAGATGAAATCCTCTATCTGTATCTTAACCAGATTTACATGGGACACGGAACCTATGGCATCGAATCGGCGTCGATCGGTTATTTTGGCAAGAGCACGAAGGACCTGACGTTGCCGGAGGCGGCGATGCTGGCGGGTTTGCCGAAAGCCCCCACCACGTATTCACCGTTTTTTTATTTCGACCGCGCGAAACAGAGGCAGACATACGTACTGAACCGCATGATGGCGGAGGGTTTCATCACCAGAGAACAGATGGACACGGCCGTGGCCGCCACCCTGAAACTGAAGCGGGCAGCTCCGAAAGACAGATTCGCCGGGCATTTTGTTGAGATGGTCCGCCGCTACGTGCAGGAAAAATACGGGACAGACATTCTTTATAAAGAGGGGTTGTCGATATACACAACCCTTGATTCATCGGCACAGAAGGCGGCCCGGGATGCGCTGATGAAAGGTCTGACCGAAATGGAGGAACGGGAAAAGTACCAGAAAGGCCTTGTGCAGGGGGCGCTTTACTGCATGGATGTCAAAACGGGAGCCATTATCGCAATGGTGGGCGGACGCGATTTTGAAAAAAGCGAATTTAACCGCACGACGCAGTCGCGCCGCCAGCCGGGTTCGGCCTTTAAACCACTGATCTATACAGCGGCTTTTGACAAGGGCATGACTCCTTCCACCCGGGTTGTTGATTCTCCCATTGTATTTGAAGACCGGTCACAGGAGGATGGTGTATGGAAACCGAGGAACTTTGACGGAAAATTCCTGGGCCCTATTACTCTGCGCAAGGCTCTTGTGCAATCGCGCAATGTTGTAACCGTGAAGATCCTTCAGGATATCGGTATTGACTACGCAACGTCGTATGCCACGAACATGGGCATTACCTCTCCACTGGTCAGGAATTTCTCCCTTGCGCTCGGGTCATCGGGCGTAACCCTGCAGGAGCTGGTTCGTGCCTACGCTGTTCTGGGAAATGCGGGGAAGAAAGTCAAACCTTACTTTATCCGGAAGATTGTTGACCGCACCGGTAATGTTTTTGAGGAAACGAAGGTGCAGCCGGAACAGGTCATTGATCCCCGCATCGCTTTCATCACGACCCATGTCATGCAGGAAGTCGTGGAAAGCGGTACGGGCCAGAGAGTGAAAAGCATCGGACGGCCGGTTGCCGGAAAGACGGGTACAACCAACGATACCCGAGACGCATGGTTTATCGGGTTTACGCCGTCTTTGATTGCCGGTGTCTGGGTTGGTTTTGATCAGGAAAGATCTTTGGGCAGACAGGAAGTCGGTGGCCGCGCGGCAGCGCCGATCTGGCTCTATTTTATGGAAGAAGTGCTGAAGGACAAACCGGTGGAGGAATTTCCCGTTCCGGAAGGCGTTGTTTTTGTCAAGGTCGATCAGCAAACCGGTGCGCCGACGCAGGGCACAGGATCGGAAGCAGTCTATGAGACCTTTCTGGAAAATGCCATGCCTGAGAAAAAGGAAGATAATCTGACGGAAGAAACCGAGGAACTGTTCCGTTAAAAAAATCAAACCCATCAAGAATGCCTCTTGACAACAGACATTTTTTTCGTTAAGGAATAAACATTAAATTGGGAAGTAATTATGTTTCTTAAAGATTTAGACAGCGGCAGAATTTTGAATCAGGCCATTGTAAGATTACTCGTCGTAGTAGTCGTACCCATGGGGTCTGCCGCTCTGTATCGTTAAGAAAAGAGATACAAGCCGCGGGCCCCGAAAAGTCCGCGGCTTTGCTGTATCTATTCAAGGCCGCTTTTTCCTAAAGAAACTGGCGGCTTTTTCAGTTTTAGGGCTTTTGATCAAAGGCAATGGAGGAGTCATAGAATATGAAGTTGAAAGGCACGGAAATTTTTCTGAAAGTGCTCGAAGAAGAAAAAGTTGACATTATTTTTGGCTATCCGGGTGGGGCGGTCCTGGATCTCTATGATCAACTTTATGAAAGCAATCTCAGGCACATTCTGGTGCGCCACGAACAGGGCGCGGTTCATGCCGCCGACGGATACGCTCGCGCGACCGGAAAAGTCGGCGTTTGCCTGGTAACGTCCGGCCCCGGTGCTACCAATACGGTTACCGGCATTGCCACGGCAAACATGGACTCCATCCCCCTGGTGGTATTTACCGGGCAGGTGCCGACGGGTCTTATCGGCAACGACGCGTTTCAGGAGTGCGACATCACCGGCATCACCCGTCCCTGCACCAAGCACAATTTCCTGGTGCGCAATATTGAGGAACTGGCTTCAACGATTAAAGAAGCTTTTCACATCGCCCGTTCCGGACGACCGGGTCCGGTCCTTGTGGATCTGCCGAAAAATGTCATGGCCGCACAATATGATTATGATCCGACAAACATAAAAATTCGTAATCATGAAGCGGTTTACAAACCGGCGCCGAAAAAAATGGCAAATGTATTTGACATGCTTAATGCGGCGAAAAAGCCCCTGATTATGACCGGAGGGGGGGTAATTCTCGGGAAAGCTTCTGAAGAATTAACTCTCCTGGCCCGTAAATACGAGATCCCCGTCACGGGGACCCTGATGGGTCTCGGGTCTTTTCCGGGCACTGATCCTTTATGGCTGGGAATGCTGGGGATGCACGGCACCTATTACGCAAACATGGCTGTCAGCCACTGTGATTTCATGCTGGCCGTAGGAGTTCGCTTTGACGATCGGGTGACCGGTTCGATTGAAACATTTGCCGCCAATGCCAAAATTGTTCAAATTGATATTGATCCCTCTTCTATTAATAAGAATGTTACCGTTGACCTGCCGATTATCGGCGACACCAGGGCCACACTGAAGGATATTTTGCGTTTTCTGGAGGAACATCACTACACACAGGATGCCGGATTGCGTGCCCAATGGCTTCGCGAAATTGCCGAATGGCGGGAAAAAGTTCCGTTGAACTACTGCAAGAACGGTGAAGTCATTAAACCGCAGTACGTGATTGAAAAATTGCAGGAGCTGACCAAAGGTGATGCCCTGATTACGACGGATGTCGGTCAGCATCAGATGTGGACGGCGCAGTTTTTCCATTTTGACCGGCCCAACACTTTCGTTTCATCCGGCGGGCTGGGTACGATGGGATTTGGTCTGCCCGCTGCCATCGGCGTCAAATGTGCATTTCCGGATAAACAGGTTGTGGCGATTGCGGGCGACGGAAGCATCCAGATGAACATCCAGGAACTTGCGACTGCCGCCCAGTATAACATCGCCGTGAAAGTGGTTTTATTGAACAACGAATTTCTTGGAATGCCGCGCCAGTGGCAGGAAATGTTTTACAATAAGCGATATTCCCACACGGACATGACGTACGCGCCGGATTTTGTAAAACTGGCGGAAGCTTTTGGCGTGATTGGCCTGCGTGCGACAAAACCGGCCGAAGTGGAGACTGTGTTGAAGCAGGGACTGGCAGCCGATAAACCCGTGCTGATGGATTTTCGCATCTCGCGGGATGAATGTGTTTATCCCATGGTGCATCCGGGCGGGTCGATCAATCAAATGACCCTGGGATCGAGAGAAATGATCAATTAACGTTAGGTTTTGACGAAACCGTCTATAGTTAAAAAATAAAGGTGAGGTTATATAACATGGAGAAAAAGGACCATATTATTTCTATTCTGGTGCACAATAAGCCGGATGTGCTGGCAAGAGTTGCCGGAACGCTGGGCGGCAAAGGCTATAACATTGACAGCCTTTGCGTGAACACAACCACGCAAAACGACATATCGAAAATTGTGATGACGACTTCGGGTTCCCAGGCGACAATCACCCGGATCGAGAATCAACTGCAAAGGCTGGTAGATGTGATTTCCGTCGATGATCTGACCAATGTTGAGTCCGTCCATCGTGAAATGGTGCTGGTTCGGCTGAATCTGACCGCCGAGAATGCAGAACCTGTGAAAAATGCCATTGACACGAACAAATGGAAAGTAATTGTTTCGGGTGATACCTATTTGATTATAGAAATCACGGGGGACAAAAGGCAAATCGAATTTTCGCTGGCGCGTCTGGAGCCGCTGGGCATTGCGGACATCACCAGGACCGGCCTGGTTGCGCTGACACTGGAAGATTAAAAAAAAATAAAGATATGTAATCTAAAAAATCAATTCATAAGAAACAGGGGGTTTTATGGCAAAAATCAATTTTGGTGGCACAATGGAAGATGTGGTGACCGCGGAAGAATTCACGGTCAAAAAAGCGCAGGACGTCCTCAAAAATGAAGTGATCGCGGTTCTGGGCTACGGAGTTCAGGGACCTGCGCAGGCTTTCAATATGAAAGACAATGGTATTAGCGTGATTATCGGGCAGTCTCCCGAAGACAAGCCCTACTGGGAAAAAGCCATTTCCGACGGCTGGGTTCCCGGTGAGACCCTTTTCCCGATTGAAGAAGCAGTGGAGAAAGCAACCATCATTCAGTACCTGGTATCCGACGCGGCGCAGATGCTTTTGTGGCCGAAAGTCAAGGCCCACCTGAAAAAGGGTGATGCATTATACTTTTCACACGGTTTTTCCATCGTTTACAAAGAACAGACCGGCGTTATTCCGCCTGATTTTGTCGATGTGATTATGGTTGCGCCCAAGGGATCGGGCACCAGCGTTCGCCGTAATTTTATTGACGGCAGCGGCATCAATTCCAGCTTTGCGGTGCATCAGGATGCGACCGGCCGCGCAATGGAGCGCACCCTGGCCCTGGGGATTGCCATTGGTTCAGGATTTCTTTTTCCGACCACCTTCCAGATGGAAGTATACAGCGACCTGACCGGCGAACGCGGTGTGCTGATGGGCGCGCTTGCAGGCATGATGGAAGCTCAGTATGCCGAACTGCGCAAGCACGGCCATACTCCAAGTGAAGCTTTCAATGAAACGGTTGAAGAACTCACACAGAGTCTGATCCGGCTGGTTGGTGAAAACGGGATGGACTGGATGTATGCCAACTGCTCGGCAACTGCGCAGCGCGGCGCGCTCGACTGGCGCCACAAATTCCGCAAGGCCGTTGAACCGGTTTTTGCGGAACTCTATAACTCCGTTGCCACCGGAAAAGAAACGGAAGTGGTTCTGAGGGTGAACAGTGCGCGGGATTACAAGGAAAAACTGAATGCCGAACTGAAAGAAATGCGCGAGTCCGAGATGTGGCAGGCGGGTGCAGCCGTTAGGGAACTGAGACCGGAAAAGCGAAAAAAATAGGAACGTCTTCGTAAAAAGCCAACCTGCTGT
>Ga0116174_10001930_pt1 | contig 18413 bp, 15 predicted proteins | sample AD_UKC087_MetaG_FD_89801 | JGI IMG/M metagenome (GOLD analysis project Ga0116174, IMG submission 89801) | Active sludge microbial communities of municipal wastewater-treating anaerobic digesters from USA - AD_UKC087_MetaG | ecosystem: Engineered > Bioreactor > Anaerobic > Digestate | place: USA...
CGCCCCGCATCGTCCAGCTTTCCCTCGGCCTGCTCAATGCCCTGCTGGCGTGGCTGCTGGCGCGCCGCCTCTTCGGGCCGGGGGCCGCCTTCTGGACGGCGCTGTTCATGGCGGGCTACTGGGTCTTCCCCTACTACGAGACCCAGCTCACCTATCCCGCCGTCGTGGTCCTCCTCGTGCTGCTGCTGATGCACGCGGCCGCCGCGTGGGCGGCGCGCCCGCGGACGGGGCTGGGCCTTGCGCTGGGGCTGCTGCTCGGCCTGTTCGCCCTGTTCCGGCCCAACGGCCTGCTCTTCCTGCCCGCGCTGCTCCTGTGGATGTGGGGCGCGGCGCGGCGGCGCGGTTTGCTGCGGCGCTGGCTGCCCGCGGCGGCGCTGCTGGCGCTGGGCCTGCTGGCTGTGACGGCCCCCGTCTTCGTCCGCAACTACCGCGTCGCCCGCGACTTCGTCTTCCTCTCCTCCTAGGGCGGCATCAACTTCCTCGTGGGGAACAACGCGGAGGCGAGCCTGGTGGAGCCGCGCGTGCCCGGCCTGCGCGAGCTGGCCGGGGTGGACAACTGGAGCTGCTTCGACTACCCGGCCATTGTGCGCGGCGTGGCCCGCAAACTGAACCGCGACCACGTCTCCCATTCCGAGGCCAACCGGTACTTCTACCGCGAGGGGCTCGACTTCATCGCCCACAACCCCGGCCTGTTCCTGAAGAACACGCTCCGCAAGACCCTGCTCTTCTGGGGGCCGCGCGAGGTGACCAACGACACGGTGGTGGAGCTGGACAAACAGCGCTCCGCCGTCCTCGGGCCGCTGCCCGGATTCCCCCTGCTGCTGGCCCTGTTCCTCGCCGGGGCGGGCGCATGGATGCTCTCACGGCGGCGGGGGGCGGGGACTGGGGCGGGCGCGGCGCTGCTCTTTGTGCCCGTCTACTTCCTCTCCGTGCTTCCCTACTTCATCGCGGGCCGGTACCGCGTGCCGCTGCTGCCGTGCATGATCCTCTTCGCCGGGTATGGCGTTGCGTTCGCCCTCGGCAGCCTGCGGCGAGGGGCGTGGCGGCCCGCGCTGGCCTGGGCGGCCGCCGCGGCGCTGCTCTGGCTGGCGGCGTCCCGCGACTTCGCGGGCTACACCCCCTCGGAGGGCACCTGGCACCTGCGCCGGGCGCTGGCGCACACGGAGGGGGGCGACCTGGAGAGCGCCGCCAAGGAGTATCTGGAGGCCCTGGAGACGGGCGCGGACCCGTCGCTCGTGTGCAACAACCTGGGCCGCCTGCGCGCCCGCGCGGGCGACGCGGCCGGGGCGCGGGAATGGTACGGGAAAGCGCTGGCGCACAACCCCGCGAACACGGCGGCCCATCTGAATCTGGGCGTGGAGGCCGAGCGCTCGGGCGACCCGGCGGCCGCGCTGGAACACTACCGGCGGGCCGTGGAGACAAATGCGTTCTTCGCCCCCGCGCGCGGGAACCTCGGGCGGCTGCTGCTGGAGACGGGCGCGGCGGCGGAGGCCGTGGAGCACCTAGCGGAGGCGGCCCGGCTCCGGCCCGCGGACCCCTACGCGGTATATGACCTGGGCCGAGCGCGCGCGGCCGCCGGCGATCCGCCTGGCGCGGCGGAGGAGTACGCCCGCGCGCTGGCGCTCAAGCCGGACTTTGCCGAGGCGCACAACAACCTCGGCTGGCTGCTGGCCGCGTCGGGCCACCCGGAGGAGGCCGCTGAACATTACCGCGCCGCGCTGGCGGCGCGCCCGGATTTCCTGCTCGCGCGGATCAACCTCGGCAACGCCCTCCTCGACCTGGGGAAGGCGGAGGACGCGGAGGCGGAGTTCCAGCGCGCGCTGGAGGCGGACCCCGGCGACGCGCGGGCGCTGTACAGCCTGGGCCGCTGCGCCGAGGCGCGGGGCGACGCGGCGGGCGCGGCGGAGCGGTATCTGAAGGCGGCAGGGGCGGACCCCGCCTTTGCGGCGGCGTGGAACAACCTGGGGTTCATGCGCGCGCGGCTGGGCGACGCCCCCGGGGCGGAGGCGGCCTACCGCCGCGCGCTGGAGGCCGACCCGGCCTTTCTCACGGCGCGGGTGAACCTCGGCGCGCTGCTGTGCGCCCTGGGCCGCGCCGACGAGGGCCGCGCCGAACTGGCGGCGGCCGCGGGGCAGACGGCGGAAGGCAGCCCCGAGCGGCGGGCCGTGACCGACGCGGCCGCGCGCTGCGACGGGACGTCATAGGGCGGCGCCGGGGGGCGCCGGGAAGAACACAGACAAAAACATCCCCCGGAGCGGCGGGTGCGCGCTCCGGGGGATGCGTTTTTCGGGCGGTCGTTCCCCGCAGTCAGATGCCCTGGCGGTTGAGGGCGATCATCTCTTCAGGGGTGCGGGTGATCTTCGGGGTGTAGCCCGGCAGGGGTCGGATCTGCTGGTGGTACGCGTCGAGGAAGCTGAAGGCCTGCGGGAAGTAGTCCTCCTCCATCTCGGCGGGCGGCACGATCCAGTTCTGCGCGCCGACGACGCACACGGGGGCGTCCAGCTCGTCGAAGGCAATCTGGCTGAGCTGCCCGGCGACGGTGTGCAGGTAGCTGCCGCGCTCGCAGGCGTCGCTGGCCACGATGATCTTGCCGGTCTTCTTGAGTGACTCGACGACGGGGCCGTAGTTGAAGGGCACGAGGGTGCGCCCGTCAATGACCTCGACGCTGACGCCGAACTCCTGCTCAAAGCGCTTCGCGGCGTCCATGGCGCGGTAGAGGGTCGCGCCGAAGGTGAGGATGGTGAGGTCGGTGCCGGCCTTCATGACGGCGGGCTCGCCCAGGGGGAGGGTGTAGTACTCGGCGGGCACGCCGCCGGGCTGGAACACCTCCACCTGGTTGTACAGGCGCTGGCTCTCGAAGAAGACGACGGGGTCGCTGCCGCGCATGGCCGACGCGAGCAGTCCCTTGGCGCTGTAGGGCGTGGCGGGGAAGACGACCTTGAGCCCCGGCACGTGCGCGCAGAGCGCGGTCCAGTCCTGCGAGTGCTGCGCGCCGTATTTCGCGCCCACGGACACGCGCAGCACGATGGGCAGCTTCAGGATGCCCGCCGACATGGCCTGCCACTTGGGCATCTGGTTGAACACCTCGTCGCCCGCGCGGCCCATGAAGTCGCAGTACATGAGCTCGACCAGGGGCCGCGCGCCCTCCATGGCCGCGCCGACGGCGGTGCCGACGATGGCCGCCTCGGAGATGGGCGAGTTGAAGAGCCGGTGGTAGGGGACCGTCTCGCTGAGGGTCTGGTACACGGCGAAGGCGCCGCCCCACTCACGGTTCTCCTCGCCGTAGGCGATGACGCGGGAGTCGTTGGCAAAGTGGTGCAGGACCACCTCGAAGAGGGACTCGCCGAGGGTGACCGCCTTGGTCGCCTTGAGGACCGAGCCGTCCTCGGCGATGCCGCTGCGGGACTTCTTGGCGATGGCCTTCACGCGCGGGTTCTCGTCCACGGACTGGAGCATGTCCTCCTTACGGGCGAGGCCGGGCAGCTCCTTCTCCTCAACGTTGGAGAAGAGCAGCTGCGACACGCCGGCGTGCGGCGTGAGCACCATGCGCGGGCTGATGGCGTCGCTCGCGGCGAGGCGGCAGGCCTTGGTGACCTTGCGGGTGGCGTAGTCGCGGATTTCGGCGAGCTGGTCCTCCGTGGCGAGGCCCTCGGCGGTCAGCTTGCCGGCGAACTCCACCAGCGGGTCCACGGCGCGCCACAGGTCAATCTCGTCGCGCTCGCGGTAGGCCGACTGGTCGCTCGGCGAGTGGCCCGACTGGCGGTAGCACAGCACGTCGAGGAACACGGGGCCGTCGCCCTTCTTGATGACTTCCAGCTTGCGCCGGTAGGCGTCGGCCAGGGCCAGCGGGTTGTTCCCGTCCACCACCTCGGCGTGCATGTTTTCGGGGTTGAGCGCCGCGCCCACGCGGGCCAGCCGGTCGAAGCCCGCCGTCTCGCCGATGGGCTGTCCGCCCATGCCGTAGAAGTTGTCCATGAAGTTGTAGATGATGGGCAGGCCGCCGCGGGCGACCTCGGGCCACAGGCTCTTGAACTGCGCCATGGACGCGAAGCCGAGGGCCTCCCACACGGGGCCGCAGCCGATGGACGCGTCGCCGATGTTGGCCACGGCGATGCCCTTGAGCCCGGCGATGCGCTTGTAGAGCGCCGCGCCCGTCGCGATGTCCGCGCTGCCGCCCACGATGGCGTTCGCCGGATACACGCCGAAGGGCGGGAAGAAGGCGTGCATGGAGCCGCCCATGCCCTTGTGGAAGCCCGTCTCGCGGGCGAAAATCTCGGCCAGCAGCCCGTAGAGCAGGAAGTCAATCCCCCGCTCCTCCGGCTCGCCCGTCGCCAGCGCGGGCTTCTTCTTCCCCGCCGGGGTCAGCGAAAGCCCGGTCCAGTCGGGGTCGTTCGCCTCCACCACCTTCAGGATCGCGCCGTCGAAGTACGACGTCATGACCTGCTCCAGCGCGCCGCCCGCGAGGTCCTGCACCGCCCGCAGCCCCTTGGCGATGAACTCGCCGTGGCTGCGGTGGCTGCCGTAGATGTGGTCGTCCACCGTGAGGTGGAGCGCCTCGCCGACCGCGGCGCCCTCCTGGCCGATGCTCAGGTGCGCCGGGCCCGCATGGCTGTACTCGATGCCCCGGTACGCCCCCAGCTTCTTGATGTTGTCGAGCATCGTCTCGAACTCGCGGATCAGCGCCATGTCGCGGTACACGCGCAGGCAGGTCTCCAGCGTGACGCCGGAACCCGACTTAATCTCGTCGCTGACGGTGCTCTTGTAGGTGTTTACCGGGATGTCCCGGATTTTCAGCGTCTCGTGCTGGCGCACCTTCTCCGGAACTACCATGATCTTCTTGGGCATCGCGGATATTCCTATGCCGGCGGTTGGTGAATGGGGACCCCGGACGCGGCCTCGCGGCGCCCTGCCCGGGCGTGGTCTGTCCGCGTGCCGGCGGGCGGCGGCAGACGGCGGCAAGTATACCACACGCCTGCGCGAAGTGCGAAATACCGGACGGCGCCCGCGCTCACGGCGGTGGCACGGAACCGCCCTCCTCTTCGGGAAACCGCACGCGCAGACGGTGTTTGAGCGCGCGTACCGTGTCCGCCGGATCGCTCCATTCCAGGCCGAGGGTCGCCAGGGCGGCACGGGTCCGGCGGCCGATGAGGCCGTCCACCGGGCCGGGGTCCGCGCCCAGCCGGATGAGTGCGGTCTGGACGAAGCCCTCCTGCTGGCGGCTGCCGAGACGCGGCACGCGGAGCCCCAGGGCCAGCAGGGCGCTCTCCGCCATCACCCGGCGGGCGGAGACGCCCCGCACCGCGCCGTCGGGCGTCGCGCAGTAGTCCCGGACCCCCGCATGGCTCCCGGGGCGCTCAAAATGCCACGCCTCGAGGGAGGTGGCGCAGGGCGTCCCGATGACCGGCACGACGCCGTGGGGCGCGGCCAGCCGCCAGAACTCCGACAGGGGCACCCGCAGCTCGGCGAGGTCGAGATCGAAGGCACGGCCCGCCTCGTGGAGGCTCTGTCCGGCGGGCGGGCTGAAGGCGCGCTTGCGGCCCGACTTCCAGTCGGCGTGCGCGCGGTCCTGCATCTCCGCCGAACGGAAGAGATCGGAAAGGCGCAGCGCGCCGCCGCGCCGGGCAACCTCGGCGTCAAGGGCAAGCAGCGCGCCATGAAGGTCCGGCGCGCACCGCGCCATGCGCGCGGGCAGCGGCACAGGCGCGCCGTTGCGGGTGTAGATCGAGGCGATGGAAATGGAAACCAGAGGCATGCTTGACCCTTTCGGCTGCGGGGGATGGGGCGGCTGATCCGACCAATCGGACGGATCCGTCGGATCGGTCGGATCGAACTGTCCGGGGAAGGGAGTGCCGATCCCGCCCGTCGGACAAGTCGGACTGGTCGGACCGGTCCGACTGCCCGCCACACCTTCTCAGCACGACTCGTTTCACGCGGGAGTGTTTCATTGGGGCGGCGCGTTATGGTTCAATGTTCCCTGAGAACCAAAGGAGGCGCGGATCATGGGCTTTGCCGAGAACCGTTACGACCACATGAAGTACCGCCGCTGCGGCCAGAGCGGGCTGCTGCTGCCGGAGATCTCGCTGGGGCTGTGGCACAATTTCGGGACGCGGGCGGACCATGACGCATGCCGCGCCATGCTGCGGACGGCGTTTGACCTGGGGGTCACGCATTTCGACCTGGCGAACAATTATGGCCCGGAGCCGGGGAGCGCGGAGGAGCGGTTCGGGCGCATCCTGAAGGAGGATTTCGCGGCGCACCGGGACGAGCTGATCGTCTCGACGAAGGCGGGCTACCGCATGTGGCCGGGGCCCTACGGGGAGTGGGGCAGCCGGAAGTACCTGCTGGCGAGCCTGGACCAGTCGCTGCGCCGCATGGGCCTGGACTATGTGGACATCTTCTATTCGCACCGGCCGGACCCGGACACGCCGCTGGAGGAGACGCTGTCGGCGCTGGAGCAGGCGGTGCGCCAGGGCAAGGCGCTCTATGCGGGCGTGAGCAACTACCGCGGCGCGCGCTTCCTGGAGGCGGTGCGCACGGTGTGCGAGCGCGGGTGGGCCCCCGTCACCATCCACCAGCCGCGCTACAACCTCTTCGACCGGTGGATTGAGGACGACCTGCTGGAGCACACCGCCGCGGCGGGCACGGGCGTCATCGTGTTCTCGCCCCTCGCGCAGGGGCTGCTGTCGGAGAAGTACCTCGACCCGGCCGCGCCGATCCCGCCGGTGTCGCGGGCGGCGGACCCCGACGGCTATCTCCGCCCGGACCAGGTGACGCCGGCGCGGGTGGACCAGGCGCGGCGGCTGTCGGCCGTCGCCAAACGGCGCGGGCAGTCGCTGGCGCAGGCGGCGCTCGCGTGGGTGCTGCGCGACCCGCGGGTCACGAGCGCGCTCATCGGCGCGCGCACGCCGGAACAGGTCCGCGAGTGCGTCGCCGCGCTCGACGGACCCGCGTTCACGCCGGAGGAGCTGGTGGAACTGGACACCATCGCCCCGAAATGAGTGGTATACTTCCCCGCGACATGCCCGAAATTCCCCTGCCCTACCCCCCCGTCCGCGGCGCGGAGCGCCGGATCGCCGTCGTGTTTCTGCACGGCGGCTGCGCCATGGGCTGCCTCTTCTGCGTCTCCGACACGGCGCTGGAGGGCATGACCCCCGCGCTGTTCGGCCGGACCCTGGACCTGCTGGAGGACCGGGGGTTTGAGGAGGTGGTCATCGGCGGCGGCGAGCCCACGGAATGGCCCCATGACTGGCGAACGGCGGCCCGCGCGGCGAAGGCGCGGGGGTTTGTGGTGCAGCTGGGCACGAACGGACGGCTGCTGCCGCCGGAGTACACCGGGTTCGACGCGGTGGACCGCTTTGTGCTCCCCCTGGACGGCGCGACGGCGGAGACGCACGACCGGCTGCGACCGTCGGGGCCGCGCGGCGCGGGCGGCCACCACCGGCTGATCCTGCGGCGGCTGGAGGAACTCCGCGCCGCGGGGCGCGAGGTGACGGTCTCCACCGTGGTGAACGCCCTCAACGTGCGGGAGATCGGCGGCATCGCGGCGCGGCTGAACCGCCATGTGGAAGACGGCGGACCCCTGCACGCCTGGCACCTGTACCGCTTCCTGCCGGCGGGGCGCGGCGGCGCCCGCCACGCCGCGGACCTGGCCCTCTCGGGGGCGGCCTACGACGCGGCGGTGGCGCTGGCCCGCGCGGCCGCGCCGGACCTCACGGTCTACAAGCGCCCCGACATGCGGCACTCCCGCACCGTGGACTTCTTCTGGAACCGCAACGGCGCGGTCGTCACGGGCAGCGAGGTCTGGGGGGACGCGTCCGCCGTCCGCGCCGAAGAGGCCTGAGCGCGATCCTCCGGTATACGACGGGACGACAAAAAAAGTTGACAAAATAACCATGGCGTGGTCATAATGTAGCCATGATCCGGCGAGGAATAGAGGCGTCCCTTCGGGATGCCATGGCCGACACCCCGGTGGTGCTGGTGCACGGCGCACGGCAAACGGGAAAGAGCACACTGGCCAAGACCTACGCCCAGTCGGTGGACGGGGCGACCTACCTTACGCTGGACGATGCCACCGTGCTGGCCGCCGCCGTCGGGGATCCGGCCGGGTTTCTGTCCCAATTCACGGGCCCGGTGGTGCTGGACGAGGTGCAGCGAGCCCCCGGCCTCTTTCTGGCCATTAAACTGCTGGTAGACCGGGACCGGCGGCCCGGCAGGTTCCTCTTGACGGGGTCGGCGGATGTGCTGCTTGTTCCCGCCCTCTCCGATTCCCTGGCGGGGCGGATGGAGATTCTCACATTGTGGCCGTTTGCCGGTGTGGAACTGTCCGGCGACCTCTGGTCCTTTGTGGATATGCTCTTCTCGGACAACCCCCTGCCCAAAGCGGCCGCGCTGGAACCGCGCCCCCTCCTCCTCCAGCGCGTCGCCTGCGGCGGATTTCCCGAAGCGTTGGCGCGAACCTCCTCCCGCCGCAGGGATGCGTGGTTTGGCGCCTACATCACCACCATTCTCCAGCGCGATGTCCGCGAGGTTTCAAACATTGAAAACCTGACCATGCTGCCCAGGCTTCTTGCCCTTCTGGCGGCCCGGTCCTGCGGTCTGCTGAACCAGGCGGAGCTGTCGCGCGCCCTCGGAATGCCGCTTTCAACCCTTCGCCGGTACCTCACCCTGCTTGAGATGACTTTTCTGCTCCGGCAGACCCCGGCCTGGTCCGCCAATCTCGGAAAACGTCTGATTAAGTCCCCCAAGGCAACCCTGTGCGACACCGGGCTGATGTCCTTCCTGCTCGGCATAGACGCGTCGCAGGGGATTCCGGACCATCTCACCGGCCCGCTGGTGGAAAATCACGCCGTCATGGAGCTGACCAAACATCTCGGCTGGAGCGCCACCCGGGCTGCTCTTTACCATTTCCGGGACCAGACCGGCCAGGAGGTGGACATCCTGCTGGAGGACGCGATGGGGCGCCTAGTGGGCATCGAGGTTAAAGCGGCCACCGGAGTGTCGAAAGAGGACTTCCGGCACCTCCAACTCCTGAGAAAACAGACGGGCCCGCGATTCCACCGGGGGGTGGTGCTGCACACAGGCACGGAGACGGTGGCTTTTGACGGGCAGTTGTCCGCATTCCCGCTGGGCGCGCTGACACCAGCACCGCGGTCCGGCACGGACAGCCTCCGCTAAGCCGTCCTCAGGCTGCGCGGGCAAGCCCCGAAGGGGTTCGCCGTTTCCTACAGGCGGTCGAAATCGAGCACTTCGCCCTCGTTGAGGTCGTCGTGGTCGTAGAACTCGCGCTCGTACCATTCGCGCCAGGAGGCCGCGTAGAGGCGGACCCACTCGAACTTGGCGGTCATGCCGAGGTCGCGCTGTTCCTCGATGGAGCGCAGGAACTTGTGCTTGTAGATCTGCTCGGCCTGCCGCTCCAGCATCCGGCGCTGGCGCCACTCGCGGTACCGCTGGGCGTAGCGCTCGAACCAGTCGGCGGAGGCGCATTCCCAGCCCACGTCGTAGCCGCGTTTCTGGGAGAGGAAGTACTTGTGGGCCTCAATGTGACGGCGTTCGGCCTCGTTGCGGGGGACGCAATAATCGGCGAGCACCACCGTCTCCGAGGCACAGGTGGTAATAAGTGCGCTCATCGTCTTCTCCGGTTGTTCAACCAATCCGTGCATGAAAGAATGAAAGCAAACTTGCCCGGTGAAGGCGCACTCCCGGTTTTCCGGGGATTTCGCCCTTCACCGAGTCATTAACGTTCTACCACAATCGGTAACCGATGTCAAGAACTTTAAGCCCGTGCCACCGCTTGGGTTGAGGAAGAAAAGCACCACAAAATATGGCCTTTGTGCCGGACGGCCCGAGGCCGTGCATTCCAAGGAAAACGGGGCTTTTTGTCAATCAAATACCCGGCAGCGGCTCTTTGGACAGGGCATCATCCAGCGCTTCAGCGGTGATCCGGTTGTGAGAGGCGTGCCAAACCGGGCGGCTCCGGCGGCAGATGAGGGCTTGCGGGGAGGCATGGGGCACGTCCAGCCGTTCGGACAGAAAATTGGACACCGCGCGGCGCTCCACCACGAGGACCCGTGCGGCCGGGGGCGCGTCGTCGCCCTTCCCGGCGAGCCAGGCCTCAACGCGCCGGAGGGCAGAGGCGGAGATGGGGCACCGGGTGCTGTGCTTGAACACCAGCACGGGCGCGTCGCCGTGGCGTTCCAGAAACGCCCCGGCGTCCTCCAGGGTTGCCAGCTCTTCCATGCGGGGTTCCTTTTTCCGCTTGTAAACACGAAACGGGCCGTGCATAATCCGGAGGGGGGCGGAACCCCGCCCCGGCATCGAAAGGAGCACACCATGGCACTGAGTCGACGCGGATTTTTGGGGGCTGCGGGCATGCTGGCGGGCGGGCTGGCCCTGGGGGCGGCGGAGGCCCCGAAGAAGCTGCGGATCTGCATCATCGGCGACACGAACCTCGGCGGCTTCGGCCATGACCTCCACCGGGCGTGGGAGACGCGGCCGGATGTGGAGATCGTCGGCCTGAGCGACCCCGACGCCGCGGGCCGCGCGAAGCGGGCCGCCGAATGCGGCGCGGCGCGCACCTATGCGGACCATGTGGAGATGCTGGAGAAGGAGCGGCCCGACCTGGTGACGGTGTGCCCGCGCTCGCCGGTGCGGCACCGGGACTATGTGCTGGCGGCGGCGGCCGTGGGCGCGCACGGGTTCATGGAGAAGCCCCTGGCCGTGGACCCGGCCGAGGCGGACGAGATGGCGGCGGCCGTGGCGGCGAAGGGGCTGAAGTGGTCCATCGCGTTCAACTGGGGCCTCGTGGCGGAGGTGCGGCACGCCCTGAAGCTCGTGGGTGAGGGGCTCATCGGCGACCTGATGGAAATCCGCGCACGGGGCAAGGAGGACCACCGCTCGGGCGGCGAGGACCTGGTGGTGCTGGGGCCCCACCTGTTTGACCTGATGCGCCGCTTCGCCGGGGACCCGCGCTGGTGCCAGGCCACGGCGCTGGCGGACGGCAGGCCCGCCGCGCGCGCGGACATCCGTGAGGCCACCGAGCCCCTCGGGCCCGTCATCGGCGACACGATCCAGGCGGTCTTCGGATTCGACAAGGGGATTACCGGCACCTTCTCCAGCGTGCGCAACAAAGGGAAGGGCGGCAACCGCTTCGGCCTCGACCTGTACGGCACGGAGGGGGTCCTCTCCATCCGCATGGAGCGCAAGCCCTATGTGCCCTACATCCGGGTGCTGCGCGGCCCCCTGTGGTTGACCGACGCGGACGACAAGGGTGCGGCGTGGGAATTCCTGCCCGGCGCGCCCGTCACCACCCTCACCAACGCCTCCGCCGACCGCTACGCCCCCCTGACCGGCGACCTCCTCGCCGCCATCCGCGAAAACCGCGCCCCCGCCGTGAGCCTCGACGACGGCCGCGCGGCGCTGGAGATGGTGTCCGCCGTCTTCGCGTCGCACCTGGCCGGCGCGCGCGTGGAGCTGCCGTTGAAGGAGCGGAAACACCCGCTGGGCTGAGGGGAAGCATGGGAGGTTTGGGAAGCATGGGAAGCATGGGAGAGACTGGGACGGAGGACGCGGGGAAGGAGGATGGCTGGCTCGCGCGGGGGTTGCGCGCGGAGATCCCGCCCACGCTGCTGCGGGGATTGCTGGCACCGGTCATCGTCGGTGTTGGGCCGGTGTGCGGGGTATTCATCGGCGTCATGACGCTCACCGGCATTGGCTACCCTGCGATGATGGTGGCCCGGATGTTCACGGATGAGGAGGCCGCGAATATCAGTGGTATGGCCGTGGGAGCCGTTGCGGCAGCCGTTACGGGCCTGTGGACCTGGGTGGGGCTTGTCGTGTTGTTCACGGCTCCCAAATACAAACGCATTGTCAATGCGGTCTTCTGCGCGGCGGTGGCGGGGTGCATCCTCGTCGCTGTCTGGACCAATCCCGCCCCGAAGCCCGGGACCGGGTCCGAAACCGGCCTCCTCCCCTCCTTTGCCCTCCTGCTCGTGGTCGCGCTGGTCTTTGTGGGGATGAACGCGTGGCTGCGTCACGCGGCGCGCAAGGGACTGCCGTCGCCGCTGACGTTGCTGGTCCCCAAGACCGCGCGCATGAAGGAGGAGCCCCCCGTGCCTGGAGGGGAACCCGGGGAGGACGCGCCGTAATCCCGGCGCCGCGGGAAAGGAAGAATCGGTTCGCCGCGCGGGGAAGAGGCTGCTGAGAACTCGTTGGCCCCGGGTCCACACAGCGCGCAGCTCCTTGATAGGCAGGGAGGGCCGGGTGTCCGCCCCCCCCCGTCAGTTCAGCGCCACGTCCCCGCCTTTGGCCTCCATGACGACCTTGTGCTTCCCCTCGCCGAGTTTTCCGGTGAACTCCTGGCGGTCGCCCGCTAGGGCGCCGGTGAGGGGCACGGTGCTCTGGACGCGGCCGCCCTCGGCGCGCAGGGTGAAGTCGGCGCTGGACTCGGGGGCGACCAGCGCGCTGACGGCGCCCGGGTCGGCCTTGAGGTCCATGTCGCCCGCGAGGGGCTCGAGCGAGATGAGCCGGATGGCGCCCCCGGCGCTGCGGGCGGTGACGGGGCCGCGCGGCGTGTCCACCACGATGCCGCCCTCGACGCTCTGGACGGAGACGGCGCCGCCGCAGCGGGCCACGGTGACGTCGCCGAAGCGGGCGGAGACCTCCGCGCCCCCGGCGCAGTCGGCCAGGCGGACGGGGCCCTTCTGGTTGGAGAGCACGGCGTTTCCGGTGAGGCCCTCCACGGCGACCTCGCCCCGGGCCTGGGTCACGCGCACCTCGGCGGCCATGCCGGCGACCTCGGTGAGGCCGTTGGCCGCGTTGATCCGCAGGGGGGTGCCGCGCGGGGCCTTCACGGCGAGGTCCACGCGCCAGTCGGTGCAGCCGAAACGGGCCATGTCGGGGTCCGCGAGGGTGTGGACCGCCACCCGGCCCGGCTCCTCCTGCACCTGGAGCTGCAGCGCCGCGAGCGCGTCCACGGCCGCCGCGGCGGCCGCGCCCATCCACACGATGCGCGTGGCGGTGACGGTGACGCCGGGGCCGTCGTGGCCCTCGACGCGGACGTTGCCGTTGGCCGCCTCGACCACCAGCCCGGCGTCGGGCGCGGGGGTGATGTCGCGGGTGACGGTCTCGTTGAACAGGTTGCCGCAGCCGGGGGCGGGCGCCTCGGCGGGCACCCGGCCGCGCAGCCCGATGCCCACGTCGCTGAACGACGCGCTCAGGCTGATCTTGTGGGGCGAGTCGGGCGCGGGATGGCGGGCCACGAGGCGGTCCTGCTCCCCCGCGCGCGAGAGGTCCAGGTCGCTGGTGAGGGTGCCGTGGAGCACCGTGGCCGTGAGGTCCGGGGCGACGGCGGGGTCCAGCTCCAGCTCGGCGGTGCCGCCGTCCACGGTGAGGGTGGCGTTGAGCGCGGCGCCGGGCTCGGCCAGCCGCAGGCCGCCGCGGAACACGCCGACCTGCAGGTCGCCGGAAATGCGGCGCAGTTCGGCGCGCGAGCCCTCGAGCTGGAAGACGCCGCCCTGGGCCAGGTCCTCGGCGATGACGGGGAACTCGCCCTGGGCGCGCACGCGCACGACGCCCCCGGCCCGGCGGATCTCCACCGCGCCGTACTGCGCCTCGACGGCGGCGCGCCCGCCGACGCCGTCCATGCGGACGTCGCCGAAAAAGTTGTCCACCACGACGCTGGCCTGGCGGGGCACGGTGACGCGGTAGTTCACCGCGATGACGACGCGGCCCTTCTCGCCGCGCGTCTCCGGGAGCGCCGTCTTCACCTGCACCACGTCCTCGCCGGCCTGGGTCTGCACGGCGATGGCGGCGAGCACGCGCTCCGCCGTCTCGGGGGTGTCGGCGCCGACGGAAATCTCGGCGGCAACCTGCACGATGCGCTCGTTCCAGGTGTCCACCCGGATCTCGCCGAAGGCGCCGGAGAGGGAGACCACGGGCGAGGGGCCCGTGGGGTGGCGCTCCTCGAGGGCGCGGGTGCGGGTGTGGCTGGAGGCGGCCGGGCCGCCCAAGCCCAGGGAGGAGCCGATGAGCTGGTCGGTGGCCTGGCCGAGGGAGTCCATGCCCCGGGCGACGCCCTCGAGCCCCGTGCGGAGCTGCTCGACGATGGCCCCCTGCGCGGGGACGCCGGGCGCGCACAGCAGCGCCAGCAGCGCGAGACAGACGGCGCGGGCGGCGGGGCGGCTCATGGGTTCGGGGTGGGCGCGCATGCGGCCCCCCTAGAGCGTTCGTTCAATGAACACGTCGCGGAGGCGCTGCTCCTGGCGGCCAAGCTGGTTGCGCACAAGCTCCATCGCGCGGGGGCAGCCGGGGTTCCGGTCCAGGGCCGCCAGCGCGGCGTCCAGATCGCGGCCGGCGCCCTCGAGGGCGCGCAGGCGCTCGCGCTCCTGCGGGGACTTCGGCGCGGCGGCGGCGCGGGTGAGCGACGCGGCCATGCGGGCGAGGTCGGAGGCCTTCCGGCGCAGGTCCTCGGCCCGCACGGGGACGGAGGGGGCGGCCGCCAGGGCGGGGGCCCTTCCGGTGCGGGCGGAGGCGGCCGACGCCTCGCGGAGGGCCACGGAGCAGACGGCCACGGCCAGCGCGGCCGTGAGGGAGGCGCAGGCCACGCCGAGCACCAGCGCGCGGGCCAGGGCCGCCGGGCCGCGGCGGCGCGTGTCGGCGGGCCGGGCGTGGCGGACGGAGCGGGCCTCGCGCAGGATGGCGCCCGCCAGGTCGCGGTTGGGGTCCTGCGCCGTGGCGGAGGCGGTGATCTCAAGGCTGGTGCGGATGGCGGCCAGCTCGGCGGCGCAGCGCGGGCATTCGGCGGCGTGCGCGGCGACAGCCGCCGAGACGGGCACCCCGCCGTCCACAAGGGATTCGGCGTGGGCCACGAGCTGCGCCCGCGCCGGATGCCGGTAAACCGCCTTGTCAAACGACATGTTCATGCCGCCGCCGCCTCTTCTCTCAGTGGAGATAGCCCCTGAACCGCTCCAAGTGGGGGCGCAGCGCCTGCTCCGCCCGGGCGATGCGCGATTTCACCGTGCCCACCGGGCAGTCGGTGATCTCCGCGATCTCCTCGTAGGAAAGCCCCTGGAAACGCTTGAGCACGAAGGCCTCGCGGTAGTGCTTGGGCACCTGCCGCAGCGCCTCGTTCACCGCCTCGGACACCTCGGCGCGCGTGCTCGCCGTGAACACGCAGGCCCGGTCGTCGCCGACCGCGTCCAGGGGGCTGCCGTCGTCCTCGTCCGCGTTCGACCCCCACCACGACAGGCTGAACAGGCGCGGGCGCCGCTTCTGCTGCGCCCACTCCTTGTAGACCATGTTCGACGCGATCGTGTAGAGGTAGGTCGAGAATTTCGCCGTCGGGTAGTAGCGCCCCGCGTTCTTCACCAGGGCGATGAACACCTCCTGCGTCAGCTCCTCCGCCACGTGCCGGTTCTGCACCATCCGGTAGACATAGTTGAAGACCGGGCGGTTGAACCGCCGCACCAACTCCTCGAACGCCGCCTCGTCGCCCTCCCCGTGCAGCAGCATCAGCTCCTCGTCGGAGCGCTCCGCAACGGGCACCGCCTCGCCCACGGGCCGCAGCAGGGGGGCCGCGCCGGGGAACCGTGCTATGTTTTCCGCGTGTTCGTTCATGGCCGTCTTCCGGTGGAATCCGAGGATATGCCTTTAAATATCCGGCGTTTCGGGAAAAAGTTCCCACCTTCCGGAAAAAATCTGCGGCGCTCCGGTCGGATTCCTGTTGGTTCGTTATTTTCACACATTCCACCGCCGGGACACAACCGGACGGCGGGACGGCGGACTTACTCCTCGTATTCCCGCAGATGCTCCGGTGGCGACATGCGTCCCAGCGCCCCCGTCAACAGGTCCACAATCAGCTGATTTCGCGGCACCCCCTCCATCTTCGCCGCCATGCCCAGGGCCCGGTAGACGTCGTTGGGCAGCCGGATGGTCAGCCGGGTGGACTCAAAGTCCTCGTCCCCGTAGCCCGCCGCATAGAGGGGCTCCCCGGAGAGGTCCACCAGATCCTGCTGCACCGGCGCCGCCATCAGCGGCCGCTTTCCGGCGAGGGACGGGAACACGTCGTACAGAATCTCCACGTTTGACATCCCTTCTTGAATGCGTTTTGCGATGGCCGAGCGGCCGCCGACACTGCGGAAGAAGCGCACCATGCCCTGGGGGGTGATGCGGTGTCCGGACTCATGCACGAAGGCGACAGCGGCGTCGCCCTCCAGCTGGCGGCGCACGGTCTCGAGGATACGGTCAAGTTTTTCGAAGGTCTGTTTGTCCATATATGGGGGCCTGCCGGGGCCAGCACTCCATCCCTAGTATAATAAATTGTTGACAAAAAAGCAAGGGGGCTGCGCAAACTGACAGGAAAGACCTGCCACCGAAACGGGGGCGGGGCCCGATTGACTGTTCCGGGGAGGGGGGAGTAGGATAATTTCCGGGCGGCAGAGTCTTTTTGCGCCCGAAACCGACAGGAGGACCGGTTCATGGCCTCGTTGCTGCTGCTGAGTGTCTGCGCGGCCTTTTTCGTCGCGGCGTACTTCACCTACGGAAGCTGGCTTGGGGAGCGCGTCTTCGGGCTGGACGCCAGGCGCGCCACCCCCGCGCACACCGAGGAGGACGGGGTGGACTTCGTTCCGACGCGCAAGGAGGTGCTTTTCGGGCATCATTTCACGTCCATCGCGGGCACGGGCCCCATTGTGGGGCCGGCCATCGCGATCCTGTGGGGCTGGCTGCCCGCCGTGCTCTGGATCACGCTGGGTTCGGTGTTCATCGGGGCGGTCCATGACTTCGGCGCGCTCATGGTGTCCATCCGGTCCAAGGGACAGACGATCGGCGATGTGGCCGGGCGGATGGTGTCGCCCCGGGTCCGGGTGCTGTTTCTGATCGTGCTGTTCTTCACCCTCATGGTGGTGCTGGCGATTTTCGGGCTGGTCATCGCCACGATCTTCTCCATCTACCCGCAGACGGTGCTTTCAGTGTGGACAGCCATGCCGCTGGCCTCGCTGGTCGGCTGGTGGATCTACCGCCGCAAAGGGAGCCTGCTGGGGGTTTCGCTGCTGGCGCTTTTCCTGCTCTACCTCACCGTGGTGCTGGGGGTGTGGTTTCCCGTGGACCTCACCCGGATCCTGGGGATTCCCCTGCTGGCGGGGCCGGACGCGGGCTTCTTTGCCGGGCTGAAGTCGGTGGTGGTGGTGTGGACCGTGCTGCTCATGGCCTACTGTTTTTTGGCGAGCGTGCTGCCGGTGTGGCTGCTGCTGCAGCCGCGGGACTACATCAACTCGCACCAGCTCTATGTGGCGCTGGCGCTGCTGGTTGCGGGGGTCTTTCTCGCGCGGCCCGAGATGGTGGCCCCGGCGTGGAACCCCGACGTGGCGGGCGCGCCGCCCATCATGCCCTTCCTGTTCATCACCATCGCGTGCGGCGCCATATCGGGCTTCCACTGCCTGGTGTCGTCGGGCACCACGTCGAAGCAGATCAACTGCGAGCCCGACGCCCGCTTCATCGCCTACGGCGGCATGCTGACGGAGGGCTTCCTCGCGGTGCTGGTGGTGATCGCGTGCGCGGCGGGCGTGGGTCTGCATGTCGCGGTGGAGGGGGTGGACTACACGGGCGCCGAGGCGTGGCGCCAGCTCTACGGCATCGGCTGGGAGAAAATGCAGCTCCGGCAGACCGTCGGCGCCTTCGTGGAGGGGGCGGGCAACCTCATCTCCGCCGTGGGCATTCCGAAGGCCGTCGCCGTGAACATCGTGGCGGTCATGGTGGCCTGCTTTGCGGCCACGACCATTGACACCGCCACGCGGCTCCACCGCTACGTGATCCAGGAGCTGGGCGGCGTGCTGCGGGTGCGCGCGCTGGGGAACAAGTACGCGGCGACGGCCGTGGCCGTGGCGGCGGGCGGCGGACTGGCGCTGCTGCCGGGCCCGCAGGGCCCCGGATCCGGCGGGCTGGTGATCTGGCCGCTTTTCGGCGCCACCAACCAGCTGCTGGCCGGGCTGGCGCTGCTGGTGGTGGCATTCTACCTGCGGCGCACGGGCCGCCCCCATTGGTTCATTCTCGCGCCCCTGGCGCTCATGATCGTGCTGCCCTTCTGGGCCCTGGTCCACCAGGTGTTCGGGGACTTCCTCCCCAAGAGCAAGACGGTCCTCACGGTGGTCGGCCTGACGATCATGGCGCTCCAGGTCTGGATGGTCGTCGAGGCGATGGTGCTGTGGCGGGGGGCGAAGGGGGTGCCGGAGGCCGACGCGGGGGATTAGGGCGCGTCAGCGGATGTCGGCGTCCAGCCACTTGATGACGGCCATGATCCCGCGGGCGCGCTTGAGCATGGTCGCCTTCAGGCCCTGCTCGCGGAGTTTGGCCTTGGCTTCCTGACGGTCCTTGGCGACGACCACCCCCCCCACGAAGGACTTTTCCGAGCTGTTGTCCCC
>Ga0116174_10001934_pt1 | contig 18407 bp, 23 predicted proteins | sample AD_UKC087_MetaG_FD_89801 | JGI IMG/M metagenome (GOLD analysis project Ga0116174, IMG submission 89801) | Active sludge microbial communities of municipal wastewater-treating anaerobic digesters from USA - AD_UKC087_MetaG | ecosystem: Engineered > Bioreactor > Anaerobic > Digestate | place: USA...
ACTGGAGGGCAGACTTTGAACCCCTCAATTCAAGAGATATCCGAGGCAGTAGAAGCAACCGGGGCCAAGGAAGTCATAATACTGCCCAACAACAAGAACGTGATACTTACGGCAAAGCAGGTAGCCGATGTAGTAAAGGCGAAAGTGCATGTCATCCCTTCAAAGACGATGCAGCAGGGGATTGCCGCGATGATGGGTTACAACAGCGAAATGTCCGCCAAGGACAACGTCGACAGGATGAACAAGGGGATAACAAGCGTATCAAGCGGCGAGATAACATATGCAGTCAGGGATACGAAGATAAACGGACTTGAGATCAAGCAGAACGATTATATCGGGATCATAGACGGGCAGCTCTTGGTCAAGGGCAGCGACCTTAACGAAGTGGTAATGGAATCCCTGGATAAGATGATAAAACCTGAAAGCGAGATCATTACGATATTCTATGGAAGCGAAGTAGAAGAGGGCAAAGCCTCAGAGATGGTGGACAACATACAGCAGAAGTATGCAGACATGTCTATCGAACTGCATTCAGGTGGGCAGCCTGTCTATTATTACCTGATTTCCGTAGAATAGCGACTGGAGGTGTGCCGCCCCGAAAGGGCGGCATTTAACATGACGAAGAAAATTGCCTTGGTAACAGATTCACTGAGCGACCTTACACCTGAGCTGATAGAGAAGTACGACGTCAATATAGTGCCAATCAACATCCATTTCGGTGAGGAGACCTTCAAGGACAGGGTCGACATCACGGACGAGGAGTTCTTCTCGAGGCTTAGGAAATCGGATATCATGCCCAAGACATCCCAGCCGACCCCCTACGAATTCGAAACCCTTTTCAGGAGGCTCCTGGAGAAATATGAACATGTATTATCGCTTCACATCTCCATTAAGCTGAGCGGGACTGTGCAATCGGCCATATTGGCGCGCAACTCGTTCTCTGAAGCAGACAAGGCAAGGATACATGTGATCGATACCCTGACTGGTGCGATGGGAGAAGGCCTCATAGTCCACGCAGCAGCAGAGGAGATTGAGAAAGGCTCAGGAATAGAGGATGTGCTCGCCAGGGTCAAGAGGGCGATAGATACATCGGGCATTATCTGGATACCGGGCAGCCTGAAATACCTGCACAAGAACGGAAGGATAGGCGGCGCCAGCGCCTGGATAGGCGCGATCCTGAACATAAAACCTCTTATAGGCTGCAAGGAGAGCGTCTACACCATAGAAAAGATCAGGGGATTGAAGAACTCGGTACCGAAGTTCATTGACTACATGAAAAGTAAGATAGATCCATCCACAAGGATCTTCGCATGCATAATCAACAACAACATGCCTGTCCAGGCGAAGGAATTGGAAGAAGCCGTGAAGGCGAATTTCAAAATAGCCAAGCTCTTCCATGCAGGAATGGGCGCAGGCATAGGCAGCCACATAGGGCCGGATACGTTCGGCGTAGCCTGGTATGCTGCCGAGTAAGAAAGGGATGATGAGTATGATGCGCATCGGTTTGGTTACGGATTCGCTGAGCGATTTGACCAAGGAGCTATATAAGAAGTACGACATAAAGATGATACCGCTTAACATACTCTTCGGAGAGGAGAACTACAAAGACGTAATCGACCTGTCCCCCGAGAGGTTTTACGAGATGCAGGCCAAATCGGCGGTGCTTCCCAGGACAAACCAGCCAACGCCATACGATTTCGACCAAGTATACAGGCCGATGCTGAAGGATTACGACCACATATTTTCGCTGCATGTGGCGCCTGCGCTGAGCGGCACCATACAATCGGCGGAAATGGCTGCGAACGCCATCAACGAGGAGCTGGGCAAGAAAGTAATCGAGGTGATCGACACAAACCAGGTATCATGTGGCCAGGGCCTGGCTGTCCTTGCTGCTGCCAGGGCGATAGAAAAGGGCGAAGGGATAGATGCCGTCCGCCGAAAGATAAATGCGGCAGTATCGGGCATCAATACCATATTCGTGCCAGATTCTCTTGAATATCTCAAGAGGAACGGAAGAATCGGGGCTGCCAGCGCATTCCTGGGCGGCATTCTGAACATCAAGCCCATGCTGGAAATAAAAGGCAAGGTGGTGCCGCTGGAGAAGCTCAGAGGCAGCAAAAACATAGTTCCGGGCCTTTTCGAAGTGATGAAGTCAAGGACGGCACCCGGCTCTAGGATATATGTTTGCGTCTTCGACGCCATGATGGGCGAGAAGGCAAATGAGCTAATAGAGCTAGTGAAGTCTTCCTATGATGTTGCAGAGTTTTATAGGGCGACCGTAGGCCCTGCCGTAGGCTGCCACTGCGGACCTAACACTCTGGCCGTGACCTGGCACCTGGCCTGAGGAGGCCGTTTCGTGAGGATAACCGGAGGGGCTTTATGCAGGAGGACGTTGAAGGCGCCCGAAGGTTCCGGGACAAGGCCGACCCAGGACAGGGTGAGGGAAAGCATGTTTGCGATCCTGGCAGGAAGATGCGAAGGCTCCGAAGTGCTGGACTTGTTTGCGGGAAGCGGCTCACTTGGTTTTGAGGCGATATCACGCGGCGCTATTAGTTGTGTATTCGTAGAAAGCTCAAGGAAAGCGGCTTCGATAATAGAGACGAACGCAGCCTCCCTAGGCGTTAAGGGAATGACAAGGGTGATCAACGAAGACGCCGCAAGGGAGCAATGCGGCTGGAAAACATATGGCCCCTTTGATATCGTATTCATGGACCCGCCTTACGCCTCCGACAAATATGAGGGACTTTTGGCCGCCTTGTCAGAGAATAACCTTGTAAAGCCCATGGGCATCGTCGTTGTCGAAAGGGCGAAGATTAAACAGCTGGCAGAGGAGTACGGAGGTCTGAAGCTGAGAAGGTCCGAGAAGTACGGTGCCACTTTCGTGGATTTCTATCAGAACATAGCGGAGGACTAAAATGAATACAGCGATATTCCCAGGCTCATTCGATCCACCCACCAACGGACATATGGATATAATAGAAAGGGCAGCCAGGATTTACGACAGGCTTATCGTGGCAGTGCTCAGGAACACCAACAAGAACTACATGTTCAACGACGAAGAAAGGGTCAGCATGCTGAGGTCGGCATGCATGGGGTTGAAGAACGTCGAGATAACCAGCTTCGAAGGCCTGTTGGTCGATTTCGCCCGTTCCAAGGGCTCGAAAATCGTGCTGAGGGGTCTGAGGGCTGTAACGGATTTTGAATACGAGTTCACGATGGCCCTCATGAACAAGAAGCTCGCGCCGGAAATCGAGACTGTCTTCATTGTGACTTCGGCCGAGAACATGTTCATAAGCTCAAGCTCAGTAAAGGAGATAGTGCATTTCGGCGGCCCGATAGAGGACATGGTGCCGAAATCTGTAGCATCCATTTTGAGAAAGAGGTAATGCAAATGGTTAGGACCGGCTCTGCTGTCTGCGTTCCGACGGCAACGATCGAGGAGTACCTGGACAGGCTAGAGGAGATAATCGAATGCTCCCCTACCATGCCTTTCACGGGTAAGTGCGTCCTGGACAGGAAGGAAGTCTCAGGCCTAATATCGGCGATGAGGGAAGCCCTTCAGGCGGGAGGTGGGTCGGCATCATCTGCCCGGTCAAGCCAGATATCAAGGACCGAACCGTTCCAGTCAATTCCGGCTTCCGGAAGGAAGGCAGCAACTGCTTTCACCGAAGGGGCCGACGAACCTTTCGAGGAGGTCTCCGAAGTCAGGGAGCTTGAGACGCCCAAGGTCGACGACCCGCAGCTGCTGGACGCAAAGGCAGAAGCCTCAAGGATAATCGAAGAGGCGAAACTGGAGGCGCAGAAGATAAGGTCAGGGGCTGACGAGTATGCAGAAAATGCGCTTGCAAGCGTCGAACAGAATGCGTTGGGCGCGGCCAGGGCTGCAAGGAAGGGCCTCGAAGTGCTCCAAAGGCGAAGGAGCTCCGGAAACTGAACCGAAATTTGATTTGGAGGGTACCGTTATGAAGATCCTGGTAGTAAACTGCGGCAGTTCATCAGTAAAATACCAGCTGTTCGACATGGCAGATGAGTCGGTTATCGCAAAAGGCATAGTCGAGAGGGTGGGAAGCACCGAGGCTTTCATAAAGCATCAGCCTTTGGGCAAGGACAAGGTACAAAGCAAGGTGGAAGCCAGGAACCACGAAGAGGCCCTTAAGTCCGTTTTCAAACATCTTCTGGACCCGGAGCACGGAGTCATATCCGATATCAAGGAGATTTCAGCCGTCGGACACAGGGTAGTCCATGCTGGTGAAAAGTTCTCGGGTTCAGTGCCCATTACGCCCGAGGTGGTGGACGCGCTGATCGAATGCCAGGACCTGGCACCTTTGCACAACCCACCGAACATCATGGGCATAAGGGCATGCCAGACTCTCATGCCGGAAGTCCCCATGGTAGGAGTCTTCGATACGGCATTCCATCAGACGATGCCGAAGGAGGCCTTCATGTACGGCCTTCCTTATGAAGTCTACGAGAGGTATAAAATCAGAAGATATGGCTTCCATGGCACATCGCACAGGTATGTGAGCAGCCGCGCAGCCGAAATGCTGAAAAAACCTTACGAGATGACTTCCGTCATCACATGCCATCTGGGAAACGGATCGTCCATCGCCGCAGTCAAAAGAGGAAGAAGCGTGGATACCACCATGGGCCTGACCCCTCTGGAGGGCCTTGTGATGGGGACACGCGTAGGAGACCTTGATCCTGGCATAGTGCTCGTCCTTTGCGAAAAGCTGGGTATGAGCGTGCAGGAGGTCGTCAACGGATACCTCAACAAGAAATCAGGAGTATACGGGCTTTCCAACTATTTCTCCAATGACTTCAGGGACCTGGAGGATGCGGCAATAAAAGGCAACGAGCTGGCCCAGCTGGCATTGGATGTATTTGCATACAGGATAGTGAAGTACATAGGAGCTTACGCCGTTGCAATGGGCGAACTTGATGCCATCGTGTTCACCGGCGGGATAGGCGAGAACAGCTACGAGATGAGAAAGAGGGTCTGTGACAGGCTCGGCTTCCTGGGAATTAAGATCGACGAGGGGCTCAACAACAGCAAGGGCAAGGAAGTAGACATCACACTTCCTGAATGCAAGATCAAGGTCCTCGCAATACCGACAAACGAAGAACTTGTCATAGCGAGGGATACACGGGACATAGTCCAAAACCGCCCATGACCCCGGTTCAGGAAGCGTTCTTCGAGGGCAAGGGGACTGTGGAGCTTGCCAAGGAACTGCTCGGCAAGGTGCTTGTGCACCAGACGGCCGAAGGCACGGCTTCAGGAATGATAGTCGAGACCGAGGCTTATCTTGAAAACGACCCGGCCTGCCACGCAAGCAGAGGCAAGACCGCAAGGAACGCCAGCATGTTCGGGGAAAGCGGAAAGGCTTACGTTTACTTCATCTACGGCAAGTACCACTGTTTCAACGTCGTAACAGGTAAGAAAGGCGTAGGTGAGGCCGTCCTCATTCGGGCATTGGAACCTTTAGACGGGATATTGCTCATGCAAAAGAGAAGATCTGTCGCAGACATCAGGGAATTGACCAACGGACCCGGAAAGCTATGCATTGCGCTGGGCATAAGTAAGGAACACGACAGTCTGGAACTCTGGCGACCGCCTCTTTACATCGCAAAAGGTTGCGATGTCGGATCTGACGAAATCTCATGCACAAGCAGGATCGGCGTGAGCCTGGCAAAGGAGGAGAAATTGAGGTTTTTCGTCACAAATAGCCGTTTCGTTTCAAGGAACCTGTAAATGAATAACCTTGACAGTCAGAAATTGCCGAATATATACTAAGCTTTGGCTGGAGGTGGCATGATGAGGGCTTTCCTAATAGACGTCGAAAGTATCTCGGGTCAGACCGGGTCCTCATTGGAAGTCGACCTCAGTTCGACGGGCGAGGGTATTGAGCTTGACAGCCATGATTTAGAGCTGATCGGCTATGTCAGTTACAAAGGGACAGTAGGCAATATCGGCAACGCCTACGCAGTCGATGGGACCATAAAGGCAAAGGCGAGGTTTGTATGCGACAGGTGTCTCACAAGATTTACAAAGGACATCGAAATACCGCTTAACAGGTTGTTCACCGAAGCGGGTTATCAGTCAGAAGGCTTTGACTTGGACGACGTCGAGAAGATGACGGGCGATGAAATCGACCTTGCGCCGCAGATTAGAGAGGAACTCATACTGAGCATTCCTATCAGGAACCTGTGCAGGGAGGATTGCAAAGGGATCTGTCCGCAATGCGGAAAGGACTTGAATAAAGGGGAATGCAGCTGCGGAAGGTCCGTATAGAACGAAGAAGCAAACCCCGTCCGATTAGGAGGAGAATAAATGGGAAACCCAAAGCAGAAATTCGGGAAGTCGCGTACAAGGAAGCGCCGCGCCAACTGGAAGGCGGAGGCCCCGACGTTGGTTGAATGCCCTAAGTGCAAGGCAATGAAGGCGCCTCATTCTGTATGCGGAGAGTGCGGTTTCTATGATGGCCGCGAAATCGTTGCCGTAGCGGAAAAAGAGTAATAACATGAAGCGGATTCCTCAAGGGATCCGCTTCATGACAGCACGGGGTGGTATCTCATGCCCAGGATTCTCGCAGACATGATGGGATCAGACAAAGGCCTCAACACCGTATTGGAAGGCGCGTTAACGGCCAAATCCGAGGGTATAGATGTGGTGCTCGCAGGAGACCGCGAACGCATAATCTCTGCCGACCCGAGGGCCGAGGATCTTGAGATAGTCCATTGTGCGCAGGAGATTACCATGTCAGACGAACCCATGTCAGCCATAAGGCAGAAAAGGGAGTCGTCGATGGTGATCGGATCAAAATATGTATCTGAGGGCGGAGCGGACGCACTTGTCTCCACTGGCAATACAGGGGCACTGCTTGCAGCTACGACATTGATAATCGGCAGGTCGGCGGGTTATCTGAGGCCAGCGCTGGGTGTTGTGTTGCCCGGCCTTGGAGGGCCGAGCATGCTTCTCGACGTAGGCGCCAATCCTGACTGCGAATCGCGCAACCTGGTCGAATTCGGCTTCATGGGCGCTGCCTATATGGAAGCAGTGCTCGGAGTTAAAAACCCCAAAGTCGCCCTCCTGAACAACGGGACAGAGGAGAAGAAGGGCAGGGAATACATAAGGCAGGCATACCTTGCCTTGAAGGACACCGAGCTCAACTTCATCGGCAACATCGAGGGCAGAGACGTAATGACCACGGCTTCAGATGTGACCGTCTGCGACGGCTTTACGGGCAATGTAACGCTCAAGGTGATGGAAGGGATGGGAAGCGTCTTCTCAAGGATGGTCAAGGAAGCGGCAGTTTCTGACTTAAGGTCAAAAGTCGGAGGACTTTTGATGAAACCGGCCCTTAAGAAGATGGCCAACCGTCTGGATTACTCATATTACGGCGGCGCCCCGTTCCTCGGCCTTAAGAAACTGGTAGTCAAGGCGCATGGGAGCAGCAATTCCTTTGCTTTCTACAATGCAATCAAGGTTGCTGCCTCGGCCGTCGGAAACAAAGTGATAGAGAGGATAGCGGAAGCTTACCCCAAGGTACAGCTATAACCTACCGGAGGTGTTGAAATTGACAGAGCTGGAGATCTTCGAGGAAGTAAAGAAAATCATAGTTGAGAAACTATCGGTAAGCCCGGAGAAGGTTACCATGGAAGCGAAATTCGTGGACGACCTTGGAGCAGATTCCCTCTACCTAAACGAGATAGTCTATGAGATAGAGGACAAGTTCAAGATAACGGTCCCGGACGAGGCGTTCGACGAGATGCAGAGCGTAGGCCAGGCCATACGCTATGTGATGAAGGTAGCTAAGAAGTAGTGATTTGAATGACCGAATCCAGCGCCTTGATAGGTTCGCTAGAAAGGTCCTCAGGATACTGCTTCAAGGATAAATCCCTTGCAGAGAGGGCTATTACACATACATCGTTCTCCAACTACAAAGGCCTTGGAAGGCTGCAGAGCAACGAAAGGCTAGAGTATCTGGGCGATGCCTTGCTTAAAGCTTACGTGGCAAGGCATCTTTATATTTCGTACCCTGAGGATTTCGAGGGAGCCCTATCAACAAAATCGGCCAGCGCGCTTTCGGGTGCATCCTTGGCGAAGGCAGCCAGGGGCATGGGGCTCAACCTCATCATGCGGATGTCACCTCAGGAAGAAGCATCAGGAGGGCGCCAGAAAGACAGGAACCTCTCAGGATGCTACGAGGCCCTTGCAGCTGCGATCTACCTTGATGGTGGTCATGAGGAGCTAGATTCATTCCTTGGGAGGACTCTGGCGCATACAGTCCTTGACTATTTGGAAAACATAGAAAAGGACCCTAAATCATGCCTTCAGGAAATCCTGCAGGGCAGAGGGGCTGGGCTGCCTGAGTATGCGGTGGAAGGACGGACGGGCCCTGACCACAATCCTACATTCTATGTTGTGGTTACAGAATCTGGAAGGCTTCTGGGCAGAGGATCAGGAAGGAGCATCAAGGAGGCAGAACAGAACGCAGCATCGGAAGCGATAGCCAAAGAGGCCCCGAACAAGCCATAAAGCGACCCGATGACGATGGAGGCAGATAAGTGCAGCTGAAGAAGCTATACATAAATAGCTTTAAGACTTTTGCCGGAAAGTTCGAATTCGACTTCAAAGACGGCATCACAGCCGTTGTAGGTCCGAACGGATCAGGGAAGAGCAACCTTTCGGATGCCATTAGGTGGGCTCTGGGAGAACAGAGCATCAAGCTTCTAAGAGGTTCCACAATGTCCGATGTCATTTTCTCCGGGACCAGCTCAAGGAAGCAGTCTGGGATGGCGGAAGTGTCGATCGTCATCGACAACAGGGATAGGTCCATACCGTTGGACTTCGACGAAGTCTCGGTTACAAGGCGGGTATTCAGGGACGGCGAAAGCCATTTCCTTTTGAACAACGTCGAATGCAGGCTTAGGGACATAACCGACATATTCGCCGGAACAGGCCTGGGCAAGGAGACCTATGCAGCAATAGAGCAGGGAAAGGTAGACGCCATAATCTCTTCACAGCCTTCTGACAGGCGCGGGATCTTCGACGAGGCTTCGGGGATTATGAGGTACAAGAACCGCAAGAAGGAAGCCGAAAAGAAGCTTACCGACGTCGATGAGCGGACTGGCAGGGCAGCGGAAGTAATCGAGGAGCTATCGGCTAAGGCTCCGGCACTTGAGCAGCAGGCGCAGGCAGCTAAAGTTTACCGGGAGGCAAAGGCCGAGCTCGATGAAACGGAGTTTTCACTTATCTGCTCTGAAGTGACTGAAAGCAGGGCAAAGCTGGATGCAAGTGAAAAGCGCCTCATAATGGCAGCCGAGACAAGGGCCAGGTATGAAATCGAAGTCGCCGAGCAGGAAGGGATGTATGAATCTCTCAAAGTGAAACACGCAGAGCTGGACCTCAGTTACGAGGCTGCATACTTGAGTTACCAGGCTGCCTCGTCGAGTGCCAGCAGACATGAGCTGATGCTGAAGGATAAGAAGGCTGAGCAGGATCGTTATGCCATGCGGTTAGACAGGGCGGCTTCCGACGAAGTGGAGATCAAGGAGAAGATCAGACAGTCGGAGGAAGAGCTGAAGAGCAAGATGGAAATCCTGCGCAAGGCCAGGAATTCAAGGGAAGAGGCGCAGGAGAGGCTTAAGCTTAAGAACCTTGAGATAGGAAGACATCTGAACGAAGCCAAGGAACTTGAAAGCTCTGATGAGAGGTTCAGGGCAGAGCATTTCGATCTAGTCTCCAAAGTAGCCGAAATGAGGAGCTCCCGTGGTTCCTTGATCGAAAGGGCCAGGCAGTCCGAATCAAGAAAGGAAAGGCTCAATGCCCTGATAACTGAGCTTTATTCTGAATCGGAATCATGCAAATTGAAAGCGGCAGATGCAGACAACCTCATTGTGGGCGCCCAACTGGAAGCCGAGGGGTTGAGAGCAAAGCTGCAAAGCTCGGCTGCAGAAATCCATAGGTCCCTTGATAGGAGCTCACAGTTGGATGCGAAGCTGAAGGCCCTAGAGTCGGACATATCAAAGAAGGAAGCGACCCTCGCAGGGCTTGAGAGCCTCCAGGCCGAGCACGAAGGGTATCCCGCATCTGTCAAATCGTTGCTGGCTGCCAGGGACGGCGGTGAGCTGGCAGGGATAATATCATCCGTCGGAGATGCCATAAAAGTCCCCGAAGGCATGGAGGCCGCAATCGAAGCAGGACTCGGAAGCCAGATAAATGACATCATATGCTTAAGTTCGGACGATGCTGTCAAAGGGGTCGGATACCTGAAGGAAAAAAGGTCAGGGAAGGCGACTTTCCTGCCTTTGGACATAATTAGGCCTTCTGAGATGCAAAAGATCGAAAGGATCAAACAGCAGCCTGGCTTTCTTGGGATAGCTTCGGAGCTCATAGGTTTCGAAAAAATGATATCGCCAGCGATCCAGTACCTGCTAGGCAACACTGCCGTTTTCAAGGACCTTGATTCGGCTTTGGAAATGCAGAGAAAGGGCTTAAGGGCAAGGGCGGTAACCCTTGACGGGGAGTCGATTACCTACGGAGGGGCTGTCACTGGGGGAACGAGGCAAGCCGACCAATCCTCGGTCATCAGGAGAAGGAACAGGATGGAGGCGTTAAATGGCGAGATTGCAGCCCTTGGCAAAGCCATAATGAAAGCCAAATGTGAGCTAAAAGAAACCAATGATGAAACATCAAGGCATAAACTGGCTGCTTTAGAGACGCAGTCAAGGCTTAACGGGCTGGAAGCCAGGATTTCCGAACTCTCTTCGGAGAGGGCGATGCTGATTGAGAAATCAAGTTCGCTGGAAGAACAGTGTCATCTAATAGAATCAGAATTGAAGAACCTTTCTGCCGAAGACGGGATGAACGACCAGATAATTGCCGAGCTAGAAGAAGGCATTTTGAAGGCCGAGGAGCTAGTTATCCTCCATGAAAGAAGGAACCTTTCGTTAAAAAAGTCCAAGCAGGACCTGGACTCATTGATAAGCCGATTGACCGAGGAAGCCACACAGCTGAAGATAAGCGCAGCACGTGAGGATGAGGTCCTGAAAGCACTTGAAGCCGCAATCTCGAACGAGAGTTCTAAAAGGGACAGGGACATTGCAAGGTTGGAAGAGGTTCAGGCGGAGAAGGCCAGGCTGGCATCCTTGCTTCTGACGCTAACCTCGGAGATTGAGCATGAAGAGGGCTTGGCGCAGGTCTACTCCCAGGAAGCATCTAGGTACGCAACAGAACTTGAGGTCATCAAGAAGCTCAAAGACCAGTCCTCGTCCAACATGCTGGAAATCGAAGGTACGATTAAGACCAAGCGGCGAAGGCTGGCTTCAGCACAGGCTGCAGAGAACGAGGCATCAATAGAGAAAGCTCTGCTGACAGGCGAGTTCGAAACCCTTTCAAGCAGGCTGCAGAAGGATCACGGCATTTCTTACGCCGATATCCCAGCAGAGAAGCTGGTGCCGATAGATAAAGCCGAGGCATCTGCAAGCATTGAAGCACTAAGGCGCACCCTAGCTGATTTGGGGGATGTCAACCTCATGGCCAACGAAGAGCTTGAAGCCCTTACCACAAGGATTTCCTTCATGAAGGGGCAGATAGATGACTTGGAAAAGGCCAGGGCCTCACTGGTGCAGGTCATCAGGGAAGCTGAAAGGACTGCAAAAAAGCAGTTCCTCGAAATGTTCGAACAGATAAGGCTCCAGTTCAGGGTACTTTTCGAAAGGCTGTTCGACGGAGGGCAGGCAGACATCGTCATGGTTGACCCCGATGACCCCTTGGAAAGCGGGATAGAGATAATCTGCAGGCCGCCAGGCAAAAAGCTTTCCCAGCTGTCACTCCTTTCCGGAGGGGAAAAGGCGTTGGCTGCGATAGCCCTCGTTTTTTCGTTCCTGAAAGTAAGGCCCGCGCCTTTCTGCATCCTCGATGAGATAGACGCAGCCCTGGATGATGCAAACCTGGACCGTTTCAGGGAGCTGGTTACGGAATACTCCAAGAACAGCCAGATAATAATAATAACTCACAGGAGAAGCACCATGGAAGCTGCAGGCAGGGTCTACGGGGTCACGATGGAGGAGCAGGGAGTCTCCAAATCGGTATGCATAGATACATCGCAGATCCAATTCCAGGAGGGAATAGTCTGATGGGGATATTTGGACTGATCGGCAAGGGGCTTGCGAAGACGAAAGATGCCCTTTCCAGGAGAATGACCGAGCTTTTCAAGGGAAAGGATTTCATTTCAGCCGATGACCTGGACGAGATAGAAGCCCTTCTGCTTCAAGCCGACCTAGGATACAGCACCGTGGAGAGAGTCATAGACCAGCTCAAGGAGAAAGTGAGGGAAGACGGGCGCACAGACAGGGCGTTCGTCGAATGCACAATTTCCGAAATCGTCCGCGCCACCCTCTCCGCAGTGATAAGGGAAGAGACCGAAGTAGAAGGCCCTAGGGTCGTGCTTGTTCTGGGAGTAAACGGCACTGGGAAGACGACATCGGCAGGAAAGCTTGCCCATCTTCTTACAAAGTCGGGCAAGAAAGTCATACTGGCTGCAGCGGATACATTCAGGGCTGCGGCAATCGAGCAGCTTGAAGTGTGGGCACAGAGGTCCGGTTCAGAAATAGTGAAGCATAAGGAGGGATCCGATCCTTCCGCTGTAGCATTCGACGCAGCCCAGGCTGCCATCAAAAGGGGAGCGGACTACCTCATAGTCGACACCGCCGGGAGGCTTCATAATAAAAGCAACCTGATGGAGGAGCTCAAGAAAGTAGGGAGAGTAGTAGGAAGCCAGATACCATCCGCCCCGCACGAGGTGCTTCTCGTCATAGATGCGACAACCGGTCAGAACGGGTTAGTCCAGGCAAGGGAGTTCAACAAAGCCGTTCCCCTGACTGGGCTCATCCTTACGAAACTGGACGGTACGGCAAAAGGCGGGATCATTGTGGCGGTTACAGACGAACTCAAGATTCCTGTAAAGTTCGTCGGCGTAGGCGAGGGGATCGAAGACTTCAGGCCGTTCGACGCAGAAGAGTACTCAAAGGCGCTGTTTTACTCGCTGGATTGACATATCGCAGGCAAGGCAATTATAATCCCTATGTCAAGGCAATGACTTGACAGTCCGGAGGAATGAATGCTCGAAAAGTTTGAAAGGGCAGCCAGACTGCTTGACCTTTACAAGGGGATAATCTCGGATAAACAGAGGATGATGTGCTCTCAGTATTTCCTGGACAACCTGAGCCTCTCTGAAATCGCAGAGAACGAGGGCATAAGCAGACAGGCCGTCCATGACGGGATCGAAAGGGGCATTGAGACGATGGAGGCCGCCGAGAGATCTCTCAGGCTAATAGAGAAATCCGACAAGCTGATAGAGATTTTAGAGGAGATCAAATGCTTGGCGGCTTCTGTCAAAGACGAGGAGATTTCTGGGAAGCTTCTGAGCATAATATCCGGTATTGACGCAGTAACGGGTGAGAAGACGGAGGAATAGATGGCCTTCGAGGGTCTGAGCGAGAAGCTACAAACGATATTCCAGAGGCTTAAGGGACACGGAAAGCTATCGGAAAGGGACATAGACGCAGCCCTTAAGGAAGTCCGCATCGCACTGCTGGAAGCCGACGTCAACTTCAAAGTAGTCAAGACCTTCACCGAAAGGGTGAGGCAGAGGGCGATCGGCCAGGAAGTGATGGAAAGCCTGACACCAGCCCAGCAGGTAATCAAGATCGTGCACTCGGAGCTCGTAGAGCTGATGGGGTCGTCTGTCAGCAGGTTGAACCTCGGCCAGGGGGCGCCTTCGGTGATAATGATGGTGGGCCTGCAGGGCTCCGGAAAGACTACAACATCGGCTAAGCTTGCTAACCTGCTAAGGAAGGCAAACGGAAAGCGTCCTACGATGGCAGCTTGCGATACAAGGCGCCCTGCGGCGGTAAAACAACTCGAGGTCCTAGGCAAGCAGATAGACGTGCCTGTGACTTTCTTGGAGGGGTCAAGCCCAGAGGCGATAGCAAAATCTGCAGTTGATGGGGCTCTCAAGGCTGCCAGGGACCTTGTGATAATAGACACGGCCGGCAGGCTCCACATAGATGAAGAGCTGATGCAGGAGCTTGAGAGGATAAAAGAGGCCGCCCGACCGGACGAGATCCTGCTAGTAGTTGACGCTATGACTGGACAAGACGCGGTGAACGTCGCAAAGGCCTTCCAGGAAAGTATCGATTTCACAGGAGTAATCCTCACAAAAATCGACGGGGATGCGAGGGGCGGCGCCGCCCTTTCCATAAGGGCCGTGACGGGAAAGCCGATAAAATTTGTCGGGACAGGCGAGAAGATTGACGGTATAGAAGCGTTCCATCCCGACAGGATGGCTTCCAGGATACTCGGGATGGGAGACATACTCTCGATTATTGAGAAGGCCCAAGAAACCTTCGATACAGAACATGCCAGGGAGATGGAGGCCAAGCTAAGGAGGCAGGAATTCTCGCTTGAGGATTTCCTTGTGCAGCTCAAGGAGATAAAGAAGATGGGATCCATTGGAGACATGCTGTCGATGATACCCGGCATGTCGGCCAACAGAAGGCTCAAAGACATAAAGGTGGACGAAAAACAGATGGCAAGGCTCGAGGCAATCATATCATCTATGACAGCAGGCGAGCGCAGGAGGCCTGAGATAATCGATTCTTCAAGGAAGAAGCGCATAGCGGCGGGGAGCGGAACGAAGGTTCAGGACGTCAATGCACTTCTGAAGCAGTTCGAGGACACCAAGAAGTTGTTGAAGGCATTCGGTGGAGGCAAGAAGCCGAAGTTCAGGATGCCGGGGATATTCCAATAGAAATCGAGGAGGAGAGAAGATGTCAGTAAAAATCAGGTTGACCAGGACAGGAAGCAACAAGCAGGCAAGCTACAGGGTAGTAGTGTCGGATTCGAAATCCCCGAGGGACGGCCGGTTCATAGAGATTATCGGACATTACAACCCGAGGGTGAGCCCGGCAGAGATAGTAATAGACGCCGAGAAGGCTAAGGCATGGATTGCAAAGGGCGCCCAGCCCACGGATTCTGTCCGGATGTTGATGAAGACCGCCGGTATAGAGTAGTCATGAGGTAGATGATATGAGCCAGAAGAACAGGTCCAGGCTGAAGGACGTTGTTGAGTACACAGTCCGCAGCCTTGTAAGGGAGCCCGAAGAAGTAGCCGTAAAAGAGATCTGGAACCATGATGACGATTTGGTCCTCAAGGTAACCACAGCCCAGCCTGACATGGGCAAGGTGATCGGGAAGCAGGGGCGCATTGCCAAGGCCCTAAGGACCATAGCGAAGGCACAGGCAGTCAAGGAAGACGTGAAGGTGACGGTGGACATTGTCGAGAGGTGATGTTCCATTGTTAATTGCCGTAGCCAAAGTTAGGTCGGCCCATGGCGTCAAGGGTTTTATAAAAGTATCCGCTTTGTCAGGAAGTTCCGAAACGATCAGGGCCCAGAAGGAGCTCCTTATCGGAAAGGACCAGGGAAGCGTGCAAGCCTACAAGCTGGATAGCATAAGACCCACAACGGGAGACAACGTTCTTTTGAAGCTCGAAGGAGTTGATTCGATGGACGATGCCGAGCTTCTTGCGGGCATGACTGCATATGTACCGGAGGAGGCCCTTCCAAGCCTTCCGGAACTTACTTATTACTCCTATCAGCTTGAAGGCTGCTCTGTCTTATTTGAGGACGGATCGCCTCTGGGCGTTCTAAAAAGGGTTGAGAACTTCCCTGCCAACGACGTTATGGTCGTGGTAACCGAAGCCGGCAAAGAGGCGCTGGTTCCGGCGACGAGGGACATTGTCAAATCCGTTGACCTTGATGGCAGGCGCATTGTCATAGAAAACAGGAAGGGCCTGGTCTAAATGGTAGGATTCGAGGTCCTTACGCTTTTCCCAGGCATTTTCGAGGGGTTCGTCAGGGAGAGCATCATCGGCAAGGCTGCCCAGGAGGGCCTGATATCGATAAACGTGACAAACATCCGCGACTTCGCCGAAGGAAGGCACAAGGTCACCGACGACTATCCCTTCGGAGGCGGATGCGGCATGGTCATGAAGGCAGAGCCTATAATGCGTGCGCTGGAGCATATCAGCTCCTCCTTCCCGGAAGGTTCCAGCAGCAGGGTGATAATAACGTCCCCACAGGGAAGGCCCTTTTCACAGGAAGATGCCAAAAGGCTCGCGTCTTATGACAGAATAGTGGTCATTTGCGGACATTACGAGGGAATAGACGAAAGGCTATCAGGTTTCGCAGATGAGGAGATATCCATAGGCGATTTCGTGCTGACAGGCGGAGAGATACCTGCCATGGCGATAATCGACTCGGTCTCCAGGATGGTTCCGAGAGTACTCGGGCACGAGCAGAGCGCAGGCGAAGATTCGTTCTACAACGGTCTTCTCGATTATCCGCATTACACACAGCCGAGGGAATGGAGAGGGATACCCGTCCCAGAAGTGCTGTTGTCAGGCGACCATGAGAAGATAAGGACATGGAGAAGGAAACAGGCCTTGAAGAGGACATTGGAGAGAAGGCCCGACCTTCTGGAGAACGTCAGCCTGAGCGAAGAGGATAGGATGCTCCTATATGACATGCCGATTAAAAGAGCGCGGAGGGCAAAAAAAGCCTGCACAGAGTGAATGGGTATTGTAATAGTCGGGTGATAATGGTATATTTCTAATGTTAATACAGACGGTCCTCTGAGCAATGCCCTCAAGAACGTCTATGATGCGAGGTGCGAGATGAACTTAATCAAAGAAATCGAAATGCTTCAGCTCAAGGCCGACCTTCCCGATTTCCGACCCGGCGACACCGTCAAGGTTTACGCCAAGATCATTGAAGGGAACCGTGAAAGGATACAGGTCTTCGAAGGCATTGTGATTGCAAGGCAGGGCGGAGGAATAGGCGAGACTTTCACTGTGCGCAAGCTCTCTTCTGGCATCGGAGTAGAAAGGCTGTTCCCGCTTCATTCACCCAATATCGACAAGATAGAGGTCGTGAAGCACGGCTCCGTTCGCAGGGCCAAGCTGTACTACCTGCGCGACAGGACCGGCAAGGCGGCCACAAGGGTACGCGAGCGCAAGCGCGTATAGCAGCTGCACAGTCGGAATGATATGCTAAGCCGCCCGACAGGTGCGGCTTTTTCCTTTAAGGAGGATAATATGTCCTATTCGTGGTACCCAGGGCATATGGCTAAGGCGGTAAGGGAGATAAGGCCGCTTCTTAAGCTCATAGATGTTGTCATGGAGATTGTAGACGCAAGGGCGCCGCTTTCCTCATCGAATCCGATGCTTAAGGAGATTGCCGCAGGCAAACCAACTATACTGATTTTGAACAAGGCAGACCTAGCAGACCAGGATGCAACCAATAAGTGGATCAGGCACTTCAGGGATGAAGGGAGAAATCCTTTTGCAACCAACGCTGAGAGCGGAGAGGGCATCGCGAGAGCCCTCGGGGCGTTCGCCTCGATGGATATTAAATCAAGGACAAAGGCTAGGGCCATCATAGTCGGGATGCCCAATGTGGGCAAATCGTCCCTTATAAACCGCCTTGCTAAGAAAGCCAGCGCTAGGACAGGCGACAAGCCTGGGATCACTCGAGGAAGGCAATGGATAGATATAGGGGCTGCAGAGCTGCTTGACACTCCAGGTTTAATGCCCCTGAGGGTTGAGGACCCTGATGTATGGTCGAAGCTATGCGCACTTGGGATAATTTCGGATGACCTGTTCGACAGGGAGAAGGTCGCAAAGCAGCTGTTGAAGGAAATATCGGACCATTATCCTGGAGCCCTGAGCGCAAAGTACGGATTCGAAGGACTTGGGGCCAACGACGGCGAGACTTCAGCACTTGAGAAGATAGCGCACAAAAAAGGCTGCCTGTCAAAGGGAGGAGCGGTTGACCTTGATAAGGCGGCGTTTCTGCTTATAAAGGATTTCAGGTCAGGGAGGATCGGGAGGATAAGCCTTGAGAGAAGCTGACTTGGCGGAGAAATGCCGAATTCTCCACGATTACGATACAGCAATAAGGAAGAAAATGCCAGGCTTGAGGCTGATAGGTGTAGACGAGGCGGGAAGAGGCCCTCTTGCAGGCCCTGTGTTCGCAGCTGCGGTTGAGTTCGACGCCGATACAAGGCCTAATTGCATTTACGATTCAAAATCCCTGGACGAAAAGTCCAGGAGATTCGCATATGACTTCATAGTATCCGAAGCCATTTCGTTCTGTGTAGCTTACGCCACGGCAAAAGAGATAGATGAGATTAACATAAGGCAGGCATCGCTGCTTGCTATGCGCAGGGCGGTCGCATCAGTTGGATCAGAAAACACCCATATTATGGTTGACGGGAAGGACATTCTCGGACATAATCTGATTTCGCAGGCGGTGATTAAAGGTGACAGCACAAGCCTCTCTAT
>Ga0116174_10001942_pt1 | contig 18361 bp, 18 predicted proteins | sample AD_UKC087_MetaG_FD_89801 | JGI IMG/M metagenome (GOLD analysis project Ga0116174, IMG submission 89801) | Active sludge microbial communities of municipal wastewater-treating anaerobic digesters from USA - AD_UKC087_MetaG | ecosystem: Engineered > Bioreactor > Anaerobic > Digestate | place: USA...
CCCTTGATCACCGGGGTCTGCTTGTTGGTGGGCTCTTGAGAGCGGCGCGTCACGGCCGTGGGGTCTTCCACTTCTTCAGCCAGCTTGTAGCTGGCTTCGATGTGGTCCAGGCGCGGGTCGTCGTGCTTGAGTCGTTCCAGGCGGTAGTTGGGGGTTTCCAGCGTCTTGTTGGGAACCATCAGCACGGCGACGCGCTGCTTGAGTTCGATCTTGGCGATCTCGGTGCGCTTTTCGTTCAGCAGGAACGAAGCCACTTCCACCGGCACCTGGCAGTGCACGGCGGCCGTGTTGTCCTTCATCGACTCTTCCTGAATGATCCGCAGGATCTGCAGGGCCGACGATTCGGTGTCACGGATGTGGCCCGAGCCGCCGCAACGGGGGCAGGGGATGGACGAACCTTCGCTCAGGGCGGGCTTGAGGCGCTGGCGGCTCATTTCCATGAGGCCGAACTTGCTGATGGTGCCGAACTGCACGCGGGCGCGGTCCTGGCGCAGCGCATCGCGCAGGCGGTTTTCCACTTCGCGGCGGTTCTTGCTCTCCTCCATGTCGATGAAGTCGATCACGATCAGGCCGCCCAGGTCGCGCAGGCGCATCTGGCGCGCCACTTCGTCGGCGGCTTCCAGGTTGGTGCGCGTGGCGGTTTCCTCGATGTCGCCGCCCTTGATGGCGCGGGCCGAGTTCACGTCCACGCTGACCAGCGCTTCGGTGTGGTCGATCACGATGGCGCCGCCCGAGGGCAGTTGCACGGTGCGGGCGTAGGCCGACTCGATCTGGTGCTCGATCTGGAAGCGGCTGAACAGGGCGGCGTCGTCGCGGTAGCGTTTGACGCGGGCGGCATGCTCGGGCATGACGTGCGCCATGAACTGCTGCGCCTGTTCGTAGATGTCGTCGGTGTCGATGAGGATGTCACCGATGTCGTTGTTGAAGTAGTCGCGGATCGCGCGGATCACCAGGCTCGATTCCTGGTAGATCAGGAAGGCGCCCTTGCCCCCCTTGGCGGCGCCGTCGATGGCGTTCCACAATTTCAGCAGGTAGTTCAGGTCCCACTGCAGCTCGGGCGCGCTGCGGCCGATGCCGGCGGTGCGCGCGATGATGGACATGCCGTTGGGGTATTCGAGCTGGTCCATCGCCTCCTTGAGCTCGGCGCGGTCCTCGCCCTCGATGCGGCGCGATACGCCACCGCCGCGGGGGTTGTTGGGCATCAGCACCACATAGCGGCCGGCCAGCGAGACGAAGGTGGTCAGGGCCGCGCCCTTGTTGCCGCGTTCTTCCTTTTCGACCTGGACCAGCAGCTCCTGGCCTTCCTTGATCACTTCATTGATGCGTGCCTGGTTGGGCGAGACACCGGGAGCGAAGTAGCTGCGCGAGATTTCCTTGAACGGCAGAAACCCGTGGCGGTCTTCACCGTAATCGACAAAGCAGGCCTCCAGCGAAGGCTCGACGCGCGTGACGACGGCCTTGTAGATGTTGCCCTTGCGCTGTTCGCGGCCTTCGATTTCGATTTCGTAGTCGAGGAGTTTTTGTCCGTCGACGATGGCCAGGCGCCGTTCTTCAGGCTGCGTGGCGTTGATGAGCATCCGCTTCATGATGCGATTCCTTCAGTGTTTTGCAGTCAGCAGCGATGCAATCAACCCTCTCAGCAGGGAAAGTTGCGCGGGCTGCCGCCCACAGTTCCAAACCATTAACAACAAGCTCTACAGGAGCTGTGAATGCCTGGACTGACGTATCGAAACGAAGGGAATTGCCGGGAATGCCAATGATCTGCCGCGCTCTAGCGCAGCATCGTGAGGCAGGGGCGCGTGGATGGGGGCGAGTGGTAGGAGCGCAGTTTTGCTAGCATAAAAGTAGCTGATTGCGCTTGCTGGCTGGGGGCTGGGGCCGAATTGGAGCGTGCAGCCGGAGGCATCAGCCACCGCCACAAGGTCACCATCCGGCTCATCAACAACCACATGCTCGCTTCGATCCGCTGGCAGACTGCGCCCGGGTGGGGCGAATCTGCCAGCTTGGGGGATTCCGTATCAGTGTTTCAATTTGTCAGCCTGCCGTGCGGCGTACAGGCCACTGCAGGCATCTGGCCTGCAATCTGCATGCACGACGCCCGTTGGCATCGACCTGCCTGCGCCAGTGCAAGGGTTGTGTGGACTAAACTCCAGACAAATCAACCACTTACATCTCAACGCGCAGGTGAAACACATTATAGGGGCCAAACCGCCATCCGACCGCCCCCTGGCCGCTCCCACACCCGCAGCGCGCCTGGTGGAGGTCGACGAAGACTCCGCCGGTCAGCGCCTGGACAACTTCCTGATACGCCAGCTCAAAGGCGTGCCCAAAACCCATGTCTATCGCATCATCCGCAGCGGCGAGGTGCGCATCAACAAGGGCCGGGTCAACGCCGACACCCGCGTGGCGGTGGGCGACGTGGTGCGCCTGCCGCCCGTGCGCATCTCCGACAAGGTGGCCGAAAAGGCCGAGCGGCCTGCGCCAGCGCGCGAATTTCCCATCCTGCTCGAAGACGAGCACCTGATTGCCCTGGACAAACCCGCCGGCGTGGCGGTGCACGGCGGCAGCGGGGTGAGCTTTGGCGTGATCGAGCAACTGCGCCAGGCGCGGCCCCAGTCCCGATTTCTGGAACTGGTGCACCGGCTGGACCGTGAAACCTCGGGCATCTTGCTGGTGGCCAAGAAGCGGTCCGCACTCACGCACCTGCAAGACCAGTTCCGCGAGCGCGAAACCGGCAAGACCTACCTGGCGCTGGTGACGGGGGCCTGGGCCCCCAACAAGAAGGTGATCGACCTGCCGCTGCACAAATACCTGCAGGCGGGGCCGGAAGGCACCTCCGGTGCCGGCGAGCGCCGTGTGCGTGTGACCACGGCCGACGACCCTGACGGCATGCGCTCCGTCACGCTGGTCAAGGTTCGCCAGGCGCTGCCGGCCCGCGCGGCGCAAGGCCTGCCCGCCATGAGCCTGCTGGAGGTGACCATAAAGACCGGCCGCACCCACCAGATCCGCGTGCACCTGGCCAGCCAGGGCCATCCCATCGTGGGGGACGACAAATACGGCGATTTCGACCTCAACAAACGCCTGCAAAAGCTGGGGATGCGGCGCATGTTTTTGCATGCCTGGCGGTTACAGTTCACGCACCCGGCCACCGGCGAACGCGTGCAGCTGAATGCTGAACTGCCGCCGGAACTTGCCGATTTCCTTCCCACCACCTGATTGCTCCATGCTTTCGACTGCCCGCCCGCGCCGCTTTGACCTGATCGCCTTTGACTGGGACGGCACCCTGTTCGACTCCACGGCCATCATCGTGCGCAGCATCCAGGAGGCCGTGCGCGATGTGGGGGGCGCCGTGCCCACCGACGAGGCCGCGGCCTATGTGATCGGCATGGCGCTGACGCAGGCGCTGGCCCATGCGGCGCCCGATGTTCCGCCCGAAAGGTACCCCGAGCTGGGCAACCGCTACCGTTACCACTACCTGCAGCACCAGGATGACCTGAGCCTGTTTGAGGGCGTGCTGCCCCTGCTGGACGACCTGCGGGCGCAAGGCCACCTGCTGGCCGTGGCCACTGGCAAAAGTCGCCGGGGCCTGGACGAGGCGCTGCATTCGGTGCAGCTCAAGGGCGTGTTCGACAGCTCCCGCACCGCCGACGAGACCGCTGGTAAACCCCATCCCCTGATGCTGCAGGAGCTGATGGCCGAGTTCGATGTGGCGCCCGAGCGCTTGCTCATGGTGGGCGACACCACGCACGACCTGCAGATGGCGCTGTCCGCCGGGTGCGCCAGCGTGGGGGTGAGCTACGGCGCCCATGAGCCCGAAGCCTTTGGGGTGCTGAACCCCCTGCATGTGGCCCATTCGGTGCGCGAGTTGCACGACTGGCTGCTGTCCCATGCCTGACCTGCAGATGGCCACCGCCGATTCCATGACGATTGCGCTGTGCCATAGCGCTGATCTGCAGGAGCGCCATCTGGCTGTGCCCTTCGATGTGGTCTATGCCGGGCAGACCTGCCGGGCCTTTGCCATCCGCTTCGAGGGGCGGCCCCACGCCTTTCTCAACCGCTGCACCCATGTGGCGATGGAGATGGACTATCAGCCCGACCGCTTTTTTGACGACACCGGCCAGTGGCTGCTCTGCGCCACCCATGGGGCGGCCTACCGGCCCGACACTGGTGTGTGCGCGGGCGGCCCCTGCCGCGGCGGGCTGGTGAAAATTGCCCTGTCCGAAGTGGACGGGGTGGTGCACTGGCATACTGCCTACAACCTGCAACCCGTCGAGTTCTAGATGCATTACCTCCGCGTTCCTTTGCCTTTGCCTTGCCTCCCTCTTGGGGGGCACCGGCCTGCATCGCCCCGGTCTGGGCAGGGGGCGTGAGATGAGTGACTCTCGACAACCCGGCAGTTCCGGTACTGAAGAAAAATCCGTCGCAGCCACCGATCTGTGGGCGCAGGCAGCGACTGAATCAGCAGCGACACCTGGTGCACGCCCCGCAGCCGCACCGGAGCCCGGCTGGGAGCGCGCCACGCTGGAGAAGCTGGCGTTTTCAGCGCTGGACGAGCAGCGTCAGGCGCGGCGCTGGAGGGTGTTCTTTCGCCTGACCTGGCTTGTGGTGGCGCTGCTGGTGGCTTGGGCGGCCCTGTACCAGGGCACCAGTGGCGCCAGCAAATCGGCGCCCCACACTGCGGTGGTGGATATCAAGGGTGAAATTGCCTCGGGCGCTGAGGCCAGCGCCGAACTGGTGGTGGCTGCCATGCGCAGCGCCCTGGAAGACGAGGGTTCCAAGGCGCTGGTGCTGCTGATCAACTCACCCGGCGGCAGTCCGGTGCAGGCGGGCATGATCAACGACGAAATCGTGCGCCTGAAGGCCAAGTACAACAAGCCTGTGTATGCGGTGGTGGAAGAGACCTGCGCCTCGGCCGCCTACTACATTGCGGCGGCGGCCGACGAGATCTTCGTCGACAAGGCCAGCATTGTGGGCAGCATCGGCGTGTTGATGGACGGCTTCGGCTTCACCGGCACCATGGAAAAGCTGGGCGTGGAGCGCCGTCTGCTCACCGCAGGCGAGAACAAGGGCTTTCTGGACCCCTTCAGCCCGCAGACGGAAAAACAGCGCGCCTATGCCCTTGCGATGCTCGACCAGATCCATCAGCAGTTCATTGGTGTGGTGAAGGCCGGTCGGGGCGATCGCTTGAAGCCCACGCCTGAAACCTTCAGTGGCCTGTTCTGGACGGGTCAGCAGGCCATCGACATGGGCTTGGCCGACAAGCTCGGCAGCCTTGACTTTGTCGCGCGCGAAGTGGTCAAGGCCGAAGACATCATTGACTACACCCGCCATGAAAACGTGGCCGAACGCCTGGCCAAGCGGTTTGGCGCCGCCATGGGCGCGGGCGCGGCCAAGGCCTTGGCTACCACTGCTGCTCCGAACGTGCGTTGAACGCTGCGGCCCCTGTGTGTCCCGGGGTGGCAGCGTCGCAGTTTTGACGGATTGATGGGTGAATGGGGCGAAAGCGCATATAAATAGATCATTAATAGCTATTAAATAAATAGCAATTTCCAGCCTGCCGCACTCAGCGCCCAAAAGCAAACACCACCGGTGTGCGGTTGTCCGTCGGGTTGGCCTGTGCGCGCCACTGGCGTACCAGCTGGCTGCGGATCTGCACCTGGGGCAAGGTCAGCCCCCCTGCCATCGCCAGCCGGGTGTGAGGCTGCAGCGTCTGCACCAAGGCCTGCCACACCGCGGCGTTGCGGTAGGGCGTTTCGATGAAAAGCTGGGTCTGGCCCGTCTTGAGCGCCAGCGATTCGAGCTCGCGGATGCGCTGGCTGCGCTCTTGCGCATCTTGCGGCAGGTAGCCTGTGAAGGCGAAGTTCTGGCCATTGAGGCCGCTGGCGGCCAGCGCCAGCAGCAGCGAGACGGGCCCCACCAGGGGCACCACCGCAATGTCCAGGTCGTGCGCCGCGCGTACCACGGACGAACCCGGGTCCGCCACGGCGGGCATGCCCGCTTCGCTGATCAGTCCCATGTCGTGCCCCGCCAAGGCGGCGGCTAGCAGCGGGCGTGCGTCGAACGGGGCCGAGCCCTTGTCGCCATGGTCGCCTTTCTTGTGGACCTCGCGCGGCAGTTCGGTGATGGTTTGCTGCTGCAGCGATGTGGCCAGCGGATGCAGTGGCTCGATGCGCTTGAGGTAGGCGCGGGTGCTTTTGGCGTTCTCGCAGATCCAGTGCGTCAGGCGGGCCGCCGTTTTCAGGGCGCCGTCGGGCAGGGCGTCCTGCAGCGGGGCCTGGGTGTCGCAGCCGAAATCGAGCGGTGCCGGCACCAGGTACAGCGTGCCGTTGGTGGCGGCGTTGCCAGGCGCGTCCGGCGGGGTGGTGGGGCGTGTGCTCATGGCAACACCAGGCCGGCGGCGCGCAGCATGCGGCAAGTGCGGATCAGCGGCAGGCCAATCAGCGCGGTCGGGTCATCGCTCAGGATGGCATCGAGCAGCGCGATGCCCAGGCCTTCGCTTTTGGCGCTGCCCGCGCAGTCATAGGGTTGCTCGGCGCGCAGGTAGCGCTCGATCTCCTCGTCGGACAGCGCGCGGAACTTCACCTCCACAGGGGCCAGGTCTGCTTGCTCAAACCCGGTGGCGGCACAGACCACGGCTACGGCTGTCTGAAAGATCACGGTCTGGCCGCGCATGTGGCGCAACTGGGCCACCGCGCGCTCGTGCGTACCTGGCTTGCCCAGCGGCTGGCCGTCCAAGTCCGCTACCTGGTCCGAGCCGATCACCACCGCCTGGGGGTGCTGGCGGGCCACCGCATGGGCCTTGGCCAGGGCCAGGCGCAAGGCCAGTGCGCGGGGCGCCTCTGCCGTCAGCGGGGTTTCGTCCACATGGGGCGCTGCCACCGTGAAAGGCAGGTGCAGCCGTGACAGCAGTTCGTGGCGGTAACGCGAAGTCGAGCCCAGTACCAGGGGGCGTTGCGGGGAAGGGGATTGATGCATCGGCCGATTCTCTTACACTGCCGCCATGACCAAGGAATTCTCCCCCGACCGACTCGATGTCAAGGCTTTCGCGCAGGCGGGCGGGCACTTGTCCGGCCATGACACGCTTCTGAAATACGAGCGGCTGACCCAGGAGGCCAAGGGCCTGCATCCCGATCTGCGCGTGGACTGGGAGGCCACGGGCGAGCTGCGCACTGCGCTGGGCGGCAGCGGGCAGGTGTGGTTGCATGTGCGAGGGCAGGCCACCCTTCCTATGGAGTGCCAGCGTTGCCTGACGCCGGTGGATGTGCCTTTGGCTGTGGAGCGTTCCTTTCGTTTCGTGGCTGACGAGGCCACGGCCGAAGCGCTGGATGACGAGAGCGAGGAAGACCTGCTGGCCCTGAGCCGTGAGTTCGACCTGCGCGAGCTGCTCGAGGATGAGCTGCTGATGGCCTTGCCCGTTGTGCCGCGCCACGACGAGTGTCCCACTGCCGTGCCGCTGGCCTTCAGTGACGACGATTTTGAAGCCGCCAGTGCGGAGAAGCCCAATCCCTTTGCTGCGTTGGCCAGCCTGCGCAAAGAAGAAAAAGGACAGTAATTGGCGTTTGGGATATAATCGAGGGCTTCACGCGAATCCCCTCGTGTCTTTAATGGGCTGATCGCGTTTTTACCAACCCTATTCAAGACCAGGAGCCATCATGGCCGTTCAGCAAAACAAAAAGTCCCCTTCCAAGCGCGGCATGCACCGCTCGCACAACGCCTTGAATGTGCCGGGCATTGCCGTGGAACCCACCACTGGTGAGACGCATCTGCGCCATCACATCAGCCCCAACGGTTTCTACCGTGGTCGCCAAGTGCTGAAGAACAAGTCTGAAGCCTGACTTTAGCCTCCTTCACAAGGCCCGTTGCTACTGTAACTGTAGCGCGGGCCTTTGTTTTGACTATTGCATTTATCTCTCGGCCAGCAGAGCTGGTCGTACAAGTCGCCCATGATCACACTGGCTGTTGACTGCATGGGGGGCGACCACGGCCCCCGCGTCACGCTCGCGGCGTGCCGTCAGTTCCTCGACAATCATCCTGACGCCCATCTGCTGCTGGTCGGTCTGAAGGAAAGTCTGCAATCCTTCTCGCACGAGCGCGCCACTGTGGTGCTGACCACCGAAGTGGTCACCATGGACGACCCCGTCGAGATTGCCCTGCGCCGCAAGAAGGACTCCTCCATGCGTGTTGCCATCCAGCAGGTGAAGGATGGCACGGCCGCTGCGGCGGTTTCCGCCGGCAATACCGGGGCCTTGATGGCCATCGCCCGCTATATCCTCAAAACGCTCGATGGCATTGATCGTCCGGCCATTGCCAACCAGATGCCCAATGCCCAGGGGGGCGCCACCACGGTGCTTGATCTGGGGGCCAATGTGGACTGCTCGGCCGAGCATCTGCTGCAGTTTGCCGTCATGGGTTCTGCGCTGGTTTCGGTGGTGAAGGGTGTTGAAGAGCCGACCGTTGGCTTACTCAATATTGGTGAAGAAGCCATCAAAGGCAGCGAAGTCATCAAAAAGGCGGGGAAACTGCTGCGATCCGCTGCGAATTCGGGTGATCTGAATTTCTATGGCAATGTTGAGGGCAATGACATCTTCAAGGGCACTGTGGACATTGTGGTGTGTGACGGTTTCGTGGGCAATGTCGCCTTGAAGGCCAGCGAAGGCGTGGCGTCGATGGTGGTGGGGGGGCTCAAGCAGGAGTTTTCACGCAACATCTTCACCAAGACTGCTGCCATCTTTGCCTATCCGGTCCTCAAGGCGCTCATGAATCGCATGGACTACCGGCGCTACAACGGCGCGGCGCTGTTGGGCCTGCGGGGGCTAGTGTTCAAGAGCCACGGTTCGGCCGACACCATGGCCTTCGAGCAGGCGTTGAACCGGGCGTATGATGCAGCCCGCAACAACCTGCTCGACCGTGTCCGGACCCGGATTGCGCACGCGGCACCCCTTTTGGTGCCTGCCGATGCCCAGCCTGAGCCCGGTGCTGCGGCGACAACACATTGATGAGACGCTATTCCCGCATTACCGGCACCGGCAGCTACCTGCCACCGCGCCGGCTGACCAACGCCGATCTGGTGGCCGAACTGGCACAGAGCGGTATCGAAACTTCCGATGAGTGGATCGTGGAGCGCACCGGAATCCGGGCGCGCCATTTCGCAGCGCCCGACGTGACCTGCAGCGATCTGGGGCTGGAGGCGGCCAAGAAGGCGCTGGAGGCCGCTGGCTGCCAGCCGCAGGACATCGATCTGATCATCGTTGCCACCTCCACTCCGGACATGGTGTTCCCCTCGTCGGCCTGCATCTTGCAAAACAAGCTGGGTGCCAACGGTTGCCCGGCATTTGATGTGCAAGCGGTGTGCAGCGGCTTCGTTTATGCCCTCACGGTGGCAGACGCCATGATCCAGACCGGTGCCGCCAAGCGTGCTCTGGTGGTGGGTGCCGAGGTCTTCAGCCGCATTCTGGATTTCAAGGACCGCACGACCTGCGTGCTGTTTGGCGACGGGGCGGGCGCGGTGGTGCTGGAGGCGTCGGATACGCCCGGTATCCTGGCCAGCGACCTGCATGCCGATGGCCGGTATGTCGACATTCTGTGTGTGCCGGGCTCGGTGTCTGGCGGCGCGGTGCTTGGCGATCCCTTGCTCAAGATGGATGGTCAAGCGGTGTTCAAGTTGGCGGTAGGTCTGCTTGACAAGGCAGCCCGCGCCACACTGGCCAAGGCCAACCTGACCGATGCCGACATCGACTGGCTGATTCCGCACCAGGCCAATATCCGCATCATGCAAAGCACGGCCAAAAAGCTGAAGTTGTCCATGGACAAAGTGGTGGTCACGGTGGACCAGCATGGCAACACGTCGGCGGCCTCGATACCGCTGGCGCTGGACCATGCGGTACGCGCGGGCCAAGTCAAGAAAGGTGAAACGCTGCTGCTCGAAGGCGTAGGGGGCGGTTTCACCTGGGGTGCAGTGCTCCTGAAATTATAGCTGCTTGCGCTTTTTTAATAAGCGCTTGAGGCAGATTTCTTGTCAATATCTGGTTCTATGAAATCTTTTGCATTTGTCTTTCCGGGGCAGGGCTCGCAGTCCGTGGGCATGCTGGACGCCTGGGGTGATCATCCGGTCGTGGCCCAGGCGCTTCAAGAGGCATCCGATGCCTTGGGTGAGGACCTTGGTCGGTTGATCAAGGATGGCCCCAAGGAGGCGCTTGCCCTGACGACCAACACCCAGCCCGTCATGCTGGTGGCCGGGGTTGCAGCGTGGCGCGTCTGGCGTGCCGAAGGTGGCGCCATGCCGCAGGCGGTGGCCGGGCATTCACTGGGCGAATATTCGGCGCTGGTGGCTGCAGGCGTGTTGACGCTGGCGCAGGCAGCGCCGCTCGTGCGTCTGCGCGCCGCTGCCATGCAAGAGGCCGTGCCGGTGGGTACGGGTGCCATGGCAGCCATTTTGGGCATGGAGGCATCCAGGGTCATCGCCGGCTGCGCCGAGGCAATGGCTTCCTTTGGTGCGGGCTCGACCGAAGTGGTCGAAGCCGTGAACTTCAACGATCCAGTCCAGACCGTGATCGCCGGTACCAAGGCGGGTGTCGACAAGGCCTGCGAGCTGCTCAAGGCGGCGGGTGCCAAACGTGCGCTGCCGTTGCCCGTATCGGCGCCCTTCCATTCCAGCCTGATGAAGCCTGCGGCAGAAAAGCTGCGTGTGGCCCTGGCCGATGTGGCACTGGCTGCGCCTCAGATCCCGGTGCTCAACAATGTGGACGTGGCTGTGCAGCATGACGCGGACGCCATTCGGGACGCGCTGTACCGCCAGGCCTTTGGCCCGGTGCGCTGGGTGGAATGCGTGCAGGCGCTCAAGGCGCGTGGCATCACCCATTTCATTGAATGCGGCCCCGGCAAGGTGCTGGCCGGCCTGACCCGGCGCATTGACCCCGAACTGGTCGGTGCGGCACTGTTTGATCCGGCCACACTGGCCGAAACACTGGAGTTGTTGGCATGACGCAATCTGCATCTGAAGCGCAAGTGGCGCTGGTGACCGGCGCTTCGCGTGGCATTGGCGCGGCAATTGCCCTGGAGCTTGCTGTGCGGGGTTATCAGGTGGTGGGCACCGCCACCACCGATGAAGGTGCCGAGCGTATCAGCCAAGCCCTGGCGGCCTACCCGGGTTGCCGGGGCGCCAATCTGAATGTCAACGATGGTGCTGCCATCGAGGCGCTGATGGATTCCATCGTCAAACAGCAAGGCGGCTTGCATGTGCTGGTGAACAATGCGGGCATCACGCGCGACACCCTGGCCATGCGCATGAAGGATGAAGATTGGGATGCCGTGCTGGACACCAATCTCAAGGCCGTTTTTCGTGTGAGCCGCGCAGCAATTCGTCCGATGATGAAGCAGCGCTTTGGGCGCATCATCAGCATCACGAGCGTGGTGGGTGCATCGGGCAACCCCGGACAGGCCAACTACGCGGCCGCCAAGGCTGGTGTGGCGGGCATGACACGTGCGCTGGCCCGCGAGTTGGGCAGCCGTAGCATCACGGTCAACTGCGTGGCGCCGGGGTTTATTGAAACCGACATGACGGCCAAGCTGCCCGAAGAACAGCAAAAAGCCCTGCAATCGCAGATCGCCCTGGGCCATCTGGGCAAGCCTGCCGACATTGCCCATGCGGTGGCGTACCTGGCATCGCGCGAGGCAGGCTATGTGACGGGGCAGGAATTGCACGTCAATGGTGGCATGTACATGTAATTATTGAGAGTTAACGTCGGTTCATCCGTGCGACGGGTTGGCTTGGGGGCTTTCCTCAAGCGGCTAGAATCGCGGATTCATTCACAACCCCCAGAGGGAAACCATGAGCGATATCGAAGCACGCGTCAAAAAAATCATTGCTGAACAACTCGGCGTTGAAGAGTCCCAAGTCACGAACGAAAAAGCCTTTGTGGCCGACCTCGGCGCTGATTCGCTGGATACCGTTGAACTCGTGATGGCACTCGAAGACGAATTCGGCATCGAAATTCCTGACGAAGATGCAGAGAAAATCACGACGGTGCAAAACGCCATCGACTACGCCAACACCCACCAGAAAGCCTGAGCGGGCGTCCAACGCCTGACTTGAGTGATCAGCAGAAGGTTTTACGCATGAGCCGTCGTCGCGTTGTCGTGACCGGCCTGGGTTGTGTCAGTCCCGTGGGTAACACGGTGGCGGATTCCTGGGCCAATGTCCTGGCCGGTAACTCCGGCATTGATCTCATCACCCGGTTCGATACGTCGAACTTTTCCTGCAGGATTGCAGGTGAGGTCAAGGGATTTGATTTGGAGTCGTACATCAGCGCCAAGGATGCGCGCGCGATGGACACTTTCATCCACTACGGCATTGCTGCGGCGGCCCAGGCGGTGCAGGACTCGGGCCTGCCCACCGGTGAGGCGCTGCAGGACGAGCTGGCAACGCGCATCGCCTGTGTGATCGGTTCTGGTATCGGCGGCCTGCCGCTGATCGAGAACACCCATGCCGAGCTGGTCAGCAGGGGACCTCGGCGGATTACCCCATTTTTTGTGCCCGCTTCCATCATCAACACGGTGGCAGGGCATGTTTCCATGCGATTTGGCTTCAAAGGACCCAACCTTTCGGTGGTGACCGCCTGCACTACGGGTCTGCACTGCATTGGCCAGGCCGGTCGCATGATTGAATACGGCGATGCCGATGTGGCGGTGGCGGGTGGTACCGAGTCCACCGTGTCTCCTCTGGGGGTCGGAGGTTTCGCTGCCATGCGTGCATTGTCCACGCGCAACGACGATCCCAAGACGGCTTCCCGTCCCTGGGACAAGGAGCGTGACGGTTTTGTGCTGGGCGAGGGCGCTGGCGTCATGGTGCTCGAGGAGTACGAGCACGCCAAGGCGCGTGGTGCCAAAATTTATGCCGAATTGAGCGGCTTTGGCATGAGTGCCGATGCCGGTCACATGACCGCTCCCAACATGGACGGCCCACGCCGCGCGATGCTGAGCGCCCTGAACAATGCGGGCATCAATGCCGATCAGGTGGACTATCTCAATGCCCATGGCACGTCCACGCCGCTGGGTGATCTCAATGAGACTAACGCCATCAAGGCAGCTCTGGGGGCGCATGCCTACAAGACCGTGGTCAGTTCCACCAAGTCCATGACGGGCCACCTTCTCGGTGGTGCGGGAGGGATTGAAAGCGTGTTCACCGTGCTGGCGTTGCACCACCAGAAGGTGCCGCCGACGATCAACATCTTCAACCAGGATCCTGAATGCGATCTGGACTATTGCGCCAATACGGCGCGTGACATGCGGATGGACGTAGCCATCAAGAACAACTTTGGCTTTGGTGGCACCAACGGTACGTTGGTTTTCAAGCGCGTGTGATGCGCTGGCCACGCCGGGTCTTTTGACAGTCCCGGAGATGCCGCGTTGCGCTCTTTTGCGGCACGTTTGATGGCTGGGGTATATGGCCTGAAGTCTGTTGCGCGGTGCTGACCATGCGCCGCGTTTCCCGCCATTTCTCGGCACCCCCAGTCCGATACCCTGTGGGCCAGGGTGTCCTGCTGTTTTGGGGCCTACTGTCTTTGCTGGTGGGCACCAGCGCGGCATTGCTGTTCTGGCTGCTGCACGGGGCTGGTGATTCGGTGGCACGGCTTTCCGTGGCTGTTGTGCTCTGGTTGGGTGCTGCGTGTGCGCTCGTGCATTTCTGGCGGCGTCGGACCCATGGGGTGCTGCAGTGGGATGGCTCGCGGTGGAGCCTGGACATTGAGCCGGCGGGTGACTTGGTGCATCCGCTCGAGGGTGCTCTGTGGGTGCGGCTGGACCTTCAAAGCCATCTCTGGGTGTGCCTGGATAGCCCCCATGGGCGCAGCACCTGGCTGTGGCTCGAACGCAAGGACGCTCCCGAGCGATGGGGTGATCTGCGGCGTGCGGTATATTCGCGCCCCGTGCCAGGGACCTCCCAGGTTGATGCGTCTGTGGCGCGCGGTCCGCAGGCATGAATTCAAAGTGACAATGACCGTAACCTCCCCTGCCGCTCCGGCCGACAGCGACCTTCAACTGGTGGAGCGCACAGTTGCGGGTGACCAGCGCGCCTATGAGTTGCTGGTCATCAAATACCAAAGGCGCATCGAGCGTTTGATTGGCCGCATGGTGCGGGACACGGACCTCGTTCCCGATATTGCACAGGAAACCTTTATTCGCGCCTACCGGGCGTTGCACCAGTTCCGGGGCGATGCACAGTTCTATACCTGGCTGTACCGGATTGCCGTGAACACGGCCAAGAAGGCGCTGATGGACATGAAGCGCAATCCTGTCATCTCTGAAAACGCTTTGCGCGGCACGGACGATGAAGATGAAACTTCCCGTCTTGGACACGAACTAACGTCCGAGGAAACGCCTGAAACCGTTCTCGCTGCCCGTGAAATTGCCGAGGCGGTGAATGCAGCCATGGAGGCCTTGCCGGAAGATTTACGCCAGGCAGTGACTCTTCGTGAGATAGAGGGCTTGACGTACGAAGAGATTGCAGCAGCCATGGAATGCCCCATCGGTACGGTTCGGTCCCGGATTTTTCGGGCCCGTGAGGCGATATCGGCGCGTGTGCGGCCTTTGTTGGAAAACCAATCGGGAAAGCGGTGGTGATCTCAATTTTTGGGTAGGCATGCTGGTGTGCGGCTATTGGCTGCAGGATGACAGTGGGCAGGTGACGCTATGAACACAGATCTGAAGAAACGCGAACAGTTGTCGGCATTGGCCGACGGGCGATTGCAGGGCGACGAATTGGCGCAGGCCCTGCAGTTCGCTGCGCAGGACGAGGGCCAATCTACCTGGCAGACCTACCATTTGGTGGGTGACGTTTTGCGTTCCCCCGAACTGGCTCGGCACCAGCACGGCCATCGTTCCATGGTGACGCGACTTCGAGAGCAACTGGCGCAGGAGCCACTCCCCGGGCGTCTGCCTGAAGTCACCGCGATGCCCGAGCAGATCGTTCCGCCAGAGGTCGCGGTGGCTACCAACGCGGCGGTGTTCCGCTGGAAGTTGGCTGCTGGATTTGCCTCCTTGGCCGCTGTAGCGGCCCTCGGCTGGAGCTCTTTCGTGGGGTTGCAGGGTGGGGGTGCTGCCGGTGCACAGCTGGCCGTGGCACCTGCACAGGCCCGACCTGCTGCGCCCGCAGTTGCTGCAGTGGGCAGCGATGGGCAGCAGGTCATGATTCGTGATCCAAGGCTGGATGAGCTCCTGGCTGCGCACCAGCAATTCGGAACTACTTCTGCATTGCAGATGCCTGCGGGTTTTCTGCGCAACGCCACGTTTGAAACGCCTTCCCGCTGACGCCCGACTTGCGCGCGCGGTGATCGCTGTCGTACGGAATGCGAGGGCGCGCACAGCGTGATGAAAGTCGTCTCGCGTGCAGGAAAGGGCCGGAATGCGTGGTTTCGGGAACCAATAGCCTCCGGTTTTCTTCACAGTGACACAACATCTGTTCGTAACCCTGGTGGCCTGAGTTGAAACTTGTTTCTTGAAGACGCCAAAGATCGCCGCCACGCTGCATGGCAAATCTTGAAGGCGGCGCAGCCGCAGCCAGCGCTGTGATTTTTGCCTTGCATGGCGATGATTTCGACGTCTTTCATTCTTTCAAGAGCACCCAACCCAGGACACTGGCCACAACCCAAGAAAGGTCGATGATGCCCAAGATCGATTGGAAAAAATTGAACTCCTATGCGCTGGCAGGCATGTTGATGGCGACAGCAAGTCTGGTGGCCGTGCCGCAGGGGCCGGCCCTTGCGCAGCCTGCCGTGGTGCGAGGTTTGCCAGACTTCACCGAGCTGGTGGAGCAGGTAGGGCCTTCGGTGGTCAACATCCGCACTTCCGAGAAGGTGTCGGCCCGCACCAACACGAATGGCATGGACGAAGATATGCTCGAATTCTTTCGGCGTTTCGGCGTGCCTCTGCCCAACATGCCGCGGCAGCAAAGGCCCCAGCGGCCCCAGCCCGAAGAAGAGCAGCCGCGGGGCGTGGGGTCGGGATTCATCCTGACCGCTGATGGCTATGTGATGACCAATGCGCATGTCGTGGACGGGGCCGATGAGGTCATCGTCACGCTGACGGACAAGCGGGAGTTCAAGGCCAAGATCGTAGGGGCCGATAAACGCACCGATGTGGCTGTGGTCAAGATCGACGCCACCGGCCTGCCCGCGGTCAAGGTGGGCGATGTCAGCCGCCTGAAGGTGGGCGAATGGGTCATGGCGATTGGATCGCCGTTTGGTCTGGAGAGCACGGTCACAGCCGGGATCGTGAGCGCAAAGCAGCGCGACACCGGTGATTACCTGCCGTTCATCCAGACCGATGTGGCCATCAATCCCGGCAACTCAGGCGGGCCGTTGATCAACATGCGCGGCGAAGTCGTGGGAATCAACAGCCAGATTTATTCGCGGTCGGGTGGTTTCATGGGCATCTCGTTTGCCATTCCCATGGACGAGGCTGTGCGTGTCAGTGAGCAACTGCGGGCGTCGGGCCGCGTGACCCGTGGACGCATTGGTGTCCAGATTGGCCAGGTCACCAAGGATGTCGCTGAATCTCTCGGTCTTGGCAAGGCGTCGGGGGCTCTGGTGACAGGGGTCGAGGCGGGCTCACCGGCCGACAAGGCGGGCATCGAGGCAGGCGACATCATCACCCGTTTCGATGGCAAGGTGATCGACAAGCTGGCGGATCTTCCGCGCCTGGTGGGCAACACCAAGCCAGGATCCAAAAGCACGGTCACCGTGTTCCGCCGGGGCAGTGCGAAGGATCTCGCCATTACCATCGCGGAAGTGGAAAGCGACAAGCCAGTGGGCAAGGCCGCAGACCGGGAAGAAAAGTCCAAGGCTTCAGCGGCGGCGCAGCTCATCGGGCTGTCGGTGGGCGCGTTGACCGACGCGCAAAAGAAAGAACTGAAGATCCGCGGTGGCGTGGTGGTGAATGCCGCCGCTGACGCCGCTGCCCGCGCCGGGCTGCGCGAAGGTGACATCATCCTGTCCATCGGCAACGTCGAAATCGGCGGAGTCAAGGACTTCGAGGTGGCGCTGGCCAAGGTGGACAAAAGCAAGCCCATCAATGTGTTGTACCGACGGGGTGATTGGGCCCAGTACGCCTTGATTCGTCCCTCCAAATGAGCCCGCATGGAGCTTGCGCTTGGCGTGTTCGGCAGAGATATTCCGGCTCTATCTCCGGGATTCCAGGTGCTGGGACGACCGCCGGGAGCAAGCCGAGCCCCATTTCTTTCGGGAAATGGAGTTCGGCTACCAACCGCATAACAAATCGTTGATCAATCATATTGGATAGAATAGAGCCCTGCGTTCAACACATATAGACATATCAGCCGACGCTGCGGTCACATGGTGAAATGGCGCAGGTCCCATGCACAGCGAATCCACAGCTCGCGCACAGGTTGTTCCATGGTGTTTGGTGCAATATGTGGATAAGCTGTGTGTAAAATACTTGTTGCACTGCGACAACGCCCTTTGCTTGTGGGGTCAGGGGCTCATTGGCGCAGGCTTTTTGCCTACAATGAATTCCCAACCTTCGCAGTTGCCAATGATTGTTGGTTCAGGGCGCGTCTCTATTCGACGCGCCCTTTTTTCTTGTCCGCGCCGTTTCAATTCAAATACTTGACGTTCTCCGTTGATGAAACACATCAGAAATTTTTCCATCATTGCGCACATTGACCATGGCAAATCGACGCTGGCCGATCGCCTGATTCAGCGCTGCGGCGGACTGGCTGACCGCGACATGGAGGCGCAGGTGCTTGACTCGATGGACATCGAGAAAGAGCGCGGGATCACCATCAAGGCACAGACCGCTGCCCTGCAGTACAAGGCCCAGGATGGGCAGGTCTACAACCTCAATCTGATCGATACCCCCGGCCATGTGGACTTCTCCTACGAAGTGAGCCGGTCGCTGTCGGCCTGCGAAGGTGCGCTCCTGGTGGTGGATGCATCGCAGGGCGTGGAAGCGCAGACGGTGGCCAATTGCTATACCGCGCTCGATCTCGGTGTCGAGGTGGTGCCGGTGCTCAACAAGATGGATCTGCCCAATGCCGATCCTGACAACGCCAAGGCAGAAATCGAAGACGTGATCGGCATCGACGCCACCGATGCGATTCCCTGCTCGGCCAAGACGGGCATGGGCATCGATGAAATCCTGGAAGCTATTGTGGCGAAGGTGCCGGCGCCCAAGGGCGACCCTGCGGGGCCCCTGCGCGCGATGATCATCGACAGCTGGTTCGACAGCTATGTGGGCGTGGTCATGCTGGTGCGCGTGGTGGACGGGCGTCTGGTCAAGGGTGAGCGCATCAAGATGATGGCCTCGGGTGCTATGTACAACGCCGACAACCTGGGCGTGTTCACACCCG
>Ga0116174_10001946_pt1 | contig 18336 bp, 14 predicted proteins | sample AD_UKC087_MetaG_FD_89801 | JGI IMG/M metagenome (GOLD analysis project Ga0116174, IMG submission 89801) | Active sludge microbial communities of municipal wastewater-treating anaerobic digesters from USA - AD_UKC087_MetaG | ecosystem: Engineered > Bioreactor > Anaerobic > Digestate | place: USA...
CACATGAGGCGGCGGCGTGTTTTGAGGGTGACGCCGCCTTTTGACGTCTTTCCTGCGCAAGCAGGAATCCAGAGAGTGAGGGTTGTGGTACAGGGGTATTGCTCTGGACCCCTGCTTGCGCAGTTAGGGGTGACGGAGGAGCGCAGGGGTGACGGGAGTGCTGCGGGGGGCGAGGCGCGTGAGATTGTGGCCTTTCTCATGAAGCATGTCCCCCAGGAGAAGTTCCGGGTAGCCGCGCTGGGTGGGCCCGCGCATTCCCTCGCCGATTTCGATGCGCGTTCAGCCTGGATTGAGAAAGCGCTGCGCCAGTCACGGACAAACGTGGCAGTCGGGATGGTGATTTTGTTGGGTTACGGAATCTGGATCGGGTATCTTGTCTTCCCCAGATTCCCCAAAGCGCTGGATGGATTGCCGCTAACCGGGAAGATTCTGGCAGTGATGGTGTTTCTGCTGGCTGCTGTGGGGTTTCTTGCCATGCTCGGAGTGGTGTTCTATGTGCCGCGCATTTGGCAAAAGCGCTTACGCGAACTCGAGGCGGAGCGGGAGAGGTTCTTGCAGAAGTGTCGCGCCGAGCCGGAGGACGCGCGGCGGTAGAGAAGAAATCGCCGTGCAGTCTTTCGCCATAGGACTTACAAGTCCCATAGGACCTATAGGTCCTATCCGGTTTTCATCGCACAAAAGGAGGGTTGGCCGCATGAAATGGTGTCTTTCAATGGTCTCAATTGCCGTGGGTGTGTCTTGGCTGGCGATTCCGGCGCTGGCCGCCGTGGTCGGTGGCGAGTTGCCGCCGGTGGCCGGGCGCGCGCAACTTCCCGCCTGGCCCGAGCCGGCGGTGGTGGTGCACGTGACTCCGGACGGCTCCGACGAGGCCGCCGGGACGGCCGGCGCGCCGTTTGCGACGCTGGAACGGGCGCGGGATGCCTTGCGTGCCCTCAAGAAGGAAGGCCGTCTGACCCCGGGCGGCGCGAGCGTGGTCGTGCACGGCGGCCGCTACCAGGTGCGCCAGACGTTTGCGTTGACTGCGGAAGATTCGGGCGAAGCATCGGCCCCGATCCGCTACGAGGCCGCGGAAAATGAAACACCGGTGTTCAGCGGGGGGATTCGCATTGAAGGGTTCGAGCCGGTGGCCGATGAGTCGGTTCTGGCACGATTGCCCGAGGAAGCACGCGGCAAGCTGGTGCAGGTTGACCTCGCTCGATACGGCATCGGCGAACTGAAACCGCTACGCCTGGGCGGATATAACAGCGGGCTGGGCTTCACAACCCACCCCGTCATGGAACTCTTCTTCAATGGTGAGCCGATGACCCTGGCCCGCTGGCCCAACGAAGGGTTTGTTCAGGTCGTCGACGTTCCCGTGAAGGACGGCCATACGATTCACGGGTTGGAGGGCAGCAAAACCGGACGCCTGATCTACGAGGGCGAGCGCCCCGCGCGGTGGAAGGACGAACCGGCGGTTCTGCTCTACGGCTACTGGTTTTTCGGCTGGGCGGATTCGTACGAACGCGTGGCGTCCATCGATACCGAGAAACGCGAATTCGTGCTTGAAGAACCCTATGCCGGCTACGGCTACCGTGCGGGCGCGCCGTACTACGCCCTCAATCTGTTGAGCGAAATCGACATGCCCGGGGAGTGGTATCTGGATCGCGCCGCGGGCATCCTCTATTTCTATCCGCCAGCCGACCTGTCGGAAGCGGCCGTCGAGCTTTCGGTCATCGACTTCCCGTTTGTGCAGGCCGACAACGTGTCGCATACCTCGTTCAGGGGGCTGGTATGGGAACTGGGCGGCGCGAACGGGGTCGAGATTCGCGGCGGAAGCCAGTGTCTAATCGCCGGGTGCACCGTGCGGCGCGGCGGCGGCGACGGCATCGTCGTGGCAGGCGGGAATTCACACACCCTGCTGGGGTGCGATGTGTACTCGATGGGCCGGGGCGGGCTGCTCGTCTCCGGCGGCGACCGCAAGACCCTGACGCCCGGAAACCACCTCGTCGAGAATTGCGAGATATACGAACTGTCGCGTATTGACCACACCTATACGCCGGCGGTTCTGCTGACGGGAGTGGGCAACCGCGTCGCCCGCAATTCTCTTCACAACATTGCCAGCAGCGCGTTGCGGGTCGGCGGCAACGACCACCTCATCGAGCTGAACGAGATTCATCACGTGGTGCAGGAGTCGGACGACCAGGGCGGCGCCGACATGTGGGGCAACGCGACCTACCGCGGCAACATCTACCGCTACAATTACTGGCATCACATCGGCAACCAGGCGAATCCGGCCGAAGCGCCCGCGTGCGGGCAGGCGGGCATCCGCCTCGACGACGCGATCTCGGGCACGCGCATCTACGGCAACGTGTTTCACCGGGCTTCCGCGGGCAAACTCGGATTCGGCGGTGTGCAGATCCACGGCGGCAAGGACAACCTGGTCGACAACAACGTGTTCGTCGAATGCATGGCGGCGGTTAGTTTCTCGGCGTGGGGGGATGGACGCTGGCGGGAGTTCGTGGCCAAGGCCATGGAATCGCCCGAGATCGAGCCCCAACTGTACCTGGAACGCTATCCCGAGCTGGAACGTCTTCCCGAAGACCACGATGTGAATACCATCGCGCGCAACCTCGTGCTGAACTGTGGCGAATTCATCCGACGCGACAGCAAGCGCGCTATCCTGGAGGACAACGTCATCACCACGACCGACGCCGCCCTGACCAGCGACACCGGCCTGAACCTCCAGGCGCTCGCGCCGTTCTTGAGCGACCAAGGGCTGGCCCCGATCCCGTTCGGGGAGATCGGGTTGTATGGGAGTACGGTCAGGGCGCAAACGCCCTAGCGCGATGCGCGGCTGTGCGGGATGGATGAAGGGGGCGCGGGGCGTACTGGACCCGCCCGGGCAGGCTACGCGCTGCCGTTTGCCCCGGCGTCCAGATTCTCCCGGAACTTCTGGAACCGCTCGCGCGCCCGGTCCTGGGCCTGGGCGCGGACGGTGTTGAATGCGTCGAAGTCGTCGAACAAGATACGGACGATGTCCGGATCGAGCTGGCGTTTTGCGGCCATATCGGCGAGCACGGCCCGGGCTTCATGTTCGGGCATGCCTGCGCGGTAGGGGCGGTCTTCGGTAATGCCGACAAACACGTCCGCGACGGCCAGTACCCGCGCGCCGAGGGGGAGCCGGTCGGCGGTATAACCGAAGGGATACCCGCTTCCGTCGAGGCGTTCCTGGTGCAGAGCGCTCCAGGAGGTGAGCTGATCCAGGGCGGGGAGGGGGGACAGCGCGTGGAACGTGTAATAGACGTGCGCCCGCATCGTATGCCACTCGTCGTCGGTGAAGCGGCCGGGCTTTTCGAGCACCTCAATGGGGATGGCCAGTTTGCCGAGATCGTGGAGGTAGGCGGCGAGTTTCAGGAGCTTCTGTTGCGGCTCATCGAATTCCAGGCGCTCGGAGAGCGCCACCGCGGCGGCCGCCAGCCCGCTGGTATGGGTCGCTGTGAAGGGACTGCGGAAATCGATGAGCTGGCACACCAGTTCGCCGAACGCGAGGAGTTCATCCAGCGTGGCCAGGCGCTGCGGCTCGCTCAGGCAGTCCGCCAGCGGCCGTTCGACGGCGTGGGAAACAACATCGAGCCAGATGTTGTCGTGTTTGGCGAGCGCGAGCGCCGCGTCGACCGCGTCGGGATGGAACCACGTGCCGCGAAGGTCCTGGATCTTCGTGCAGATCTCGGGAACCCTGCTCAAGGCCTGGATGTTCTTCGGGACCAGCACCGCGATGCGGTCCGCCAGGTGAAGGATATGGCTGCCCAGGGGCACGCTCACGCCGTGGCGCTCGCGGCCGTCCCCGTTGTTCCAGTGAACGTGGTGAAACCGGACGATGCCGGCGGCTTCGGCAAAGGGTTCGAAGTGCCGGAGCAGCTCGTAGCCCGCGCGGCAATGGCGGTCCGGGCTGTGGTACTCGAAGTCAAGGATGTCGAGCCGTTCGTCCAGCGAAAAGGCCCCGATATCGTGCAACATGCCGGCCAGGACGGTGTTCCGGACGTCGTCCGCGGGCAGGCCCGCCTGTTCGCTGATGCGCAGGGCGAGGTACGCGACATCGAGATGGTGGCTTGCCAGAGCGGGACTCATCATGTCGACCGTCTTGACCATCGGGAAGACCAGCTGCATCAAGCCGACGTTGATCTCTGATCCGTTCATGCGATGCCCCCTGTGTTGCCGCAGTCTTCCGGACTGCTAACGGTTACATTACTACAGGCCCTCCCTGTGATGCACCTTCCTGGAAGCGCTTTGAGTGCGGGTTCGCGGGGCGGCCGCGCCCGGCGGCCGGCGTCCGCTGCGGCGGTCTGGCCGGGCGGGCGGGGCAGGGGGGCGCTGGCGCGACACCGTGCGCGACAACGTGTTGAAATTCTTGGTTTTATTGTGGTAACATGCATTTTTGGTTTTGGTGCGTGGGCACGGACGCCGTTTCGGAGAATCGCCGAAGCCTGGGCCGCATAGCCCACCTTTTCTGTGCCGGATCGAGCGCCATACCCCAGGCAGAATGCCGTGTTAGAATGTCTTCCGGGCACGGAATGGCATTTCCGGAGAGGGTGTTCTCCGGGGCGAGTGGCGGAATTGGCAGACGCGCTGGACTTAGGATCCAGTGCCGCAAGGTGTGCGGGTTCGAGTCCCGCCTCGCCCACCAATCGCCGTAAGTAAACGCCGTGTAGGCTCAATGGTAACGTCGACAGAGGTAGATAAGACCCCATGGCAGAAGAAACAAAAAAGCGCAAAGACGAAACGCAGCCCGAACAGGACGAGACCGCAGCCGCCGCGGCCGAAGAGGCCGCCGCCACTGCCGCTGCTGATGATGCCGCGGAGGAAGAGGAAGACTTCGTAGAAGATCCGAAATTCGAGGTCGACTACAAGGGCGATTGCGCCTATGAAGTCAAGGTGTCCATTCCGCCCGCGAACCGGAGCCACAAATCGGCCGAGATGATCGACGAGCTGAAGAAGGAAGCCGAGGTCCCGGGGTTCCGTCCCGGCCGGGCGCCCCGCAAGCTCATCGAGAAAAAATTCGGCAAGATTGTGAAGGGCGAGGTCGACGCGAAACTCGTGAGCGCCGCGTTTCAGCGGTTGATCAAAGTCGAAGACCTGCGCCCCCTGGGCATGCCGGAGATCGACGGCCTGGAGGACAAGAAAGAGCGCGCGGACGACGAACCCCTGGACTTCACGTTCAAGTTCGAGGTGGCGCCGCGTGTGGAACTGGGCGCTTACAAGGGCGTCAGCGTCGAACGGCCCGTGATCAAGGTCGCGGACAAGGACGTCAAGGAGGCCGTGGACGGGCTCCGTTCGCGCTATTCGGTTTTCGAGACCCTCAAGCGCGGCAAGGCGGCCGAGGGCGACCAGGTCATCATCGATTTCAAGGGTACCGTGGACGGCGTGGAGTTCGCGGGCGGGTCGGCCAACGACTATCCGTACATTCTGGGCACGAAACGCTTCTTCCCGGAATTTGAGGCGGCCTTGCTTGGCAGTTCCACGGGCGCGGACCTCACGTGCACGGTAACCCTGCCGGAAAACACGCCCAACGAGGAACTTCGCGGCAAGAAAGCGGATTTTAGTATCCAGGTCAAGGAAATTAAGCGTCGCAAACTGCCCGAACTGAACGACGACTTCGCCAAACAGGCGGGCTTCGAAAGCGTCGACGACATGAAGACGAAGATCGCGGACCAGATGCGCGAGGGCGCGTCTGAACAGAGCAACCGGATTGCCGAGAGCCGCGCGCTCGAAGCCGTGATCAAGGCCTGCACATTTGAACTGCCCAAGAGCCTGCTCGAGGAGATGGCCGAAGAGCTTTACCGCGAACAGGTATCGCGGCTCCGCCAGATGGGCAGCTCGATGGCGGACATCGAGGCCCGCGAGGATGAACTCCGCAAACGGGCGCGCGAAGAAGCCGAGGGTGATGTCAAGCAGATCACGGTCCTGAACAAAATCGGAGAAACTGAAGACATCGAAGTGACGGACGAGGATTTTGAGCAGGAGGTCGCGTCCATTGCTCAGCGCGTGGGCGTCCAGTCCGATGCGGTCACGCACTACCTGGAGGAGGGCGACCGCCGGAGCCGTACCGAAGGCCGCCTGTATCGCGCAAAGGCCCTGGCGCTGATCATGGCCAACGCCAAGGTGAAGGACAAGGAAGTCAAGGAAGACGAGCTGAAGGCCCAGGAAAACGCGAATGATGAGTGAGTATCTCCGAAACCCCCTGGATCTGCGCGCGGTTACGATCTATGAAGATACGAGCCGCGGCGAGCGGCCCTACGACATCTATTCCAAGATGCTCAAGGAACGCATCGTGTTTCTGGGGTTTCCCATCGACGATCACGTCGCCAACTATGTCATTGCCCAACTGCTGTTTCTGGAATCGGAAGACCCGGACAAGGACATCCAGCTGTACATCAACACGCCCGGCGGCAGCGTGACCGCCGGTCTGGCCATCTACGACACCATGCAGTATATCAAGCCCGACGTGTCGTGCATCTGCCTGGGCCAGGCCGCCAGCATGGGCGCAGTGCTCATGGCCGCCGGCACCCGCGGAAAGCGGTTTGCCCTGCCTTATTCCCGGTTCCTCCTGCATCAGCCGATGGGCGGCGCCCATGGGCAGGCCTCGGATATCGATATCCAGGCGCGCGAAATCGTGCGCGTGGGCGAGATGATCGACGAGATCCTGGCCCACCATACCGGCCAACCCATCGAAAGCATCCGGCGCGACAGCGACCGCGATTTCTTCATGGACGCCCAAGAGGCCAGGGACTACGGCCTCGTCGACGAGATCCTCCGTCGCGACTCCGTCAAGGCCTGATACGCATGCGCACTATGCGCATAAAATGCAGTTCGCTTTTGCCCCTGCCGCCTGGCTGACCGGGTGTCTGCGAGGTATGCCGGGGAAAAACTTGCAGAAATGACGGTTTTTCTGCAAAATAGAGGTGACGAAGCGGATTATCGAACACCTTGGGCGAGAAAACTGTTGACAAAATCGCGCCGGAATGCTATAACCATCGTCGACAGTCTCATCTCCAAGGGAGGTATTTATGGCTCCACATCGCACGCGAGGTGATGTCCCCAGTTGCTCTTTTTGCGGCAAACGCCACGACGAAGTGGGCAAACTCATTGCCGGGCCGGAAGTCAATATCTGCGATGAATGCGTTCAGCTCTGCTCCGAAATCGTCGCCGAAGACCGCGCCCGCAAGGGCGTCTCGCGCGGTCTGAAAGTCCCTCGTCCGGACGAGATCTTCAGTTACCTCGATCAATACGCGATTGGCCAGGAACGCGCGAAACGGATTCTCTCGGTCGCGGTTCACAATCACTACAAGCGGATCCTGTCGGGCGGGGAGATTGACGGGGTCGAGCTTCACAAGTCGAATGTGCTCCTGATCGGCCCGTCGGGGTGCGGGAAAACCCTGCTGGCCCAGACGCTTGCGAAGATGCTGGATGTGCCGTTTGCCGTGGTGGATGCCACCACGCTGACCGAGGCGGGGTACGTGGGGGATGATGTGGAGAATGTCATCCTGAAGCTCTTGCAGGCGGCGGACTTCGACCCGGCGCGCGCCGAAACGGGCATTGTCTACATCGATGAGATCGACAAGATCGCGCGCAAGGGCGACAGCCCGTCGATCACGCGCGATGTCTCCGGCGAAGGGGTTCAGCAGGCGCTGTTGAAGCTGCTGGAAGGCACAATCGCCAATGTTCCGCCCCAGGGCGGCCGCAAACACCCGCAACAGGAATGCATTCAGGTCGATACCACGAACATCCTGTTCATCTGCGGCGGGGCGTTCAATACGCTCGAAAAGATCATTGAGCGGCGGACGCGCCAGAACGTGATGGGCTTCAATGCCAACGTGCAGTCGCGGCGCGAACGGAGCGTGGGCGAAATGCTCGAACTGGTCGAGCCCGAAGACCTGATCAAGTTCGGCATGATCCCCGAGTTTTCGGGCCGCATCCCCGTGATTGCGACCCTGCACGAGTTGAACAAGGACGACTTGCGGCGCATCCTGGTCGAGCCGAAGAACGCGATTGTGCGGCAGTACCAGAAGCTGTTCGAGATGGAAAACGTGAAACTCCGCTTCAGCGAAGAGACGCTCGACGCCGTGGCGGATTATGCGATCGAAAAGGACACCGGCGCGCGCGGATTGCGGAGCATTCTCGAGCAGGCGATGCTCGATGTGATGTTCGAAATTCCTTCCCGGAAGGATGTTCGCGAATGCATCATTACGCCGGGGGTCATTCTGAATAAAGAGGAGCCGCTGCTGGTTTATGAGCACGAGGCCGAGGGGCGTCCCGAAAAGGGCACCTCGTCGGCGTCGGCCTGAGGTTCGCCCGTCAGACGCCAGGCGTCTTCACAGTTTGCGCGCGAGAGGATCACCTTTGGAGGCCGGAGGGACGCCCTGTCCCTCCGGCCGGTCTTTATGCGCGCCGTTTGTTGCCGGCGGACGGCCACATTGACATTTTCTCCGGCATTACGCTGAAATCATGACTGCGCGTTTCGTCGCAGGACCGGGAAGGAAGGACGCATGGCACGCAAGAAACGAGAGAACACGGACCGTCTGCCGCTGTTGCCGCTCAAGGACGTCGTGGTGTTTCCGCAGATGGTGCTTCCGCTGCTTGTCGGGCGGCCCGCGTCCATGGCGGCGGTCGAAGAGAGCCTGTCTTCGGGCCGGCCGCTATTCTTGTGCTCGCAGGTGGATCCGGATGTGGAATCGCCCGGCATCGCCGACCTGCACGCCGTGGGCGTCGCTGGAAATATTCTCCAGACGCTGCGCATGCCCGATTCCACCATGAAAGTGGTCATCGAGGGCATGGCCCGGGGGCGCGTCCTGGCGCTCACCCGCAAGGCCGGCTACGTGGAAGTCGAGGTCGAACGGGTCGAAGTCGACGAGGTGGAAGCGGATGAAGAGACCATGGCGCGCATGCGCATGACCCTGCGCCAGTTCGAAGACTACGCGCATGCCAGCCAGCGCGTCTCGCCGGAGGTCGTGGGTTCGCTGCAGGGCATCCCGCACCCCGCGGCCCTGGCCGACCTGATCTGCGCCTACCTGCCCCTGAGCGCGGCGGAACGCCAGGAGCTGCTGGAAGAACTGGACCCCGCCATGCGGCTGGAACATATCTCGAGCCTCCTGATGCGCGAGAACGACCTGATGGACATCGAGCGCCGGGTGCGCGACCGCGTGCGCGACCAGATGGAGCGCAGCCAGCGGGAATACTACCTCCACGAGCAGTTGAAGGCGATCCATCAGGAACTCGGCACGCGGGACGAAGGCTCCGATGAGTTCGCCGATCTCCGCAAGCAGATTGACAAGGCGCATATGCCCAAAGAAGTGCGCCAGAAGGCCTTGCGGGAGTACAACCGCTTCGAGCGGATGCCGTCGATGAGCCCCGAAAGCGGGGTGATCCGCACGTATCTCGAGTGGCTGGTGGATGTGCCGTGGAGCAAGCACAGCCGCGACGTCATCGATCTCGAAGAAGCCCGGAAGGTGCTCGATGAGGATCACTACGGCCTGGTCAAGGTCAAGGAACGCATCCTCGAGTTTCTGGCGGTCCGCAAGCTGAACAAGAAGTCCAAGGGGCCGATCCTGTGCCTGGTGGGCCCTCCGGGCGTGGGTAAAACCTCGCTGGGCAAATCGATCGCGCGCGCCATGAAACGGAAATTCGTGCGCGTGTCGCTGGGCGGTATCCGCGACGAAGCCGAGATCCGCGGGCATCGCCGCACCTACGTGGGCGCCCTGCCGGGACGCATTATCCAGGGACTGGTTCGCGGCGGAGTCAGAAACCCCGTCTTCATGCTCGATGAAATCGACAAAATGAGCATGGATTTCCGGGGAGACCCGTCGTCCGCGCTGCTCGAAGTGCTGGATCCCGAGCAGAACCACGCTTTCAGCGATCATTATCTCGAAGTGGACGTGGACTTGCAGGAGGTCTTTTTCATCACGACCGCCAACGACGAATACGAGATTCCGGCGCCGTTGCACGACCGCATGGAGGTGGTGCGGCTGTCGGGCTATACCTCGTTCGAGAAAGAGCGGATCGCGCAGTATTTTCTCGTGCCGAAACAGATGGAGGAGTGCGGGCTCAGCGAAGAGGTTCTCGCCTTTGCCCCGAAAGGGATCCAGAAGATCATCCAGGGCTACACACGCGAGGCCGGTGTGCGCGAACTGGAACGGCAGGTAGCCAACGTGTGCCGCAAGGTGGCCGTGCGGGTCGTCGACAAAGGCTGCAACCGCAAGATGATCATCAACGAGAAACGCGTGGGCGAGCTGCTCGGCCCGCCCGACTACTTCGACAACCGCGCCGACACCATGCCCGGCGTGGGCGTGGCGGTCGGGCTGGCCTGGACCGCCGTCGGCGGCGATATCCTGCATATCGAGACGAGCCTCGCCCGGGGCAAAGGCGAACTCGCCCTGACCGGACAACTCGGCGAGGTGATGCGCGAATCGGCCCAGGCGGCTTACACCTTCCTGCGCGCTCATGCCAGCCAGCTCGGAGTCCCGGTCACGTTCGCAAAAACCTACGACGTGCACGTGCACGTGCCGGAAGGCGCCATCCCCAAAGACGGCCCCTCGGCCGGCATTCCCATCGCCGTATCGCTGCTCTCCGCCCTGAAGAAGAAGGCCCCGAAGCCCGCCCTGGCCATGACCGGCGAGATCACCCTCCGCGGGCGCGTGCTCCCGGTGGGCGGGGTCAAGGAAAAAGTGCTCGCGGCGCACCGCGCAGGCATCAAAACCGTCGTGATGCCCAGGGAGAACGAAAAAGACCTGCGCGACATCCCCGCCGAGGTCAAACGGGAACTGAAATTCGTCCTGGTCGAACGCATCGACGAAGCGTTTGCGGTCGCATTCGGCGGGCAGCGGAAGAAAAAATGAAGGTCAGTCACGCGGAATTCATCACCAGCGCCGTGCGCCCCGACCAGTATCCCGCCGGGCATCGCCCGGAAATCGCCTTTGTCGGGCGCTCCAACGTCGGCAAGTCGACCCTGCTCAATATCCTCCTGAACCGGCGCGGTCTGGCCAAGACGAGCAAAAAACCCGGAAAGACCCGCCTGATCAACTTCTTCGACGTCAACGGGACCGTCCACTTCGTGGACTTGCCGGGTTACGGCTTTGCCAAGGTCTCGAAAAAGGAACGCCTGGCGTGGGAGCGTTCGATCACCGAGTACATCACCGGGCGCGACCCCCTGCGCCTCGTGATGCACCTGGTCGATGCCCGTCACAAACCCAACGACGCCGACCGTACCCTGCTCGACATGCTCGACGAGGCCCGCGTGCCCGCGCTCATCGTCGCCACCAAAGCCGACAAGCTCCGCGCGCGCGACCGCCTCCCCGCGCTCAGGCAGATCCGCCAGGAACTCGAACTCGAGGACGACGCCCTGGTCGTTTTCTACTCCGCCGAGACCCGGGAAGGCGTTCGCGAGCTCTGGGAAGTCATCGACGACTGCCTCGGCCGGGCGTAGCGCACGCGGCCGCTTCCGATACAGGTCTTATGCGTCCTGTAGGTCCCATTGGGTTTCGCGTGTCTTCAATCACGATTCTGGCCACCAGAAAGGTCCGCTTCCACCCGCAACGAAGATCCCCAAAAATCTACCTCCGACCGCTGCCGTGCACTCGCACAGGGCTACACAGCAACCGGTTACACAAACACGCCGGCATTCCTGAGGGAACTTCCGGCCGAAACCGTCTTGACTACCCGGCGACGCCTCTCGCATACTTCGGCGGTGCACCCGGGGGAGGCTTTGCACAGCCAGGCACAAGGCATGGTATTTCGTGAGGCACGGGCGGAATAGCGGCGAGGGGGCGGCGATGTCGAACCGGGGTCATCTCCAATGAGCGGCGATGAAGTCTTCGCGTTTATCCTGTCGGGGGTGGCTGGCCTGGTAGGGGCTTACACCACGCGCGTATCCTCTCTGCCGAACGTCTATACGCAAGGAAATCCTGGGATAGGCCTTTTGAGGCTTGCCGTGGCGGCATCGATCGCGTGGACAGCCTGCGTCATCCAGTTTCACGGCGACCCCAGCATCCAGGGCGTGTATGTCGCCTTCTACCTCGTGATGGCCTATGGCGTTACCAAGGTCTTCGGACAATTGAGCGCGCAGTTCTTCGGCGTCGGCCTGCGCAGCGATGTCTATGAACGCAAGAATCTGGCGGGAGCGCAATTCATCGCTGCGTTTACTCTTGCAACAGGCATCGTGTTCGGCGGCAGCCTGTGGGGCGAGGCCGATCCCTTGAGCGACGCTGAAGGGGGGTGGTGGATTCCGGCGGGCTTCTTTCTGATGGGCTGGGGCACGCTGGTTCTGGCTACGGCCCTGTATCTATGGCGCGAACCCGGCAGCTTTCGCCAGCAGATACGCCAGGAACGGGATACGGCACTGGCATGGAGCACAGCCCTGTACGTCGTGTCCACCGCGACCATCATCTTCGAAGGCGTCGCCGGTGACTTCTGGGGCTGGCGGCATGGCATTCTCGGTATGGGGACTATCGTGCTCATGCTTGTCTGGCATGAACTCATCATCTACGGCGCAAGCAGGATGGCGCCATCCCGAATGATGCGCGCGCTCGAACAGAGCATGTACATCGGGCTCGCGGCGGCCGTGTGGCTCCTCAATCGGATGTTAGACCGGTTCTACACGGGAGGGTGAACGTGCGCATCGAAACCCTGGCAGTCGAACCCCGGCAATTCGCGGCGCTCATCGACGAGCTCCGGTTCCGTTACCATAAGTGGGATGCCTATGTGAGCGGAATGCTCCGCATTCTTCCCGAGGCCCTCATCATCACACCTCAAGAACACGAAGAAGCCGTCGCCTGCTGCGTACGCATTCATGCTGTACTCGGGAAGGCTGCCGCCCGGGTTCTCGAAGAGCCCCGCTGGCTCGCGCGGCTCGGCATCCCCCCGGCTGCGCTCGAGATCATTCGCGCTGAAAAAACCCACTCCCACAGCATTGTCCGGTACGACCTCATCTTGACGGCTTCCGGCTGGATGATCCCCGAATTCAACGAAGACGCGCCGGGAGGATTCAACGAATCTATCGCGGGCAGAGATTTGTTCGCGGACCTCGTGGACGGGGCATGTGTGGCCGGAAACTTCGCCCGGAGTTTTCTGGACGCCCTGCCTCCCGGAGAGCGTGCAGGCCTCGTATACGCAACCGGCTACGCCGAAGACCTCCAGCACATGCTCATCATGGCAGATCTGCTGCGGGAACGTGGCATCGAGACGGTCCTGGCCGCTCCAAGCCATCTCACGTGCGGCCGCTTTGGGCGTCCGCGGCTGCTGGGCGAGCCCGTCGACTGGATTCTTCGCTTCTTCCCCGGAGAATGGTACGGGTACCTGGACAATATCCGCGACTGGTGTCGCGCGGTGGCGAAAATCCCCGTGCTCAACCCCTTGTCCCGCCTCGTCCGGCAAAGCAAGGCACTCTATGCGTTGTGGCGCGACGAGCCCCTGCTCGATGAAGCGGACACCGCGCTGCTCAATCAGTATACCCCCCATACGGAGTTATTCCGAACAGACCGGGCGTCCATCTATCTGTCCAACCGTGAACAATGGGTCTTGAAGAAGATCTTCGGCCGCATGGGCGACGCCGTTGTCATTGGGCGCACCTGCCCGCCGCCTCTCTGGGAAAAAACCCTCGCCGAAGCCGCCAAGACCCCGGAGGCGTACGTGGTGCAACACGCCTTTGTGCCGCTGCCGATTCCGGACGGCACCCGCGGGCTGTTCCCGGCCCTGGGCGTATACCTTGTCGATGGGGCGTTTGCCGGATATTACTCGCGCGCCGATGAACTCGGATTCACTACCAACGAGGCTTGCTATGTGGTCACCGCTGTCGAAAATCCTTGAATGCATTGGCCGATTCCGGTTCCCTTTCCTGCGGTTGCGGGCCCATGTTCCCTTCGGGCGTTCTGACATACCGGATGCCCGGGGAACCGCCGATTGGAAACAGTTCCTCGATGGCCGCGCTCTGTCCCGCGTGTGGGGGCCTCACGCGCACGGTCCCTGGCAGCCCTTTCACTGCCTCACGCTCTTCGTGTCTATCGACTATCTCAAACATATTGTCGCCGGCCCATGCGAAGCCGATCCGTGGCCCGTGCGGGCCTTTCGCGCCCCGGAATGGATACGTTCCGACACCATGCTGGTGGTCGACCTGCCCGGACCCAAGACGGCCGCTCTGGGGGCCGCACTCGCTGTCTCAGGCTGCGATCTGGTCTGTACCTTCAACAACTGGCCCCACCCCAAAGGCCTGCTCAGCGCCGAACAGATTCTCGCGGCCCTGTTGCGCTACGCCTCGTGGCTCGAAGAGAAGCGCACCGCCTATCCTACCGCCGGGCCGGTGGCGTGGTTGTGCGACGCCGGACGCCTGGGCGCCCGCCAAGGTAAACCGGGCGAATTCGACAACCGCTATTACATCGAAGATGGGTCCATGCCCGGCCCGAACCTTCTGCGGAAACACGGCATCACGAAGATAGTCTACCTCTGTGGTCAACCCGGGGACGTCAAAGCAGACCTCGGGGTCCAGCTCTACGCGTACCAGAAGGAGGGTTTCCTAATAGCCCGGGCACTCGTCTCCGACGAGGGCGCCCTTCACAACCCCAAACCGCTGATACTGCCAACACCGTCCTTCAGCACAATGGGATTCTTCCACTCCTCCGCCGGCGGTTTCGGAGCGCCCGTCCCCCACCCCTCGTCAGGCGGATAAGCGCCCCAGCCGCAGCCGAGCGAGTGAGAGCGGCTGCTCCAGAGGGCCGGGCATGAAGACCTCGGACAGCCGGCTTCTGGCTGGTCGGTCGGCTTGCATGGCCGGCCGCGCAAACGGTATAATCTCCCCTGCTCGCCGAGATGGTGGAACTGGCAGACACGCATGGCTAAGGACCATGTGCCCGAAAGGGCTTGGGGGTTCGAGTCCCCCTCTCGGCACCATGGAATCCAAACCCCGGAAAATAAGGCGTTTTCCGGGGTTTTTCTTTGCCACCCCCTCGGAAAACCACTGAAAATTTCGGTAAATTTGGCACACTTTATGGCACACCTTGGCACACCGACCGAAATCCGAGTGCGTATTCCGAGCCAATCCGCACTCATAGTCCTCCTCGGCTGCCGCAGCGAGAGTCCGGAGTTCGAGGCTCTTGGCGATGTTGTGCAGTTGCAGGATGTGACAGCGTGAAGACAAATGAGTGTTAACCACGGAGAGATCGGAGTGTCTGGAAAAGGAACCCTATTTTGGGTCTCACCGGGTTCTCCGTGGTTTGAATTTGAAACAGCCGGAAGGGCCTTCTTGCGCTGTCGCGCTTCTTGGCCCTTCCGGTCTTCCGCTTTGCCTGCGCAAATGCCTTCCAAGCGGTAAAGCGGCAAAACCGCCAAGCAATAACTACCTGGAGAGGCGGAACCCGATGTAGTCGCCCGTGCCCGACGGGTCGAAGCTGCTGCGATACGCCGACCGGCAGTAGGCGCCATCGCTGCTCCAGCCACCGCCGCGTCCAACGCGGTGCGGGCCCGATGCCGGACCCGTTGGGTCCGTCACGCTCCCGCTCGAGTAGGCATCATACCAATCCTGACACCACTCCCAAACATTTCCGCTCATGTCGTACAAATCAAAACCGTTCGGCAGTTTTGTGCCCACGTCATGCGTCCGACCACCACTGTTGCTCCCGTACCATGCGTAGTTCCCGATCTGCGTGTAGGTTGGATCATCCCCCCAGTAAAAACGCGTTTTCCTGCCCCCCCGGCACGCATACTCCCACTCGGCCTCGGTCGGCAAGCGGAACGTCTCGCCTGTCAGGCTGTTCAACGCCGTGATGAACGATTGCACCTCGTTCCAAGACACCCATTCCACGGGCCGGTTGGCGCCCGAGAAGTACGCGGGATTACTTCCCATGACCGCCTCCCATTGAGTCTGAGTTACCTCATACTTCCCCATCCAGAACCCTTGGCTCAGCGTAACCTGATGCTGCGGGGCTTCATCGGAGACACTATCCTGTTCGTCAGGATACCACCGCCCCATCAGGAAGGTGCCGGCCGGAATCCACACCATCTCCAGCGGCACGTTGCCCGGGAGCATGATGGTTTCTTCGGTGGCCCCCGGCGGATCGTCATAATCATCGTTATTGCTTTGATAGGATGGCTGGCAGCCGATTATGGCAGCAGCTATAACCAAAACACAGACCATAAGCATCCAGTAGCGAAGGTCGAAGAAATCACGCATGGTATCAGTCCCCCAAACCTCCGGGATGCGCCCAATCGCGCCCCTGTTGCACCTTTGCAGAAAAAATAATGCAATAGCTTTGTGCATGGGATTGTAGTTTTGCTGTCGCGCCATGTCAACAATGACGGCGATTCCATTGCGTTTTCTGTCACACTGCCAATCACTTTCTAGATAAGCATCCTTTACCAACGACTCTACCTCCGCAGGTTTTCACGCTTTTCGCACAATCATATAGCAACCAACATTGGGCTGGCCGCCTAAACTAAAGAGGAGAAAACTATGATTCTGTCTAAACTCGGTATCTTTGGCTGGAAGGAAGCGGACGAGAACCTTGTTCTGGCTTCTCTCCTCACTGGCGATCCGTTGTTGCTCATCGGCAACCACGGGTGCGTCAAGACGCATGTGGCGAACAAGGTCTTGCAGGCCCTTGGAAGGAGATTCCTGGTGTATGACGCGTCCAAGGCCATGTTCGAAGATGTGCTGGGCTATCCCAACGTAGAGAAACTCAAGCACGGCGTCATAGAGTACGTGCCGAGTCCCGAGAGCGTCTAGAACAAGGAACTCGTGCTCATCGACGAACTCAATCGCACGTCCTCATTTGGCCTCTCCCAGACCACCTACGGCACCGACTTCAACTGCAACGCCGAACACATTCTCGCCAACCGCTACGACAAAGCCGTCATCTTCACCGGCGGCTACGCCAACCTGACCAAGGACAACCAGGAACAACTGAAAGCCCGCACGTTCAGGGCGTCCACCGTCCTGTTCGGAGGACGGACCGAAAGTCCGGAGTTCGAGGCTCTTGGCGACGCCGGAAGTTACAGGACGTGACAGCATAAGGGCAAATGAGTCTTAACCACGGAGAGCTCGGAGCATCTGGAAAAGGAAGCCAATTCTGGGTCTCATCGGGTTCTCCGTAGTTTGAACTTGAAACAGCCGGAAGGGCCATCTTGCGCTATCGCGCTTCTGGGCCCTTCCGGTCTTCCGCATTGCCTCCGGAAATACCCTCCTAGTGGTAATGCCGTAAAACCACCAAGCAGTGATTACCTGGAGAGGCGGAACCCGAGGTTGTTGCTCGCGCTCGACGGGCCGTGGCCGTAGCGGGCCGCTGACCGGCAGGCGCGGCCGTTGTGGGTCCAGCTACCGCCGCGTCCAATGCGGTATGGGCCCGATGCCGGACCCGTTGGGTCCGTCACGCTCCCGCTCGGGTAGGCACCACACCAATCCTGACACCACTCCCAAACGCTTCCGCTCATGTCGTACAAATCAAAACCGTTCGGCAGTTTTGCGCCCACGTCTTGCGTCTGACTACCGCTGTTGCTCCCGTACCATGCGTAGTTCCCGATCTGCCTGTAGGTTGGATCATCCCCCCAGTAAAAACGCGTTGTCGTGCCCCCCCGGCACGCATACTCCCACTCGGCCTCGGTCGGCAGGCGGAACGTCTCGCCTGTCAGGCCGTTCAACGCCGTAATGAACGATTGCACCTCGCTCCAAGACACCCATTCCACGGGCCGGTTGGCGCCCGAGAAGTACGCGGGACTACTTCCCATGACCGCCTCCCACTGAGCCTGAGTTACCTCATACTTCCCCATCCAGAACCCCTGGCTCAGCGTAACCTGATGCTCCGGGACTTCATTGGGGTCACTATCCTGCTCCCCCGGATACCGCCCCATCAGGAAGGTGCCGGCCGGAATCCACACCATCTCCAGCGGCACGTTACCAGGAAGCATGATGGTTTCTGCGGTGGCCTCCGGCGGATCGTCATAATCATCGTTATTGCTTTGATAGGATGGCTGGCAGCCGATTATGGCAGCAGCCATAACCATAACACAGACCATAAGCATCCAGTAGCGAAGGTCGAAGAAATCACACATGGTCTCGGTCCCCCAAACCTCCGGGACGCGCCCAATCGTGCCCCTGTTGCACCTTTGCAGAAAAAATAATGCAATAGCTTTGTGCATGGGATTGTAGTTTTGCTGTCGCGCCATGTCAACAATGACGGCCATTCCATTGCGTTTTCTGTCACACTGCTGGCCTGTCCCGTGAAAACGGTACCAGTTGGAGTGAGAGAAATCGTAGGCTATGGAGCCGAGGAGGACTCTCAGATGAAGGGAAATCGGTACACCGAAGAACAGATCGTGCGAATC